>ERZ809426.1352-NODE-1352-length-14697-cov-22.186245_pt1 | contig 14697 bp, 14 predicted proteins | sample MGYA00520791_ERZ809426 | MGnify/ENA primary metagenome ERZ809426 (study PRJEB31576, sample SAMEA3212668) | Homo sapiens | biome: human-gut; feature: human gut; material: fecal | place: Sweden | collected 2012 ... | reverse complement strand
CTAAGGCTATCTGAGCTTCACTCGTCAAGTCCGTGATACCTGCGTCACGCTTAAAGGTTTCCAAATCCGCTTCTGTACTTCCCAGTTCTTTTGAAATAATACTAATACGTTCATCAATAAACTCAGCAGTCTTCTGGGCGATTTCGTTTTTATCATTATTCGTATTACGATTATACATCTCCAGTAATTGGTTGATAAAATCCTGTCCACACTGCAAACTGGAATTTTTTAATGATATCACAGCCACAGAAGTAGTCTTGGAGGTTGGCGCAATAGACAAGCTGCTGCAATACCCCTTTGCCACTCTCATCGGTTTGTTGATAGTCGCAGTTATATGACGTACGTTCTTCTCTAACCGAGGTACTTTCGTGCCATCCTGCAAAGTTACCGAGTCAACATCTTGAAAGAAAGCCAATGTACCTTCATCAGTCGGGAAGATAGCAGGCAGTTTCTCAAAATGCTTCTGATATCCTTTCTCACCAACAGTCACATTCACATCTATACTTCCTTTAGGCTGCAGCATCATTTCCACTACCATCGGAGAACTTAGTTTCTCAGCCTCCTGAGGTGTCAAACTTACTTGTACCGGAGATGTCTTGTATAAACTTTTAGCCGGAAACTCATCCTCGTCTTTATAAGTTATATATAGGTTTAATTGATTAACAACTTCTTTTACAAGCGTTTTTGAGCGTAGGACTTCCAACTCGTTATCAATGTTCTTAGAAGAAGTCATCAGACCACTTAATCCCATATCCTCCAATTCCGAAGAAACTCCCGAACCTCCGCCCTTCTTCTCATCTTTTATTAGAACGGTGGCTGAAATATTATAAATGGGAGTAGCCCAATGCAGATAAAACCATGCACCAACAAGGCAGAGCAACACTGTCCCTACAAACCAAGGCCAATGAATAATATATTTAAAAAGCAATGTCCGGAAATCTATTTGTTCTTCAGCCATTTGGCGTTCCTTCCCGTTTTGATTTTCTTCTTTCATGACTCTTTCTTTTTATTTCAAGATGTTAAACAACAAGCTGGCAATAGAAACAAGGATAGAAGTAGCAGAAAACCATAAGCTTGTACTAGTTCCGATATCTGAGTTTCGTGCTTTCGCCTTATTCGGAGTAACGTATATGATATCATTCTGCTGCAGATAATAATAAGGGGAAAGGATTGTCTCAGCTTTATTCAGATCCAATGGAATTATTTCCTGCTTGCCATTAGCATTCTCCCGTATTAGTTTTACATCATCACGCAGACCATATACGGTCATATCACCTGCCATAGCCAAAGCTTCCAGAATGTTCACTTTTTCATTGGAAATCGTGAATGTACCGGGACGAGCAACTTCTCCGATCACAGAAATCTTATAATTTACCATACGTACTGTTACAATAGGAGTTTCAGTAATATAAGGTTTCAGCTTTTCAACGATCATTTGTTCGGTTGCCTTCTTGGTTAGGCCACCAACATGAAGTTCACCCAATACGGGGAAATTGATATTACCGTCGTTATCAACTAGGTACTGTTGAAGGACAGGCTGGCTAGTTGTATAGTTCAAAGCGGCATTGTTCTGTGTGGCCACTGTTAAGTTGAAAGGTGCCGCCAATTCAGGACTGGTACATGACACTACAATAGTCAATAAGTCTTTTGGCATAATTTTTGCATCATACAACTGTTCGTTCTGAGTACTATACAGTACGACTTCCGCATCCTGCAGGTAAGGTACTTTTTTGTAGGACTGACAAGCTGTCAACAAAAATGCTGCCAATACGTAATATCCTAGTTGTTTCATTCTCTTCATATATTTCTTTCTATTGTTTTTTATTCTATCTTCATTAAAACTCAATCATTTTTATCAATCATCTCTCCTATATGCCCCATCTTTTGCTTCAAATATAACAGAAGGTTCTATAACATTTATTGTATGCCATGCCCCTGCAGGTATTTGGATACCAAATTTACCTTCTGCAGGAGATAGTATTTGACGTGAAACCTCTCTAAAGCTTTTTTGTCTTATCATATCATCACAACAGGAAGTTACCTCATGAACGTATCCATTCACTTCTTCATAGATGATTTCTTCTAATTTACCAACAAGACATATTACAGTTTCTGCCGTCTTTTCATGTCGATGAATAGGCACCTCTGTTCCTGGCTGCAAAGCGTTGAGCATACGTTGGCTGGTATCGGCAGATGAAGTACGCAAGTCGAAGTTTTGACGTAAACGTGGATTCTCCATAGCCTGTTCTAATAATTTTCCCAAAAATTCTTTATCAAAATCCATAACTATTATTTTTTCAATGATGCGAGATATTCCTCATGTAAATGGTAGCATTTTTTCATAAACAAGATGTAAGTAATAGCCAATACAACCAATGTAGTAACAGAAAGCACTGTATTGGGACAGAAATGGATAAATCTAAGAGAAATCACTAGTTGCATAACCGTATGCAACAATATTACATCTATGGTCTTGATTATCACATTGCCAAACAGAAGTAACATGATAAAGACTATGCCTATAAAGCCACACATTATCGTAACTATTTCCTCACAAACAAGATAGCGCTTTCATTACCCTTCGGATATTAATGAATCAGTACAATAGTTCTTGGTATGAGCGCATTGAGCATATATTAACCATCATCAGGTAAAGTTCGTAAGTCATAATTCTGACGAAGATTAACCGATGCTTGTTAACAAGTTGGATATTAGTTTTTTCATCAATTAGTATTGTTGTAACGTGATTTGTCTGTTTTCTGCACGTGCGCTCTAAAGAGATAGCACAAAATCAGTAAATATCGTTAAAGAAGTGTCTCATTTTTTAACTAGGACTAATGATTTTATAGTGACTTTACAATCTCAATAAAGTTCTCAATTACATACTCCACATCCTCCATCGTCATGCAAGTGTTGAGAGGCAAAGTTATTTCATTCTCAAAGAGATGATATGCATTAGGATAGTTGGCAATATCGAAACCAAGAGCTTTATAAGCGGTCATCATAGGCAGTGGCTTGTAGTGTACATTGGTAGCAATACCCCTTTCAGCCATATTCTCAATCACCTTGTTAGCCTCCTTGCGGGTACGTCCCTGCAGACGAACGAGATAAAGGTGATGGGAAGAACAATGGTTATCACTCTTATGGTCAAGATAAGCTACTTGATGTTCTGTATCAAGACACGTATTCAAGGCATCAATAGCCTTATTATAAATAGCAACGTATCCCTCACGCTTCTTCAGCATCTCTGAATAACGCTCAAACTGTACAAGGCCAATGGCTGCCATAATGTCGGTCATGTTACATTTGTACCAAGGTCCAATGATGTCGTACTCCCAAGCACCTAACTTCGTTTTTGCCAACGCATCCTTGTTCTGACCATGAAGCGAGAAGAGCTGCGAGATACGATAAATAAATTCATTCCAAGTTTCACCCTCAATGAACGGTACAGGGTTCCCATAGTACACCTGCTGACGCTCTACCTTCTCGTTACCGAAAGGCAAGTTCCAAGTCATCGCTCCACCTTCAGCAGTTGTGAAATTTTTAACGGCATGAAAACTAAATGAAGAGAAATCAGCAATCTCACCAGCCATCTTACCATGACTAACAGCACCAAACGAGTGCGCACAGTCGCTAGAGACAATGATTCGCCCCATCAACTTCTGAATATCATTAGCAGGACGGAACCTAGCGAGAATCTCCGGGCGAGTCACAATCTCCTTGATTTTGTCCACATCCGCACAAATACCAGCTAGATCCACAGGCACAATCACCTTAGTACGCTCAGTAATAACTTTCAATAGCTGTTCGTAATCCATCTCCACATTGCCCTTCTGCGAATCCACCATCACAATAGTAGCCCCAATATGCTGTACCACCGAAGCCGATGCTGTATAAGTATAAGCCGGTATAATCACTTCATCACCTGGACCTACACCTAACACATGAAGAACCATCTCCATAGCAGCAGTAGCAGAGTTCAGGCAAATCGCCTTCTCTGTATGCACATATTCAGAAATGATTGATTCCAACTTCTTTGTACGAGGACCAGTAGTAATCCAACCTGAAACGATTGCATCACGTACTTCATTTGCTTCAGCCTCGGTCATATCTGGGGGACTGAAAGGAATGTTTCTTCTTTTCAAATCTGTACTCATATAAAAAATGTTTATTATAATCTCGATTATCTATTATTCAATAAATGAATTTACCTTTTCTTCCATTCCCAATACTATACCATCCAAACAAGTGATAAAATAACATTAGATGAATAGCATGCTATCAGGCGACTTTCATAAGATATAATACGAAAGGACATATACTCTCCTGCACTCACACTAGACTCACTAAAAAGATGTTCCTCGCCAAGACCAAACACCTCCTGCATAATCCATATAACACCTTTAGTAAATCACTCCATATTAAAAGAACGAATAGCGACTTCTGTATCGGTAATTCAGATGCCACTTCAGATTATCCTTTATAAACCTTCCACACATCATTAAAGCAAATACTCAAGAGAACCAACTTATCCGCCATATCGTAGAACATTAATTTGTGCGAAAAAACAGATTGTCAGCTCCTGCTATTCTCAATTACTTTACGGATAATATCTACATATCTCGAAGTACCGTACTCACGGGTGAATTGGTTCAAAATCAGCTGACGGGCATTACGCCCCATCTCCTCACAAGCCTTACGGTCGGCAACCATCTCGCGAATTAGCTTTACGAAGGCCTGCATATCACCAGCTGGTGCATACCTACCACAGTTATAATGGTTAAGAATATAGGTCAGTTCACCTTCATCGAAGCTGGCTACTACAGCTCTACCTGCCGACATAATGGACAGCATCTTACTTGGCATTGCTGCTCCTCCCAATCCTGGTTTGCAACTTACTACACATGCATCGCCCAATCCATACACTTGTGACACACGTTCCATAGGCTGCAACGGAAAAAACTTCACATTATTAATGCCGTAGTTCTTCACCTTTTCCACAAACTGCTCCTTCAATCCACCTGTACCAAAGATGAGAAACTCCACCTCCTTGTCTCCTACCATCTCCCTAGCAGAATCAATAATCACATCAATATTCTGAGCATTACCGAGGTTACCAGCATACACCACATGGAACTTCTCCTTGTTAATGCCAAGCTCCTCAAAGAGAGGATTATACTCCTTTGCCACTGGCACCACAGCTTTCTGATCTACCCAGTTATAGACTACTTCTATCTTATTTTCAGGCACCCCTTTCGCCATAATATTCTGCTTGAAGGCTTCCGAAATTACCACTATCTTGTCAGCATTTTTATAGGTAAAATTTTCTATCACTCTACCAATCTTCCATAATATCGAACCCTCATTACTGAAACCGGCACCAACAAGTGAATCTGGGAAGATGTCTTGAAGATTATAAACAAATGGTCTTCCTGTACACTTCTTAATCAGAGCAGCCATAGCACCCTGAGTAGGAGGAGTACTTGCAATCAGCATTACATCGCAACTTCTTGCATCCTTAAAGAACACACCTCTATCAAACTGTTTAATATTTTGGACAAAATATCTGAAAGCTCTCAACAAAGGATTCTTCTTTTCTGGAATGAGACTAAATCTGTGGACGGTCATTTTTCCATCTAACATCATTTCTAACTTTTTGTGTTTATATTCTTTCCTTACATCATCCGAAATACCTCTACAAGGAACTGGAGTATAAACCACAACATCCCATCCCTCTTCAACAAAGGCCTGATTTCTATTCCAACTAATATAGGGGCTAGAAATACCTTCAGGTAGAAAATAAGATGGTAATAATAATACTTTCATATTAGTTAGTATAAACATTATCGTGTTTCAAAACGGTCACAATGGTCTTAAAAAAGATCTTTACATCAAGGCAAAACGAGATATTATCAGCATACCATGCGTCCTTTAATCGCTTTTCACGAACCCCAATACTGTTTCTGTAATAAGCCTGAGTATATCCAGAAAGCCCTGGACGAACATTCATCTTATGAACTTCATCAGGCTGATAACTTTCTAATGCAGACCAACCACTGGCGCGAGGACCAATCAATGACATCTCCCCCTTGAGTATGTTTAAAATTTGAGCGGTTTCATCAAGACTCGTTTCGCGAAGGAATTTGCCCACTTTGGTTACACGTGAATCATCCTTAGCATTATATGTACTACCATCAGGATTCGTGATATTTTCTGCATTCACCTTCATACTACGAAACTTATACATCATCAGTTTCTTACTGTCTTTACCGATTCGTTCTGCCATATAGAATACCGGACCACCATCTTCCAACTTAATAGCGGTAGCAACACATAACCAAATAATGCAAAAGAAAGGAAACGCAATCAATGCAATTAGCCAATCACATACTGGTTTGATGAAATGAACATACATACAATTGTTGAAATTATTTAATAATTATATACTCTTTTAAACGCTCCCAAGCTTTGTCCGCATACATGCTTGCCTCCTCTGGAGTTTCTCCTTTAGAAAGTACCCAACCACATATATCAGACTTGGTCTGATAATGAGGCAGTACATCACCAACTTTCTTACGCATAATAATGTCCACTATATGATCTTTTCCTATTAGATTCTGATAGGAAAAGATCTCTTCAATCGTTCCAGGAATGTAAATCAGAAGTCTTGACGAAATATACTCTTTTCGCTTAGGTTTAATTTCCATATTATTGCCTATGCAAATATTGATACTATTGTTCAGTTCATCCACACCTCTTGAATAAGGTACAATATGAGAAGCAATCAAGTTCTGACCGTTCCTAATACCCACATCTATAATATATGGCTTACCGTCAGCATCCGAAATAATAATATCAAAATTAATAGGACCGAAATTCAAGCCTAATGCCAATGTAGCTTTTCGTACTTCCTCGACAATGAGAGCCTCTGTCTCTTTAGAAATGCCAAGGTAGGTGGTTTGCTTATATACAGGATAATCCTTTGTCCAGCTGAACTCCGTCTTGACTATCGAATACACATATACCTCTCCGTTGCTGGCGTATGCTTCTGCACTATACTCTACACCTTCAATATATGGTTCCACATATATCTGTTTGTCGCGAGCTCCATCAAATGCATATTGGATAGCTTTCTTGATTTCAGCTTCATCCTTCACAATATACACCCCCCTGCTGCCAGAACCATCACATGGTTTGACAACAAAAGGAACCACATACTGTTTTGAGTCAGCTTCTTCCCAAGAATGAAGATCAAACACTTCACCTCCAGAATTCAATCCGCAATCAGTCAGTTTTTTACGTATCAAATATTTACTAGTAGAAATCTCAGCTGTTGATATTGGCATACAAGGGAGATTCATCCTCTCTCCAATATAACTCACTGTAGGTAATGTAAGAGTAGATCCCCATGACATAACTCCATCCACATCAAGTTCCTGAGCATATTTCAAGCAATTCTCCTTATCTTTAACATCTACCACACGATATCCAGTGGCAAACTCAAATCCGGGCTGTCCTTCTTTATAATCCACGCAATAAACCTCATACCCCAATTCTACGACTCTTTGAATTGCAGGTAACTGATAGACTGCGGCACCTATAATCAGAATCTTTTTCATTATTCTCTTATAATTGATTCATCAATAACCTTTCTAACATCGGTAGCCAACGCAATACAATTGTCAACATCATAGCCGCATGAAACCACATAACCACATCCGTCCAGATTAGTACGATATGGTGTGATGGCATCACCCACATGCAAATGGTGCTCTATCTGTACATCATACTTAGAGGAAATCTGATCAAAGTCAGGCAATTCTTTCACCTTCCCAGGAGTAAGAGCCAACAGCTTTGTAGCCACAGATCTTGGTTGACATTCCGGCTTCCAGCAAGTAGGATCACTTACAGCAGCACGTATCATGTTACCCATATAGTCAATACCTGTACCTATAGGAACAATATGTGAGCCTATCAGATTACCGCCCATACGTGCACCAATATCTATAATGTGTACATTACCACCATTTGTGATGAGCAAGTCCATATTCACCGAACCATGATTCACCCCCAAAGCACAAATGGCGCGATATACGCAAGTCTTCACCTTTATCTCCAGTTCCTCTTTCACCCCCGAAGGAATAGCGTGCCCCAATTCTGCATAATATGGAGGAAGTGTCATATCCTTCTGCATAACAGCTAGTATATGAATATCGCCATTATCCACAAACGACTCTACACCATACTCCCTACCATCAACAAATGGTTCTGCAACAGCACGATGGGTAATGCTTCCGCTCATGGCAAATTCAACAGCTTTAGCAAAATCCTCAGCCCTTTCTACCTTCGACGCTCCACGGCTACCACTACCATCCACAGGTTTCATCATGATAGGAAACTTCATCTTAGGCAGTATCTCAGCAATTTCGTCTATCGAACCGATCTCGTAAGAATAACCGGTATCATCGGCATGAGCTTCAAACAGGAGTTTACGAACAGATGCTTTGTTTTTGATGATCTTAGCAGAACGATAGTTGATTCCTGGCAGATTCATTACTTCTGCTATATGACTCATGGTAAGCACACTAAAATCAGTAGCAGCAGTCAGTACCCCATCCACCTGTTTCTCTCTCGCGTAAGCCAAACAAGCCTTCTCATCAACAATATTGATAACGGCATATTCATCAGCAAATTGAAAACCGAGGGCATTCGGATCTGCATCTAAACAATAGACATAATAGCCCATTGACTTTGCTTTCTTGATTACGAAGTTCTGGAGAAATCCTCCTCCAAGCATCAAAAGTTTCTTATTCATAGGATGTGTTTTTTCTTAGTGTTTCCATATTCTATTGCATCAATATACAACATTGGTGCTTTAGCATCGATTACTATTTTTACTATAGTCTGCTAAATGTTCTCTGCAAAATAGCAGAAAACATATTCTTAATTTCATTTATTAATTATAACAATTTATACTACCTGCTTCACAAAAGATTTTTTCCTCTTGAACTATGCCATTTGTTTCCCCTCCTCAGTTTTCATTTTATATTCTTTTTCTGTCGCTTGACGAACTCGTATTAAGAATCCGAATTAAAAACTAATTGTTTCCTGAATAGGACTTCCTTCTTTAAAATATGGTTTTGCGAGAAAAATGTAAAATATCGCCCTCATACAAACTGTTACATTTCATCATTTATTTTACAGTTGACCAACACGTTAATATCTTCCAAACACAAATCCTCTTTTTGAAACACCCCAATATTAGCTTTCAGCACATCTTCAGGCAGATTCCACCATTGAAGTCTTTCCAATTGAAAGATAACATCTTCCGTAAATCTATAGCGAATAACTTTTGCAGGAACCCCTCCTACAACAGCATAAGGTGGAACATCCTTCACTACAACTGCTCCAGCACCAATGACGGCACCATTTCCTACCTTCACGTCTCCATTAATGAGTACATGCGAACCAATCCACACATCATTACCTATCACTACTATATTCTTTTCTAATGGTTTATCCCCCACATTGGTCTTTGTCCACATAACTTGGCAACCATTACACTTTTGAGTAAATAACGGTGATGATGATAAGCATTTTAATGTATGTGCCCCCATGCCGATACGGCAATGGTCCGCAATTGAGCAGAACTTTCCAATTTGAGCATTTTCAATTTCGGTATGAGCTGCTATATAGGTATATGCCCCTATGCTAGCTCTTTTGGCTTTCACGCCTCGATATATGCATGCAGTCTTATCCACCACTACATTGGCAGACACAATCGCAAATACAGAGACACGCGGATTAAACAGATTCTTTGCTATACCCTTTATATAATGTACGATAGGGAACATATTATTTCATTTTTTTCTTTAAAACATCTATCTGGAAATAAGGATTCCATTCCTCATCAATCTCCTTCATACAAGCCACTCGTACCTCCTCGCGAGAATTGCTCTTTCCTGCAAACCATTCATTAATCCTCTCCGCAAGATTTGTCACATCATCTCTTCTGAAGAATGTACCAGTAATTCCCTCACGTATAGCCTCAAACTCTGGCATCTGCCACTTGAAATCGTTATGAGTAATGCATGGTGTACCGAATACCATCGAGTGTATAGCTGTCAAACCGATATTTCCAGGAGCTACACAGAGATCAGCATTATAAATGAATAAACCTAGTTCTACTTCATCATAGCATGGTCCATAAAACCATACCTGTGGCTCCAAATTCAGTTCCTTAGCAAGTGTTTTCAATTCATCTGTCTTCTCGCCACCTCCGATAAATGTAAGGTTGTATTTAATACCCCTATCTCTACAGATAGCCATCGCTCTCAATATCTGTTCAAGCTTTTTAACCGATGTCAACCGACCTACAAAAAATAAGTTTTTGTTGTCATTACCAAAGTGCTCTTTATACAGAAGAGTCTCCTTTAGTTCTTTTCTAACCTTTATCTGCTGTTCATATGCTAAAGAATTATGAATGGTGTATAGTTTTTCAGAATTAAAACCTTCGCTTATCATCAATTCTCGTGCATAGTTGCCATAGCAGAACACTCCTCCGTTAGGCAGCCTCATAAAAATCTTCTTTAAGAGTTTCTCAATTTGACTTTCCTTGCCATACCAGCCATGGGTCCAAAAGTATACTTTTTTATGAGGCTTGAATATACGAGCAAGTATGCAGAATATCCACGTACTCAGAGCATGGGTATCACCTAAGAGAATATAGCGGTCATATTCCTTAAATAACCGAGATAGTACTTTTGGCTGCCAAGACCAGCCACCTAGAAACTTCCGAGTGTGGGTTTCTGTTACATTACCGTGAAGAAGAGAGTAATCCATCTTCTTCACGTCACCCATAGAATCCCCAAACAGAAAATCCACATCAAATTCTTTATCCATAAGGGTAAAGATATTAGTACGGTAGTGTTGAGCAAAATTATATATCAAGCAGAGTTTCATATACAAAATTATTTATATAATAACTTTACAAAACAGTTTTCATTCCTTATCACAGATAAGATACAGCTAATTCCTAATCCAAACCTAATCTTGCTAATGCAGATTCTAATCAATGTAAAATTATTCAAATAAAGTCTGTATGTTTTTTAGCATCTTAAGTCTTAGAGTATTTGAATAAATATTTCCAAGGAGTATATCCCATTGAAATCCAATTATACTTCAGAAAAACGTTGACTATTATTATTTGCTTCATCTCCCCATTTTTTGTTCAAATTATGATTAGTTAGAAGTTATATGATATCATCTATTTCCAGGTAACTCTAGTTCCCCAGTTATACTGAATCGAAACATCCATTCTTTCCTATTGTAACAACCAGCAATCTTGCTTCTCCCATTCTTACTACTTTCATTCCCAAAATCTCTGTTCTGTCTGAGGAATTAATAATTCCAACGGATGCTTTTCGAAAGATTTCTTCCTTTCCCCTCACTAACACCCCCAAATAACATTATAGAAAAGGGTTATATTATTTTGGATAACTTTACAAATGAGTACTTATATTTAACAGATGTGATTCCTAATTTTCCAAACTCTGCTTCTTTTGACAATTTTCTGTTACCTAGTATAAGTAATTTTGCTTCAGATATCCTCTTACATATTGAACACAACGCAAGAAAACCTTTACAGAAAATTATTACTCCTATATATACAACCGTTTTGTGATAATCCTCTCTTTTTATATTAGGATACTTTGTATGAGTGAAGGTAGATAATAACATCGTCTATTATATATGTCATAAAGCTGTTTGTCGACAAATACATTGCATACAAATTGAGATGCATTTATTATAAAGTCACAAAAACAAGAAAATATGTAGTTATGAAACTATATAATTACCTTGCACCTAAGCTTTACGCTTTCAATTTCAAATTTCGATTGTTGAATTAACTTAACTGTATTCAATTCTTCTACAACATTGCAAACATCACTATCCCCTTTAGTAAAAAAATACACCTTATTTAATACGATACCCTCTTACAACAAATATAGTGACATCATATCTTGCTGTATCATGTAAATGATCAGCTAACTCTAACATACAAAACAGAACTTCTCCCACACACGGACTCCCATTTTCAAGATAACATCACACAAGAGTGCCAGTCCTAGGACCTAAATATATAACTATATTCATTATGTTAACAGATTGTCGACTGGTATAATTCTATAATTCTTTTTGTTTGAACAATATTATTTTTATTTTTCAAAACCCAATGTTGCGCATCTCTTCCTTTTTTTTCAAGTTCGTCATATCCTTTCTCTAATACTTCTTTGAGAGTGACCTTGTAACCTTCAAGGGTTTCTGTCTCAAATAAATAAACAAACGGATAGTACTCTACGGGCATACCAGGTAACTTTGTGGTCAGTAAAGGTCTACCTGTTGACATAAATTCCATATTTTTTGATGGAAAAGAATATTTTGTAAAGTCTTCTTTCGTAGGACGAGGATTAACCAAAACTGATGCAGCATACTCAGCCTTCATAACTTCGTCATTTGGAGCAACACCTCGATACTCAACTCGTGAATCCCTCTCTGCATCCTCTTTTAGTTCATCGACAAATGGTCCACTTCCGTAAATAATCAACCGATAATTTCTATTTGGAAGCGACATAAATGCGTCTGTAAGTGTTTTTAGACCATATCGTTCGTGCAAACCACCTGCATACAATATTGATTTTACACTAGTATCGCAGGAAGCTACATTGCTTGGCTGAATATTGGAATCACAGAGACCTTCCATTACTATATAAGGTTTATTATTCTTATTAATAATAGAATTCATCTGTTGAGTCAAAAGAACATAACTGTCAAAAGAATACAAATACCAATGAATAATATTTGATGCGAACCTATATCTTTTCTTATCATTAGCTCCAGATGCACCAATCGTTAACCCAGGCATGTCAGTAACAACTCCCATACAGTGTAAGCCATTTAATTTGCATGCAAATACAGCCCCCATACAAATACTGACGTTCAAAACATCCATAAGAATAAACTTCTCTTTTCTGTTTATGCTCCCCCAAAAAAGCATATAGAAGAAAGTATACATAAAAAGACATATGTGATGGATATATGGAATATTTATAAATGGGATGTACTGATAGTGTATTCCATCTTCTATTTCATCAGATGCATTCCAAAACAGTTTTTTTGAAAAACGCCGGTTCATTGGTCTAGATGTCAACGTTTTAGTATCAACACCATTTTTGGTTAATCCCTCAACAATAAGGCGATTAAATTTTTGCCCCGCATAGCCTGGATTTAATCCAGTATCAGCACTTATCTTATTAATAAAGTGTTTAGACGATAATACTGTTAAATATATTACTCTCATACAAATTAACTAATTTTCTACTTTAAGCAAATCTTATCTATTTAATATCGCTCTGTAAATATCCTTTGAAATTTGATAAAAATCATTTTGCTCACAACTTTTTTTCATATCAAAACGGCTCTGAATAGACAGTTTTTTGCAAAGATCCTGAGAACGGAACAGATTTATTAGGTTGAGAGCAAGATGCTCATAATCCTCAAATCTATAAAGCAAACAATTCTCTCTGTTATGAGCATATTCAGGAACCCCACCTACATAAGAAGCCACACAAGGTACACCAACGGACATAGCCTCCTTAAGTGTGCTAGAATGATTCTCGATGGCAGAACACATAACGAAGGCATTCACCTCTGACATCTTCTTTGCCATACCCTCAGCGGTAAGACGACCTGTATATAATATTACATCCTTCAATCCAAGTTCAGTTATCATTGAGTGAATAAGCTTGTCATAGCCATTCTGTTTCATCCAAGACTTAATGGAATTAACCGGTCTGAGAGGAGTTCCAGGGACAAAGAGTTTTACGTTTGGATAATGTATTTTTACGATAGTAAGGGCTTTCAGTAACATGTGCAATCCTTTAATGGGGTAGTTAGCTGCGGAACACATGATAGTATGTCGCTGCATCTTATCTACACTCCACTCAACCGAAGAAAACGCCTCTGATATTGACAACGGACACTTGAATACTCTTATGTCATGACACATACGCATATAATAAGATTCTGCCCACTGATTCTCTACGATGATATTCTTAGACATAGAAGCCAACTTAGTCTCAATGACAGCTCTCTTCAAATATCCTTTTTGAATCTTCTTAATAGTAGAACCTGTAATCACATCACGAAAAGTACGTGACTTACGGAGTTCTTCAGCAGTCAAACCTGCTTGATAATATCTACCAATACTATCAAGGATTCCCTGAACATACACCACAGATGGAATATTACCCGCTTCCTCAAGTGCAGGGATACCAAAAGGCAGTTCTGTACCCCAAAGCTCAATCAAGTCTGGTTTTTCTGTCTTGAAAATTTCCCGCCAATACTCATGCGCCAACTTCGATTTGTAATCATAAGTAGAATCCGGTGTTCCAGGAATAGTATAATACATCTCATTCTTAAAAACGTACTTCTGCACTTCCTTGACAAGAGATATATTGACTATTACAATACTAATGGATTGATCTCTTCGTGATCTTTCCAACATTGCTTCCATCCACAAGCCACCGGTAGATTTTTTACCGAACAACTTCTCATGCAATGCACCTATAGGTTTATTGACGATCCAAAGAACTTTCATATTGTTGATTATAAAAAAGCGCGAATAAAGGTATAGTA
>ERZ809426.1313-NODE-1313-length-15033-cov-6.276272_pt1 | contig 15033 bp, 10 predicted proteins | sample MGYA00520791_ERZ809426 | MGnify/ENA primary metagenome ERZ809426 (study PRJEB31576, sample SAMEA3212668) | Homo sapiens | biome: human-gut; feature: human gut; material: fecal | place: Sweden | collected 2012 ... | reverse complement strand
CGCGCCGCTTTTGCAGCGGGACGCCCACGCCGGGCCGGGCGGGTATCTCATCCGGAGCCTTTATTTTGACGACTGCTGGAACTCCGCCTATGCCGAAAAGGATGCGGGCATCCTGGCCCGCAAAAAATACCGCATCCGCATCTACAACGGCAGCGATGCCGTCATCCGGCTGGAGCGGAAGAAAAAAGTGGGCAGCTGGATCTGCAAAGAGGAGGCCGCCCTCACCCGTGCGGAGTTGGAGAAACTTCTGAGCGGGGACTACGGCTTCCTGCTCGCTTCGCCGCAGCCGCTCTGCCGGGAGTTTTACTTCGAGTGCGTCTCCAACCTGCTGCGGCCCCGCGTGGTCGTGGACTACGAGCGGGAACCGTGGGTGCAGAAGGAGGGAACGGTGCGCATCACCTTTGACCGGGACGTCCGGGCGGCAGTGGGCGGCTGGGACCTGTTCGACCAGCACCTGCCCACCCTGCCGGTGCTGGACCCCGGCACCCTGGTGATGGAGGTGAAGTTTACGGAATTTCTGCCCCAGACCCTCCGGGAGCTGCTGCCGCCCAAAGCGCAGGAGTGGACGGCCGTGTCCAAATATGTGCTCTGCTGCGACAAAACGGCCTACTGCCACGGCAGTTCCGGCTGGCAGGGCTGAACCAACGCGAAAGGAACAACGCTATGAGTGTGAAGGATTTCATCAAAAAATCGGTGCTGGAAAATTTCAGTCCCTACAATGTCCCGCAGATGGCGGCGGCTCTGCTGGCGGCTGTGCTGCTAGGGGCGCTCATCTACTGGGTCTACCAGCGGTTCTATGCGGGGGTCCTCTTTTCCCGCAGTTTTGCAATGACGCTGGTGGGCATGTCGGTGCTCACCTGCATGGTCACACTGGCCATCAGCTCCAATGTGGTCATCTCACTGGGCATGGTGGGCGCACTGTCCATCGTGCGGTTCCGCACGGCGGTCAAGGACCCGCTGGATCTGCTGTATCTGTTCTGGGCCATCACGGCGGGCATCACCACCGGCGCGGGGATGTACCTGCTGGCCGCGTCGGCGTCTGCGGTGATGATCGGGGCCCTCGCCCTGCTCTCCCGCTGGCAGACGGCAGGCCGCATCTATGTGGCGGTGCTGCACTATCAGGGCGAAAAGCCGGGGGATGAAATCGTCCGTGCCCTGGGGCGGAACCGGTACGCGGTCAAATCGAAGACGCTTCGGGGCGAGGCGGTCGAGATGGCGGTGGAGGTCTGCTGCAGGGACGATGTCCGGGATGTTACCGACCGGCTGCAGGAGATCGAGGGCGTGGAGGACGTGACCATGATCCAGTACAACGGAGAATACCATGGCTAAGCGGCACACCGCTGCGGCGGCCGCCTGCCTGCTGCTGGCCGGGTGCCTGGTCTGGGCGGGGCGGAAGCGGACCGTGACCTATCTGCCAGACGAGAGCGCCTTCCCCAATGCGCAGATCGGCTATGCGCCCGGTGTGCTGGACAGCGGCACCGAAGGTGCCACCCTGCGCTATCTGGGCCTGACCTGGCGGCAGCTGGAACCCGAAGAGGGGGCCTACGCCTGGGAGGCCATCGAGCAGACCTGCCATCTGGCGGAACTGCGGGCGCAGGGAGTCCATCTGGTGCTGCGCATCTCCTGCGACGAGCCGGGGGACGAAGCACATCTCGACATCCCGGACTGGCTCTATGAACAGACCGGCACCGGCCGCTGGTACGACATCGCCTACGGAAAGGGCTATGCGCCGGACTACACCGACCCTGTGTTTTTTGCCGCCCACGAGCGGCTGCTGCGGGCGGTGGGGGAGCGGCTGGGGGCCGACGGTTTCGTCAGCTATGTGGAGCTGGGGAGCCTCGGCCACTGGGGCGAGTGGCACGTCAAGTCCGGGGAGGGGCTTCCCTCCATGCCCGATGAGGCTGTCCGGGACCGCTATGCGGCGCTTTACCGGGAGGCATTCCCGCAGGCTGCGCTGCTGATGCGGCGGCCCTTCCGGTTCGCGGCCGAACACGGGCTCGGCCTTTACAACGACATGACCGGCTTGCCCGAAGACACCGAAGAGTGGCTGGGCTGGATCGCCTGCGGCGGCTGGTATGAGGGCGACCCGGAGGGGCTGGTCCCCATGCCGGACGCCTGGCAGACGGCCCCCATCGGCGGGGAGCTGACCAGCCGACTTTTGATGGAGCAGCTGCTCACCACCGACCTGAGCCGGACCGTTTCCCTCATCCGGCAGTCGCACATGAGCTTTCTGGGGCCGAAGACGGCGGAGACCGCTTTCCGGGAGGGGTATGATGCCGTATTGGCCGCTCTCGGCTACCGGCTGCGGGTCACGGAAGCGTCGCTGCGGCGGGTGACGGGCGGCACGGTGCTGACCCTGACTTTTACGAACGATGGCACGGCCCCGTTTTACTGGGACTGGCCCGTGAACGTCTATGTGGAGGAGGCGGACGGCACGACCGTGGAGGCCCAGCCGCTGGCGCTTTCTCTGCCGGATCTGCTGCCCGGCGGCTGCCAGACCGTGAAAACGAAGCTGGCCGGTGTGCCAGGCCGCTGGTGGGAGGAGCAGGACCGGCGCATCACGCTGGGCATCGTGGACCCGATGACCGGGCGGGATGCCGTCCGATTTGCGATGCAGACGGCGCAGGAGGACGGCCGCACCGTCCTCTTTGCGGGAGAATAGAGCCCAAAAAGCCTGAGACCTTGCAGAAAAGGCCTCAGGCTTTTTGGGCTGCGGATGCAGCGATCAGGAATATAGGAAACGGAGAATGGCAGAAAATTACAGGATTCGCACCCGGATGACAGCGGGGATCGCCGCCAGCTTGTCGGCCAGGGCCGCGTTCACGGCACCGGTGGCATCCAGCATGGTATAGGCCATGCTCTTTTTGCTCTTGTTGACCATGTTCTCAATGTTCAGACCGGCCTCGGTGGTCAGCGCTGTGATCTGGCTGATCATGCCGGGCTCGTTCTTGTGGATGATGCAGATGCGTCGGCCGCCTGCACGGGGCTGGACGACCTCCGGCAGGTTCACCGAGTGGGTGATGTTGCCGTTCTTGAGGTAATCGCTGATCTCCTGCGCGGCCATAACGGCGCAGTTGTCTTCGGCTTCCGGGGTGGAAGCGCCCAGATGCGGGGTGCAGATGACGCCCGGCCTGCCCAGCAGCGCTTCGGCGGGGAAGTCGGTCATGTAGCCGGAGACCCGGCCGTTCTCCAACGCCTCCAGCAGGGCGGGGGTGTTCACCAGCTCGCCGCGGGCGTAGTTCAGGATCTTCACGCCGTCCTTGCACAGGGACAGCGTCTGGGCGTTGATGGTGTCCTTGGTGGTGGGCAGATAGGGCACATGGATGGTGATGTAGTCGCACAGGGGGAGCATGTCGTTCAGGTTCACGCAATGGTGGACCTGGCTGCTCAGGTTCCAGGCGGCATCAATGGAGATGTAGGGGTCGTAGCCGTAGACCTCCATGCCCAGCGCAATGGCGCAGTTGGCCACGCGGGAGCCGATGGCACCCAGACCGATGACACCCAGCGTCTTGCCCTTGATCTCGTTGCCCACGAACTGCTTTTTGCCCTTTTCCACGCTCTTGGCCAGAGCGGGGTCGCCCGCAAGGCCCTGCGTCCACTGGGCGGCGGCGGCCACATTGCGGCTGCCGGCAATGAGCATCCCGATGACCAGCTCAGCCACGGCGTTGGCGTTGGCACCGGGGGTGTTGAAGACCACGATGCCCTGCTCACTGCAGCGGTCCAGCGGGATGTTGTTCACACCGGCACCGGCGCGGGCAATGGCCAGCAGATTCTCGTTGAAGGTGGTGTTCAGCAGGTCGGCGCTGCGGACGAGGATTCCGTCCGGCGCGTCGGCACCCACCGAGACGTCAAAAAGGTTTTTGTTCAGCTTCGCCAGGCCCACCGGGCTGATGGCGTTCAGAGTCTTGATCGTAAACATAGAAGCATATCCCTTCTGTAATCGCAAACGTTTGTTTGAAAACAGGGCCCGGTCGTTTCTGCTTCTCGCAGGAGCAAAACCGGCCTGCCAGAGGCTCCTCTGTCAGGGGAGCTGCCGAGCGGGAGTGAGACGGAGAGGTTCACGCGTTGTTTTTGCGGAACTGCTCCATGAAATCGACCAGCTTGTCAACGCCTTCGGCGGGCAGGGCGTTGTAGATGGAGGCGCGCATTCCGCCGACGAGGCGATGGCCCTTCAGGTTGACGAAGCCTGCCTCTGCGGCCTCGGCGCAGAACTTTTTGTCCAGATCGGCGTTGGGGCTGGTGAAGGTGACGTTCATCGTGCTGCGGTAGCGATGCTCGACGGGGTTGGTGAAGAAATCCTGCCCATCGAGGTAATCGTACAGCACCTTGGCCTTGGCTTCGTTGATCTTCTGCATGTTGGCCAGACCGCCGATGTCGTTTTCGAGGTACTGAAGCACCAGACCGGTCATGTAGATGCACCAGCAGGGGGGCGTGTTGTACATGCTGTCCTTGGCCAGCAGGGTGGTGTAGTTCATCATGGTGGGCACGGTGTCAGCGGCGTGGCCCAGCAGGTCGTCCCGGACGATGGCGATGGCCATGCCGGCGGGGGCAACGTTCTTCTGCACACCGAAGTAGATGCAGCCGTACTTCGTCACGTCCACGGGCTTGGAAAGGATCATCGAGCTCATGTCCGCCACCAGCGGGATGCCCTCCACCTGCGGGACCTCGACGTACTGGGTGCCGAAGATGGTGTTGTTCTGGCAGATGTGGATGTAGCTGGCATCCTTGTCGTAGGCGATGGCGTTCACATCCGGGATGTAGGTGAAGTTCTTGTCCTTGCTGGAGGCCACGATGTTGGCTTCGCCGAACTTGGCGGCTTCTTTGGCGGCCAGATTCGAGAAGTTGCCGGTGACAAGGTAGTCGGCCTTGCCGGTGGTCATGAAGTTCAGCGGCACCATGGCAAACTGCTGGGTCGCACCGCCCTGGAAGAAGCCGACCTTGTAGTTGTCGGGGATGTTCATCACCCGGCGCAGCGAGGCCTCGGTCTCGGTGATGATGGCATCGAACCACTTGCTGCGGTGGCTCATCTCCATCACGCTCTGGCCGCTGCTGCCGTATTCAAGCAGTTCGGCCTGGGCCTGCTTCAGGACCTTTTCGGGCAGCATGCTGGGGCCTGCGCTGAAATTGTAAACTCGTGCCATAATGTTACTCTCCCTTTCCTGATTCTCCTGATTCCGCGCCGCCCGAATCTCCGGCGGCATTGTGCTCTGGTTTTGTCCGTAGTATAATGGTTTTGAGGGTGCGAAAACAAGAGCATCTTTGCACAAAGATGCGCGCCTGACCGTGCACTGAAAGCACGGAACGCACAAATGTATTTGATACAAATACAGAAACAGAGACAAATGTAAAATAGACGGAAAAACAGGGCAGAGCAGCCGAAATTCTGCCCTTGAAAAAAGCGAGGTTTTTCGGTAAAATCAAACAAACGAAGACAAATGTAAAATCAAAAAGGAGGGCGAACCCTGCAATGTATGGCATCCCGGACCGTCTGAGACCGCTTTCGGCGGCGGAAGAACAGGTGCTGCTGGCCGTGTGGAGCTGCAAACAGCCCGCCTCCCGGCGGGACATCGGAGAGAAGCTGGCCGCAAAAGGCTGGCGGCCGGCCACCGTGCTGAATTTTCTCTACCGGCTGGAAGACAAGGGCTGGGTGAAGAGCGGCAAGGAGCAGAACCGCAACACCTACACGCCCACCCTCACGAAACGCGCCTACGGCGTCTGGACCATGCGCCAGCGGCTGGATACCGTTTTTGGCGGCGACCTGGCCGAGGCCGTCCGCGCCCTTGTCAGTGAGAGCGGCTGCTCCCAGAGCCAGCTGGAACAGGCGATGGCCGTGCTGGAAGAAAAGCACGCCGAGGCCGAAGAATACGATCTGTATGACCCATATGGGTGAGCCCTCTCAGTCACGCTTCGCGTGCCAGCTCTCCCGAAGGGTGAGCCATTGGCAGGCCGGTCAAGTTGTGCTGGGTGAAAAGGCTTTTGTAAATGAGGAACGACAGGGCTCCGCTGATTGGGCAGCGGGAGCAGAGATAAAGGAGAGTAAAATGAACTGTAAAAATCGTGCAAAGAACTGCGGCGGCTGCCCGCTGCTGGAACTGCCCTATGCAGACCAGCTGAAGCAGAAAGAGGAAAAAGTCCGCGCCCTGCTGGGCAGATACGGCCCGGTACACCCCATCCGGGGGATGGAGACGCCCTACCACTATCGGAATAAGGTGATCTCGACCTTTGCCGCCGGGCAGGGTGGAAAACTCGTGTCCGGCATCTATGCCGCCGGGACCCATAAGGTGCTGCCGGTGGAGCGCTGCCTGCTGGAAGACGAGGTGCTGGATACCGTGCTGGAAGCCGTCCGCGCGGCGGCAGCGGCCTGCCGGTATCAGCCTTTCCGGGAAGACCAGGGCACCGGCCTGCTCCGCCACTGCCTGCTGCGCCGGGGCGCCGCCACCGGGCAGGTGATGGTGGTGCTGGTCACGGCCCAGCCCATTCTGCCCGGCGCAAAGAACTTTGTCCGCGCCCTGCTGGCAGAGGCTGAAAAGCGGCAGGTCCCCGTGACGACCATCGTGCAGAACTACAACCCCCGCCGCACCAGCGTTGTGCTGGGCGAGCAGGAAAAGGTGCTCTACGGCAAGGGGTTCATTCTGGATGAACTCTGCGGCAAGACCTACGCGCTCAGCCCCCGCAGCTTCTATCAGGTGAACCCGGTGCAGACGGCGGTGCTCTACGGTCTGGCCGTGGAGGCCGCCCAGCTGACCGGCAGAGAGGTCGTGCTGGATGCCTACTGCGGCATCGGCACCATCGGCCTGACCGCCGCCGACCGGGCAAAGCAGGTGGTGGGCGTGGAGCTCAACCGGGATGCGGTGCGCGATGCCATCGGCAACGCGAAGCACAACGGCGTCAAAAACGCCCGGTTCTTTGCTGCCGACGCCACGGCCTGGATCTGCGAAGCCGCTGCCGCCGGGGAGCGGGCCGATGTCATCTTCATGGACCCGCCCCGCGAAGGCTCGACGCCCCAGTTCATCGAGAGCGTCGTCCGCATGGCCCCCAGACGGGTGGTCTACGTCAGCTGCAACCCGGAGACCATGGCCCGTGACCTGGCCCTGCTGACAAAAAAAGGCTACCGGGCCGAGGGCTTCACCCCGGTCGATATGTTCCCGAACAGCGAACATATTGAAGTGGTCTGTGCTCTGTCCAGGCAGAAGCACTGAGCGTCCTGTGCATCCGGACAACGTTCAGCAAGTTCCGGAACAAAAAGCAGAAATGTTTTTTCTGGCCTTTGCGCGGAGCGCTGGGATCTCGTGCGGGAGGCCCTGACCCATAGGCGGTACAAAAGGGGAGGAAGCCATGAGCGAATTTTCACACTTAAAAAACAAGCTGCTGGCTGAGCAGGTCGAAGACCAGATCTACCATTATATTCTGGATACCCCGCTGGAGCCGGGGGCAAAACTGCCCAACGAGTTTGCGCTGGCGGAAAAGTTCCGGGTGGGGCGCAGCACCATCCGGGAGGCGGTCAAGCTGCTGTCCAGCAAAGGCATCGTGGAGGTACGGCAAGGCTCCGGCACCTATGTGGTCACAACGGTGAAAGGGCTTTCGGACCCACTGAATCTGCGCAGTGTGCAGGATAAGAATGCGCTGGCCTTTGATCTGGTCAACCTGCGGCTGCTGCTGGAACCGGGCATCGCGGAGATCGCGGCCCAGAACGCGACCGACGAGGACATTGAGCGGCTGCGGCGGCTGTGCGAGCGGGTCGAGACCAAGATCCACAATGGCGACCGCTACATTGAAGACGACATCGCCTTCCACACCTGCATTGCCGAGAGCAGCAAGAATCTGGTGGTGGGGCAGCTGATCCCCATTATTGATACGGCGGTGATGATGTTCGTGAACGTCACCCACAAAAAGCTCATCGACGAGACCATCATGACCCACCGGATGATCGCGGAGGCCATCGCCAGGCACGACCCCATCGGGGCAAAGTCGGCCATGGTGATGCACCTGAACTTCAACCGCACCTATATCAAGAAGATCTACGACGGCGAAGATCCCGATGATGGGACCGTTGGAATGGCGGGATTTCTCAAATGATACCGGCCCTGCACGGCGAAATACCGTGCAGGGTATTTTTATGTCCAAAGTCATCTGATGACTTTTTACCCCGGCAGTTTGCAAAAACCGGCTGTGAGGGTGAATTTTATGAAAAAGTCGCCCGAAATTGGGCAGAGTGCATGATGTATCCCAGATTTTTTGCGCAAATAGTAGGACGTATATGGAACAACTTGCAAAAAGATGTCTGCAGATTTACAATTGAATCACAAAAAGTCCCACAGAAAAAAGGACGAGAACAAGCGATATTTGGAGGTAGGGATTATGGAACTTCGTTCACAGGAAGTCCGCACGCTGGCACCTGAAAACGACCCGCTGAAAATGGGGATGGGCTGGAAGGTCGAGGACCTTTCCAAGCCCCAGATCCTGGTGGAGAGCACCTTCGGCGACAGCCACCCTGGCAGCGCTCATCTGGATCAATTCGTCAGAGAGGCCGTGCAGGCGGTCAACGAGAACGGCGGCAAGGCTGCCCGCTATTTTGCCACCGATATGTGCGACGGCATTGCACAGGGTCATGACGGCATCAACTACTCGCTGCCCCACCGGGACGCCATCGTGAATCTGGTGGAAGCACAGGCCAACGCCAGCGTCTACGACGGCGGCGTGTTCATCGCCAGCTGTGACAAGTCCGTGCCCGCCATGCTGATGAGCATCGGCCGCCTGAAGGATATGAGCGCCATCGTCGTCACCGGCGGCGTCATGGAGGCTCACACCCTGCCGAAAGAGTATGTGGTTAACGACCCGGCCTGCGCCATCAACGAGCTGCTGACGCTGGAGCAGATCGGCAAGTTTGACGCCTGGGAAAAGACCGGCGTCATCCCCAACAGCCAGCTGGACTACTACAAGCACAACGCCTGCCCCAGCTGCGGTGCCTGCTCCTTCATGGGCACCGCCTCCACCATGCAGGTCATGGCCGAAGCACTGGGTCTGATGCTGCCGGGCACCGCTTTGATGCCCGCCACCGCTCCGGAGCTGAAGCAGGCCGCCTACGATGCCGGCAAGCAGCTGATGGAGCTGGTCAGGAAGGGCATCACCGCCAAGGACATCGTGACTAAGGAGAGCTTTGAGAACGCCATTATGGTCCACGCCGCTATCTCCGGCTCCACCAACGCGACCATGCACCTGCCCGCTGTCGCGCATGAGTTCGGCATTGAGATCGACGCCGACACCTTCGACCGGATGCACCGGGGTGCGCACTACCTGCTGAACATCCGTCCCTCCGGCGACTGGCCCGCACAGTACTTCTATTATGCAGGCGGTGTGCCCCGCGTGATGGAGGAAATCAAGTCCATGCTGCATCTGGACGTGATGACCGTCACCGGCAAGACGCTGGGCGAGAACCTCGAAGAGCTGAAGAAGAACGGCTTCTATGAGCACTGCGACGCCATCCTGGCCGAAAAGACCGCCGGTTTTGCCCGCCCGGTCAGCCGCGAGGACATCATCCACAGCTTTGATAACGCCAAGGGCACCGACGGCAGCATCGCCATCCTGAAGGGCAATCTGGCTCCGGAAGGCTGCGTCATCAAGCACACCGCCTGCCCCAAGAACATGTTTGAAGCCACCCTGCGCGCCAAGCCCTACGACAGTGAGGAGGAGTGCATCTCCGCTGTCCTGCACGGCGAGGTGAAGCCCGGCGACGCCATCTTCATCCGCTACGAAGGCCCCCGCGGCAGCGGTATGCCGGAGATGTTCTACACCGGCGAGGCCATCTGCGCCGACCCGAAGCTGGCTTCCAGCGTGGCCCTCATCACCGACGGCCGCTTCTCCGGCGCGAGCCGCGGCCCGGTCATCGGCCATGTCAGCCCGGAAGCTGCCGTGGGCGGCCCCATCGCACTGGTGGAGCAGGACGACCTGATCCAGATCGACGTCCACAACCGCAAGCTGGCCATCGTGGGCGTGAAGGGTGAGCCGAAGACCCCCGAAGAGATGGACGCCATCCTCGCCGAGCGCCGCGCCAACTGGAAGCCCAAGGCTCCCAAGTACCAAAAGGGCTTGCTCAAGCTCTATTCCCAACATGCCGTCAGCCCCATGAAGGGTGCTTACATGGAGTAAAACACTCCGCAGAAACAACAAAAAGGAAACTGTCCGGTGCGTTTTTCCGGACGGCTTGGATAAGTGCAACCAAAAATCAAAAATGGAGGAACTATTATGACAGCAGTTGCGACTCCCGATGCGGCACGGCTGGTATTTGCTGCCGTAGCAGGCCTGATCCTGTTGCTCATTCTCATCATCAAATTCAAAGTCCACGCCATGATCTCCATTCTGGTGGGTGCCGTTGGCATCGGCCTGATGGCCGGGATGCCCCTGTCCGACATCGTTGGCTCGGTCAATGAAGGCATCGGCAACACCCTGAAAGGCATCGCCCTTCTGGTGGGCCTTGGCTCCATGTTCGGTGCCATTCTGGAAGAATCCGGCGGCGCGCAGACGCTGGCTGTGACCATGGTGCGGAAGTTCGGCGACGAAAAAGCCGCGTGGGCACTGGGCATCACCGGTCTGGTGGTGGCCATGCCGGTCTTCTTCGATGCCGGTCTGATCATCCTCATCCCGCTGGCGTTCTCGCTGGCAAAGCGCACCAAGCGCTCTGTTCTGTACTACGTCATCCCCCTGCTGGCCGGTCTGGCGGTCGGTCATGCGTTCATTCCCCCCACGCCGGGCCCTGTGCTGGTGGCGACCATGCTGGGCGTGGACCTGGGCTGGGTCATCCTCATCGGCATCTTCTGCGGCATCTTCGCAATGATCGCCGCTGGCCCCATCTGGGGTTCCATCTGCGGCAGGAAATACAGGATCGAAGTCCCCGAACATGTGGCGCAGCAGGATGATATCGACGAGAGCAAGCTGCCCAAGTTCGGCACCATCGTGGGCATCATTCTGATCCCGCTGGTCCTCATCATCGCAAACTCCGTGGCCAAGGTCGTGCCCGCTCTGGCTGGCATTCAGCCGGTCCTGGCCTTCCTCGGCGAGCCGTTCATGGCTCTGCTGCTGGCCACCATCGCTGCCATGTATCTGCTGGGCACCCGCCACGGTTACAGCAACGCTCAGCTGGAAAAGATCATGACCAAATCTCTGGAGCCCACCGGCATGATCCTGCTGGTCACTGCCTGCGGCGGTGTGCTGCGCTACATGCTGCAGAACTCCGGCCTGGGTGATGTCATCGGCAACGCCGTGGCAAACGCCAGCCTGCCGCTGGTGCTGGTCGCCTTCATCGTGGCCGCTCTGGTCCGCATCTCGGTCGGTTCTTCCACCGTTGCCATGACCATGGCCGCCGGCATCATCTCCGCCATGCCCGGCATCGGTGAGCTGAGCCCGCTGTACCTCGCCTGTGTCACCGCTGCCATCGCAGGCGGCTCCACCGTCTGCTCTCACTTCAACGACTCCGGCTTCTGGCTGGTCAAGAGCCTTGTGGGCATGGATGAAAAGACCACCCTCAAGACCTGGACCATCATGGAAACGCTGGTCGGCGGTGTGGGCTTCCTGGTGGCACTGGTCATCTCTTTCTTTGCCTGACCGCCCGTCCGGGGCCTGCACCCCCGGATGAGCGTCTAGATGTTCTCCGACCGATTCGTTTACCTGTTTACCTCCTTCGAAATCAGCCGCTCCGGTTTTTGCTTTGCCCGGAGCGGCTGATTTTTATTTTTTTCAATTTGTTCAAAAACCTCACAAAGAAACTCCATTTTTATCCGGTACAATAAGGGTGCAGTCAGGGAGGAACGAAAGATCCTCCCGCAGGATGCCAATGCAGGCAATGAAAACCGCACACCTCGGCAGAAAACCGATGCTGCGGCCCCCTTTTAAAAAAAACACTGTCCCCCGCGGATGCGAGGCAATAGCCAATGCGGCGGGCAGACTACCAACCATCTCCTGACAACCGCAAATGTTTGGGAGTTCTCATACGACAGGCAGCGCCGCTTTCTCCTCCTTTCCACGGCGCTGCCTGTTTTTGCGTTTTTGGCAGAATGCAGCACAAGACCCCCGGCGCAGGCCGGGGGTCTTGTGCGTTGTACGGGGTGCGGGCGGGTGAAAGGCAGTTCAGAATAAGAGCTTGCGGAGCGTGCTTTCCCGCAGGCCGGCCAGCTTGTCCGGCCAGGTGTTCAGGCGGCAGAGCCGGTGGAGCAGTTCGGCCTCGGCAAAGTCGTTTTTTGCCGCAGAAAGCAGTACGCTCCGTGTAAAAAGATGAATGTTTTCCGAATCGGAATAAAAAATCAGCTGAACATGGCCGGAAAAAAGGGCAAACAGGGCCGTGCGCAGCTCATGGGAGCCAAACAGCGGGAAAAGGTCACTACTTTTCAACAACAAAACGTCCGCCTGTGGAAAAAATGCGCGGGCTGTTTCCCGCAGAGAAGCAGCGTCCGGCCAGAAAGGCGCAGACTCGGTCATCCGGGGCGCATAACAGACGAAGGTGCCGACGTCCCGTGCGGCGGCAATGGCCTTGAGGTGAGTCAGCCGAGCGGGGGAGTCCAGCAGGCAGGCGGAGGAGAAGCAGAGCGCGAAGGCGTCCCGGAAAGTGTCGGCGTCCAGCTGTTCCGGGGCATAGCAAAGCTCGGAGGAGCGGGTGCGATAGGGGAGCGTCTCGCCCGCGCCGGAGAAGACCACCGGGGTGGGGGCTGCATCCGTGAAGCAGAGGCGGGAGCAGTCCACACCGTCTGCCGCCAGCTGGGCCGCTGCCTTGCGGCCAAAGGGGTCGGCCCCCAGCTGGGAGAGAAGCACCGCCCGCCCGCCGCGGCGGGGGTAGGCGCGGCAGAGTCCGGCCCCCCAGCCGCCGACCTGCACCTGAAACTGTCCGGCAAGCTCCGGCGGCGTGTCGGCGGTCAGTTCCAGCCAGGTTTCGCCCAGGCAGAGCAGGGGCTTTTCCGGCATGGCGGCTCCCTCCTTTCCATCAAAATAGGGTACAAGTATACACCCGGTAAAAGCGATTCGTCAACGGGAAATCTGGCGGGAGCTCTATATGAGCCGCATCTCCGGGAGCTTTTCCCGGCGGGTCAAAGGGCATTCCATGCCCTCCCCAACGCTTCGCGTCGGGTCCCCACCTCGGATACTCGCCGGTAAAACTCCCCTCGTGCGCCGGGGGGAGCAACCGTTCCGGTGGGAGCGGTCTGCCGCACGAGATTGACATTTTGCGTAAAACTGTGCTAAACTGGCGAACGAGTGTAAGAATGGACAGAAAGGACGCTTCATGAACCTGACAAAGCAGTTTTTCAAATATGTTTCCCAGAACATTTTCGGTCTGCTGGGAACGTCGTGCTACATCCTGGCGGATACCTATTTCATTGCGCAGGCGGCGGGCACCGACGGCGTGACCCTGCTGAACCTCTGCCTGCCCATCTATAATCTCATCTTTGCCTTCGGCTCGATGATCGGCCTGGGCGCGGCCACCCGCTATGCCATCCTGCGGGCGCAGGGGGATGCGCGGGCGCAGCGCTATTTCTCCAATGCCATTTTCAGCGTCTGCATCCTGGCGGTGCCGTTCATGCTGGTGGGCATCTTCCGCCCGGACGGCCTGCTGCGGCTGATGGGCGGCGATGCGGACATCGTGGCGCTGGGCATGAACTATGCCCGCATCTTCCTGATGTTCACCCCCTTCTTTATGTGCAACTATGTGGTGGCGTCCTTCGTCCGCAACGACGGCGACCCCTCGCTGGCCATGGTGGCGACGCTGAGCGGCAGTCTGTTCAATGTGGTGTTCGACTACATTTTCATCTTCCCGATGGGCCTGGGGCTGCCCGGTGCGGCGCTGGCAACGGCCATCTCGCCGATCTTGAGCATTGCCGTATGCAGCGCACATTTTATAAAGAAGAGCAACACCATCACCTTTGTGCGCAAGGCACCGTCCGTCAGGCTGCTGGCCCAGAGCTGCCAGCTGGGCATCTCCGGCTTTGTCGGGGAGCTTTCCTCCGGCGTGACGACCACCGTTTTCAACTTCCTGCTGCTGCGCCTGGCGGGCAATGTGGCTGTGGCGGCCTATGGCGTCGTGGCGAACTTTGCGCTGGTGGCAACGGCCATCTTCAACGGCGTGGCGCAGGGCGCTCAGCCGCTGGTGAGCCAGTGCTACGGCAAAAATGAGATGGCCGGGGCCAGAAAGCTCCTGCTGCTGGGCTGCGGCACGGCGCTGGGGCTGGCGGCGCTGCTGTACGGCGTCGTGTTCGGGTATACCGATGCGCTGACGGCCCTCTTCAACAGCGAGAACTCCGCGCTCATGGCTGAGTTTGCCCACAGCGGGATGCGCATCTACTTCGTGGGATACTTCTTCGCGGGCTGCAACATCGTGGCGGCGGGCTATCTGGGGGCCGTCAACCGCCCGGCGGAGGCCTCCATCACCTCACTGTGCCGCGGCATGGTGGCCATCGTGGTCTGTTCGCTGGTGCTGAGCGCACTGTTCGGGATGAACGGCGTCTGGGCGGCGTTCCCGGTCTCGGAGGCCATCACGTTGTCGCTGACCGTCTTCCTGCTGAAGCGGAAGGCCGGAAGGGCATAAAAAAGCGGGGCAGAGCAGCCCCGGTACATTAGATATAAAGCTCCTGCTCCCGTTTGCTTTCGGCGGGCGAGAGGGGGCGCACTGCCTGACCGGCCATGGCCCGCCACTGCGCGGGAGAGTGGCCGGTCTCTTTTTTGAAGACGCGGCAGAGATAGTTCGCTCCGGAAAAGCCGCACAGGCTGGCGATGACGTCCAGCGTGTATTCCCGGTGGAGGAGCAGACGCATGGCCGCTTCGATGCGGACGGTAGTCAGATACCGTCCCGGCGGGACCCCCACTGCGGCCGTGAAGGTGCGGACGAGGTGGCTTTTCGAGACGCCCAGCCGCTCGCTGAGCTCCTCCACGCCGTAGAGGCCCGCGTAGTTCTGGCGGATGTCCTCGATGGCGGCGGTGACGAGGGGCGGCAGGGAGGGCGCAGCGCTGTCGGCCCCCGACAGCTCGCACAGCAGTGCAAAGGCGAGCTGGCTGACG
>ERZ809426.1306-NODE-1306-length-15099-cov-6.996211_pt1 | contig 15099 bp, 9 predicted proteins | sample MGYA00520791_ERZ809426 | MGnify/ENA primary metagenome ERZ809426 (study PRJEB31576, sample SAMEA3212668) | Homo sapiens | biome: human-gut; feature: human gut; material: fecal | place: Sweden | collected 2012 ... | reverse complement strand
CAATTCCTTTATCCGAGTATCTTCTCGAATAGATTGCGGTGGCACACCGCCGACCGCAATTTTCAATTTTCAATTTTCAACTTTCAATTTTAAAAAATCACAGATGCAAAATCAACTTTGCAACGCCGAAATAGATAAGCAATGAAAGCGAGTCGCAGACTGTTGAAATGAGCGGATTCGCCATAACGGCAGGGTCAAAGCCGACCTTGCTTGCCAAAAGAGGCAGACTGCTGCCGACAAGCTTTGCCATAATAATTGTGCCGACAAGCGTAAGCGAAATTACAAGGGCAATCATAAATGCGTTTTCCTGACCGTTGAGATCAAACAAAAGCAGTTTTACAAAGTTTGCCGCCGCAAGGGTAATACCGCAAAGAATTGACACCCTGAATTCTTTCCACAGCACAAGGAAAATGCTCCTGAAATGAATTTCACCGAGCGACAATGCACGGATTACGGAAACCGACGCCTGAGAACCTGCGTTACCGCCCGAACCCGTAATCATCGGGATAAACGATGAGAGAATCAAAACATTTGCAAGCACAGCCTCAAATGATGAGATAATCGCACTTGTAAAGGTTGCCGAAAGCATGAGTATAAGCAGCCACGGCGCTCTCTTTTTGTACAGACCGAAAACGCTTGTTTTCATATACGGTTTGTCAGACGGCAATACGGCTGCCATCTTTTCGATATCCTCGGTAGCCTCTTCCTGAATAACATCAATAGCGTCGTCAATTGTTACGATACCGACAAGTCGGTTTTCGTTATCAACAACAGGAAGAGCAAGGAAGTTATAGTTTGAGAACATCTGGGCAACCTGCTCCTGATCGGCAAGAGTAGTTACCGAGATAACATTTTCCTCCATAATCGACTTTACAAGCTCGTCATCTTCGGCAAGCAAAAGGTCTTTTACGGTGGTAATACCGATAAGCTTGTTGTTGGCATCGGTTACATAGCAGGTGTAGATTGTTTCCTTGTCAACACCTGTTCTTCTGATTCTTTTAATAGCCATTTCAGCCGTCATATCGGGACGAAGCACAATAAACTCGGTTGTCATAATCGAGCCTGCGCTATCCTCGGGATATTTTAAAAGCTCGTTAATCTGCTTTCTCATATCCTTGTCGGCCTGTCTTAAAATACGCTTTACAACATTGGCAGGCATTTCCTCAATAAGGTCAACGGCGTCATCGACAAATAACTCATCGACAACCTCTTTCAGTTCGCTGTCGCTGAAGCCGTGGATAAGGAATTCCTGAGTTTCGTCATCCATTTCGACAAAGGTTTCCGCCGCAAGCTCCTTTGGCAGAATACGAAACAGAATCGGCATTTTTTCATCCTGTAGATTTTCAAAAACCGCCGCAATGTCAAACGGTTTCATCGTAATCAAAATGTCACGCAAAGTGCTGAACTTTTTGTCATCAAGCAACACTTTGATAGTTTCGGTAAGGGTTACGTTAACCTGTTCCATCATCTTTTCCTCCTTTTTAATTCAATTGGAAGTAAAGACGGTGTCACCCTGAGTATTAAATTAAATCAATTCAAATTAAAATAAAAATACAAAGCAAAATCAATAAAACAAAATGAACGCACAAGCGCACATTCTGTTGCAACTTCGCCCGGGTACAGCGCCTTTATTACCGTCTGCGTCCATTAAGTTTTCACCTCATTCGCATTTAAATTCGGGCAAAAGCCCGTACGTATTTATTTTATTCTTTTTTATGTCCGATGTCAACGGATTTATCCGCTAAAAATCCACTTTGCAAACATTTTACGTTATCCTCTGTAACAGCTTGGTAACTTGGTATAATATTTCTTGCTTTTTGAAGTGTATCAATGTATAATGGATATGCATGATTTAAAATAAAATTTCAAAGATTGGAGATTAACCGTTATGACAGATATGGTTAAAAAATATGTTCCCTATGCGGTAATAATTTTGCTTGTTTATATGCTGTTGCCGCTTGTGTTTATTCCGGGCGCAATGCAGAAGTTTTCACCCGTTGCATATGACTTTGTGTTCCCGATTACAGCAATCGGCTGTTCGGCACACTACTGCTCAAAACACGGACTTGACTTTCTCTTTGCACTCATTGCGCCGATTATTTATCTTCCGAGTATGCTCATCTACAACGGCGGATTTTCTTCAAGCACACTTTCAACAAACCTTATTCTCCTCGTAGTTTATCTTGTTGCCGGAATTTTCGGACTTTTCCTCGGCGACCTTGCTTTCGGTGACAAGCGCCGTCAGAAAGAAAAGGCAGAACAGGAAGAAGCAGAGGAAATGCTCCTTGAGGCAAAGCGCCGTGAAAAGGAAGAGCTTGAGAACATGACTTCATCAAGCAAAAAGTCCGAAAGAAAAGCACCTTACAGACAGGAACGCAAGCCTGCACGCAAACCGTCACCTGCACCGCAGAAAGCCGAAACAGCAGATGACGACGATTTTGATTATGACAAGTACCTTTCCGGTATTGACAGAAAGCAAGATCCGAACGAAAGCGAAATTGACGATATCTTAAACGAATTTAGACACTAACGGCGAGCCGCCGTTCCCAGTTCGTGCAGATAGTATTTATAAGGGCGAAAATAAAATACCCTAGCAGAACTCTATAACTAAAAATGTAAAATTAAAGTCGGGAAGACAATTTGCGAAATGCAAAGCATTGTCTTCCCGACTGTTTTTGTTTAATCAGCAGGGGTGTTCATCGGACGCCCGATTTGATTGAATTTTATGTTTTCGCAAAATCAGTCGATGTTATGGAAGTTGTGTGTAATTTGCGACACATATATAATCTGTCTTAACAAAAAGATTGTACCATTACTTCGTCAATTTGCTTTTATATGTAATTTTTATTTAACTCAACCCAACGATATACTTCTGAATCAAGGTTGCGTCAACAACACTGATTTCGCCGTCATGGTTTACATCGCTGTTAAAAAGCTGAGTCTTGCCGAATTTTACAATACCTACAACATATTTCTGAACAGATGTTGCATCTCCAACCGTAATGTTTCCGTCTGGATATGCATCACCGCAAGTCAGGCAGTTCAATTTGCCACCAATCGTTGTTTTACACTCTGCGCCGTTTTTAAGTCTGCAATATTTATAAGCTATAAGGCCCGTATCCTCGCCAAGCTGTCTTGAAATATAAAACTCCGCATAGCCGTTCTTATCGGGGACAAAAGATGTTACCGCACCTCCGCTGACAAAATATGCGCCCGAGGTTGCATAGCAAGGTTTGCCGCTGCTGTCTGTACCGAAATCCTCATATGTAAAGTCAAAATTCTTGTATGTGCCATCGCTGAGTTTTCCGGTCATTGTGCCATCATCATTAAAGCCATCAGGAAAATAGTCGGAGAGTTTAATCCTTATCTTAACATATTCTCCGCCTGTTGAATCATAATTGAATTTCATACCCGTATTACCAAAATAACGATTATCCGCTGTTATCATATGGCGAGTAAATTCCTGATTTTTCGGGAGATTTACAAACTTCGGTGCATCAATACAGTCCTTAAACATCACGCTGTACTTTTGATAATCCGTTGATATGAACATTGCCCCGAAATTCTTTGCCGTATTTTCGGTATATCCCGTTGTTGTAACAAAAAGCTGATTGTTTGAGATTTTCTGCGTTGTACCTGTAACTTCATAGTCCTTGCGATCTTCATACTCGCTTACCGCACCTGTCATAAGAACCGAACCGACGGTAAGCACACCGCACATTGCGATTGCAGTTATTTTTTTAATTATATTTTTCATTGTTTACACCTATTTATGTTGTTTAGCTATCCAAACCTACAATATACTTCTGAATCAAGGTTGCGTCAACTACACTGATTTCACCGTCATCGTTTACATCGCTGTTAAAAAGCTGAAGCTTGTCAAAGTCCTCAATACCTGCAACATATTTTTGAACAAGAGTTGCATCAGTAACAGAAATGTATCCGTTTAAATCCGTATCACCGCAAGTTAAACCGACCAGAGTATCTCCGATTATTCCGTAATCGCAATGAGCTCCGTCTTTAAGTCTGCAATAGCGGTATGACATTACTTTTGTATCTACACCAAGCTGTCTTGAAACATATATTTCAGCATAGCCGTCCTTATCGGGAGCAAAGGATGTTACCGCACCTCCGCTTGTCGCATATGCGCCGGATTCCGCATAGCAATTAACACCAATGCTGTCAGTTCCGAAATCCTCGTATGTAAAATCAAAATCCTTGTAAGAACCGTCGCTAAGCTCAGAAGTCATTGTTCCGTTTTCATTGAACAGACGGGAAAAATCGGAAAGCTTGATTTTCACCTTGACATATTCACCGCCTGTTTTGTCAAACTGATAGAATGTCTGAACATTACCGAAATAACCGTGCCCCTGCGTCATCATATATTTTACAAATTTTTCGCCCTTTGGAAGATTTACAAATTTCGGTGCATTGATACAATCCTTAAACCATATATCGTAATCCTTTTCTTCGGTCGTTTGGAACTTTGCACCGAAATTTTTATCGGTATTTTCAGTGTATCCCGTTGTTGACACAAAAAGCTGATTGTTTGAGATTTTCTGCGTTGTACCTGTAACTTCAAAGTCCTTGTGATTTCCATCCTCGCTTACCGCACCTGTCATAAGAACCGAACCAACGGTAAGCACACCGCACATTGCGATTGCAGTTATTTTTTTAATTATATTTTTCATTGTTTATCCTCCGTTTTTATTGTTTATCTGTCCGAACCGACAACATATTTCTGCAAAACAGTTGCATCTTCACCGCTTGTATTATTGAACTCATATTTGTAACGCTTGCTTGCGGATGAAGCAAGCAAATCTATAACAGTCCAATGATAATACTTTTGATTTTTTGGAAGATTCAACTTCATATTATACCTCTCAATTGTTAATACTTGTCTAAGTTTATCAATCTATTTTTCTTATGTCAATAATTATAAAATAAATTTGGCATTTACGGCAATATATGCGTATTTTTCCCGATATTAATTATTACAAAATGACAGACAAAATACTCGGTCATTTCTGTTTTAAACAATTAGTCTTTAAACAAAAAACAGACTGCACCGTGATGCAGTCTGCTGTAAATTATGACGCACGCTCACATATTACATAGTAACGGTCAAAACCGCCGTTGCCGTCACTTATGCAGGTAAACATCGTGAGCAAATCTCTGTCCTTCTGCAAATAGCAGTCGCCTGATTCGTTCGGCTTATTGACTTTGGTTTCAACGACCTTGTAATTGAGTGTATCCCAATAATTTGTGATTGAAACCCTGTCACCGATTTTGAGGTTGCGGAGGTTGTCAAAGAATATTCGACCGATGTATCCCGTGTGACCTGCAAGGACTGCGTTTGTATTCTTACCGCCGATCGGCAATGAGGTTGCACTCATATGTGCCGCACCGTAGCTCATATTTGAGCTGTTCGCACCGAGGTAAATCGGCAGACGCATATTTATTGTTTCGGCGGTAACATAACCGTAAATACCGTCGGTTATGCCGTAATCTTCAAGATTGACAGCAGCCTGTGAATAGGTATCGTTGCGGAGCATTTCATACTGGTTTGTTTCAAGTTTTTTGTTGTAGGCAACGCTGTCATTGAAAAGTCTGTCGAGGTCAGCCTTGAAAACAACGGGCTGTTTGGAAGTACGCTTGCCTTCCCTGTCAATTTTGTAACCATCTTCGTCAACCTTGCCGTCCTTGACCGCCTGTTCAAAAGAGCCGTCCTCAGCTTCTTCAACACGGGTATCAAAGCCGTCAGCCTCACCGTTTGAAATCTGTGTTCCGATAAAATTTGATATAGGGGGGAATGCGACAAGACCTATTCCGACAACGAGCATTGCTATTGCCACACCCGTAAGTATTTTTTTAATCATCGGAATCACCGCCCGAATCATTCTGATTTTCGTCAGCCGAGTCATCTCTCAGCCGTTTTGCACCGTTTGACTTCTTCTTTTTGCGTTTGAGCAGAAATACAACCACAAACACAACAAGAGCAACAAAGCCGACAATTATGCCGATTGCGACTGCATAAGGGATTTTGTAACCGAGAAAGAATATGTAACCGTTGTCAAATTTTGCAAGCGACTCGCCCGTTTCAATATACTTTGTATCGTCATAATCGACACGCTTGCCACGCACAAGAAGTCTGTGAGTATTAACGCCGTATGGGGTACAGGTGAGGAGCGTTACAAGGTCTTCGCCGTCAACAATCCGCAAGGAATTGATTTCCGAGGGAAGAACAACTTCGATTTGATCAACCTCATATTTCAGCGTTCTGTCGAGAATATGAACATAAAATTCATCGCCTACTTTCATATCAGTGAGATAATCAAAGAAAGTTTCTCCCGGAAAACCCGAATGGGCAGAAATTACGGAATGTGTGCTTGCACCGCCGACAGGCAGGGAAGTGTTTTGAAGATGCCCTGCACCTTTAGAAAGAATCTCTTCGCTTGTGCCATGATAAATCGGCAGATAAACATTGATTTTCGGCACATCAATATAGCCGATAAGACCGTTATCATCAATATTGAGAGTTTTCTCATAATTTGCACCGATTTTCTGAAAAGCCTTTTCGTCGAACGGGTCGGTAATTATCATATTATTTGAAAGGCTGTTATTGTACTTTGTCGCCTCTTCAAACATTTTTTGAGTTTTCTCACTCGGCATCTGAGCAACCCTGTCGGTGTACTCCTTAACCCTGCTTCTACTGACATAGTTATTAATTGCGGAACTGACAAGCGGATAGCTCATTATGCCGATTCCTGCAACGAATATTAAAACTATTAGTAAAATTGACAGCTTTCGTTTCATAAAATTTTCCTTTTCTGCGTGTTTTTGTTCCGTTGTTATTATACTACATTTTGCCGTGCAGGGCAATACACGGCGAGCCGCCGTATGGACAGATATTATCCGCATATACGGCTCTTGTGTAAATAGAATGGGGATGCGTTGCCGCATCCCCTGAAAATTACATATATTACAGATTTTAAGATAAAAGATATTCAATCAATTATTTAGCTGCTTTCTTTCTCTTAAGAACAAAGAGGAGAACGCCTGCGCAAGCGATAAGTGCTGCACCGCCAACATAGAACATCATTGTACCCATACCACCTGTTGAAGGAACTGTTACAGGATAATCAGGAACTTCTACCTGATTTACTTCGCTTGAATTACCGTCAACTGAAACTGTAATAACACCTGTTGTGCTAATAACAACTGTGTACTCAGAAGAGTTAAGGTTGTATCCTGATGGTGCTTTTGTCTCCTGAACTGTGTATGTACCTGCAGCAAGCTTTTCAAATGTAACTTTACCTTTGCTACCTTCTTCTACGCTTGTTACTTTAGTAGCAACCTCTGTACCATCTGCTTTCTTGAGTACGAATGTTGCATTGCCAAGACCCGTCTTGTCAGTTGTTGTGCCATCATACTTGAATACAGGAAGGTCGAATGTGTAAACATATACTGTATCATCGCCCGGCTTTGAAGTCTGACCGTATGTGTTTGTGTATGTAAGGCTGTCGCTGTTGCTGTTGTCTGTTGCAGTGTTGCCTGAAACAGCTGTGTCCTTAAGAACTGCTGTAAGTGTTACAGTAACATCTGAACTTGCATAGAAGTCGTTTGTGCCTTCCTTAGCAGCTTTAAGATAAGACTCTGAAAGAGAAATCTGAATATCTGACAGATTTGTTTTATCTACAGTATAATCTGTACCTTCTTGAAGCTTAGTGCTGCCAACCATAACTTCTGTTACAGCTGGATCTCTAAAACTATCTGAAAGGTTATCGTGGATTGTGTATTCAGTAAGCGGAACTTCCTTAGAACCTGTAACTGAAGCTGTGAGCTTAAATGTTACGGTGTCGCCTGCAGAAGCAGTTGTGTGCGTAGCATCGATGTCGCCACCAACGATTTCCTTAGAAACTGTAACTTCACCTGTGTTAATCTTGAGTTCGATTGGAGCTTTTTCTGAACCCTGAGTTTTCTTTGTGCCCTCAGGAAGAGCAAAGAGAGCGCCGCCCTTTTTCTTTACGCTTGTTTCAGCAGGCTGACCTGTTACCTTAACATAGTAAACACCTGCTTCATTTGTACCGAAGTTGTAAACATCTTCGTCAGAAGCAAATGTATGGTTACCCTTGCTGTCTGTATCTGCAAATGTTGCACTTTCACAAGCAGCGAGAAGAGCCACACTGTCATTGCCCGTTGCACTCTTCCAAGTTTTAAGAGCTGTTTCAACATCGACGCCACCCTTAATGTCAGTATATTCGCCTGTTGTTGTGTTGATTGTTGCTACCTTATAAACATTTACTGTAAAGCCGTTTTTGCCCTTAATAAATGCGTTATAAGCATCGTCTGTTGCTGCGCTTGCTGAGAATGGGATCATGAGAGCAATCATCATTACTGCAAGAACAGCTGCAAAGATTTTCTTTGTAGTTTTCATTTTTACTTTCTCCTTTGTGATTGATTTAATATATGTAATTCTATTCTAACCGAATGGTTAAACGGGTTGGGGTGGCTGCATGGCAGACACCGGCTAACAACGGTGTCCGTAGCAGTCAAAGAGGTTTTCTATGAAAGAAACATATGATTAAAAAATCACCTGTTCTAACAAGTTAAATCATATTGGGTTACTTTCTGCGTCCTGCTCTGCGTTTTTTACGAACTTTTCCGTAATAGATTGCGTAACCCGTGAACATTGTCACCGCAAGACCTGCAACCGACAAACCGAGAACAACATAGCCGTTCATACCGTCACCGCTTGCCTGTGGCATTGTGATTGCACCGTCAACATAATTATATGTAACATTGTACTTACCCTCAACAGGAAGTGTGAAGTATGAAAGTGTGTAGTTCGGGGTGTAACCCTCTGACGGTTTGTACTCAAACAGACAGTATGTCTGATATGTTGAAGTACCCTTTAAGTAGTTATCGGAACTGCTGTTCCAAACAACATCTTCGCCTGATTTTGTAAACTCACCGTTACCGTCCTTGAAGATTGTCAGATTGTCAAACACAGCCTGACCGTTGCTGTCTGTCTTTTTAGAAACCATATGAGTTTTCATTGAGGCATCATTAATGATTGTATTGATATCATCTGCAGTAAAGATATCCTTATCAGATACCTTCATCACCGCAAATTCCGTATCACTTACATTACCGCCTGTCTGATTCTTCTTGTTTACTGTTGCGCTTCCGTGTGTGGTTTCATTTGCAAACAGGGCTTCATTTTCTTTAACAGAAGTAGAATCGTTGAAGTAACCTGCAAGCTCAGCATCGGTTTTGCCTTCAATATCTGAGTTCTTAACCTTAATATACTTAGGCGGCGTTACTTCACCGCTTTCAAGCAATTCAATCTCGGCAAGCCAGGTGTTTGTATCCATTTTATAATCGGATGCATTTTCACCCTCGGCAAGAGCCTCGGTAATCTTAAATCTGTAAACACCCGCAGTGACTAATTTGAGGTTTTTGAATTCAACCTTACCGCTTGCGTCAGGTGTTTTCAAATTCGTGGAAATTGTTTTTGCGCTGTTTGTCTTGATAGGTTTGCCGTCGGCATCCTGTTTTGCTGTATCCATTGATTCAAGACCTGTCAATGTATAAACGAACTTGCTGCCGCTGTAAGCCTGACCGTCAAGAGTTTTATTTACCGAAATGGCAATGTTTGTAGGATTAACCTTATTGATAAATTTAAGCGCATTTCCTGTTTTGGCGAGAGTACCGACGAATGTACCGTTGAAGTCCTGATTGCCTACTTTATAAGGAACATAACCTATAACATTTTTCTCTGTAATCTTATAGGTTGCACCTACAGGAATATTGAGAAGCTTAATGCTTTCGCCCTTTTTGATTGTGAACGAACCGTCCAAGGGTGTACGGTAAGCTGTGCTTGAATAACCACTTGCATCCTTTTCTTTGAGCTGATACTCAAGAGGATAGGTCTTGTAATCATAGGTTGAACCGTCGCCGTCAAAGTCGAGAGCAATCGCAAATGTAAACTGCTGATCTGTGTCGTAGTCGGTTGTACCGCCTTCATCAACAACATTCTTTGAAATTTCAAGAGGTGCTGTCACTATACTGTTGGTATAGTTGAGCTGGAGCTGTGCATAAGCACTGTCATCCTTGTCATCTACAAGCTTGAATTCCGAGTTCGTAGTTGAACCGCTATCGATTGTTGAACCGACTCTGTTGTTAACGAGTTCCCAGTTCGTTTTGTATTTAAGATTACTGCTGTCTGTTGACTCGTTAACCTTCATATCGTTGCCGGTCTTGAATGAGTTGTCAAAGTCAGCCATATAATTATCTTTAAGTGTGAAACCGCTGTTTGAAAGAGTTTCACTGCTTATGCTTTCGTCTGATTTTGTAAGCTTGTAGCTTTTACCGGAGGTATCTTTATCGTTCTCTTTGATTGTATAATCAAAAGCTTCATTAGCTTTGAGGTCATCTGAAATTTCAGAAACAACATCGCCTGTATCAAGTGCCTTTGTAACCTTGAGGTCATTGTTGGCAGGTGTCATTGTGAAGTTTACTGAGAAGTTAGACTCAGCCTCACCACGCTCCATATAGAATACTACCATATGGTATGTCTTGTTAGGATCAAGCTGAACACCATTGTTGATTGTCTTTGTAACGGTGCCAAGGTTTGTAGGATGTGACAAAGCGTCTCCGGTATACGGAGTGCCGTCACCGTTCCACATTTTACCGTAAAGATCTGAAAGCTTAAGGTTTGCTTTAAGCGTGCCGCCGGTACCCATATTCTTCCACTTACAGAAGTTAACTTCTGTATTGCTGCCAAGTAGATCCTTTTTGAATTTGTAAAAACCGTCTGATATTTCATAAGGATCTACATAATATCCATCTGCATTATATACACCAACCTTTGTATCCTGCCAAACATTCAAACAGAAGTTATCATAATCACCTGTCTTAACCCAAAACTCACCACTCGGAACTGTAAGTTTTGTCGACGATGATGAAGGTGAGTAGTCGGCAAATACATCGTTAGCTGTTGCTTGCATTGTACTAAAGTCAATTGAACCTTTTGCCTCTTTATGGTCACCGCCGAGGTCGAGAGCAAGCTCTGCGTTAGCACCTGTTGGATCTTCACCGATATAAACCCAAAGGTCATCGTCTCCGGTGAAGTCAAAGGTTGCAGGTTTGTTGTCTGCAAGCATACCATCTTTCGGAACTCTGAAGTCTATATCAAGTCTGACACCAAAGCCATAGTTAAGGTTACAGTTAGTACCCTTGCCCGTTGATGTATTCTGAGTATTGTTGAATGGGAAAACACCATAACCGTTTTCTGTACCGCCGAATTTTCCCAAATCATCGTGTACACCATATGTTTCGCCCGCACCGTAGTTAATTTTTTTAGGTGTAAGGCCGTCCCATGTAAAGTAGATGTTATCGGTTGCATTTTTTGAAGTGAATTCATAAGTAGTAACACCATCACCGTCAGTAGTTGCACGGAACGGGAAAGATGACTTATAAACATTGGCAACTTTTGCATCATTATATTTAGCGGTTGAAAGTGCCTCAGCATCAAAGTAAGGAGCCTTGACACCATTTGCAACCTGAAGATTGCCCTTACTGTCAAGCGTGTTGTACATAAGACCCTGTAAGGACTGGTTATAATTACCGTCGCCCCATGCCATACCGTTGGAGTTGTTTACTGCATAGTAATAGTTATCATTAAAATCGTTGATGTTTGTAAGTTTTTCTGCGTGGGTCTTAAATGTATCGTAGTGTTTATCACCCCTATACATATTACCGAAGTAGAGAGGATACTTCCAGTCCGATTGATGATCTAAAGCAATGTCGCTTATGTAGCTGTTGAAGTTATCAAACTGATACCAATAGTCATACATATTGTCGTTACCCTGACACTGAAGATACCCTTTCTCCTGCTCCATATCAGACCAGTAGTCAAAGTATGTTGCGTCAACGCCTACGATGTTAGGATTATCTTTGAATGAATTTTCAACGACAGCACCATAGTTTACATTGTCTATTTCCGAGAATTTTGTCCAGCCTTCGCCTCTGGCTGTCTTAACATATGTAGCCGTGTTATCGTTGTAGCCCGAACCATCATATCCCGAATCTGTCGGATATGATGTTGCAGAAGATGCACCGTTGAGGTTATGTTCGTTCGGATGGAATCTTAAAAGCGCACCCGCCGGAATTCTACCGCTGAACACCACAGAACCGCTTACCTTGGTGTCTATGGTGTCTTTTATAAGCTCAACTGTTCCTTCATAGGCATCGTTGTAGTCAAAAGTTGCATAAACCTTTGTAAGCGACTTCCAGTCATCGTTTGAAACATAAACTGTTTTATATGTTGCCTTTGACTGTTTGTCGGGAGCTTCAACAGAAAGGTATTTACTTTCTTTGAACGAGCCGTCAGTTGTAAGATAAAATTCTGTGTCACCCGAAGCACCAGAAATGTCGATGGTCTTGATGAACGGGTTAGTCCACTGACTTTTTGAAGCGTCATAAAGAGCATTATCTTTACTGTATGAGTCGTTAATACCGAGGTCGCTTGTTTGTGTTTCGCCCTTGTTGCTGAAGATTACATTTTTATGGGATGACTTAACATCTACATAGTAGTAACCGCTGTCTGAAGATGTCTTAGTCATTGCAACACCCGGCCACTCTGCGTTGGAGTCAGTATCGTTTACCCAAGAATATGCATAAGCCTCATTATAGGTATTATTGCTGTTATTAAGATAGATACGGCGGGAACCGTTTGCAACAGTCTTTTCGGGAAGAGTAAAATTAACCCCGGAAGAAAGCTCAATTTTTGTTGCACCGGATGGTGCAATGGTTTTAAAAACTCCCGACGAAGGATCTTTGCTTACTTTTTCTGTTTTAAGAACCGTGCCGTCATCCTGAGCAAAACGACATGTAACAGAAGAAAAACCATTCCATTCCTTATTCTTGTTCAGGTTAATGTAAATCTTCTGATCCAAAGATGTTGCCGCAAACACATTAAGCGACATACCCGACACGGCACATATCGAAAGCATGAGGGTAAGTGCAAGCACAAGAGAAAAGCTTTTCTTTGCGGTTATGCAAAGCTTTTTACTTAATTTCATAATTTTTTCTTCTCCTTCATTGCCGATTACTTTGTTTTGGCAGTCAAAGTACAATTAAACAGAACTGCATAGGACAGTCCAACATATCTGCCAACTAATTATGAAACGCAATTTTTTGAATTTGTTCTTCTTTTTTACTTGTATACAATTATATAATATTTTATTGCATATTTGTAGAGGCAATACAGCCAAACTTTGGGTAATATTTTTGGTTATTTTGCATCTCTGCAAGCACGATTTAATATTTTTGACCATAATGTGATTTTATTACTTATTTATCGCCATTTTTTGTGTTTAAGATAAATTATACCCATTACACAACCTTAACAGGCAGTTAAAAAGTCAATTTCGGCACTAAATTTGTTGATTTTTAATTCTTTTTTCAAAAATATCAAAAATTTTATGCAGGTTTACTCCAAGCTGTGCGTGCGGAAATATGTATTATTTTGCGATTGCTGCTTTTAAAATGCCCCAAAACCAGCATTTTACTGAAATTTTCAGATATATTTTTATAATCAGTTTCTATATCCGATAAAATTAATCACCGAACACCTTGAAAATTCGGCACAAATAAAGGGCAGAGTATTGCTCTCTGCCCTCAAAATGTAATTCACTTAAACTGCAATTATACAAACCGCTTTATGCAAACATATTAAAGATCTCTGCCGCAGCACTTCTTGTACTTTTTACCGCTGCCGCACGGACAGGGATCGTTTCTGCCGATTTTCTTGCCCTTACGGATAGTCTTGTTGACAGAATCCGTACCGTCTGCAGAAGTTTCTGTAGGCTGAGCAACCTGCTCACGGTGAAGCGCCTGCTTTACGGCGTCCGACTGTTCAACAGCTTCTTCATCATCGGATGCAGACTTTGCCGCTGCGGCAGCCCTCTGAGCTGCTCTCTTTGCCGCTGCAATTGCATCCTGTCTTTTCTGAATCTCATAAACACGCTTTGGCATAATGAGCATCATCTTGACAGTATCTTCACGAATGCTTTCAATCATCTCATCAAACATATCGAAGCCTTCAACTCTGTACTCAACAACAGGATCGTGCTGACCGTATGAACGAAGTCTGATACCGCTCTTGAGCTGATCCATATTGTCGATGTGATCCATCCAATGTGTATCAACATTCTTGAGAAGGTAAACACGCTCCATCTCACGGATTGTTTCCTCGGGAAGAAGTTCTTCGTTTTCCTTGTAGATTTCAAGAGCATCGTCAACGAGCATCTTCTGAATCTCTTCGGGTTCCATATCTTCAAGATCTTCAAGGCTGAAATCATACTTTGATTCATCTCTTATAAGCCAGCCTGCGTAGTAATCCTTAAGGCTCTGGAAGTTCCAATGCTCTGCAGGACCTTCGGGGAGATACTGCTTGATTGAAGTTGCGATTGTATCCTCAACCATTTTGAGGATTGTTTCGTGGAGATCCTCACCGTTAAGAACCTGATCACGCTGACCGTAGATGATTTCACGCTGTTTGTTCATAACATCGTCGTACTGGAGGACATCCTTACGAATGCCGAAGTTACGAAGCTCAACCTTTTCCTGTGAGCCCTCGATAATACTTGTGAGCATTTTATTCTCAATAGGCATATCTTCGGCAACATTCATACGCTCCATCATCATTTTCATTCTGTCACCGCCGAACAGACGCATAAGGTCATCCTCGGTTGAGAGGAAGAAACGGCTGACGCCCGGATCGCCCTGACGGCCTGCACGACCACGAAGCTGGTTATCAATACGGCGTGACTCGTGTCTTTCCGTACCCATAATGTAAAGACCTCCGGCCTCTCTTACCTTTTCAGCCTCGCCCTTAATTTCTTCCTTATACTTGTCATTCAGTTCTCTGAATGTATTTCTTGCATTGATGATTTCTTCATCATCGGTTTCCGCATAACCTGTAGCTTCTTCAATAAGCTCCTCTGTAAAGCCCTGCTTACGCATTGCGGCTTTTGCCATATACTCTGCGTTACCGCCGAGGATGATATCGGTACCACGACCTGCCATGTT
>ERZ809426.1305-NODE-1305-length-15103-cov-6.622608_pt1 | contig 15103 bp, 10 predicted proteins | sample MGYA00520791_ERZ809426 | MGnify/ENA primary metagenome ERZ809426 (study PRJEB31576, sample SAMEA3212668) | Homo sapiens | biome: human-gut; feature: human gut; material: fecal | place: Sweden | collected 2012 ... | reverse complement strand
CGCGATGCCGCCTGGAAGGCTGAGCAGGACTTCTTCGATGCCAACGGCCCCGCCGTGCAGAACGCCAGCGTGGAGATCAGCCGGGCCTTCCTGGCCAACCCCCACGTCGATGCCCTGACCGAGGCCTTCGGCACCACCTGCGTGGCCGGCATGAAGAACGCCGTGCTGGGCATGGACGACCGTACCATCGACCTCCAGAAAGAGTACAACGCGCTGGTCAGCCAGTACCAGCAGGTCTACGGCGGTGCACTGGTCCAGTTCGACGGCAAGCAGCTGACCATCCCCCAGCTTGGCCCTTATAAGGAAAATCTGGACCCCGCCGTCCGCCGCGCCGCCTACGAGGCCGAGGCCGGTTACTTCGACGCCCACCGCGCCGAACTGGACGAGCTGTACACCAAGATCGTCAAGAACCTGAACAAGCAGGCAAAGATCCTGGGCTACCACGATTACAGTGAGCTTTCCTACGTGCGGATGAACCGCATCGGCTACGGCCCGGAAGAGATCCGGAAGTTCCGCGACCAGGTGGCCAACGATGTGGTCCCTCAGCTGAAAAAGGTCATCGAGCTGCGCAAAAAGCGCACCGGCATCGAGCACCTGACCTTCACCGACCTGCCGGTCTCCTTCCGGGACGGCAACCCCAGGCCCATCGAGGGCTACGACGCCCGGATGGCCGCCTCCCGCACCATGTACCATGAGCTGAGCCCGGAGACCGCCGCGTTCATCGACTTCATGCAGGACAACGAGCTGTTCGATGTCGAGAGCCGCCCCGGCAAGATGTCCGGCGGCTATATGACCAGCCTGCCCGCCTACAAGGCTCCCTTCATCTTTGCCAACTGGAACAACACCTCCGCCGACGTGGACGTGCTGACCCACGAGTGCGGCCATGCCTTTGAGGGCTATGTGGCCGAGCGGGACCCGAAAGTCCCCGCCGACCTGGAATGCCCCGGTATGGAGAGCGCCGAGATCCACTCGATGGCCATGGAGTTTCTGACGGCCCCCTGGCATCATCTGCTCTTCGGCAAGGACACCGAGAAATACGCCCTGCTCCACGCCGAGGACAGCTTCCTCTTCCTGGCCTATGGCTGCATCGTGGATGAATTCCAGCACCGGATGTACCAGAACCCCGACCTGACCCCCGACGAGCGGAACGCCGTCTGGCTGGAGCTGGAACACAAGTACCGCCCCTGGATCGACTTCGACAACCTGCCCTTCTACGGCCGCGGCGCAGGCTGGCAGCGTCAGCTCCACATCTATGAGTGCCCGTTCTATTATATCGACTACTGCCTGTCCACCATGGCCGCTCTGCAGTTCTTCCTGCTCAGTCTCAAGGACCACAAGGACGCCTGGCAGCGCTACCTCCGACTGGTGCGCCGCGCCGGTATGGCCAGCTACGCGGAACTGTGCGAGACGGCCGGCCTGAAGGTTCCCTTCACCGATGGTTCCATCAAGGCCATCGCCGAGGAGATGGAGCAGTGGATCGCCGCCCATCAGGTCTGAACGAAACCGAATGAAACCTCTTGAGTTCCCGCGCGCGTTTTGCTATATCGTGGCGATGTGCTCTTCTTGACAAACTCGCCCGGATTGCATATAAACAAGAAGCCCCACGATATTGCAATATCGTGGGGCTTCGTTCATCCTATTTTACAATGTAAGGATCACAGCACAATAAACGTGCAGGTCGCAGCAGGCAGAACGAGTTCGCCCGCCGGAGCTGCTGCCGGGGTGATCTCCGGCAGCGCATCGCCTTCGCCCAGGACCAGCGCCTTGCCGTTGCAGAGCATGGTCTGGGAGCGCAGGGTCTCAGCGGAGAGCTGGTAGACCTCCGCTTCCTTCGGCAGGGTGACGGTGGTGGTATCCGTCAGGCTGTTGTTGATGACCAGATATGCCTTGCCCGGCTTGCCGTCCGCACGGGAGTGGGCATAGACGTGCGCACCCTCACGGATAGGCTCTGCGGCGTCGTAGACGGTGGTGCCCATCAGACGGTTCCAGAGCAGCACCGCGAAGTAGTTGGGGCGCGGGTCAAAGACTTCGGGCTTCAGATAGCCGTAGTCACTGGAGGCCAGGGTGTTGTGGAAGATGATGCCTCTGGTCACGACCGAGAAGCTGCCCAGCTCGTTCAGGGTGCGGAAGACATCCAGATAGGTGGAAGCCCAGGTGTCGCCGCCGCCGCCCGCGTCGCCTGCTTCGGTGACCCACATCTCGCCGCCGGGGCAGTAGATGTCCCGCTTTTCGGCGTGGAACTTTGCCATATTGGAGGCGACCGCCAGATACTCTTCGGTGTGTGCCTTGTCGGCTTTCCAGTGGGCAAACGGCATCACAGGCTCCAGACGCTCAGACACACCATTGTAATAATGGTAGCTGTAAACGTCCAGTTTCTCCTGGGCGCCCTTCATCAGGTCGTCGGTCGAGCACTGGGGCAGGATGTCGCCGACTCCGCCGCCCTGTGCCTTCTCGCCGTGCTTCTTCAGCACACCTTCGGTGGAGCAGGGGCCGACAAAGGGGCAGTCGGGGTAGTTCTCATGCAGCCAGCGGATAAAGATATCCTGGTCGCGGACATACTGCTCGGCAGTGTAGCCCTTGGGGCAGCCGGACATGGCCAGCAGGTTCGGCTCGTTGACGAACTCAGCCGCGTCGATGGCCTTGCCGTACTCCTTGCTCAGGGCAAAGATCTGCTCTGCCTGGCTGGGGTTCCAGGGCTCGTCGGCGTGGTGCAGACCCTCACAGTCGGCCACCGAGATCAGGAGCTTTGCGCCGATGTCCTTGCAGAAATCCAGCACGCCGAGCCACTGCTCGCGGGTCAGGATGGCGTTGTAGCCCTCCGGGATGACGCCGTTCGTATGGCCGTCGAAGTCGTAATAGGTCTTGGTGGACCAGGTACCGGACACGCGCACCCAGGCCGGGCCGATCTCTTTGGCCAGCTTGCGCAGCTTCTTGTCGGAGAGGTCGATGGGATCATAATACTGCATCAGGTCGGTGCTTGCGGTCGCGTTGCCGAGGAAGCCGCCCTTGAGGACGAACGGCTCTGTGCCCGCGATCTGAGCGGGGGTGTAGGCCTTCCAGAAGGTGCCGCCGGTGACTTCGGTCATCTCGACGTTGTAGGAGACCAGCCGCTCGTTGCCAATGTGCAGCTCGCGCAGGGAGCTGGGGTTCAGGTTCACGAATTGTGCCATGGGAAATTCTCCTTTTCTCAAATTTTTTGTCTGCATCCATAATACCATTTTTTCGGCCAGACCATGAGGACGATTTCGTGATAAAACCGTAAAATATTTCAATTTTGAAGAAACAAGCCGTAAAGAATGCAAATACTTGACATTTTGCCACAGGTGCGTATAATGAAAGTACAAAGGTAGTTATTTCGATTCCAACGGAAATCCCAAAGCAAGCAAGAAGCCCCTCGGTAGTCGCAATACCGAGGGGCTTCCTGTCGCTATGGGATCAGTGCTTGCCGTTCACAAAGAACTGTTCGTCAAGCCACTTGCAAACATAGTAAGCGGCTATGCTTGCTGCGACGGACAGTAAAAAGGTAGTTAACGTCTCCAAGGAAATCACCTCCCATCCATAAAAATGGGCCGGAGTGGAGCGGCAAGTACAGAATAGCACAGATTTTGACAAAACACAAGAAACTTACAAAGCGAGCCTCTTCTTTACCTTTCCGGCAGTTCCGCCCCAAAGGTTTTACCCACTCTTTTCCCGGCCATGGTTTCGGGCGGCGGGATAAAACGGTAGAATGAAACCGTTCCCAGAGAGTATGCGAAGACAGGTCCGGGAGGACCGAAAAGAGAGGATAAATGCTATGAAAGAGAGCAAGATCACCCGCCGCAATTTCCTGAAGGTCGGTGCTGTGGCATCGGCTGCCGGTCTGTTGAGCGCCGCCCCGGTGGCCGCCAGCGCAGCCGCACCGGCTGCCTCTGCTGCTGAGGAGGAGAACTGCATCCTCGGCCTGATCAAAAAGCCCAAGTATGTTTTCCTGTTCATCGGCGACGGCATGGGCACCGCCCAGATCCAGTCCGCACGTTTTTATAAAGGCACCACCGAGAACAACGGTGCCGTCACCGAGGGCGAGCTGAGCTTCACGTCCTTCCCCGAAGTCGGCAGTGTGACTACCTACGACAGCACCTCCTTCTGCCCGGACTCCGCCTCCACGGCGACCTCCATCGCCACCGGCAACAAGACCGAGAGCGGCGTCATCAACATGTGCCCCTGGACCCGCGATGTGCCCTATGAGACCATCGCCGAGAAGCTGCACAGGCAGAAGAACTACAAGGTCGGCGTCGTATCCTCCGTCAACATCGACCACGCCACCCCAGCCGCATTCTACGCCCACCAGAGCACCCGCAAGAACTACTACCAGATCGGCGTCGAGCTGGCCAATTCCGGCTTCGAGTACTTTGCCGGCGGCGAGTTTCAGAAGGTGAACGGCGACGGCACCGGCCCCAACAACCACGAAGTTGCCGCACAGGCCGGCTACAACGTCGTCACCACCCAGGCCGGAGCCGCAGCCCTGGCCGCCGGTGCGGGCAAGACCCTCATCATCGCCGAGAATCTGGCCGACGGCAAGGCCATGAACTACGCCATGGATGCCGCCGCTGGCGAGTGGCAGCTGACCGACTACGTCAAGAAGGGCATCGAGCTGCTGGAAAACAAGAAGGGCTTCTTCCTGATGACCGAGTCCGGCAAGATTGACTGGGCCTGCCACGCCAACGATGCCGCTGCTTCCATCCACGACGTGCTGGAGATGAGCAACGCCGTGCAGGCCGCTGTGGACTTCTACAACGCCCACCCGAACGAGACCCTGATCCTCGTCACCGCCGACCACGAGACCGGCGGCATGGCCATCGGCTACAAGACCACCAACTACGACACCTTCCTGACCAATCTGACCCACCAGAAGATGTCCTACGCCAAGTTCGATTCCACCTATGTGCAGGGCTATGTGGCGAACAAGACCCCGTTCGAGGCAGCCATGGCCGACGTCAAGGCCAACTTCGGCCTGACTCTGCCCACCGACCCCGATGCCGCCAGCGCAGGCAAGCTGCTGCTGACCGACTACGAGGTGGCAAATCTCCGCACGGCCTACGAGCGGACACTGGAAGTCGGCGCTTCTTCCCAGAGCAAGATGAGCCAGCAGGATTATGAGCTCTACGGCACCTACATCCCGTTCTCCATGGCCATCTGCCACACCATCAACCACAAGTCCGGCATGGACCACACCACCTACGCCCACACCGGCGCAATGGTCAACCTCTATGCCAAGGGCGTCGGCGCAGAGAACTTCCGCGGCGTCTTCGACAACACCGAGATCTATCACAAGCTCGCTGAACTGACCGGCGTGCAGTAACCGACCCACAAGAAAAGCTCCGTCCCGTTTCGCTGAGGCAGCGAGGGGGACGGAGCTTTTTTCGATTTCAGATGGGGCGCAGCCTCATCCCATTACTTGTTGTAGACCTCTTCCTTCAGCAGGCCCTCGCTCCTGGCGACGCAGATGCTGGCGACGGCATCGCCGACGACATTCAGCGAGGTGACGAGCATCTCGATGGGGCGGTTGATGGCCAGAATGAGGGAGTAGGCCAGCAGAGCGCCGTCGTTGACGAAGCCCACGCCGGACAGGATGGTGAAGAGGATGACGGCACCTGCACCGGGGGCAGCCGGGGTGCCCACCGAGGCCAGCAGAGCCAGCAGGGCCACGACCACCAGCTGGCCGGGAGTGACGGTATAACCGGCGCAGCCCGCGATGAAGACGGTGGCGATGACCTGCATGATGGCGGTGCCGTCCATGTTGATGGTCATGCCCAGAGGCAGCACGAAGGAGGCGATGCTCTCATCCACGCCGAACTCCTCCTCGCAGACCTTGATGTTCAGGGGCAGGGTGGCGGCGCTGGACGAGGTCGAGAAACCGAACACAGCCACATTGGCGATCTTGCGGATGAAGGTGATGGGGTTCAGCTTGGCACCCAGAGCGATCACCAGCGGGTAGGCCACCACCAGGAAGACCAGCAGCAGGATCACCGTGACCACCACATAGACCAGTGCAGGCTTGAGGTAGTTGATGCCGTAGATGGCAAAGGTGCGGGTGAGCAGCACAAAGACGGCAAAGGGAGCAAATTTGCTGACGATGAAGTTCAGGAAGACGACCACCACGTCATTCACCTCGCCCAGCAGGCGGCGCAGGGTGGCGGTGCGGCTCTCGCCCAGCGCATTCATGCTCAGGCCGGTGGCCACTGCCAGGAAGACGGCGCTCAGGACTGCACCATTGCTGCCAAAGGCCGTGATGATGTTGGAGGGGATGATGTTCAGCACCACGTTCAGCGGGTTGGAGCCGGTGGAGCCGGTGGCCTCGGTCAGGCCCTCGATGTGGGTGTTGAACAGCCCCATCGAGAAGGTGATGTAGCCCACGCTGCTGGCCAGCAGCAAAGCCAGGAAAGAGCACAGCAGGAACCAGAACAGGGTCTTGGCCGAGATGCGCCCCATGGTGCGGGTGTCGGCAATGCTGCCGATGGCCAGCGCGATGGAGGTGAACACCATCGGGACGATGACCAGCTGCAGCGCCTTGATGAAGAGCTGGCCGACGATATAGAAGATGCCGAAGGAGCGCTCTGCGCCCTCTGCGGTGATATCCTGGAACAGGAGATCGTTGATCGTGGTCCAGACCTCACTCTTCCCGCCGGAGATGAGGCTCTCGCGCAGGAACATAAAGGCGAGGCCTGCCGCCAGGCCGCAGACCAGCGAAATGGCCATTCGTTTTGCTAAAGACATACCAGGTTTTTTCGTTTCCATAATACCTTTCCTCACAATCCTTGGTGATACCGGGCCCAGGCCCGCACTTTTTCTATCTTATCATAAGCCGTTCCCCGCTTCAAGAAAAAAACAGACCAAATGCGGCATTTTCTTTTAATAGTCATACTTTTAAGGCTCTGACCGCAAAAAAACACCCGGAAGAAGCTCTTCCGGGTGGGAACACTTATGCCTTGAACTTAAGCAGCGGCACACCGATGGCGGTGTCGCCGGAGGCCACGACCGACATTTCGGACAGGTCATCGCCGTTGGTCACGATGATGGCCGTTGCCGTGGGATGACCGGCGGCGCGGATGGCGTCGAGGTCGACCTTGAGCAGCGGGGTGCCCGCCTTGACCTTGGAGCCTTCCTTCGTCAGAGAGGTGAAGCCGTTGCCCTTCATCTCCACGGTATCCATGCCCACATGGATGAGCAGCTCGATGCCGTCATCGCTCATCAGACCCACCGCGTGCAGGCTTTCGGGCACCTGCGTGACGGTTCCGTCAAACGGTGCGTAAACGGTATCCCCGGTGGGTTCGATGCCGCAGCCGCCGCCCAGAATGGCCGATGCGAACGTCTCGTCCGGCAGCTCCTCCAGCGGGATGACCTTGCCTGCCAGCGGCATCATCACCGTCTTCTTTTCGCCCTTGAATTTCGTCTCGGCTGCACCCTTGCCGCCGAACAGCTTATCAAAAAAGCCCATATCATTGCCCTTCTTTCTGCGCTGCACACAGCGCGACCTTCATCTGAATAAAGATATCATACTGTGCCGGAAATTGCAATCCGCATCCTGCACAAAGAGACGGACAGATGTTTGACACTTACAGCAGGGCCAGCAGGCCGTCGATCTCCTCCATCCGGGTGGCCCAGCTGGTGGCGATGCGCATGACGGTGTGGGTGTCGTCGAACTTCTCCCAGAAGCCGAATTTGGCCTTGCCCTCCAGCGCCGCCAGCTGCTCGTTGGAGAAAACGATGAAGATCTGGTTGGTGGGCGAATCCAGGAAGAAGCGGTAGCCCTTGACGGCCAGCCCCTGCTTCAAGGCGTTGGCCGTGGCGATGGCGTTCCGGCTGATGGTCTGGTACAGGTTATCCGTGAAGAGAACATCGAACTGAAGCCCCAGCAGGCGGCCCTTTGCCAGCAGAGCGCCCTGCTGCTTCACCATGGTCATGAAATGCGCCGGCGCCCCATGAGGGAAGACGACGGCCTCGCCGCAGAGGGCACCCACCTTGGTGCCGCCGATATAGAAGACATCCGCCAGCCGGGCCAGGTCGGGCAGGGTGACGTCCGTGCCCTCCGCCGCCAGACCGTAACCCAGGCGGGCACCGTCCACGAAGAGGGGCATGTGGTACATCTGGCAGACGTCGTGCAGCGCCTGCAGCTCGGCTTTGGTGTAAAGGGTGCCGTACTCGGTGGGGTGGGAGATGTACACCATGCCGGGGAAGACCATGTGGTCGTGGTTGCCGTCTGCGTAGAAGGTGGCGCAGAAGTCGCGGACGTCGGCAGCGTCCAGCTTGCCGTTCTTGTGGGGCAGGCCCAGCACCTTGTGGCCGGTGTACTCGATGGCCCCGGCCTCGTGGCCGTTGACGTGGCCCGTGGAAGCTGCCACGACCCCTTCCCACCGGTGCAGCATCGACGCGATGACGATGGCGTTGGTCTGGGTGCCGCCGGAGATGAAGGTCACATCCGCTTTCGGGCAGGCACAGGCGGCGCGGATCTTCTCCCTCGCGCTGGCACAGTAGGGGTCGGTGCCGTAGCCGGACACCTTTTCAAAGTTGGTCTCCATCAGCTTTTGCAGGATGGCCGGATGGGCTCCCTCGCAGTAGTCGTTCTCAAAGTAAAACATCGTGTTCTGCATCCTCTCTATAATAGGTAACTTTATGATATGCTTTTGCAGCGGAAATGTCAAACAGCAAAACCAGGCCCGCGCTCGCACCGTTCCGCTTTTTGTGCTATGATCGGGGCAGGCTCTGCGGCATTCGGCACCTGTTCCCGACTCCTTTGCTGTTTCTTAGCCGCCGGTGTGGTATACTTTGAACACCGAACGAATATCCATCCGAAAGGAGACATTTCTATGAGATCTTCCACCCGCAGGCACGATGCACTGGTGATGCTGTCCGGCATCACGTCGGCCTTTCTGGTAGTGTCCGGCATTCAGGTGCTCAGCGGACGGATCGACGGCGTAGCCTCCATGGTCTTCGTGCTGGCCGTCTTTCTCATCTCGATGTATACCGATGGTTATCTGTGGGGTCTGGCCGCCTCGCTGCTGTGTGTGCTGGCGGTCAATTTTGCCTTTCGCTCGCCCTACTTTGCCTTCAACTTCACCCTGCCGGAGAACCTGTTCTCCGCGCTGGTGATGCTGGTCGTCTCCATCATGACCAGTACCCTTACCACCCGCATCAAGCTGCAGGAGCAGCTCCGGATGGAGAGCGAGACCGAGAAGATGCGCGCCAACCTTCTGCGCGCGGTCTCCCACGACCTGCGCACGCCCCTCACCTCCATCTACGGTGCCTGCTCCACGGTCATTGAAAATTATGACTCGCTGGCCAAAGAGCAGAAGTTAAAACTTCTCGGCGAAGTCTGTTCGGACGCCCAGTGGCTCAACCGGATGGTGGAGAACCTGCTGTCGGTCACCCGGTTCGACACCGGCACCGTCTCGGTGCAGAAGACCCCCACCGTGCTGGAAGAACTGATCGACACCGTGCTGGTGCGGTTCCAGAAGCACTACCCGGATGTGAACGTCACGGTAGACCTGCCCGACAGCTTCGTGGTCATCCCGATGGACTCGATGCTCATCTCGCAGGTGCTGATGAACCTGCTGGAAAACGCCGTGCTCCACGCCGAGGGAATGACCAAGCTGACCCTCCGGGTCTTTACGCTGGGCGGCCACGCCATCTTTGAAGTCTCGGATGACGGCTGCGGCATCCCCAAAGAGCGGCTGAAAGGGCTGTTCACCCGGATGCTGCCCGCCGACGACACGGCCAGCCCCGGCAAGCACGGCATGGGCATCGGCCTTGCGGTGTGCGCGGCCATCGTCAAGGCCCACGGCGGCGAGATCAAGGCCGAGAGCCGCCCCGGCGAAGGCACCACCATCCGCTTCTGGCTGGAGACCGAATCCACGGACGAATCCACTGATCTGGAGGAAAACATCTGAAATGAGCAACAACAAATTCAAGATCCTCATCGTTGAAGACGAACCCACCATCTGCAGCTTCATCTATACCCTGCTGGACACCAACGGCTACAAGACCTATGTGGCCCCCACCTGTGAGCTGGGCAAATCCATCTTCACCTCCTATCTGCCCGACCTCATCATCCTGGACCTGGGCCTGCCCGACCGCGACGGCCGCGAGCTCATCCACTATGTGCGCCAGAAGTTCATGACGCCCATCATCGTGCTGTCGGCCCGCACCACCGAGGCAGACAAGATCGAAGCGCTGGACCTTGGCGCGAACGACTACATCACCAAACCCTTCAGCACCGGCGAGCTGCTGGCGCGGGTGCGGGCCGCACTGCGGCTCAACCGCTTCAGCTCCAACCCCACCGGCGTCTTTCAGGCGCAGGACCTGCTCATCCAGTACGAGCGGCGCAAGGTCTATGTGGGCGGGGAGGAGATCAAGCTGACCCAGACCGAATACAACATCGTAGCCTTCCTCTCCGAACACGCGGGCCGGGTGATGACCTACCCCGCCATCGTCCGGGCCATCTGGGGCGATACCGACTGCGGCAGCACCAAAAAGCTGCAGGTCAACATGGCCAACATCCGCCGCAAGCTGGGCAGCCGCCCCGGCCACAACAACTACATCATGAACGAACTCGGCGTAGGCTACCGGATGATCGATGCCGACCACGACGGCCCGGACGCCCCCGCCGACCACGAGGAGAACGCATGACGCTTGCCCTGATCCTGTTTGCTTTCACCTACTGCCTGATGCTGGCCCTGCCCCGCTTCCGGCCCTTTGCGGCCCTTGGCGGAGCCGGGGCCTTTTTGCTTCTGGGGCAGCTGGGCGTGTACGACTTCCCCCTGACCGACGCCGCACGGGCCGTGGATTTCAACGTGCTGCTGATGATGGCGGGCACCATGGGCACCGTGTCCCTCTTCATTGCCAGCAAAATGCCCGCCCGCCTGGCCGAACAGCTCATCGTCCATGTGCCCAACGTGAAGTGGGCCGTCTGTATGCTGGCTCTCTTTGCCGGGGTCATCAGCGCCTTTGTGGACAATGTCGCCACCGTGCTGATGGTCGCCCCGGTGGGCCTTGCCATTGCCCGGAAGCTCCGGCTCTCCCCGGTGCCGGTCCTCATCGCCATTGCCGTCAGCTCCAATCTGCAGGGCGCGGCCACGCTGGTGGGCGACACCACCAGCATCCTGCTGGGTGGCTTTGCGGAGATGAACTTCTTCGACTTTTTCTGGATGAAGGGCCGTCCCGGCATCTTTTTCGGGGTGGAACTGGGTGCGCTGGCCTCGCTGGGCGTGCTGCTCGTTCTCTTCCGGAAGCAGACCCAGCCGGTAAAGGCCGCGGTGGAGACCGAAGTCACCGACGATGTGCCCACCGCCCTGATGCTGCTCACCGTGGGGCTGCTCATCGCGGCCTCCTTCCTGCCCTGCCCGGCGGGCGGGGTGCTGCGGCTCCTCTACGATCTGCGCAGCGGCATCGTCTGCATGAGCCTGTGCCTGTTCGGGGTGGCGCGGGCCTGCCTGCGGGCCCGGTCGCTCTCCCCGCTGGCAGAGACGGCCCAGGCGCTGGACTACGACACCCTGCTGCTGCTCTTCGGCCTCTTCATCCTCATCGAGGGCATCGGCCGGGCGGGCGTCATCGACGCAGCGGCCCAGCTGTTCTACACCTTCTCCGGCGATGACCCCTTCCGGCTGTACACCCTGCTGGTGGTCGTCTCGGTGGGGCTGTCGGCCTTCATCGACAACATCCCCTATGTGGCCGCCATGCTGCCGGTGGTGCAGAGCATCGCTGCCCAGATGAACGGCGGGGCCGGTTTCCCGCCGGAGCTGTTCTACTTCGGCCTGCTCACCGGGGCCACGCTGGGCGGCAACCTGACCCCCATCGGGGCTTCGGCCAACATCGCCGCCATCGGCATCCTGCGCAAGCACGGCGAGACCGTGACCACCCGCGATTTTCTGCGCATCGGCGTCCCCTTCACCCTTTCCGCCGTTGCCGCCGGGTCTCTGTACCTGTGGGCCGTCTGGGGCAGCTGAGAGGCGCTTTCCGGTTTGTTTCTGATTACTAACTGTAGTCTGACGAAAAACCCACCTAGGGATAGACATTTCTAACTACGGTACGTAAAAAGTTTACACCGATTAACATTTCGAAAATCCCTTGAAAATTCCAAAATCCGTGCTACAATATCCGCAGAAACAGCAAGGCTGTTCGGTTTTTTCGCCCCATCCGGGGCTTGCAATAACATGAATAAAGGTAGGAAAACGATTATGGTAGATGTGAAAAAGATCGCACTGTTCGTCGGCGGCGTTGTGTTTGGTTCGGCAGGCTTCAAGCTCCTGTCCAGCAGCGATGCCAAAAAGGTCTACACCCAGACCACCGCAGCCGTCCTGCGCATGAAGGACTCCACCATGGAGACCGTCAACAAGGTCCAGGAGCAGGCCGGTGACATCCTGGCCGACGCAAAGGCCATCAACGAGGCCCGCGCCGCCAAGGCAGAGGCCGCCGTCATCGAGGACGAAGCCGCAGAAGCTGCTGCCGCCGAGGACGCTGAATAATTTTTGAGCGCTTGAGCCGCCTGCGGGCGGCTCTTTCTATTGAGGAAGGTATAACGTAACCATGAAATGCACCATTTTACATGAGGGCCGGGGCCGGATGCGCGTGCATGTCTGCAACGTGCGGATGACCCTGCACCGCGCCGATGTGCTGGAAGCCTATCTCAACCACCACGATGCCATCGAGAAGGCCACCGTCTACGAGCGGACCGGCGATGTGGTCCTGTATTACCGCGGCAGACGCGCCGATGCAGTCCAGGCGCTGAGCCGCTACAAATTCGACCAGCCGGAGCTGGACGCCCTTGTCACCACCGCCGACAGCCGGAAGCTCAATCAGGAGTATCAGGAGAAGATGTGCGACCTCGTGGCGGGCCACTTCTTCCGCAAGCTGTTCCTGCCCGCACCCATCCGCGCCGCCTACACAGTCTGGCGCTCCATCGCTTTTGTCTGGAAAGGGGTCCGGTGCCTGCTCCACCGCAGGCTGGAAGTCGAGGTGCTGGACGCTCTGAGCATCGGCGTTTCCGTCCTGCGCGGCGACTTCAGCACCGCCGGTTCCGTCATGTTCCTGCTGAACCTTGGTTCTCTGTTGGAAGAGTGGACCCGCAAGAAGAGTCTGGACGACCTGGCCCGCAGCATGGCCCTGAATGTGGACAAAGTCTGGGTGCGCAGCCAGGGCACCGAGGTGCTCCTGCCCCTGACCAAAGTTCAGCCCGGCGATGAGATCGTGGTCCGCTCCGGCAACATGGTGCCGCTGGACGGCACCGTCATCGAGGGCGAGGCCATGGTCAACCAGGCCGCTCTGACCGGCGAATCCATGCCGGTGCGCAAGGCAAAAGGTGCCACCGTTTACGCAGGCACCGTCGTGGAGGAGGGCGAATGCGTCTTCCTCGCCAAGGCCGCAGGCGGTGCCAACCGCTACGACAAGATCGTGGCCATGATCGAGGAATCCGAAAAGCTCAAATCCAGCACCGAGAACCGCGCACTGGAGCTGGCCGACAAGCTGGTGCCCTGGTGTCTGGCCGGCACGGTCGTCACCTATGCGCTCACCCGCAACGTCACCCGCGCCATCTCCATCCTGATGGTGGACTTCTCCTGTGCGCTCAAGCTCTCGATGCCGCTGGCGGTCCTCTCCGCCATGCGGGAGTGCGGCACGGCCCACATCACGGTCAAGGGCGGCAAATATCTGGAAGCGCTGGCCAAGGCCGACACCATCGTCTTTGATAAGACCGGCACCCTGACCCGCGCCACCCCGCAGGTGGTGGACATCATCCCCTTCAGCAACAGCGAGAAGGACGATGTGCTCCGTCTGGCCGCCTGTCTGGAAGAGCATTTCCCCCACTCCATGGCCAACGCGGTGGTCCGCGCCGCCAGAGAGCAGGGTCTGGCCCACGAAGAGATGCACTCCGAAGTGGAATACATCGTGGCCCACGGCATTGCCAGCCGGGTCGGCGGCGAGCGGGTGGTCATCGGCAGCTACCACTTCGTCTTTGAGGACGAGCACTGCATCGTTCCCGCCGACGAGCAGGAAAAGTTCGACCAGATGCCCGCCGAATACTCGCACCTGTACATGGCCGCTTCCGGCCAGCTGGTGGGCGTCATCTGCATCGCAGACCCCCTCCGCCCCGAAGCCGCTTCCGTGCTGCACCAGCTGCACAAGCTGGGCATCCGGAACACCGTGATGATGACCGGCGACAGCTACCGCACCGCCGAGGCCATTGCCCGGCAGGTGGGCGTGGACCAGTTCTTCGCGGAAGTCCTGCCCGAAGACAAGGCCAACTTCGTCCAGAAGGCCAAAGCCGAGGGCCGCACCGTCGTCATGATCGGCGACGGCATCAACGACTCCCCCGCCCTTTCGGCTGCGGACATCGGCATCGCCATCAACTCCGGCGCTGCCATCGCCCGCGAGATCGCGGATGTCACCATCAAGGCCGACAGCCTGGAAGAGCTGGTCACCCTCAAGACCATCGCCAATGCGCTGCAGCACCGCGTCAGCTCGAACTACCGCTTCGTGCTCAGCTTCAACTCCACCCTCATCGCGCTGGGGGCTCTGGGCATCCTGCAGCCCGCCGCTTCGGCCATGCTGCACAACCTGTCCACCATCGGCATCAGCCTCCGGAGCATGACGAACCTCATCCAGAAGCCTTCTTCTGCACCGCAGCTCGAAGGCTGACCGCCAGCCAACACAGCCAACAGCAAAGCCCCCTGCACATACCGCGTGCAGGGGGCTTCGTGTTTTCTATTGAAAGAGGAAGAACTTACAGGATGTCGATGTATTCACCGGCCAGAGCCTTGTTCATGCTGCGGACGGCGCAGAACTTGCCGCACATGGAGCAGGTGTCGCTGTGGTCGTCTTCGGGCAAGCGGGCGTCGCGGATGGCCTTGGCGGTCTCCGGGTCGATGGCACAGGCAAACTGTGCATCCCAGTCCAGCACACGGCGGGCATCGCCCATCTTGTCGTCGATGTCGCGGGCATGGGGGATGCCCTTGGCGATGTCCGCGGCATGGGCGGCGATCTTGGAAGCCACGATGCCCTGCTTCACGTCGTCCACATTGGGCAGTGCCAGATGCTCGGCGGGGGTCACATAGCACAGGAAGGCCGCACCGCTGGC
>ERZ809426.1295-NODE-1295-length-15208-cov-32.674916_pt1 | contig 15208 bp, 13 predicted proteins | sample MGYA00520791_ERZ809426 | MGnify/ENA primary metagenome ERZ809426 (study PRJEB31576, sample SAMEA3212668) | Homo sapiens | biome: human-gut; feature: human gut; material: fecal | place: Sweden | collected 2012 ... | reverse complement strand
TACCTATATCGATCATTTTATTTCAATAATTAGCTTTTTAATCCATATCACATAGTTTCTAAGTTTATAGTCGTGTGATTTTGTGTGAGAAAAGGTATTCTGATCAAACAGCTCATTCATTGTAAACATAGATTCTATGTGATATGGATTAAAAAGCTAATTATTGAAATAAAATGATCGATATAGGTAAATTGAAGATTTTTTCTGTAATTCTCTTTTCTAGTGTATTTACTGCTTGTTCTGATAAGGATAGTTACTATGATTATTTGTGCAAGTCGCAAGCTGAACCAGAAATGGTGGATACAGAAGTTTTTTATAAAGAGGCTATGAATTTCTGGATGGCTAGGATAGATACGCTTGAGGAGTTTTCATACAAACAGAATGATACTTTAAGACTCTTTTTAGATGTTCAGGATGCCATTCGTAATAATAAATATGATTCTCTCCGTTTTGAGAATGAAATAAAGAGGTTTGTAGAGTATGATTCGGAAAATACACTATTAGAAAATCCTATTTTATTTGTAGGAAGCTCTACTGTTAATCTTTGGAAGACAGCTTGTTATTTCCCTGGGCGGAATGTAATGAACAGAGGTTTTGGTGGAGCAAGTATAAAAGATATACAATATTATTATAATGATGTTATAGGCAAATATCATCCTTCATCAGTGGTAATATATGATGACATTGATATAGAAAATGGTGAACCTGTTGAATCTGTATTCGATGAGTATATTTCGCTACTGGGTAGGATTCATAGAGATTTCCCAGAATGCAGGATTTTGTTTATTTCTATAAAACCAACTCCAATGGATTTTCTTCTTGGAAAGGATATTCGTAAAAATAAGAAACTGTTTAATGAGAAGTTAAAAGAATATGCAGATGATGTTTCATATGTTGAATATGTGGATCTAGCTTCTTTATTATATAATGCAGATGGTTTGCTTGATTTACGCTATTATTCTGAAGATAGAATGCATTTTAATACAAATGGTTATGAACTATGGAGTAATGAATTGAGTAAAGTTCTTTAATTACTAGATTATGAAATATGTAATAATTGTTTTACTATGCTTGTTGACTGGTTGTAAGTCGGACACAGCAGTTTTAGATAGAATAGAAAAGAATTCTAAAAGTGATGATTGCTTTCGGTGTATCAAGACATTGTCGGAGGACACTCCAGCAAGAATGTCAGGAAGCAAAAGTAATGAGGAGGCTATTGCTTTTTTGAAAAGTGAAATGGTGAAGGCAGGTGCTGATGTGAGAACAGACTTGGTAAATGTTTCATTATGGCTGCCTGGTGTTTCTTCTTTATACTATATGGATGAAACTGGTAGAAAAGAACTAAATGCTATTCCTTTGGGGATGTCTATAGGGACTGGGGGCAAGGAGATAAACTTGAAAGTAGTAGAATTTACAAATAAGGCCGATTTTGAGAAAGCATCTTCATTGGAGGGTTGTATCGTTTTTTTTAATGAAAAAATGGATACAACGGCAAACGGGTATTCTAAAGCTGGATGGCAAAGGATGTTTGGTGCATCAATGGCTGCAAAAAAAGGTGCAGAAGCAGTAATTACTCGTTCACTTTCGCCTGTTTCCGATGATTTTCCAAGAACGGGAACACTCAGATATGAAGAAAGCGTAAAACAGATTCCTGCTTTGGCTATTTCTACTCATGATGCTGATATACTCTCCGAAAGTATCGCTAATAATCCCAATCTGAGAGTAACTTTCTCTTCTACATCAGAATGGAAGGGAACAGCAACCGGATTCAATCTGATAGGAGAGATAAAAGGAGTAAAAAATCCGGATAAAGTGATACTTATATCTGCACACATTGATTCGTGGTTCAATAGTCAGGGAGCCCAGGATAATGCTACAGGATGTGCTCAGGCTATTGACGTGTTGAGAATATTTTCTAAAGCTGGTATCAAACCGCAAAACACAATCAGAGTTCTGATCTATCAGGATGAAGAGATATCTATGTCAGGAATGAAAAAATATATAGAAGTATATGGGGATGAGAGTTATTTGTATAATCTTGAAATTGATTCGGGAGCGGAAGAGTCAGTAGGCTTTGCCCTATTTGAAACAGAAGAGGTTTATAACAAAATAAAATTATTTTCTGATAGCCTTCGATTCACACCTGAATTGCAAAGGATGCCATTGGAAGATGCATCTTTCTGGCCTTTAAATTCAGAAAAGAAAGTCCCAGTCTATTTTTATATGGCTGATAGAAAAAATTATTTTTCTATCCATCATTCGGAAGTAGACAATATGTCGCTGATAAATAAAGATATCATTAGTCGTTCCTCTGCGATGATTACGAGTTTTGTTTATCTGACTGATAAAGTAATGTGTTCGGAAAAATAATAGTTGCCGCATTGATATAATGAAACAATCTTATGTTTAAACTTATAGATAAAGATACTTGGAAAAGAAAGCCGTATTTTGATCATTATTTCAGTCAGATACGGTGTACATATAGCATTACTGTAAACATAGATATCTCCGGGATTATAGCGTTTAAAAACAAAAGTCGTTCGAAACTTTATCCTCTTCTGATTTATGTATTGACAAAGGCGGTAAATAATCATGAAGAGTTTCGAACTGCAATCAATGACAAAGGGGAGTTGGGAGTGTGGGATACCTTACTGCCGTGTTATACTGTTTTTCATGAGGAGAATGAAACCTTTTCCAATCTGTGGACGGAGTGGAATGATGATCTTATAGCTTTTCTTTCAAACTATGAACGGGATATTGAAATGTTTGGCGGTAATTACGGTATAGATGCCAAACCTGATACGCCAGCTAATACTTTTCCTATATCTTCATTGCCCTGGGCTACGTTTACTGGTTTCAATTTGAATATATTTGCGGATGGAACTTATTTGTTGCCAATCTTTACTTATGGAAAGTACTTTCAGCAAGATGATAAATACCTTATTCCTCTTTCTATCCAGGTTCACCATGCTGTGTGTGACGGGTTTCATGTTTCAAGACTTATTAATGAAATCCAGCAAATATGTAATGATATAAGATAGGTTATTGATAAAAATATTTTACTATTATAAAATCAAGAGAATTATGAAGAAAATAAGTTCATTTGTGTTATGTGCTTTGCTGATATCCTGTTCATTCAACAAGAATGAGAAAGGCAGTGCTTCTGATACTACAGCGAAAGAAGATATGAATATTACGAAACAGGAGGTAAGTGAAGAAGGCTTCAATAAAGAACTGACGTATCCAGGAAGCAAGATTTCTTTTATGGTAAGTACCAAAGGTGACAGCCTTATAATTCAGCCTTCCGGATTAAGCGTATCCAACGAAACATTGTATCATGATATAACCGGATATACGATTGTAAATGCTGAGATAGGTGATTTGAATGTTGACAGCTATCCGGAGGTATTTATCTATCTGACATCGGATGGTAGTGGAAGCTACGGTAAATTAATTGGATACTCTGTAAACAATGGAAAATCGGTAAGTCAGGTATATTTGCCCGAGATCTCTGAAAACAACGAAGTAAACAAGGGCTATATGGGACATGATGAGATGGCTATCGTGGAAAATACATTTTGCCAACGTTTTCCAGTCTACAAAGAAGGCGACAGTAATGCTAATCCGACTGGCGGAACCCGACAGATACAGTATAAACTGGTAGATGGAGAAAGTGGTAGAATATTGAAAATAGATAAGGTCGTAGAATTTTAGTATGTCTTCTAATTCCTTTTGCATAAAAAATATTGATTATCAATAATATTTGGTTTGAAAAGTACAATGTAATAAATATAATGAACATATCAGCGAATCTATCACTTTCAATATATAGTCAAGTTGGTATATATTAGAAGCAGATATATCTTATATATAAATAAAGCCGTTAGAAAGTTCTTGCTACACAGAAGTGCAGTTCATACTTTCTGACGGCTTTATTTTTTCTCCATTGATAACATCCGTTTAATGTGCTCTTCTTTGTCATTTCTATCAGTCTGAGTATTAGGTATCATATCACAATAATAAGATCAATTTATCAAATTGAGAAAGTTGGAATAGTATTTTATATCTGGTTCTATTTCTTTAATGTGTTGATATATAGATTATTATGTAAGTTATTCCTCCTTTGGCATACCTGTTGTATTGCTAAGAATGAATTTTAAACATAAAAAATGATGGAACTATTTACAATTGGTTTTGTAGTCTGCATGCTGATAGGTATGAGTTTCTTTTGGTTATTTGAGAAATGTATTGATTGGTTTGAAAACATTTAAGATGAAAAGGAGAAAAGATTTATGTATACGGTATTATTTATTGTGAGCCTTATCATGTTTGGCTATTTGATGTATGTCTTGGTTAAACCGGAAAATTTCTAGATAATGAATTGACAATGTATTGCAACTGTCTACTAAAAAATAATTAAAGTATGAATACAGAAATATTAGGTGTCATAGCGCAAATCGTTTTAATGGTGGCATTAAGCTATCCATTAGGAAAATATATTGCAAAAGTTTACAAGGGAAAAAAGGTTTGGAGTGATTTCATGAAACCAGTAGAAAATTTAATCTTCCGGCTTTCAGGTATCAATCCGGAAGAAGAAATGAACTGGAAACAATTTTTGAGAGCTTTGCTTGTTGTTAATGCATTTTGGTTTGTATGGGGTATAATTTTACTTGTCGTGCAAGGTTACTTGCCTTTAAATCAGGATGGAAACATCGGACAAACGGCACATCAGGCTTTCAATACTTGCATTTCTTTTATGGTAAACTGTAATGAACAACATTATAGTGGTGAAACTAATCTTACATACTTCACCCAATTGTTTGTCATTATGTTGTTCCAATTTATTACAGCAGCTACTGGTATGGCTGCGATGGCAGGCATCATGAAAGCTCTCGGTGAAAAAACAACCCAAACGATAGGCAACTTTTGGAAGTATCTTGTGCTGAGCTGTACGCGTATCCTTCTTCCATTATCGCTTGTGGTTGGTTTTATCCTTATAACACAGGGTATTCCTATGGGATTTGATGGCAAAATGGAAATAACTACTCTCGAAGGTAATTCTCAGACTATATCGCAGGGACCTGCTGCAGCTGTTGTTCCTATCAAGCAGCTCGGAACGAATGGTGGAGGATATTATGGTGTTAACTCTTCACATCCGTTGGAAAATCCTACTTATTTATCTAACATGACAGAGTGTTGCTCCATTCTTATTATTCCTATGGCAATGGTATTTGCATTTGGTTTCTATGTGGAGCGTAAAAAATTAGGTTATAGCATATATGGTGTGATGCTTGTTGCATTCCTTATAGGTGTATGTATCAATGTATCTCAGGAGATGGGAGGTAACCCAAGACTTGATGCAATGGGTATAGCGCAGGACGGCGGAGCTATGGAAGGTAAAGAGATTCGTCTTGGCGCCGGTGCAACTGGTTTCTGGAGTGTCGTTACGACTGTTACATCTAATGGCTCTGTAAACGGTATGCACGATTCTACAATGCCGCTGTCTAGTATGATTGAAATGCTTAATATGCAAATTAATACATGGTTTGGTGGGGTAGGAGTAGGTTGGATGAACTATTTTACATTCATTACGATGCAGTTATTTAGAAAATTTCGACAAACATTGGTATTCAATAAGTTCAAAACTTGTTTGAAAAACTCAAATACACGTGAGGTACAATATTGCAACATTTAAAAATCTGATAATCAAAGTATTAGAAATACTTCGCAATTTCCGAAAGCCTTTGACTCTATACAAATGTATGAAAAAATAGTATGTTTCCCAAGCCTTTTCAATATTTTCTACAAGGTACAAAAAGTGAAGTATTCAGCAGGCAAGAAGATAATTTTCAAACACCAGAAGCTTGCCAGATTTGCTACTCATACAAATGATAGGTTGCGCAATATTGCTGATGTGGATCTGACAAAATCACTTTAAAAAACATATAACTATAGAAATATGGGATGGACTCTAATGATGTTGGAGAAATTAAAAAACTCATTGATTGGAAAAACTATTTTCAAGATGTCTGAATAATAAAATGGAGAGAATCTTCTGAATGAATTAAGAAATATCCAATTGTTTTAGAATAAAAAGTTGGATATTTTTATATCTATACTTAACTTTGACATAGGTTCTTATGTAATATTGTGGCATAATTTAAATTTAAAATCAAATATTTATGGCAGCAAATAAATTTGGTCGGTATGTATGGCTTGTGGGCTTAATTAGATGTAACCCATATATAATACTTAATGAAAATTAGTGATAGGTGGGAAGACTGTGGATTGGGGAATGGCAAACCATTACCATGGAAGATATTTATGAATCATAAAGATTGCTGTACAGACAATCTTTGATATAATCATATCCTGCGATAATAAACGTGGATATGGATATTATACATAAGATGCAGATTTATTGGAAAGGGATGCTTTCCGTTCATGGCTAATAGACTCGTATGCTACACTGAATTCGCTTCAGGCAGATATGAAAGGGAAATAAAGGCGAAAGTAAATATCCTTTATTCTCCGATCTATTATGTTATGTTTCTGAAGATCAAGATGCAGGGAAAAGAGTGTCTGTACTTTTTATTGATAAATAATTTTACTACAAAACTTATAATATGTTAGAACAAGAACCTCGTTTTATAAAAATGTATGATATCTTTTCTGGTGATTTATTTCAAAAAGAGAAATATACATTGGTAATACCGAATTATCAACGCGGTTATAAATGGGCTGTAAAAGATAAGAATAACCCTGAACATGAATCTTCTGTAGAATACCTTCTCAAAACAATTATTGAGTCATTCAAAGTGAATGCTGAATTGTTTTTACAGGGTATAACAGTAGCTGAAATCAACGGAAAAGAGGGTAAGAACATTATTATTATAGACGGGCAGCAACGCATCACCACGTTCTACCTTTTACTATGGTATCTTGACCCAACTTTAATCTCTACGACAGAATTGAAATATGACGCGCGTGAAGACACTGACGCATGCCTTAAAAAATTAAAAGAAGTTGGTCATACTGTGCTGAATGAAGCACAAATTGGAGACATTACCATACAAGATATTTATTTCATCAAGGAAGCGATTCATCAAATCGCGTCAACCCTTTGCGAGATGAAGCCGGAAAAACAATTCGATTTTATTTCATACCTCAAGCATAAAATTAAAGTAATTTATATACCCATCGCCCACAAAGAAGACGCCGTCCACACTTTCACCATGATGAACGGCAGCAAAGCAATCATGCGTGCAGAAGAACTTATAAAAGCTGAACTCCTCAGAATGGTTTCTGAAACATACCGCAATTTTTCATTTGAAGCCAGTTCGATCGAAGAGGTACTCGTAAAATTAAGAGATTTCTCAGCCATGGACTGGAATACAGCTGAGGCTCGCTCCCGATATGCCCGAGAATGGGATAAATGGCTGTATTGGTGGAATCGCACTGAAGTCAAATCTTTTTTCAGAACAACCACAGAATCCAGACCTTTAGGCTTGTTATTAGACTATTTTTACCGAAACGCTGATAAAGAGCACAATACATATTCAGATTTTAGACAATTCCAGATCAAGCTCCTGCAATCGGACGCTTCCGCACACAACACGTTTAAAAGACTTCGTCAACTACAAAAACAATTTGAAGATGTTTATAATGATTATTATACACATAATATGCTATGTATGGCTTTGTCTTGTGGTGACAGATATGATACCATCACTTTTTTTCTGAACCACTTGAATGATTCAAATAGAGATATGATTCTGAAACGATTCACAGAAGCAAGAATAATTGGATTGTCATGTGAAAAGGCTACAACCTATGCCATCGGATTACCAAGCACAACCCTTTCTACAGAAATAGAAAACCTAAAAGACCAGTTTATAGACAGCCTGCTAAACCAATACGTATATAACCAAAATGATGAAAATGCATTCAGGTATTTATCTTATCGAAATATCCTGGAGACTAACAAACTGAAAGAACGATTCAATGCAGCTATATTCCTAGACCGTTCTCTGGAACATATTCATCCAAAATCAAAAGTATATCATATTGACGATGAGACTCACAGACTCATGAGAGGCGACGAATCTGCAGTTAGTCCAGAAGCATACGATTACCCCGACCCAATGCCAGAAGGAGTAATCAAACGTGATGACATCAGAAGTGACATGGATAAGCTGGTGCTATCTGAACATTCCATCTGTAATCTTGTGCTGTTATATGGAAAAAACAATTCCGAATTTGGAAACAAATCATTTCTAAAGAAAAAAGAGATATTCTTTCAAGTCACCGACCAGAAAAAGATTTTCATCAGTAGAACTTTACAACATACATTATCGAAATTTGCAAAACCTAAATGGGATGTCAATGACATGATTGAATACTATAAAGAGACCAGAACTTTTTTACAAAAAGACTTCATGATATGAAAAATATAGCAAAACTTGAAAGTGGCAAAACTTATACCTTGAGCCAGATTTTCTCAGAAAATTTTACCATTGCCGTTCCTGACCTTCAACGTGATTATTGCTGGGGGCTGGAAACTTATGATAAAACAGGGCACCAGCAAGGTGAACTGGTTTCTGGTTTCCTTACATCCTTAAAAGCCAAATGGGAGGACAGTACCAATACGGATAAGTTTACTCCAATGGGATTAATTTATGGATATGAATGGCCCAAAGGAACTTACCAGCTCTGCGACGGACAGCAGCGTATAACCACTTTTTACCTATTAGCTGGTGAATTGTATAAAAATAATTTAGTATTGGACGAAATAAAACAAGAACTACGCAGTATTTTGACAAAATCCTCCCCAGATGACTACAACCCCTTAATCCTAGCTGCTTTGCAATATTCAATACGCGAAACAACGCTATACTTTTTATCAGACCTTATTGAGAATTATTTTCTCTCCACAAACGAACAATTACCATTCTATAACTTAGAGGACAGAGCAAAATACCATACTGTACTGAATGCGAACGGACGTCCTGCATGGTATTTTATGGAGTATGATAATGATCCCACAATTCAAGCAATTTTAGGTGCTGTCTATACAATAAGAAAGTTTCTAAACGATTCTTTCGAAAATCAGGAAAGCATAACCTCATTTGCAAAAGCTATAGCAAATAAATTCTCGTTTATTTACTATGATATGGGAAACCGCATACTTGGGGAAGAAACATTTGTGGTATTAAATACAACTGGAGAACCTTTAACTTCTACAGAAAATCTGAAACCATTATTAATTGCCAATTTGTCAAGTGAAGAAGAGTCCTCCGACTTTTCCAAAATCATATCAAAACAATGGGAAGAGAGAGAAGACTGGTTTTGGAAACACAAATCAGCTAAAGAACTCACATCTGATGAACTAAGTAGAGATTTCTATACTTGGTGGCTAATAGCACATGCCAATAAAGAATCTGTCAATTTGATTAAGGATTATCAGTCTTTACCAGATTTGAAAGATACCATAAAGAATATCCACAAATTCTTTTTTAGCTTAGTCTCTCTCATACAATGGGTTGAAACACAAAATGATGCCAAAAAAGTGCTGGCTAAAATATCTCAATGGACAGAAAATGAAGAGGTCTTAGACTGCTCTCATGAGAGAAACATATTCTTTTGGTTAAGAAAGCCATCTCATCATGAGATTTTTCTTCCCTTATTATTATTCTATGAAAAGTTCGAGGATCACCATTTGCTTGACTTCTTACGACGTTTAGCTAAGAACTACTACATAGGTAAGATTACTGGTGAACTAGGTACTGGACAGTTGCGTCCGTATCTCAAGTTGAGAACATTACTCAACATGATTTTGGAAAAAACACTTGATGAAATTATGAAAGATAAATCTTGGTATAACCGAGACGAACAAATGAAAACAACTGTATTCGAAAACAGAGAAGACGAACTACTGCAACTCGAATTAGATGACCTGCTCCGTTTTGATTTTAATATCATTTGGGATGCAGGAGCATCTACACCCGAAATGGCCCAATTTATCAAAAACAGACTGCATATATTACACTTGCTTGCTCAAGGAAAGTTACCTGACAATTACCGAGAAACTGATGCCATAACCATGTCCAACCAATATCGCGTTCTCAAATTCTTGAAAAAATGGGGCGCTCCATCAGGCAAACAAAGGAATGTTAATTGGAAACAATGGGGTATGTGGTTCAATTGGGATAGTTATTCCCATAATTTAACCACATCATATCTTGACTCTGATATGTGGGAACTTGTTAAATCAGAGAACTTAAAGGATAAGCTAGATAATCTGCTGAAAGAGCTCATCATCAACTTAAACACATCAGGAACTATATTTGCAGAAGAAAGTTTCTCTACCCCAGAGGGTATTATACGGGCATGGCTCATTGGTAAAATGTTAGTAAATGAGAATCTGAAAAAACTTATCACATCATATGGCGATTACTCCCTCTGTGTCAATAAAGAAATCATGAAAGAGAATCTTATCAATAAGGATTTGCCGACAACTATTGGAAATATCTGTCTTCATCATGTCAATAAATACGGGCCATGGCTCATACCGCAGCAATATTATTCAGATCCTTCCTGCCTTGACTCCCCATTATATGCCGGCATTTTGGAGGTCGAATATAATTCTTTTAAAAAAGGAGATATTACCTTGGAAGATATAAATAAGGCAACTAATTATATAACTTTCTTATTTAAATCTTATATAGGAGATTAAAGGAATATCAGAAATGTAGTATAAATTAAACGCTGTTAAGTTTATTTTTCGGAGTCTTTTGGGGATATTGAAGGTATACCAAAGGCTCTGATATGCTAATTGCAACAAGTAATGGAGTAGCAACAGTCGCTATTTCTTAAGATTGTCTTAGTAGTAATATTTTAACAATAAGAAATATTATTTCTTCTATTGTTAAAATATTACTATTCCTGCTTCTGCCGTTACGATAGTGTACGTAGCATTTCCTGTAAAGGTTTGTAGGAATGAAAAGGATGCTTCATTTTCTATCTTGTTTTCTGATTTTCTTTCACGTGTAAGCGTTTATTCTTGTAAACGTGATAACTGTCAATTTCCCAGTTTTTTCTTTCATGAGGTCTGCTGCTGTACCTTTTCTATATCTATTTTCCAACTTTCTTTAGTCATATTCTTTTATTTTAATTAGATATGACAGGCTCCGTGTAGCCAGTATCTCATTTTTTACTAGCCCAACTATTCTTTGTAAGCTTTGCATTAATTATTGGCAAAGTGCAATATTTTTGTAAGAAATGAAATAATGGATAGTATTGGTGAAGAATATTAGATTGTTTCCTATTTTTGTATTTCATTTATTTACAAATAAATTTTATGTATTAATTTATGTCTATGTTTTCTATACATTTAAAATCACGTAATGGTGGTATTGATATTGGTCAAAATCAAACAGTAAAAGTCAATTGTAACATTGGAGCTAATAACTTAATTCATTAGTGTCCAATTTTAACGGGACACTAATGCTGACATATAACTTGTATTTTAGTTTTCTGATTATGTTACATTTTCATAGAAGCCGTTTTCTCCACCTTTGCGGTATTGGCTGCAAGCATACCGGTTATTTCCGTATTCAGATATTTGGCCGCAATCTGTTCCCTTGTGGCCGTCTTGGTCTTGAATAGCGAATAGCCGTCATCGAAGGAGATTTCATGCCGGGAAGTCTGTCCCTTTTCTCCGAGGTCAACTGACACCTTCCATTTGTTGTCGTTCCTGTCCTTGGCCACACGTACACCCTTGGGGTCAACACCTTCAGGAAGCTGATACTTCTCGTATGCAGATTTAAGATGCAGACGTTCCCCGAAGTTCTTCTCAATAAGCTGGTTTGGAGTGGCCACCCTATCGAAGTAGGCATTCAGGTCCTGGCGTGAAGCCACGGCAGACATGGTCGTATCCCCAACCTGAACATAGAACTTGTATTTCCCAAAGTCAGGACGCTGCTCGTCTTTCTCCTTATAGACATTGAACTTGTTTACGGTTATGGAACCGTCCGGTCCTGCAATCTCCATCGGCATACGGAAGGCTTCCTCAGATACCTTTGGCATCAGCTTTGTCGGATAGTAGCGTTCCATGAGTTGCGGTACCGTCATTCCCTTGTTCTGATAGGCAGTAAGGTCAGCTGCATCCATCTTCTGCGGCTTGAGCTGCTGTCCGTCAATTTTTGCGGTAAAGTACCAGTTGGCAGGATTGGTGGTACTCTGGTAGGCATGACCATGAGTTACCTTTTCACCGTTGGCAGTCACCATCTGCGGATCACGGGGCTTTCGTTCCTGGGCTGTCTCTGTTTTCTGTCCGTCCTTCTTTTCGGTCTTTACCTCACTATCCGCCCCGGTCTCAGCTTTGGTTTCAGCTTTGGCCTTCGACTTCTTTTCCCTTGCAGGTTTTACATCAACAGTGTTCTCCACTGTTCTGTCAGGAGCTTCCTGCGCACCCTGTTCCTTTTTCTTCTTTCCCATATCTGTACTGTTTTGAATGGTTCTGTCATTAATTTCAGTTTTATCCTGTCCGGCCTTCTTCTTCAAAGAACTGTTCAAGGCATCACAGATTGCAACCCTGATTCCGGAACGTATCAGTCTGGGCAGATAAACGTCAAGTGCTGATTGAGGGAATGATGCAACCTTTACTGGTCTCTTGTAGTCAGGCAGCATCCTGTCTGTAATCTTGATGGCAAGCACTGCGGCAGCCTTGACGGCATCCTGCTTATAGAGTTCATAGAAACTGTTCCGTCTGAACAGCAGCATGGCATCCGGATGCTTCTTTTTCAGTTCGTTGAACTGCCGTATGATACCGTTATCATTATCTGAATCTGTCTTTTTGGCCATAGGAATCAGTATTAGAGTTTAAGGCTGTTTGCTTTTGTTCCCTTCCGGGATGGAGAGAGTGAAATGGCACGCTCCACGGACTGTTTGTCCACCACCTTCTGATATTCCCATCGGTTCTTGTCAGTCATGACAAGGCCGAGGTATTCAGGATGAATCTTGTCATAGCGGAGCTTCTGCTGTCTTTCCCATTCCTTCATGTCACCCTTGATAAGCTTGAATCCCTGCTGCTCCTTCAGGTCAATGCCGACCGAAACCTTCTCGCCGCCCACATTCAGTTCAACCGGTTTTCCCTCCCGTACCTGCTGCTTCTGCTGCATACCCAGTTCTATGTCGTTCACCTTCTCCATATCCTTCAGCCGCTGCTCCAGCTTTATGTCTGTGACACGTCTGTGAATGACGGATTTCGTTTCCGGATCAAGCTGGAGATACTGCTGAGTCTTTTCACCGTTTACATTGACCGCCTTCTGTATTACCTCACCTCTGGCCAGACGTTCAGCCTCCTGCTGAGTGAGGTTGAGAACCTTGTTGCGTTCCCGGTCTAGTTCGGCACGTACCGGATAGGCAATAAGAGCCGGAGCACCGTTTTTGTCTGTAGTCATCTGAAGTTTCATCGGCATGGTGATGATGCTGCCGTTCCTTGCGTTGATGGATACCTGCATGATGGGAGTCACTTCACCTGCCATCAGCTTCTCCTTCACTTCCATAGGTAAACAGTCCGCCTTTTCACGGTCAATGCCCAGTATTGCCAGTTTTTCGTATGGCAACAAATCGGACTGATTTCTGTTGTGCATTTCCATATTACTGTAATTAAGCTGTTATATTTGCGGTTCTAACCGCCTGAATGCCACAAATGTATTCACGGCAATCCCCTGAAAAAGAAATGCACAACACTATTCTGATTTCACTGCTGCTGATGTTTCTGCCGGTAAGTGTATCGGCACAGTTCTATACGATAACCAGAGATTCGGAACTTCTGCAAACAGAAAGACAAAAAGAGGCCTACAAGCATGTAGAAGAGGATGTTATAGAAAGGGAAAAGAGTAAGATAATGACAAAGGATACCCTGATTGTCAGACCGGATAATCAAAAGAATTTGGAAGATAACAGCCGGAATAGTGACAGGAAAACATCCCTAAAAACAGAACAGCAAAAGAAAACAGATGATATTACTAAATCAGGAAACAATCTTCCTGAACTTACTATCCCCAACCTTTATAAAGAAATCATAAGAAACGGGATCCTATATCCCAAAATCGTATTGGCCCAGGCTATTTTAGAGACCGGATGGTTCCGTTCCTCAGTATGCAAAAACAAGCATAATCTTTTCGGATTGACCAATCCACGTACAGGAAAATACTATGAATTCAATCATTGGACGGAAAGTGTACTGGCGTATTATACAAAAGTTCAATACAAGTATAAAGGTGGTAACTATTTACTTTGGCTTGATGAGATCGGGTATGCGGAAGATCCGAATTATGTTGTGGCAGTAATAGATATTTTGATAGGATTGTAAAAATGAGCCATAAATCTATGTTTTTGAACAAATTTATTTGTTTTTTCTATATCTATACCTAAATTTGGCATAAGTACTTATGCAATTTTGTGGCATAAAACAAAATGATATGGAAAAAACATTGATACAGTTAATTAAGGCAGTAGCTTCAAAGCTCCATAACAGTAAACTTAAACGATTGGGCGGTAAAGAAATGGTATTGTCTCTGAATTGTCTTAAAGAACTTTTAGGTTTAGACAATACGGAAGAAGCAATTATTTTTACAGCTTTATTCGATCGTAGCTGCAGTGGAAGAAGTTGTGATATTGATGATATTGCATCATACTTTGATTGTACTCAGTTGGATATCATGGAGTATGTCCCGGTTATTAAATCATTATTGAAAAAAGGTTTTATAGTTCAGACAAATCTGAGTGAGTGCCGTATAGCACGCCAGGATTATATGGTTACCAATTATGTTATAAATTGCATATTGGAGAATATCAAGCCGGAATACCGTAAAGCCCGAATGCTTGACAAAGAGTTTGACAGGTATGATTTCTGTAAGCTTGTAGATTCACAGATTCAGGATAGTGATGTGACTGCTGAAGCATTGTTTCAGTTTATTGAAACACTAGAGCAGGATAACCATGAAATGCAAATCGTTAAAGATTTGAAGAATACTATAACTGACATCCAGTCCCGTGCCCTTTTCTATGAAGTATGTTTTGATTTTTTCAATCAAGATGGAGACGGGCGTTCTTCCTTAAACAGAACCCTTTCGGATATGTATGAAGTGTTTGGATTGCAATTTCGCGAGCGTAAGCTTCTTGTTGAAGGTACCCATCC
>ERZ809426.1294-NODE-1294-length-15208-cov-45.027651_pt1 | contig 15208 bp, 9 predicted proteins | sample MGYA00520791_ERZ809426 | MGnify/ENA primary metagenome ERZ809426 (study PRJEB31576, sample SAMEA3212668) | Homo sapiens | biome: human-gut; feature: human gut; material: fecal | place: Sweden | collected 2012 ... | reverse complement strand
TGGACAGGTTACTCCTATTTTCTATCAGTTGAATGATGTGTTTATTCCACTTTATTATTATTATAAACCAGCAAATAATAACGACGACTTGAAAGAGGAGGTAGCTCTTCATAATTTTACGTTATATTACGATCAGGCAACTGATTTCAATGGTTCTACTATGACATTGCATCTCCGTCATAAAATACAAGATTTTGATGAAGAAGATAATAAGGAACGTACTAGTCGTGCATATGAATTCAGACATTTCTCTTTGGCTGCTCCTCTTTATGCATATAAAGATGTAAACGGTGGCAAAAATCCGGATAAAATTGTTATCGAATTCGAGCAAAATACATATAATGCAGAATACAACGAAAACAATGTAAAGAGCGAAACATACGAAATAGATTATAAGACAGTAGTCGAAAATTATAATAAGCTGGCCGGTAACACTTCAGGTTCAGAGGTTACAGAATAATTTAGGAGAGAGAAATATAGAGTAAGCATACTCGATAAAGTATGCGTCCGTAAGGTGCGGATTATGCAGATAAGGCTGTGTATGTTAATGTATGTCAGCGTTTCTGTATAATTCGTGCCTTATTTTATTTCTTTTTTGTACATTTGCAGTTCCGAAGTTCGGATTTATTACAAAAAAGTAGAATAACATTGGATTATAAATCATTATTTCAGCAGATAATAGCTTTGTTGTCTACTCCAGGCAAAGCGTGGAGTGAAATTGCAGAGCGGGGGGTAGGAAGGTCAGTAATGCCTGCTTTTGTTTATCCTCTTATTGGGTTGTGTGGCTTGTCAGAGTTTATCGGAACATTTATCGGAAAAGATTTTTCATCCGTTATGTTCCAGGTAGCCTTGACTCGTTGTTGTGCTGTAGCTGTAGCTTTGTTCGGTGGTTTTTTTCTTTCAGCTTATTTATTGGATAAGTTGAATCATAACTGGCTGGGAGGGAAAGATTCTTACGACCGGATACTTGTGTTTGTGGGCTATTCTATGGTAGTTACTTTTGTATTGAATATCGTCAGTGGACTGTTTTCTATAGTTGTACTGCACTGGATATTGCAAATATATACCATTGTAATTGTATTCGAGGGGGTACGCAGATGGCTTAAGGTTGAGGAGAACAAACAGACCGCCTTTACTCTTGTGGCTACTATCATCATTTTGGTGTGTCCTGCTATTATCGAATTTATATTTAATAAGTTATCAGTAATATTGAATTAATGAAAACAAACGCCGGTAATATAAATATTAAGAATAAACGTGCTTCGTTCGACTATGAGTTTATCGATACGTACACAGCCGGAATTGTGTTGACCGGAACTGAGATAAAGTCTATTCGTCAGGGAAAAGCAAGTTTGGTTGATACGTTTTGTTTCTTTTCCCGTGGAGAGTTGTGGGTAAAGAATATGCATATAGCTGAATATTTTTACGGTTCGTACAACAATCATTCAGCTCGTCGGGACCGTAAGTTGTTGCTGACAAAAAAAGAACTTCGTAAACTTGAACGTACTTCTGCCGAGCCTGGATTTACCATTGTTCCGACTCGTCTGTATATTAATGAAAAAGGGTTGGCGAAGGTTGTGATTGCTTTGGCAAAAGGTAAGAAACAATACGATAAACGTCAGACGTTGAAAGAAAAAGAAGATAAGCGTATGATGGATCGCATGTTCAAGCGATGATCGAGAAAGATGGTGCAGACAATTACAGTTTATATAAGTTGTCTGCATCGTGCTTTTGGCATATGAGGAAAACGATTCCCTGTGTTTTAAATTTAAATAGAGCTTTTTCAAAATGCAACAACTAATAAACGAACGTATTCTCGTGCTCGACGGAGCCATGGGAACGATGATACAGCAATACAACCTTTCGGAAGCTGATTTTCGGGGAGAGCGTTTCAAGGATCTTCCAGGATTGCTGAAAGGAAACAATGATATGTTGTGCCTGACTCAGCCGGATGTTATAGAGGAAATACATCGTAAGTATTTAGAGGCAGGAGCTGATATCATCGAAACAAATACATTTAATGCAACTGCTGTTTCGATGGCAGATTATCATATGCAGGCTTATTGCCGTGAGATAAATCTTGCGGCAGCTCGTCTGGCCCGTAAAATTGCTGATGAATATACAGCGAGAACTCCCGAAAAGCCACGCTTTGTTGCCGGTTCGGTAGGACCGACCAACAAAACTTGCTCGATGAGTCCGGATGTAAATAATCCCGCTTTTCGTGCATTGACATTCGATGAACTTTCTGAAGCTTACCGTGAACAAATGGAGGCTTTGCTTGAAGGGGGAGTAGATGCTATTCTGATAGAAACAATTTTCGATACACTGAATGCGAAAGCTGCTGTTCTGGCCGCAGAAACAGCTATGCAGAATTTGGGAAGAAAAGTTCCTTTAATGCTTTCTGTTACGGTTTCGGATGTTGCTGGACGCACGTTGTCGGGACAGACGCTTGATGCGTTTTTGGCTTCGGTACAGCATGCTGATATCTTTTCCATCGGACTGAACTGCTCTTTTGGTGCCAGACAGTTGAAACCTTTCCTGGAGCAGTTGGCCCGTCGTGCTCCTTATTATATAAGTGCTTACCCTAATGCCGGACTTCCTAATAGTCTGGGGCAATACGACCAGACACCCGAAGAAATGGCTGCCGAAGTCAAGGAGTATATCGATGAAGGACTGGTGAATATAATCGGTGGATGCTGTGGTACTACCGAAGCATATATTGCCAAGTATCAGGAACTTATTAAAGATGCCAAACCTCATGTGCCTGCTCCGAAACCAGATTATCTCTGGCTTTCCGGGCTGGAACTCTTGGAAGTGACTCCTGAAATTAATTTTGTCAACGTGGGTGAGCGCTGTAATGTGGCCGGTTCACGTAAGTTTCTTCGTTTGATAAACGAAAAGAAATACGATGAAGCTTTGTCGATAGCCCGCAAGCAGGTAGAAGACGGCGCGTTGGTTATCGATGTTAACATGGACGACGGATTGCTTGATGCTGCTGAGGAGATGACAACCTTCCTCAATCTGGTTGCATCAGAACCGGATATTGCCCGTGTGCCTGTTATGATAGACTCTTCCAAGTGGGAAGTTATTCTGGCAGGACTGAAATGTGTGCAGGGAAAATGTATCGTCAACTCTATTTCACTGAAAGAAGGCGAAGAAGCTTTTGTTGAGCATGCCCGTACCGTCAAGCAGTACGGAGCGGCAGTCATCGTAATGGCTTTCGACGAGAAAGGACAGGCCGATACATTTGAACGGAAGATAGAAGTTTGCGAACGGGCTTATCGTATTCTTACAGAGAAGGTCGGTTTCCGTCCTCAGGATATAATCTTCGATCCGAACGTGCTGGCAGTGGCTACTGGTATCGAGGAACATAATAACTATGCTGTCGATTTTATTAAAGCTACAGGTTGGATTCGCCGTCACCTTCCGGGCGCACACGTCAGCGGAGGAGTAAGTAATCTTTCTTTCTCTTTCCGTGGCAACAATTATATACGTGAGGCAATGCATGCAGTATTCCTTTATCATGCTATTCAGCGGGGTATGGATATGGGTATTGTCAATCCGGGAACTTCTGTACTTTATACAGATATACCTTCGGATATCCTGGAACGGATTGAGGATGTGGTGCTGAACCGTCGTTCGGATGCAGCTGAACGCTTGATTGAAACAGCTGAAAAACTGAAAGCGGAAAAGGAGAACTCGGGTGAGCAGCAAACAGCCAGTTCACATCTTGCCTGGCGTGAAGGGACGACTGTAGAAGAACGTTTACAATACGCACTGGTAAAGGGTCTTGGCGATTATCTGGATGAAGACTTGCATGAAGCACTTGCCAAATATCCGGATGCTGTCAGCATTATCGAGGGTCCGCTTATGTCGGGAATGAATCATGTCGGTGATTTATTCGGTTCCGGTAAGATGTTCTTGCCTCAGGTTGTAAAGACAGCACGTACTATGAAAAAAGCTGTAGCTATCCTTCAGCCCTATATTGAGGCGGAAAAAAAGGAAGGGGCACGCAGTGCAGGAAAAGTGCTGTTGGCTACAGTAAAGGGAGATGTACACGATATCGGTAAGAATATTGTTTCTGTGGTTATGGCATGCAATAATTACGAAATTATCGACTTGGGCGTAATGGTTCCTGCTGAAAAGATTGTTGAAACGGCTATTCGTGAGAAGGTAGATATTATCGGCTTGAGCGGACTTATTACACCGTCGCTGGAAGAAATGGTGCATGTCGTTTCAGAACTGGAACGTGCCGGACTTGATATTCCTGTAATGATTGGCGGTGCTACAACTTCCAAACTTCATACAGCTTTGAAGATTGCTCCGGTTTATCATGCTCCGGTAGTATATATGAAAGATGCTTCACTGAATGCTCCGGTGGCAGCACGCCTGATGAATCTTGATCTTCGAAGTACATTTGCAGAAGAACTGGAAAGTGAATACCGTGAGCTTCGTGAAAAGAATAAGACCAAACAGGTAAAGACGGTTTCACTCGAGGAAGCACAGAAAAATAAATTGAATCTCTGGGAATAGTCTTTGTAGACAAACTGATTTATATTCTGTTATAAGGCATGGCATATCAAATTTTTAGTGATATGTCATGCCTTTTTCCGTATTCTTTGTATTTTTATCATCATATTGAAAAACACGACATGATAATGAAAACACAATTTTGTTCTTTTTTACTTTGCTGGATAATCTTTTGTGAGTTTTTGCCGGCTCAGTCTGTATGCGGATATCGTTCGTTGGATGTTACAAATCCTATAGAGTTTTTAGGAAATAAGATTCTCTATGAAGGAAAGGAAATAGAGCTGGGAGAGAAAACCTTTTTTATCGATGGGCAGCTGTCCGATGAAGTGACGGCCAGATATCCTTTTGTTTTCAATAGCTTTAATGAAGCAGCCAAGGCTTTTGTTGCCGGAACAGAAGCAGAGCCTATGAAAGTATATATAGCTCCTTATGTATATTGGATTGATAATCCTGATGATCCTCAGGTAAGGGTAGGAAAAGACGGTAAAGAACCTTTCGGACTAGTAGTAAAATGTCCTTATCTGCATCTTGTCGGGTTAACCAAAAATCCTGAAAATGTAGTGCTTGCTTCCAGTCGCGGTCAGACACAGGGAGCTGTAGGAAACTTCACGATGTTCGATTTCTGGGGAGATGGTCTGTCGGTGAAGAATCTTACGATGGGAAACTATTGTAATGTCGATCTGGAATTTCCTTTAAAGAAAGAATTAGGACGTAAAAAAAGAATGTCTGCCATTACCCAGGCGCATGTAGCCTATTGTCATGGAGATAAAATTGTGGCAGAAAATGTCCGTTTCATCAGCCGCTTGAATATGAATCCTTTGAATGGGGCAAAACGTATTTTGTTCTATAAATGTTATATGGAAAGTACCGACGATGCGTTGACTGGTACAGGAGTCTACCTGAACTGTACGTTGAAGTTTTATGGTCAGAAACCATTCTGGCGGACGGATATGGGAGGGGCTGTTTTCTTGAACAGTGATTTTTATGTATGTCATGACGAAGACCGTCAGTATTTTTGTAAAGGAGTGGGACCTTTGACTGTTGTCGATTGCCAGTTTCATGTCCGAAAGCCTGTATATGCAGGCTGGACACACGAGCCGTCCGACTGGTTACGGTGTTACCAATATGGTGTAACGATGAATGGACAGCCTTACGTAATAGGTGCGGACAAGCCTTATAATACAGTATGTATGGAGCAGGAAAATGTACTTCACGCATACCGCCTGACAGATGAAAATGGTAAGGTAATTTACAACACTTATAATTTACTTCGGGGAGATGATGACTGGGATCCGCTTCAAGTGAAGGATAGTGTACGGGTAATCGGAGAACATGATGGCAGGGATTATGCGAATCTGCCGGTCTGTTTGTCGGTCACTCCGCTGGTTGCCTCTGTACAGACCGGAGGCAATCCGGTGAAGTTGGTTGCCAACGTAAAAAGACACTGCAATTATGTGCAGCAGGGAAGCTCTGTTCGCTGGAAGATTCAGCCGGGATATGAAAAGTATGTCAGCCTGTCTGCCGGAGAAGACGGAACGTGTGTGGTCAAGGCAATGAATCATGAGGACGAAACCAAACATTTCACTGTTGTAGCCTATACGGAAGATGGATTGGAATGTGCAGTAGAACTGACAGTTGCTCCCGATTTTGTGGAAGCTCCTGCTTTTGTGGAAGTGCCGAAGCTGGAAATAGCAGATGGAAAAGCAATGGTAAGTTACGAACTGGATTTGCAGGGACGGAAAGATGAGTCGCTGATTACCTGGTATCGGGCTGTTGACAAAGAGGGTAAAACGAAATATCCGGTAGCAGTGTCACGGTTGGCTAAGCCCGAAACAATCTATAGATTAACAAAAGAGGACGTTGGATATTATCTTATGGCAACGGTAGCACCCAAACATTTGCGTTGTCATCCCGGTAAAGAATATACGGTAATTTCTTCATCACCTGTTGGCCGGAAACAGGTAAATCCGGTAGATGTATTCGAAACTGATTTTCGAAATTTTCCTTCTTCCAATCAGCCTGTATTGTATTCCGGCGGATGGACAATAGGAGGATACAAGCCTCTTGATACGGAAGGTTACGATTGGGAACTTTTCTCCGATAAGGACTATTGGGTGTATGGAGAGGGAATGAACGGATCACGCGGAACGGGTTTGCTGCAGGCGCAGCGTGGAGCACGGCTGTTATATACTCCATTGGAAGGTAGATATGGAGACATGAAAATAACCTTGAATGTAGATCCGAGCAAAACCGCAGGACAAGGGTTTGGAAGTGCTACGGGGCAATATATGGATATCTGTATCAAGTTCGATACCCGTACTCTGACTGGATATGCTTTGCGTATTATCCGTACGACAAAATACAGCAATGCGGTCGATTTCATGCTGATGAAATATAAAAATGGCAGGACTACTGCGATTTCTCTTCCGGTATCTTCCACCTGTTACCGTACCGATTGCACCATTGTACTTGAGGTTAAAGGAAGTAAGTTGACGGCCCATGCCGAAACTTCCACTCCGCTTTCATCTCCTGTAACGGACGAGAATCTGAAACCGTCTGTAAGTTTAGAGGCTGATATCGTTCCTAATGCTTGGGGAGGTATGGGGATTCAGCATACGGGAAGTTGTGGAGAGAGTACTACCATGCTGCATCACCTGAAAATAGAATGGATGGGCGTTTCGGCTAGCAAATGATAAGTGATTAGAATGCAGAAAAGGAAAATATGAACAGCCCTTCACGATATATGAATAATGCCCATACAGGCTAACAGTGTACCTTTGCTTCAGATTAAGAAATGAAATAATATGAAGCAATTACTAGTTATTTTTACCTCTCTTTGTGTGCTCGTTCCTGTAAAAGCACAGGATGTCCTCACACTGGAAGAGTGCCTGCGGTTGGGCATAGAGAATAATCTCTCTTTGGAAAGCAGCCGTAATGAGATTAGAAAAGGAGAACATACACTGAGCGAAAATCGTGCAAAACTCCTGCCTCAGATTAATGCTGTTGCCGGATTCAATGACAATTTCAATCCTCCGGTATCTGTTACCGATGGTTCTGCTTATGGAAATCCTTACAACGTTACCAAAACTTTGCAGTACAATGCCTCGGCGGGTATACAGTTGCAAATGCCTTTGTACAACCAGACTGTTTATACGGCAGTAGATATTGCCCGTACAATGAATGAGTTGAACCGTTTATCGTATGAGAAGGCACGGGAAGATCTGATTTTGCAAATCAGCAAAATGTATTATCTGAGCCAGAATACAGCCGAACAGATAGCGTTAATCAAAGAGAATATTTCGCGTCTGAACGAACTGAGCAGTATTACACAGGCCTTTTATGATAACGGTATGGCGATGGAAGTCGATGTGAAGCGTGTGAATATCAATCTTGAAAATCAGCGGGTACAGTATGATAACGCACAGTCTATGCTGACACAGCAGCTGAATCTGTTGAAGTATGTGATCGATTATCCTGCTGATAAGGAAATAGCCTTGACACCGGTTGATACAGAAAATACTACATCCGTATCGCTTACCGGACTGGATAATAACCAGTATGAACTACAACTTTTGCAGTCGAAGCAAAAACTGGCCGAACAGCAGCGTAAGATGATTGGTCAGGGTTATATTCCTTCGTTAAGCCTTACCGGAAGCTGGATGTATTCTGCATATACCGACAAGGCAAAGAACTGGTTCCATTCCGGTCCGTCCAATCATTGGTATAATTCGAGCGGTATCGGACTGACACTCCGTATTCCTATTTTCGACGGACTGGATAAGCGGGCAAAAATGAAGAAGGCAAAGATCGAGATAGAAAATGCGAAGCTTTCTTATGAGAATGCACTCAAGAATATGCAGACGCAATACCTGAATGCTACAAACGAACTGATGAACAGCCAGCGTAATTTCAGGAAGCAGAAAGATAATTATCTGTTGGCAGAAGATGTGTATCAGGTTACGACCGACCGTTATCGGGAGGGAATCGCTTCGATGACGGAGGTGCTACAGGATGAGATGCGGATGAGTGAAGCTCAGAACAATTACATCAACGCACATTACAATTACCAGGTTACTAACCTGAGTCTGCTAAAACTTACCGGACAGCTGGAAACACTGTTTAACGGAAATTCTATTCATTAATCATTTAAAATTGTCAGCATTATGAAAACAAATAATAATACACTTCAGGAAAAAGCTTTGAAACTGAAAAAACAACGTCGTAACCGGATTATTGCCAGTTTGCTTGGAATAGCTATTCTGGTGTGGGGAGTAATAGAGGTTGCCTTTCTTTTTCTCGATTATAAACAGACGGAAACCAGTAACGACGCACAGATAGAACAATACATTTCTCCGGTGAACTTGCGTGCGTCGGGATATATTAAGAAAATTTATTTCACCGAACATCAGTCGGTCAAGAAGGGAGATACCTTGCTGGTGCTCGATGACCGTGAATACCGTATCCGAGTGATGGAGGCTGAAGCTGCCTTGAAAGATGCAATGGCTGGAGCTACGGTAATAGATGCTACCTTACAGACTACACAGAATTCGGCTTCTGTGTATGAGGCTTCTATTGCCGAAATTGAAATTCGTCTGGCTAAACTCGAAAAAGACCGTCAGCGTTATGAAAACTTGCTGAAGCGGAATGCGGCAACACCGATACAGCTGGAACAGATTGAAACGGAATATGAGGCTACACGAAAGAAACTGGAGGCTACAAAGCGTCAGCAAAAAGCTGCCATGTCGGGCATTAAGGAAGTTTCCAATCGCAGAGAAAGTACGGAAGCTGCCATACAACGTGCTACGGCTGCACTCGAAATGGCACGACTTAACCTTTCGTATACTGTTGTGTTGGCTCCTTGTGACGGGAAGCTGGGACGTCGTGCATTGGAAGAGGGACAATATATTGGTGCCGGACAAAGCATTACGTATATCCTTCCTGATACGCAGAAGTGGGTGATAGCTAATTATAAGGAAACTCAGGTAGAGAATCTTCACGTGGGACAGGAAGTCCGTATTACAGTAGATGCAATCAGCGATAAGGAGTTCACCGGAAAGATTACAGCTATTTCTGGAGCAACCGGCTCGAAATATTCACTTGTCCCGACTGATAACTCTGCCGGAAACTTTGTCAAGATTCAGCAGCGTATTCCGGTACGTATTGATTTTACGAACCTTTCATCGGAAGACAATGAACGTCTGGCTGCCGGAATGATGGTAGTGGTAAAAGCCAGACAGTAAAAATAAGACAAACATGTTTTTCAGTTTCTAATAAATTAGAATTATGCCTTCGTGTCCGAAAAATTATCCGTTTTATAATTGGGTTCCCAAACCTTTGGGTATTCTTATTCTGTTGCTGTTGTTTATTCCGATTCTTACGGCAAGCGGAGTGTATACGGTAAACAGTGGCGAGATGCTGAGCGGGCTGGGTATTCAGTCTGAACATATTCAGTTTGTTGGTTTTCTTACTTCTGTAGGAATGGCGGCTTTCTCTCCGTTCTTTTACGAACTGGTCTGTATCCGCCGTGAGAAAATGATGTGCATCGTAGGCTTTTCGCTGCTTTATATATTGAGTTACGTATGTGCCAAGACCGATAGTATTTACCTGCTGGCTGTCTGTAGTGTGGTGATGGGATTTCTGCGCATGGTGCTGATGATGGTCAATCTGTTCACGCTTATCAAATATGCGTTCAAGATGGAGGCTACCCGAAATATAACTCCGGGCAATGAACCTGTGGATGGTGAAGGATGGGATAAGCTGGACCGTGAAAAGAGTACCAGTATGCCTACCATTTATCTGTTTTTCATGATTCTGGGGCAGATAGGAACTTCGCTCACTGCATGGCTGGCTTATGAGTACGAATGGCAGTATGTATATTATTTCATGATGGGGGCGTTGTTATTATCTATTCTGGTCGTGTTTATCACCATGCCTTATCATAAATATGTGGGCAAACGTTTTCCTATCAACTTGCGTAAGTTTGGCAGTGTGGTAATATTTTGCGTGATGTGTTCGGCTGCTATTTATGTGCTGGTGTATGGAAAGGTACTCGACTGGTACGATTCTCCGTCTATTTGCTGGGCTACCGCGACGGCTGTTGTGTTTGCCATACTGTTTGTCTATATGGAACGTAACCATAATTCGCCTTATTTTCTGATGGATGTGTTTAAGTTGCGCTCTATCCGTATGGGTATCCTGCTCTTTCTGTTGCTGATGATTTTCAACTCCAGTGCCATGTTTGTCAGTGTGTTTGCAGGAGTTGGTATGAAGATAGACAACTGGCAGAATGCGTCGCTTAATAACTGGAGTATAGCCGGTTATTTTATCGGTTGCATTATTGCTATTGCCATGGGATCAAAAGGAGTACATCTGAAATACCTTTTCTCGATGGGCTTTGTTCTGATAGGACTTTCCAGCCTGTTTATGTATTTTGAGGTACAGACCGACGGCTTGTACGAGCGCATGAAATATCCGGTTATTATCCGTTCTGCCGGAATGATGCTGCTTTATTCGCTGACAGCTGTACATGCCAATCAGCGGATGCCTTATAAATATCTGTCTACCTGGATTTGTATCATGCTGACAGTGCGTATGGTACTGGGACCGGGGGCTGGAACTGCTATCTATACCAATGTGATGCAGCATCGTCAGCAACACTATGTAACTCGCTTTGCTCACGATATGGATCAGTTGAATACAGAGGTAGCAGCCTCATATAATCAGACGGTTCAAGGGATGATGTATCAGGGAAAAAGTGAAAAGGAAGCACATAATATGGCAGCTCTTTCAACAAAAGGGCGTGTGCAGGTACAGGCTACTCTGGCTGCTGTAAAAGAAATGTCGGGATGGACATTCTACGGCTGTATGGCATGTGCCGTTCTTATGCTGGTAATTCCGTGGAGAAAAAGAAAGCTGGATTTACAGACATAAAATACTTTACACTCGTTCATTTATTTGCTTTATACATCACGGTGGAGCGTATTTCATTTCTTAATCTGACTTTTCGGTGGAAAAGTACCTATGAAAGCTCCCCGTGATGTATTTTTATTTTCTTGTTTCATGATGGGAATATAGAAAAATCTTACCTTAGTGGCAGACTTTAATTTCAGTTTTATGGGGATGGATGCTAAGGAACAAGAAATGCGTTTAACACGTTTTGAGCGCGATTTGACGGCGGGAAAAGATATTTGCTGCCTGGAAGGGGAAGTTAAAGCTTTTCCGAAGATATTGTGTAAGCCTTTCCTGATGAATTATGTGGGACTGATTGTGTGTGAAAAAGGATATTTCTGTTTCGATGTAGATAAAAAGAAGTTTACAGCCCGGGCAGGGGAAACGGTTTTTCTTTCCGAAGGGAATAATTTTTCAATAGGAGAACTGTCTGATGATTTGCGTGTGAGCATACTGTTTTATCATATAGATCCGATACGTGAGATTTTAGGCAGTTCGATTGTGGCAATGTATTTGTATACGACACTGACTCCCGAACCATGCTATGTATGGACTTCCGGAGAAGAAAGCGATTTGGCACGTTATATTGCATTGCTGGGAAGACATAGGAAGAGTGCGCAGAATCCGTTTGATAATCATGAGTGTAAGTTGTTGTTACTGGCATTGACTTACCGTTTGTGTTCTATTTACAGCCGGCGGATTATCGAAGAAAAAAATGTAGCGGGACATAAGATTGATACTTTTATCAAGCTCATTCGGTTGATTGAAAAGTATTATATGCAAGAGAGGGGAGTAGCTTTTTATGCCGATAAGTTGTGTCTTTCTCCCAAATATCTTTCAGCATTATCGAAATCGGTTTGTGGATATACGGTGCAGGAACTGGTTTTCAGAGCTATTATCCGGAAGAGTATTTTCTGGCTGAAGAATACCAACAAGAGTGTACAAGAGATATCGGATGACTTGAATTTTCCGAATGCTTCTTTTTTCGGGACATTTTTTAAGAAGCAGACAGGACTTGCTCCTTCGTATTACCGGATTTCTGCTGAGGAGTAAAATTGTTTCGGTATTTAATAGGGCTTTTTAAAGCTAAAATAAAATATTCAGAAAGGGCTGTGTTTAAAAGTTTGAATATCAAAGTGATATGCGGACTTTGTGATGGACATGATAGAACTCTTTTGGCTGATGTTGATTGCTTGATTTCGGATTGTAAGTTTATTATTTATGAGTTTCAAGTTTTAATATACTGCTGTTTTCAACCGTTCAGTTTGGTTTGAAACACGTGTTTTGGAACACTTCAGGAAGTATGTCGAAAAACTTCAGCAAAAGTTAGGAAAAACATCATGAATTTTTCTGAAAAATCGTACAAAGTCTGTTAGCCTTTGTACAAAAAAATAAGGCAAATTGCCCGTGTTTTTTAGATATTATGCAGTCGGTTGGATTGCCTTCTGCATTAAGGTACGGGCAAGTTGCCTGTTGGCTTGTAAGTGACTGATATTTTTATTCTTGATTCAGTTCTGCCAGAAAGCTGGCAGCTTTCTCAAGGGTTTCCGGTTTTCCTATATCAATCAGATGAAGCTCTTTGGTCAGACATCCACCAATTCGGGCTTCCCCACATGTTTGCAAATAGAAATCCATGATGGGAAATTTGCCTTTCCACCGTTCGTCCATGTATCGGAAAAGGGACGGGGAGATGACGTGAATGCCACTGAAGGCATATTCCTGATATTTTGTTGCGTCATATTCGAAGCCTTCGGGTTTGGTCTGTCCGGTATCTTTATTAACCCATCCTCTCAGATATGCCTGTTTGTCGAACAGCAGATAGCGGGCTGTGGTTCGTTTGCTTGCCAACAGGGTAGCATCATTGCCACTGTGCAAGTGGTATTCGTATAAGGCTTTCAGGTCGGTATCGGAGAGGATATCGACGTTATGTATCAGGAATGGTTCGTTTCCCTGAAAAAATGGTGCGGCTTTTTTGATACCTCCTCCCGTATCGAGCAACTGTTCACGTTCATCGCTGATATGAATTGTCAGTCCGAATTTCTGGTTGGCTTCAAGAAAGTCGATGATCTGTTCTCCGAAATGATGTATGTTGATAACCAGTTCGTTGAATCCGGATTGTTTTAGTTTCAGGATGACGTGTTCCAGCATCGGACGTCCGTTTACGGGTACGAGTGCTTTGGGCATATGGTCGGTCAGCGGTTTCAGGCGAGTTCCCAGTCCCGCTGCAAATATCATGGCTTTCATATTGTTATCGGGGTTCTAAAATTTGTTCAATATGTTGTTCGCGGTGTATCAGGTGGATGCGTACACCGAATTTTTCGTTCAAGTGGTGCGCTACGTGTTCTGCCGAATATACGGAACGGTGCTGTCCTCCGGTACAGCCGAAGCAGATAGAGAGGTTGGTAAACCCTCTTTCCAGAAAGCGCTGTACATGAGCATCAGCCAGTGCGTCTACGTGTTCCAGAAATTGGAGTATTTCACCGTCCTGTTCCAGAAAGTCGATGACCGGTTTGTCGCGTCCGGTCAGTTGCTTGTATTGTTCGTACTTTCCCGGATTGTGCACGGCACGGCAGTCGAATACATATCCGCCTCCGTTTCCTGACGGGTCTTCGGGAATACCTTTCTTATACGAAAAACTCATTACGCGTACGGTGAGTTTCCTTCTGTTTCGTATGCTGGCAAACTGGGGAAGTTCTGTCAGTTTGCGTAGCATGAGGCATAAGTAGGGATATTCAGGAAAATCTGTTTCCAGCAGCTGACGGAGATTTTCGATGGCATACGGTACACTTTGTATGAAATGTGTCTTTTTCTCAAAATATCCACGGAAACCGTATGCGCCTAGAACTTGCAGAGTACGGAACAGTACAAAGTGACGGAGGGTGGTGAGGAACTGCTCCTTATCAATCGTGTGATAGGGGCGAAGAGCATCGAGGTACTCATCCAGAAGCTCCTGACGGAGCGAATCGGGATAGTTTGCTTTTGCCTGCCAGAGGAAAGAAGCCACATCGTAATAGAAAGGTCCCTTGCGTCCTCCCTGAAAATCGATAAAGTACGGTTTTCCTTCCCGTATCATGACATTGCGGCTCTGAAAATCACGGTACATGAATACCTGGGGTTCTATCTGAAGAAGGGTATCTGCCATACGTTCGAAATCATCTTCCAGCAGATTTTCCTGAAACTCCAGTCCGGTAGCTTTAAGAAAACAATATTTGAAATAATTCAGGTCCCACAAAACGCTGCGGCGGTTGAATGTTGCCAGCGGGTAGCAATAACTGAAATCCATTTCCTTGCTTCCCTCAAACTGTATCTGCGGAAGCAGGCGGATAGTTTGTTTCAGTATATTCGTTTCTTCATCACTGAAGTTACCGCTTTCTCTTCCTTGTTTGATAAGTTGGAACAGAGAGATATCTCCCAAGTCATCTTGCAGGTAGGCCGACTGGTCGGTTGCTTCGGCAAGTATACGGGGTACGGGCAAACCTTTTTGTGAGAAATGTCTGGCCATGTAGATAAATGCACGATTTTCTTCGGTGGAGGTTCCATATACACCGATGAGGCTTTCCTTGCCTTTCAAGCGAAAGTATTTGCGATTGGAGCCTGCTCCCGGCAAAGGTTCGATACTTGTTGGAGCTTCTCCAGTATATGATTGATAAAGTTGTGCGAGTAATTCGGTATTCATACTATCTTTTATTACATAAACTTATAATACAAGGACAAAGATAGATATAAAAAG
>ERZ809426.1226-NODE-1226-length-15960-cov-8.598491_pt1 | contig 15960 bp, 10 predicted proteins | sample MGYA00520791_ERZ809426 | MGnify/ENA primary metagenome ERZ809426 (study PRJEB31576, sample SAMEA3212668) | Homo sapiens | biome: human-gut; feature: human gut; material: fecal | place: Sweden | collected 2012 ... | reverse complement strand
CCTGTGTTGTGGCAGAGATTTTTGATGTACCAGTCGTATTTGCAAAGAAAACACAGACAAAGAACATCGCAGGAGATGTATATACAACAAAGGTAGAATCATTCACACATGGAAGAGTCTACGACATCATTGTATCCAAAGAATTCTTAGGAGAAGGAGATCATGTATTGCTGATCGACGATTTCCTTGCTAACGGTAAAGCCTTAGAAGGATTAGCGAAATTAGTCAAAGATTCCGGAGCAGAACTGGTCGGAGCAGGAGTCGTGATTGAGAAAGGATTCCAGCCAGGTGGAGATTTCTTAAGAAAACAGACACACTTAGAATCCCTTGCGATCGTAGATGCTATGGACGAGAAAACAGGAGAAATCACATTCCGTGAATAATGTCTTTGGCGTTTTTGTATGTAGGCTTGCATGTATATGACAGAAATAAAAGAAAAACAAATATTTAAAAGCATCAAGGTGGCAACTCCGCATTTTTGCCACCTTGATGCTTTTAAATATTTGTTTTTCTTTTATTTCTGTCACATACACATGAAGTCTATTCAAACCACTACACAGTGTGTATGTTTTACTATATTAGCATTAATAATATCTGTCCACCTCTATAAAAATTAAAAAACGATAACGTTTAACATACATCCATCAGCTTGAATTTTATGAATACTCGACACATTCCCGTCATACAATTAAAAAATTTTACAAAAACTTATCATTCCCATGTACCTTTTCTTAATCTCACAAGTTTATAGTTAAACACAACAGAGAATGATTGACTATATCAAAGGAGGATCTTATTGTGAGAACAATTCGCAGAAACATAGCAAGAAATGCAAAAAAATATGCAGCAAAAGCAACTGTATCAGCCATGATGTTAGCAGGCGGAGTTATGATGGCATCTCCAATCCTTTCATCAACAGTCAGCGCAGCGACAGAACATTGGAATGATGCATCTGCTTCTAAAACAGAAAGCTGGTCCACATGGAAAGCAAACTGGGATAAATACAGCACAAATTATGAAAATGTATCCCTAACACCAGGAGCAACAGAATCACAGCTTAATTTTGCATACTACAGCAGGACAGAAGAAACACCAAAAGTTAAGATCGCAACAAAAGCAGATATGTCTGATGCAAAAGAAGTCGAAGGAAAACAGACACAGGCAGTAGCGATCGAAGGTGTTCAGTACTATTCAAACAAAGCATCTGTAAATGACCTGAAAGAAAATACAACTTACTACTATCAGGTATTCCAGAACGGAAAATATCAGGATGTACAGAAATATTCTACAAAATCATTTAAAAATTATTCTTTCTTATATGTAGGAGATCCTCAGATCGGAGCATCTTCAGGACAGACAAGTACTGAAGGAGATGCGATGAAAGATAATAACTATGCAGCAAGAAATGATAGTTATAACTGGAACAACGTATTAAATAACGCGGTAAAACAGAATCCAAATCTAAGTTTTGTTGCATCCGCAGGAGATCAGGTAAATAACAATAACAATGAAAAACAGTATGCAGGTTACCTTGGAGCAGATGCTTTAAGATCTCTTCCAGTAGCAACAACGATCGGAAACCACGATTCTGGATCAGCACAGTATGAGATGCATTACAACAATCCAAATGCATTTGATACAGGTGGATATAGAAACACAGCAAAGTATACAGAAGGAAAGACAGCAGCAGGAACAGACTATTATTACACATATGGAAATACATTGTTTATCGTATTAGACACAAACAATTACAACTGTGCAACTCACGAAAATGTTATGCGTAAAGCGATCAAAGAAAATCCAAATGTAAAATGGAAAGTTGTAATGTTCCACCAGGACATTTATGGATCAGGATATGATCATTCAGATTCTGACGGAATGGTTTTAAGAACACAGTTAACACCATTAATGGATAAATATGATATTGATGTTGTACTTCAGGGACATGACCATACATACTCCAGAACATATCAGTTACAGAGTGATGGGCAGGCACATGATAAATTCGCAAAAACAGAAAATACAGCAAATTACGCAAAAGAAAACAACTGCTACGAAATCGTTGATACAACAAAAGGTGGAACGGTTGTAAATCCAAAAGGAACTGTATATTTAGAAGCAAACTCAGCAACAGGATCTAAATTCTACAATCTGATCACAGCAAAACAGGATTTCATTTCTGAGAGAAGCCAGACATGGACACCAAGTTATTCTGTAGTCAATGTAACAGATGACTCTTTTGAAGTTACAACATACGATGCGGACACAGGAAAAGTATTAGATGGATCATCTTCATATAAGATCGTGAAGAAAGCAGAAGATACCAAAAAAGATGATGCGAACTCAAATACAACAAAGAAAGATGATACAACAGCAGTACAGGCAAAAAACCAGACGATTACAGCAACAGCATCTTATAAGAAGAGTGAAACATCCAAAGCATTCAAATTAAATGCAAAAACAAATGGAAATGGAAAACTCACTTACACAACATCAAACAAAGCAGTTGCAACAGTTGATGCCACAGGAAAAGTAACAGTCAAAGGACCAGGAGTTGCCAAGATCACAGTCAAAGCAGCAGCAACTACGGACTACAAAGCAGCTTCCAAAACAGTTACAGTGACTGTAGCACCAAAGAAACAGGGTATCTCTTTAGTAAATAAGATCAAAAAACAGCTAACGATCAAATGGAAAAAGAATACGAAAGCATCAGGATATCAAGTTGTATATTCTACAAACAAGAAATTTACAGGTAAAAAGACAGTAAGAAAAGCGAAAACAACAACATCTTACAAGATCAAAGGTCTGAAAAAAGGGAAAAAATATTACGTAAAAGTCCGTTCTTACAAAACAGTAAATGGAAAACGTATTTATGGAGCCTACAGCACAGTCAAAAAAGCAACAATCAAATAGAGATGATAAAGAATTAGTGTCGTAACTTAATTTATCAGACAGAGCAAAAGCCTGCGCCCGGAATGATAGATCCGGACACAGGCATTCTCTGATTTTTCTTTATAAATAAAAGGCTACGATTTATAGAAAGAAGACAACTTATGGAAAAAGCAGTATCATGGAAAAAAATCTTGATCCTCGCAATAGCAGTGTGTTTATTTGCAGGGATCATAGTCAAATGCAATCAGTTTCAGAAAACGCCATTGGCATCTTATAAAGGACAAAAATATGAAAAAGCAGTTGTAACAAAGATCATAAAAGATAATCTTGCAGAAGACGGAAGTCGTTATGGAACGCAGAAAGTTCTGGTCAAAATAACAACGGGAACCTACAAAGGAAAAGAAAAACAGGCGATCAATCCGAGCGGAACTTTATTTGGAGCGGACTGTAAAGTAGGAGCAAGGATCATCGTGATCGTAAATAAAAGTGGAACAAATGCAGGATTTACCGTATATAGTCAGGACCGTACCATGGCAATCTATGGATTTGCGTTGATCTTTGCGGCAGTGGTATGTGCGATCGGCGGGAAGAAAGGCGTTTATGCTATTTTGAGCCTTGTATTTGCGTTTGCATGTATTATCGGTATTATGTTCCCAATGATGTATCGGGGAATTTCACCGATCGTGTTGACGATCATTGTGGCAGTGTTGACAACGATCGTAACATTAGGACTTCTTGGTGGATATTCGAGCAAAACAGTGTCTGCGATCCTTGGAACAGCGATCGGAGTCGTGATCGCAGCAGTGGCAGCGATGGCATTTGGAAAAGCAGCAGGGATCACAGGATATAATGTATCGGATATCGAAGCATTGAACTATGTCGGACAAAATACAAAGATAAAGATCGGAGAATTGCTTTTTGCCGGAATCATCATTTCAGCATTAGGAGCCGTCATGGACGTTGGTATGTCCATTGCATCTACGATTCAGGAAATTTATGAAACAGACAAAACACTGTCCATGAAACGACTTTTTGTATCAGGAATCAATGTTGGAAGAGATATGATGGGAACGATGACGAATACACTGATCTTTGCTTATGTAGGCGGTGCAATGACAACATTAGTGATCAATTACGCATATGATCTAAGCTACAGACAGTTAGCGAACTCTTATGTGATCGGAATTGAGATCATGCAAGGATTATCTGGAAGTCTTGGTGTTGTATTAACAGTACCGATCACAGCATTGATCGCATCATTTCTTGCAGTGCGCAAAAAATAAATTTTATAATTCATAAAATAAATCATAAATACGATCTATGGATTTTATAAAAAACATCTATAAATCTATTGACACAGAAAAAAATTTCATGTATCGTAAAAACATCAAAACAAGGAGAAACTAAGATGACAACAAGTAAGATGAATAATTGCACATTTTATTACTTTAGCTTTCAGGGTTATTATTTTTATCCTGACTATTTTTGTTGCAATGAATCATCGCCAAAACTTATGTCACTTTAAACCGACAGAGTAAAACATTTAAGGCATGCATTCTTGCAACAGAGTGCATGCCTTTTCTTTTTACTCAAAGAAGCAAAGGCCGCACCAGAGAAGCAGGATAGAAACGACTTGCCAGGAAAGGACGAACATCATGATTATTATTTTAAAGAAACAGGCAGAAGAAGCAAAGATCAACGCATTAAAGAAAGAGATGGAAGAGCAGGGACTGGGAATCCACGAATCCGAAGGTATTAACACAAGGATCCTTGGATTAGTGGGAGATACATCTGTTGTAGATATGCGTCATATCATGGCAAACAGCATCGTTGAAAATGTACAGCGTATTCAGGAGCCATACAAGAAGGCCAACAGAAAATTCCATCCAAACGATACAGTTGTTGATGTAAACGGAGTAAAGATCGGTGGTGGAAACTTCCAGGTGATCGCAGGACCATGTTCTATTGAGACAAAAGAACAGATCACAGAAGTCGCAAACGATGTGAAGAATTCTGGTGCAGGATTATTAAGAGGAGGAGCTTTCAAACCAAGAACTTCCCCATACTCTTTCCAGGGACTTCATGGAGAAGGATTAGAATTATTATTAGAAGCTAAGAAAGCAACAGGACTTCCAGTTGTTACAGAGATCATGGATGCAAGTCATCTTCCATTATTCGAAGATGTGGATCTGATTCAGGTTGGAGCAAGAAATATGCAGAACTTTGAATTATTAAAAGAATTAGGAAAGATCAACAAACCAATCTTATTAAAGCGAGGACTTGCAGCAACGATTGAAGAATGGTTAATGAGTGCAGAATACATTATGGCAGGTGGAAATGAAAATGTAATCCTTTGTGAGAGAGGAATCCGAACATACGAAACAGCCATGAGAAATACATTAGATCTTTCTGCAATTCCTATGATCAAGAAGAAATCCCATCTTCCAGTCATGGTAGATCCATCTCATGCAACAGGAATCAGAGATATGGTAGAGCCAATGGCATTAGCAGCGATCGCAGCTGGGGCCGATGGATTAATGGTAGAAGTTCATAATGATCCAGCCAAAGCATTATGTGATGGACCACAGTCACTGACACCAGAACAGTTTGATACATTGATGAAGAAGGTAAATAAGACAAGAGAATTCTTTCAGGCATTATAACTAGAAAAAATCTTGCTGAGAATTGTAAATTGGGATATACTATAACTAAAGAAAGAAAAAGACAACCCGGGAATCCATTGATTTCCGGGTGTTTGTCAGTTTTATAGATTCTAGGGAAAAAGGAGAGATATCTTATGAAAGTAATCGTCGGACTGGGGAATCCGGGAAAGAAATATGACAACACAAGACACAATATTGGATTTGAAGCCCTTGATTATATTGCAGACAAAGAAGGCATAAGTATAAATACAGGGAAACACAAAGCATTGATCGGAACTGGTTATATGGGAGGAGAAAAAGTCCTTCTTGTGAAACCACAGACATTTATGAACTTAAGCGGGGAAAGTCTTCGTCCAATCATGGATTTCTATAAATTAGAGCCAGAAGATTTTATCATTATTCATGATGATATCGACCTTGATGTTGGAAGACTGCGTATCCGAAGAAAGGGAAGTGCAGGGGGACATAATGGACTGAAAAGTATCATCAGTCATTTAGGAAGTATGGATTTCCCAAGGGTGAAGATCGGTGTTGGAGAGAAACCAAAAGGATATGATCTGGCAGATTATGTATTAGGACATTTTACAAAAGAAGAACAGGCAATCTTTGCGGAACGTTTTGATGAAGTGTACGATGCAGTACAGCTGATCGTTATGGGCGACATCACAGAAGCGATGAACCGCCACAATAAGAAAAAGTAGGGATAGAAAGTGTTAGAACATATATTAAAAGACGATCCGGTATACAGACAATTAAAGGATGAGGTCGAAGATTACTGTGGCCCGGTTCTTGTATCAGGATGCACCGATACAGCCAAATGGCATCTGACCAGTCTGATCGGAAATCATAAGAAAAAGCAATTTAAGATTATCATCGTACCAGACGAGAACAAAGCAAGACAATGGGTCGAGGCAAGTCATTTCTTTGGAGAAAAGGTTCAGTATATTCCAGCAAAAGATCCATTATTCTACACAGCCGATGTTCATGGAAATGCAATCGCAAGAGACCGTATGCTGGCGATCAAGAAGATCGTGGATGACAAATGTGGAACCTTTGTGATGACAATCGATGCTGTGATGGATCAGGTTGTTCCATTAAGTGATATCAAGAATCATAAGATGACGTTTAAAATGGGAGAGATACTGGAAGAGGCAACGATCGCAGAAGAATTTGTTGCCAGAGGATACGAAAAAGCACCATTTGTTGAGGCTCCAGGCGAGTTTGCTGTGCGAGGAGGAATCATTGATATTTTCCCATACACGCAGGAAAGCCCATATCGTATCGAACTATGGGGAGATGAAATTGATTCGATCCGAAGTTTTGATAAAGAAAGCCAAAGATCCATCGAAGAAGTCGATACTCTGACCATTTATCCGGCATCAGAGATCATTTTAAACCAGCCAAGGATTGAACATGGTCTTCGAAATATGGAAGAAGATTATGAGAAGTTATCACAGAAGTTTAAAAAAGAAAAAAAATATGATCAGGAAGCCCGCCTAAGAAAAGAAATGGACCGTGTTCGTGAGGAATTAAGGGAACTTCATATGTTGATCGGAGTAGAAGGTTATCTCCCATATTTTTATGAAAATACAGAATGCATCTTAGATTATTTTCCAGAAGAAAGTATGATCTATCTGGATGAACCAAAACATATCAGAGAACGTGCAGATGCATTTTATCTGGAATTCTCAGAGAGTATGAAAAGTCGTCTGGAAGGTGGGTATCTTCTGCCTAAACAGGCAAATACGGTAACAGATTACGAGAGCATTTTATATCAGATTGAGAAACATAAGATGCTGTGTTATTCAATCTTATCTGCTGAGATCAATGATTTTAGAGTTGCTAGAACCTTATTTATGGATACAAAATCCATTCAGTCTTATAACAACAGTTTTGAGCAGTTAGTCAAAGATCTTACCAAATATCAGAGTAAGGACTACAGGATCGTTGTTGCTTCTCCATCTGTTACAAGAGCGAAACGTTTAAGCAGTGATCTGAGAGAAAATGGTTTGGTTGTGACCTATGATAAGGATTTGAAATACGGAGTGGAAGCAGGGCAGATCGTTGTCACAGCAGGAAAGCTTCTGACAGGAATTGAATATCCGGCAGCTAAATGGGTATTAATCTCAGAAGGAGACATTTTTAAAGGAAGAGAAGAAAAAAAGCGCCGAAAGAAAGAGAAGAAAAAACAAGGAGAAAAGATCCGAAGTTTTGCAGATATCAATATCGGTGATTACGTTGTTCATGAAAAACATGGAGTCGGCATTTATCGCGGTATCGAAAAGATCACAACAGATGGGGTTGAAAAGGACTACATCAGTATTGAATATCAGGGCGGTGATAATTTATTTATTTTAGCATCAGCCCTAGACCAGATCGCAAAATACGCAAGTGCAAATGCAAGAAAGCCGAAACTTCATAAATTAGGTGGAAATGAATGGAAGAAGACGAAAACACGTGTCAAAGGTCAAGTCAAAGATATTGCGGAAGAACTCGTGCAGTTATATGCACTAAGACAGGCAAAAGAAGGATATGTCTATGACAAGGACACTGTATGGCAGAAAGAGTTTGAAGAATTATTTCCATACGATGAAACGCAGGATCAGTTAAATGCGATCGATGATACGAAAAGGGATATGGAAAGCAAGAAGATCATGGACCGACTGATCTGTGGAGATGTCGGGTATGGCAAGACAGAAGTAGCGATCCGTGCAGCATTTAAGGCAGTAGACAATGGAAAACAGGTGGCGTATCTCGTACCAACCACGATCCTTGCACAGCAGCATTACAATACATTTGCACAGAGATTTCATGATTACCCGATCACCGTACGCATGATGTCTAGATTTTGTACAGCAAAAGAGCAGAAAGAGACGATCGAAGGACTCAAAAATGGAACGGTAGATGTTGTGATCGGAACGCATCGCTTATTGTCCAAAGACATGCAGTATAAGAATCTGGGACTGCTCGTAATTGATGAAGAACAGCGTTTTGGAGTGACACATAAAGAAAAGATCAAGACAATGAAAAAAGATGTCGATGTCTTATCATTATCTGCTACACCAATTCCAAGAACCCTGCATATGAGTCTGATCGGAATCCGTGACATGAGTGTATTAGAAGAACCACCGCATGACCGAAGAGCGATCCAGACATATGTTATGGAATATAATGAAGAACTGGTCAAAGAAGCGGTCTACCGCGAAATGACACGTGGCGGGCAGGTATATTATGTGTATAACCGCGTCAATAATATCGCAGAAGTGACAGCCGAATTACAGAGATTGCTTCCAGATGCGAAAGTTGCATTTGCCCACGGACAGATGAAAGAACGCGAACTGGAAGAGATCATGATGGGATTTATGAACCATGAGATCGATGTATTGGTATCCACAACGATCATCGAGACAGGACTAGATATTCCGAATGTAAACACAATGATCATTCACGATGCCAACCAGCTTGGGTTGTCCCAGTTGTATCAGTTAAGAGGACGTGTCGGAAGATCGAATCGAAATGCATTTGCATTTTTGATGTACAAAAAAAACACACTGTTAAAAGAAACCGCAGAAAAACGATTACAGGCAATCCGGGAATTTACAGATCTGGGATCCGGTTATAAGATCGCAATGCGAGATCTGGAGATCCGCGGAGCAGGAAATCTCTTGGGACAGGCACAATCCGGTCATATGGAAGCAGTTGGATACGATCTGTATTGCAAGATGCTGAATGAAGCAGTCTTGAGATTAAAAGGCGAATTAAAAGACGAGGATGAATTTGACACAACGCTCGATCTTGATATCAACGCATTTATTCCATCAACGTATGTATATAATGAATATCAAAAACTGGAATTATACAAACGTATTTCATCCATTGAATCCAAAGATGAAATGGAAGATATGACAGATGAGTTGATCGACCGCTTTGGGGAAATGCCGAAAGCAGTCTACAATCTGTTATATGTTGCATATTTGAAATCATTAGCACACCACGCTTATATGACAGATGTGAAACAAAAAGGAGAAAAAGTCTCATTTGAAATGAAACCAGATGCAGCTGTGGACGTAGAAAAAATTCCAGTGGTATTAGAAGAATACAAACGTGAATTATCCTTCCAGGCAGGCAAGAATCCGACATTTGTACTGGATCTGTCAAAGACAAAGAAAGTGAAGCAGTTAGAAAAGATTGAACATTGTGTGAACTCGCTCAATTCATTGATAATCCGATAAGTTTGTGCTATAATATCGCCAGACATTAGCCTAATATAATCATAATATGAAGGAGAAAATGAAATGAAGAAATTAGCAAAGAAGTTGCTATGTTTAACTGCAGTTCTTGCGTTAACTCTTTCTTTATTTACAGGATGTAAAAGCAAGAATGAGAAGACATTATTTGAATATGCAGGACAAGAAGTAACATTCCAGGAAGCACATGTATATGCAAGAATCATGCAGTATCAGGCAGAAGCTCAGTACGGAGCATACTTCGGAGACAGCATGTGGTCTATGCAGGTCGGAACAGACAGCAAAGGAAAGAAGATCACAATGCAGCAGTCTGTCAAAGACAGCGTTATCAACCAGTTAAAACAGATCAAAGTTTTAGCAGCACACGCAGACGACTACAACGTGAAGTTAACAAAATCTGAGAAGAAGCAGATCAAAGAAAGCGTAACTGCCTTCGCAAAAGACTCAACAGGTAAGAAAGTCATGAAGAAGACAGAAGCAGATAAAGATATGATCCAGAAACTGTACGAAGAAAGCACGATCGCAAGTAAAGTTATGCAGGCGATCATCAAGAAAGCAAACGTTACAGTAACAGATGACGAAGCCAAAACTGTTAAAGTTTACAAACTTGTCTTCACAACAAAGACAACAGACAGCAAGACAGGAAAAGAAAAAGACATGACAGCCGCTGAGAAGAAAGATCAGCTAAAGAAAGCAAAATCCGCATTAAAGATGATCAAGAAAGGTCAGAGTATCAGCTCTGTAGCTAAGAAGTTCAGCGTAAACTCTGACAACGAAGAATCCTATACAAAAGGAAAAGCTGCATTAGGAACAAAATTCGAAACAGCAGCAGCAAAACTTAAGAAGAACCAGGTAAGCGGAGTCGTAGAATTAGACGATGCATACGTGATCATCAAGATGTTAAATCCAAACGACACAACAGCAGCTGCATCAAACAAATCCACACTGCTTCAGGAAAAACAGCAGGCAGCATACGAGAAAGTCTACAAGAAGTGGACAAAAGATGCAGACAAGAAGTGGGATGACAAGAAGTCTGTAGATCAGGATCTGTGGAAAGAAGTTAAGTTCAAATATAAAGCTACAACAGCATCTACAGCAGCAACAACTACTACTACAACAGCAGCTAAGAACACAACAACAGCTGCGAAGAATAAATAATTACAAGAAATAAAAAGGCCGGAGATAACGGGAATAGTTATCTCCGGTCTTTTTGACTTTCTGTGATCACACAGGCACCGAGTTGTTCATATGTATGAATGCATTTTTCTGAGATTGAAGAATTCGTAATAAGATTGCGACCTTTTCCAAGTTGACAGATGTAGATAAAATCTTTCTTCATAAGTTTGGTTTCATCTGCGAGAAAATAGATTTCAGGAACCATGTGACAGAGCAGGCGTACAATTGATGCCTCAGCCATACTTCCTAAAAAGATATTTCCTTCTTCATCAACAGCATTAACTCCAATAAAAGCACAGTCAAGCTGGAATGAATTCAGATTCGATTCGGCAATCTGGCCAGTTGTAGTAAGTGAATTATGACGTATTTCTCCACCCAGAGAAATTAGATGAATATTAGGATATGAACTTAATTCGTAAGAAATATTGACTGCATCTGTAACGATATTTAAGGTGCCAGAATCTTTGAGCATTGTAGCAAACATATGGACTGTTGTTCCAGAGGCAAGGAAAATATGATGTCGATTCTGAATGTAAGGAAGAGCAGCTCTTGCAATAGATTCTTTCAATTCAATATTTTGCGTCATACGCTGATGAAAAGGAAGAGTGGTATCGTGAATCGAAAGAGAAGGAAGTGTTGCACCTCCATGTGTACGGATCAATTTATGGTCATTCTCAAGTTCCTTTAAATCTCTTCGTGCAGTCATTGGCACGATGTCAAATATTTCACAGATTTCAGAAATTGAAATCCGTTCAAAATGAGATAAATAATCTAATATTTTTTGTTGACGTATATCTTTTTTCAACGAAATAGCTCCTTTTATATACTATATAATTATCTTTTATTATACTTTACAGAAAAGGAAAATTCAAGAAATAAGAGAATAATAAAAAGTTCTAAACGAACATTTATATAGACAAAACGAACATAAAAATGTTAATATGAAACAAATATAAGTGTTAGAAAGGATGTTTTATTATGAAATGTGTTGCAGTAGGAGATATGATGATTCCGTCCATATATTTTAGGAGGGAATTAGAAAAAAGTTCGATCATTGATGAGTTTATATGTAAATCCTGGAAAGAAAATAGTAGTAAAGATGATTTCAGGGAAGTTATCCGAAAGATAGAAACACAGGGAGCATGTGCATTTGAGATAGAAGATGAGATTACAGAGCTTATGAAAAAGGCGGATGTTATTTTTGTACATCAGTGTCCGGTTAGTAAGGAAGTGATCAAAGAAGCAGAAAATCTAAAGTATATTTTATCCTGTCGTGGTGGTGTGGAGAATATTGACATGGAAGCGGCAAAAGAAAAGGGTGTGAAAGTTATTAATTGCCCAGCTCATAATGCATATGCAGTTGCAGAATATACGATTGGAATGATTTTAAATGAATTAAGAAATATCACAAGATCTTGTACAGCATTAAAGAATGGTGAGTGGAGAGAAAAATATCAAAATTCTGAGACACTGACAGAACTAAGAAGCCAGACGATCGGAATCATTGGATTTGGAACGATTGGTCGTCTCGTCATTGAACGTCTGAAAGGTTTTCATCCAACTATCCTTGTTCATGATCCATTTGCAGATGAAGATAAGATTCGAGAAGAAGGATGCAAACCAGTTACAAAAGAAGAACTGATCAAACGATCAGATGTGATCACGATTCATGCAAGGATCAAGGCTGGTGATCCACCAATTATCGGAAAAGAGGAATTTAATCAGATGAAAGAAACTGCTTATTTGATCAATACAGCAAGAGCAGTCGCAGTTGATATGAAAGAACTTTATCATGCACTTTCAGAGCATAAGATCATGGGAGCAGCAATCGATGTATTCCCGACAGAACCTGTTTCAAAAGATGAACCATTGTTGAAATTAGACAATATTACAGTGACAAATCATCAGGGAGGAGCAACCGTAGAATCATATGTGAAGGCGCCAGAGATGGTTCTCGATATGTTAAAACATAGTCTAGAATAAAAAATACAATTACAAAGTATAAAAAATAGCTGCTTTAACAATTATTTTCAAAAAATTGTGAAAGAAATTGTCAGCAGACTATTTTTTTGCATTTTTTTTGAAATACTTGAAACTGTTTTTTGAAAAAGTACGATGCTATACTTTAGTTACAGATGAGGTGAACATATGAATAAGAGATCTCGAGAAATATTATCTCAGCTAATTACAAAAACAGAATATAATCAGACAATATCGATTCAGGAGTTGGCAGATACATTTAAAGTTTCAAGCCGAACCATCCGATACGATATTGATCAGATCAATGATTATCTGAAAGAAAATCATTTACAACCATTAAATCTTGGGAAAAGAGGTGTGATCAACACAGAACAAGATATCACAAAGGCAAGAGAATCTCTTTCGGAAGAAGGATTTTATTCTTTTAAACTTTCAAGAGAAGAAAGGGTCAGTTTTGCAGTTGTATTAATGATCGGTTCTGATGATTACATTACATTGTCAGAGATTGCAGATCAGCTGTTTGTAAGCAGATCAACGATCATTCAGGATTTGGAACATATCAAAAACTTTTGCAGAGAGAGACATTTATATGTACTTTCTCATTCCAATAAAGGGTTACTGCTTGAAGGAAGAGAAATTGATAAGCGAAACTTATTGCTCGATATGATTCAGTCAGGAAATAGTATTTTCAAGGTAGAGCCAATTTTTCAGCATTTAACACAGTGCCTTTCAAAGAACTTAAAGATAAATCTGGAAGATATTTCGATAATCGAGAAGATCATCAATGAAGCAGAACATATTTATGGAAGGTTTTTGACAGATCGGTCATTTGTTCAGTTAAGAAATTACTTTCAGCTTTCGCTTTACCGCTTAAGAAAATCACATTATGTGGAATATGGTGGTAAAAAGAATAGCAAATGGGAAATGGCGAAGGGAATGATCAATCAGATTCAGCAGTTTATTGTAAAAGAAATACCAGATACAGAAATATATTATGTAGCAGATGTCCTAAACCGGATGAAATACATCAAGAAAACGACTAGTAACAAAGAAATCGTTAAGATGCAGGTTATCACAAGAAATTTCATCCAGAATATATCAAAAGATATTCGTATAAATCTTCAGGGAGATTACATCTTTTACGAAAATCTGATCAACCATTTGGAGTCAACGTTTTCAACGCTTGGTGATAGATTTGCAATTAATTCTGTTGTTGACGAAGTACTTCAGAGATATCCAGGAGTAAAGAAAGCCACAGAAAAGAATGTTCATGTATTGGAAGAATATGTTGGAAGAAAGTTATCAAAAGAAGAAATTGCTTATATCGTAGTTCATATTTGTGCAGCGATTGAGCGAAATAAGAATGAAACCGTAAGATATTCCGTAGTTTTAGTGTGCAACGGAGGAATCGGTACATCTCAGTTACTTCTTGCAAGATTGGAAAAATTTTTTCACTTGGATGTGATAGATATTATTCCAGCACATGATATTGAGAATATGAATATGGAAGATGTTGATGCAGTAATCTCAACGATTTCATTGGAAGGAAAAGGGATTGAATACATACAGGTTGATCCATTACTGACCGATGAGGATTGCATTAGAGTTGGTGAGAAATTATCAAAGATCACTCCGAAGACAACAGTAAAAGAAACTGTTTCTGAGGAAAAAACAGATTCTTTTAAATCTCTGGAAAAGATAAAAGAGATTTTAGAAGATAAGAATGATGAAGATTCATTGATTAAGATAAGAACAGTCATTGATACATTTTTTCAGAAAAAAGAAGAAACTATGTTAAGCGATCTTCTACCAGCACAGGCAATTCAAATCGGGGTTGAATGCAGTGACTGGAAAGAAGCAATCAAAGCTTCTGCACAGTATCTTATAAAGAAAGGAGCCATCAATGAACATTATGTTGATGCTATGATCCAAAATGTCATGGAAAATGGTCCATATATTGTTGTTGCTCCAGGATTTGCACTTCCACATGAAGCATTAAATGCAGGAGCCAGCAAAGTTGGAATGAGTCTGATCAGGCTAAAGACTCCAGTTCCTTTTGGAAAGGAGGAGATGGATCCAATCGAATGGGTATGTTGTCTGAGTGCGATCAACAAAGAAACTCACTTAAAAGCGATGTTTCAATTAGTAAACCTTTTTTATAATCAGTCTTTTCGTGTGAAGATTAAAGAATGTAAGACGGGAGAAGAAATTTACAAGATTATAGAACAATTTGAGTATGAAACGAGGTAGATACAATGATTTGGGAAGACCTGAATGAAAACTTGATAGTGCCTGATCTTGAGGCAAAAAGTTCCGATGAAGTATTTGAAAAACTTGGAGGCTTATTTATAGTAGAAGGTTATTGTAAAGATACTTATATCGATGCTTTAAAAGACAGAGAAAAAGATTTTCCGACTGGAGTTAATATGGGAAGTATCGGAATCGCAATTCCTCATACTGATAAACAGCATGTGATCAAAGGAGGAGTAGCGATCGGTGTTTTGAAAGAACCAGTTCATTTCTTTCAGATGGGAACAACTGATGAACCAGTGGAAGTAAAATTAGTTTTTATGCTTGCAGTGGAAGATCCAAAAGAACATTTAGTCTTTTTACAGAGAATTCTTGCAGTACTCCAGGATCAAGATGTTTTAGCTAATATCATGAAAACTGGCGATAAAAAAAAGATTGTAGAAATCATTAAAGAAAAAGAAAGCAATTTATAAATGTAAATAATTAATGCTATATTTCAGGATAGAATCTTGAAAAGAAAGGAGATTTATTATGGCAGCAGTAAATATTTTATCAGTGTGTGGATCAGGAACAGTAACATCATCTATGGTAGCTGCAAAGCTGAAAGAAAAGCTTGGGGAAAGAGGATACAGTGTTTCTACAACAGAGGCTCGTCCAACAGAGGCCTTAAACTTAGCTACTTCTGGAAGATTTGATATTTTAACACATACAAGCCCACTTCCAGATGGAGATTATGGAATCCCAACAGTCAA
>ERZ809426.1166-NODE-1166-length-16659-cov-48.266080_pt1 | contig 16659 bp, 8 predicted proteins | sample MGYA00520791_ERZ809426 | MGnify/ENA primary metagenome ERZ809426 (study PRJEB31576, sample SAMEA3212668) | Homo sapiens | biome: human-gut; feature: human gut; material: fecal | place: Sweden | collected 2012 ... | reverse complement strand
TGTGCTGGATTGTTTGGTTTATGTTTGAAAGTTATCCGAAAGTAGGAGGTGAAATGGTATGTTACGGAGGAAGTGTTGGTTTTGTTTTGGGAGCTGCCGGAGGTATTTTACACTGTATTCGTGTTCGTCATAAAGCCAAAGAAGCTATTCATGATATTGAAGAATATACTAAGGATAATTGAGTAACTGCTTATCTTGATTATTTTTCGGATTACTGAATGTTGTTTGTCCCAGTTGGATTGTGTTCCGGCTGGGGAAAATTTTTACTTTCACCTTTTCTTGCCTAGTCCCATATGTAGTTGAATGCCCACAGAAACGCTGAGGTCGTTTGACCATGAACGGGATTTTACGGTTTCTGTTACAGATGGCAGATCGGGTTCTGTTACGGTATAGGTTGTATTACAGGACTGTAACGGACAGCGATAGCTGACGTCTAGAATTATACTGCACAGATTGGAAGTACGGTATCCTGCTGATATTCCGGGATTGAGAAATGTGGATGAACGGCTTATTTCAAGTTTATATGTTGTATCTTCAATGGTTTGAGTTTTTTCAGAGCCTCCGGCACTCATGCGTCCTATACCGATTCTTGGCATCAACTGCCATTTTCCTATTTCTTCCATGTAGCCGATACCTATACTGGCAGAAGGTTTTATTCTGCTTAATCCGGGAAGCAATTTATCGCCTATGGTTTGAGCGATGTTGCTCCATACATCATCTGTTTGAATTTTGAAGAAGCTTAATCCTATATCCAGATAGGCGTTCCAGTGGCGTGCAAATCCGACAGATATCCGCCAGTCGAACTGGGTAGCAACATCTGCGCGTGATCCAAAATATTCAATATGTTCACTTCCTCCGGTATTGAAATTAGGACCTATTGAAAACGACATGATAAATGGGGAGCGAGAGGATAGGGAGGAAGCTTTGTCTTGTGCAGCTACCGGTAATGTGCCGATGATGAAAAGAATAATCACTGCAAGCTTGTGTTTCTTCATAAGCTTAGGTAAAGGTTATTATAAATAAAAAAATTTTGTTTTTTCTGATTTCCTGAATTCTATAATTACAAATATAATTATATATTGGGTCTTTTTATTTATTCCCTTGCAGATATTTTATGCAGGTACAAGAAACAGAAGTAAAGTAGTTTTATATGATTAATTCAATGTCTAAATTAAAGTATATGATGGGATAAGAAGGAATGAGCAGAAACTCTAAAAATAAAAAGATGCAGATCTTTTATTAAAAAGAACAGCATCTTTTGTCTGATTTATCTTGATGTTTTTTTTAAAATTGTACAAAAAATCCCTCGCCTTTTCCGTTAAGTTTTTTCAACTAATACGAATAGGCGAGGGAAACTTTAAAACTTATTGATTATCAAATGAATACTTTCTGTAAAATTATTTATTTGGTGTGTCCCAGACTTTGGTTTCGCTGCATTGAATATCTGTCCATTGGTTGCCACATTTCAGTTTGAAATCACCTTTTTCCAGACGCCATTTACCGTCGTAACCAACAAATGCCAGATCACTGCCTTTCAGTTGCATGGTTACGGTTTTGGTTTCACCCGGGTTGAGTGCCACTTTTTCGAAGTTACGCAGACGGATGTTATCAGGAGTGCTGCTTGCCACCAAATCTTTTGAATAAAGCAGTACGCTTTCTTTTCCGGCAACTTTTCCTGTATTGGTAACATCAACGCTGACTGTCAGCACGTCATCGGCTGTAAATGAAGTTTTGTCGACTTTCAGATTTGAGTAGCTGTAAGTTGTGTAACTCAGACCGAATCCGAATTCCCACTGTACATCCATTACCGAGTCGTAGTTGTAATTTCCGCCCATCTGTCCCATGTTTTCGCAAGGCTTATAGTCGTAGTTTGCCAGTGCATTGATATGTTTAGGATAGGTGAAAGGCATCTTTCCGCTGAAGTTGGCATCGCCGGCAAGCAGGTTGGCAAGTGCATCGCCACCATAGTTGCTGGGCAGCATGACGTTGACTACGGCTTTTGCCAGTGGAACAATATCGTTGATGATACGCGGACGACCTTGATTCAATATCAGAATGACTGGCTTTCCGGTTGCAGCAAGAGCTTTTACCAGATTGCGTTGGTTTTCCGACATGGTCAGGTTGGTCAGATTGCCTGGAGTTTCGCAGTAAGAGTTTTCTCCGATGCAGGCAATAATCACATCGGCACGACTGGCTGCGGCAACTGATTTTTCGATTTCCGGCTGGTTTTCTTCCCACCAGTTATCGTTTTTATAAGGGGCGTAAGTCACGCCCGGTTCGTAGATGATGTTCTCCTTACCATACTTGTTGCATAGAGATTCGTAGATTGTGTTGTAAGCACCGGCACATTGGTCAGCTAGATGTCCTTGCCAGCTGTACGACCATCCTCCGTTCAGGCAACGCATGGAGTTGGCATTCGGACCGGCAAGCAGGATTTTTGTTCCTTTGGCAAGTGGCAGGATATTGCCTTCATTCTTCAACAGTACTTCTGATTCTTCGGCGGCCTGTAAAGCAACACGGGCAAACTCTTCAGAACCGAATTTGTTGTATTTCTTGATATCCCAATATGGATTTTCGAACAGTCCCAGACGGTATTTCAGACGTAATACGCGGGCTACGGCATCGTCGATGCGGCTCATGGGAACTTCACCTTCTTGTACCAGTTCTTTCAAGTAGTCGCAGAAGCTTACTTCGTAGGGAACCATCGACATGTCGATTCCGGCATTGATGGCAATCTTGACAGCTTCTTTCTTGGTTGCTGCAATGTGGTCGCGTGTACACAGATTGTTGATGTCTGCCCAGTCGGTTACAATCATACCGTCCCAGTTCAAATCTTCCTTCAGCCATTCGGTAAGCAATTCACGGTTAGCATGGAAAGGTACACCATTGTCTACACCTGAGTTAACCATTACACTCAGTGCTCCCTGACGGATAGCTGCAAGGAATGGGGCGAAGTGCTTTTCGCGCATATCACTTCGTGAGATAGAAGACGGTGTACGGTCCTTACCCGAAACAGGAACACCATATCCCATGTAATGTTTCATGCAGGCTGCCACATTATATTCGCCGATATGATTCGGATCACTTCCCTGAAAACCTCTGACAGAAGCCTTACCCATTTCTGCGTTTACGTAACAGTCTTCACCGTAGTTCTCCCACATACGCGACCAGCGTGGATCACGTCCCAAATCGACTACCGGAGCATAAGTCCAGGGGATACAGCCGGCTTTAGTTTCGTATGCAGAAATGGCTGCTGCCTTTTCTGTCAGTTCACGATTGAAAGCTGCTCCCATATTGATGCCTTGCGGGAACATGGTTCCATCGAGTGTATAGGTAGTTCCGTGAATCTGGTCGACACCATAGATACAAGGTATGCCGATTTCTTTCATGGACAAATCCTGAATCTGTTTGATTGCTTCAGCCCATTTTTCCTTTTTCTGTGCGACACTCAGCGGAACATTCAGCAATGAACCTACCTTATATTTACCAATTACAGTGTCGAGCATGGCAGGATTCAGTGTAAATCCATTTTTCTTGCTAGCTTCGAAGTCACTTACTACGTCGATGGTGATTTCACACATCTGGCCGATTTTTTCTTCGAGTGTCATTTTCTTCAGCCATTCCTGAATATGTGCCTCGATAACCGGATCGGAGGGAATAGCCGGAGCCGGCTTTTGTCCTCCTGCTGTCAGGCAGACACCAGTACATAACACAGATGCCAGTGCCAGTTTTTTGAAGTTTTTCATGGTCAATTATTTTTTAGTTGTTATAGTTTGTTTATCAGTTATTCGAATATGAACGTAATACATTCTCCTTGTTTTACACTGAACGGGATGAAAGAGTCTGTACGACAGACTGTACCGTTGAGGAGTACTTTTTTGACTCCTAGAGGCCATTTCATCTTCAGATTGTTCTGCCATCCTCCGGTGATGGTTGCCTGTATTGGCTTTCCATCTTTCCATACAAGATCGACTGTGGCGCCTCCTCTTACTTTTAGTCCGTAAAAGCTTCCGTCTTTCCAGGAATCAGGCAGGGCAGGAAGCAGGTGGATGAAGCCATCCTGACTTTGTAACAGCATTTCGCTGATACCTGAAGTTCCTCCCCAGTTACCATCCATTTGAAAGGGTGGGTGTGAGCAAAAGAGATTAGGGAATGTTCCACTTCCGTGTTGTGTGGGGTTCTGAGCCGTATATGCCGGGTAAAGCAGGCTGCGGAACAGCTTATATGCGTGGTTGCCGTCGCCCAGTCGTGCCCAGAAGTTGATTTTCCATGCACGACTCCATCCTGTACCTTCGTCCCCTCGTCGGTTTAAGGTTTTCCGGCAGGCTTCTGCCAGCTCGGGAGTTTTAAGAACCGAAATCTGGTTTCCCGGATGCAGACCATACAGGTGAGATACATGACGGTGATGAATATCCGTTTCTTCGTAATCTTCCAGCCATTCCATCAGGTATCCTTTCTTGCTTATCTGGTGAGGTGGCAATAACCCGATGGCCTCTTGTAAAGCTTCAGCATAAGCAGTATCTGTATGCAGAATATGTGAAGCTTCTATCACGTTGGTGTAAAGTTCACGTACCAGTTGGATATCCATTGTCGGACCCATACATACACTGATAGGCGTACGGTCTTTTCCCGGTAGATAAAAAGCATTTTCGGGTGAAGAAGTGGGAGCTGTAACGAGCCATCCGTGTTTGGGTTCGCGTACCATGGTAGAGTAGAAAAACTCTGAAGCTCCTTTCATAATCGGGTAAATATCCGCCAGATAGTTCCGGTTACCACTGAAAAGATAATGTTCCCACAAGTGTGCGCAAAGCCATGCTCCTCCGGTATTCGTTGCTCCCCATGACGGGTGTTCTCCGGGAGCGGTATAGTTCCATACATTGGTCATCATGTGGAGTACCCAGCCTTTTGCTTGCGGACCGTAAAAGGCTTTTGCACTTTCTTCTCCGCTGGGAACCAGGCGTTTCACTAAGTCAACCAGTGGTAGATATAGTTCCGATAGATTAGCTTGTTCTACCGGCCAGTGGTTCATTTGTACATTGATGTTCGTATGATAGTCGCCATTCCAGGGAGTTCCCGGCTCGTTAGCCCAAAGTCCTTGCAAGTTGGGAGGCAGGCTTCCCGGACGTGTACTGCTTATCAGCAAATAACGTCCGTAATTATAGTAAAGAGCTGCCAGCGAAGGATCGTCCTGCTGCTGGAATCTTTCAATTCTCTGATCGGTAGTCAGATGTGAAACGGCTTCATTTTCGGGCAGACGGATTCCTGCACGGTTGAACAGAGCCTGGTAACTTAGGATTGCTTCCGATACAGTTTCGCAGAGATTGCTTTTCAATGCATCGTTGAGTATTCGGTCTGCTTCCGTTTCATAAATTTCTCCTGCCAGAAAGGAGGTCTTTGCCGATACTACAATCCATGCTTCGTCCGCATTTTGTACAGTGATAGACTGTTCGTCAGTCGACTGGTTTGTCTGCCTGCCCTTGTATGTTATTCCGGCAATGGCAGCATAACGGACACCTGCTTGCGAGGAACCACTGTCCAGACTGCCGTACAGTTCCAGTTTTCCTTCAGCCAGTTTGCGTACGCTTCCTCTTTCCGGACGGCTCAAATTCATTTTGAAATTGATGGAACCAGGAACGTTTGCTTTCAGGTGTATCAGCATGACATCTTTATCACGTGAAACGACGTATTCGCGCACATAATTTACATTCCCGCGGGAGAAAGTTGTGTATGCGATTCCCTTACTTAAATCCAGCCAGCGGTGGTAATCAGCAGGAACATCCTTTTCATGTACTCCGTACTGATGCTCCAAAAATAAATCGCCCAACATCTGAAAGGCTCCATACGTTCCTCCTTTTTCCGGTTTCTTAGGAACAAAGCTGGTGTACATCAGCTCTTGTGCTTCTTTGTTCTTTCCTTCGAACAACAGCCGACGTATTTCGGGCAGGCTTTTGGAAGCGTCGGGATTCAGATAATTGGCTTCCGATCCACTCCACATGCTGATTTCATTCAGGACAATATGTTCTTTGCCGATTCCTCCGTCGGGCATCATACCCAGTCTGCCGTTGCCTAACGGAAGAGTTTCCTCCCACTGTGCAGCAGGTTCGTCGTACCACAATGTCTGGTCACTGCGTCCCAGAACCGGATGTGGTTCTTCTCCGGTAATACATTTATACAATGTTTCAGCAATAATAGCAGCTCCGTACTTGTCGGGATGCACTCCGTCGACGTAGAGTTGTGGATAATAAGGAAGCATTGCTGTATGGAGGTCGATCACGGGTAAGCTTCTTTCGGCTGCAACTTCCCGGATGTATGGAATGATTCCGTTTACAATGATACTGTCGTTGATGCCCCATTCTTTACGGTTAGAAGGAATAGGCAGACAAAGGTAGATGCGAGGATGTGATGCAAGTGCCTGGAATTTATCGATCAAGAGGTTCAGATCGTCCTTGAATGTAGCACGATGCTGCCAGTTCTGCGGCTTGGAATCATTGGTTCCAAGTTTGATGGTTACGATATTGGGCAGAAAATCCAGCGCTTCCTGAAAACGTGTGGTTTTCATATAAGGCAGATCTCCTTTCAGGCTCAATGTATGGGCAGTCACACCAAAGTTGCCTACTTCGTAATTGTTTCCCAGTAATTTCTGAAGGGCAGCCGGATAACTTTCTTCCGAAGGATTCTTCAGCAGAAATCCTTCGGTAATGCTGTTACCTACACAAGCTATCTTGATTCTCTTTTCCGTTTGTGCCTGTATGGCAAGAGGAAGAATCAGGAATATTCCTAATATATACAGGTATAGTTTTCTCATGTTTATTCTCCTTTATATTTCATGTATCGGAAGTCGGCATACGCTTTCGATTGTGTGGAAGCAGATACACTATATAGTCCGAGTACGACTCCGGTAAATCCTCCAGCTGTTTCACTGCTGAGGTAACGGGTATTCATTTTTCCCAGCTCATGATAAATACCGTTTTCTGTATAGCCGAAGTAATAGAAGTTTATGTCCGATTTAATATTCAGTTCTATGTTTCCTTTACTGTTTAGTGGCATCTCCTTTTCGATATGTTCCAATTCTCCCAGTTTGTAGCGAAGGACAACCGAACGGCTTTTATCCTTGTTCTGACGGACGAACAAATCGTAGTGTGAGTGGTATTCCATATATACACTGATACCAGCTTCATCATTTGCTTGTGCATCTTTTAATTCTAAAGAAATAGCGGCTTCCATATTGAAGTGCTCTTGCCGGATAGCAACAAAAGTCGGGCTCTTTTGCTCATTCAAAGAAACCGGAGTTGCTTTCAGACGGAGATTTCCGTTCTTGAATTCATAGTTCTGCATATTGGGATTTTGCAGGTACATCCATTCGGGGGATAATTGTTTGTTCTCGAAAGTGATGGTTTCGGGTTTTTGCTTTACTGTCTGAAGTGGAAGGGTAGGAACATTCATGTCCAGCTGGATTGTACCATTTCCGTTTACGACGGGCCATGCATCTTTGTCCCAGCGTACGGGAGCCAGATAAGTTTCACGTCCCAGGGTATGATGGAATCCCGGCATAATACGGTAAGCAAGACAAACCATCCACCATGAACCGTCTGTACCTTCTACCAGATCGGCATGACCTGTACCCTGGATAGGGTTAGTTTCTCCAGCCTGACAAGCATGAGTCAGAATCGGATTTGCCGGATTTCCTACGTACGGTCCGTCAATGTAACGGCTGCGTGCGATGGTGATGCTATGTGCTACTTCTGTTCCTCCTTCTGAAATGAGCAGGTAATACCAGCCGTCTTTCTTATAAATATGTGGTCCTTCCGGATAACGTCCTCCGGTTCCGTTCCATATCTTTTTGGAAGGTGTGAGCTGCTTTCCGGTCATCGGATCTATTTCGCACAGATTGATGTAACCGTCCGGATTGCTTACCATGTAGCATTTACCGTTTTCGAAATACAAGGAAGGGTCGATTCCTCCTTGTTCCAGCCATACGGGTTCCGACCATTCTCCTTTGGGATCGGTTGTGTGAACCAGAAAATTACCTTTGCCTGATACATTGGTTGTAATCATGTAGAATACTCCTTCGTGATAACGTATGGTAGGAGCAAAGATACCGCTTCCTCCATTGGCTCCTTTCAGGTTAAGTTGTGATTCCCGTGTCAGGCAATTGCCTATCTGCTCCCAGTTTACCAAATCTTTACTATGGAAGAGAGGTACTCCCGGAAAATATTGAAAACTGCTGTTTACCAGATAATAGTCATCGCCAGCTTTACATACGCTAGGGTCGGGATGAAATCCGGGAATTACCGGGTTTTTATAACCCTGAGCAAATGTTTCGCATAGAGAACAAGCTAAGGCGCAAAGTAAGATACCAATGTTTCGCATAATTCATTAAAGTTAAAAAGTTACTAAGTCTTTACCTGACTTCGATTACAAAGATACATGATTTTGATTTTCTGTATCCGTTCTTTTGTTTCCTGTCACGAGCTAAAATGTTTCCAATAGGGTATTCAAATGTTTCAAACCTGTTTATTTCCCTGTTCTTTTATGATTTAACGTACATAGAAAACATTATTTTTGTTGAATAAAGTAGGTATCTAATAATAAAATCTATAATCTTATTTTACTATGAAATTTTTTGTCTGGTTATTTTTTCTGTTAATTGGCGGGGTTAATGTTTGGGCCGCAGGACCTAAAATATTGTTTATCGGTGATTCCATTACTGATGGTAACTGGGGAAATAGTGATGGAAGTGCCCAACCTTCTTCTGTCCGCAATCATTGGGATATGAATCATATCTATGGAAGTGGGTACATGTATCTGTGTGCTTCTTACTATCAAAGTAATTATCCTGAGCAAGAATATCAGTTCTTCAACCGGGGTATCAGCGGAAATACATTGAACGATTTGAAGAACCGGTGGAAGGAAGATGCTCTTGCGATACATGCTGATGTAGTTTCTGTCTTGATAGGAACGAACGATGTGAATGAATATTTAGGTAAAAAAGACAGTGAAGCTTTCGATTTTGTTTCGTGGGAACAGACTTATCGGAGTTTGCTGGATAGTCTGCGTCAGGATAATCCGCAGGTGAAGATTGTATTGGGTGAGCCATTTACAGCTTGTACGGGAAATATGAAAAAGACTGAAGATTTTGCTTTACGTGATAGTCTGATACAGCGTCTGGGAAAAATAACCTTACAGATAGCAGCCGATTATGGAGCTGTATTCATCCCATATGCTTCGATGTTTCACCGTTTGCTGGAAGAAAACCCGGAATTGCCGGATACTTATTGGATTTGGGACGGAATTCATCCGACACCTGCCGGACATAAGCGGATGGCAGACTTGTGGATAGAACAAATAGAAAAATATCATATATTGTAATAAAGGAGGATAAACAGATGGGCAGATGGAATATCAGGTGGAGCATATTGCTTGTTTTATGGTGTGTTACGGGGGTGAAGCTGGCTGCAATGAAAGTTGAGTCATTAGATAGGGGATGGTTTTTTAATCGCGGGTATGAATCTCAGGCTGCGGATAAGGTAACGGTTGATCTTCCGCATACGTGGAATGCTGCTGATGCGATGTTTGGTAATGTGAATTATTATCGGGGAATGTCAACTTATTCACGTTTTATCGTTGTACCTTCATCGGAGAACTTTAAGCGTGTTTTCTTGCGCGTAAAGGCTGCACAGACTGTAGCTGATGTGTATTTGGATAATCATTTTGTAGCTCAGCATAAAGGTGGATATACCTCTTTTACCGTAGAGCTGACTCATCTGATTCGGAGAGGGGAAAAGCAGAAACTGGATATCAGGGTGAGTAACGCTCAAACTATGGAAATAGCTCCGATATGCGGCGATTTTAATATATGGGGTGGGCTGAATCGTGGCGTGGAGCTTTTGTATACGGATGATGCTTGTATTGATCCGACATTTTATGGCTCATTTGGAGTTTTCTTTACTCAATATAATGTCTCAGAAAAGTATGCCGGACTGGAAATGAAAGCATTGCTATCGGGAACTGAAATGGCATTGAATGATTGCTCTATTGAGTTTTCTTTGTTGGATGCGAAACATAAAGTTGTTTGGTGTAAGGAAACAAGTGTGTCTGGTAAGGAAGCCCTGGTGAAGATGGAACTTAATAACCCGCATTTATGGGATGGAGTTAATGATCCATATTTATATACCGGAGTTGTCGTTCTGAAAAGAGGTGGTAAAGAGATTGATCGTCGGGAAGAACATGTTGGCTTCCGGTTTTATTCAGCAGATCCGGATAAAGGCTTTTTCTTAAATGGTAAGCCCTATTCGATACATGGAGTCAATTATCATGAGGACCGTGCAGAAAGAGCATCGGCTTTTCGTCCTGAAGATTTTGAATCGGATTTGAACTTGATACAGGAAATGGGATGTACTGCTGTTCGACTGGCGCATTATCCGCATGCACAACAGTTGCATAATTTGATGGATAGGAGAGGACTGATTGCTTGGGCTGAAATTCCTTTTGTAAATGTATTTGTCAGCCATCCTCTGTATAGAGAAAATTTAAAGCAACAATTAGTGGAACTGATTTGTCAGTATTATAATCATCCTTGTATTTTGACATGGGGACTTTTTAATGAAATCAACCCGGGATGGCTGGAAAATCCAAACCCTATGGCAGAAGAACTGAACAAGTTGGCTAAGAAATGGGATATATCACGACCGACAACGGGGGCAAGTAACCAGGAAGATCCTTTGAACGGAATACCTGACTTGATTGCATTCAACCGTTATTTCGGATGGTATGGGGACGATTGTAAAGAGATGGGTGAGTGGATCGATAAGGAGCATCGGGCATATCCTCAGCGATGTATGGGCATAAGTGAATACGGTGCTGGTGCGGATGTGTTTCAACAGGCGGATTCCTTGATTCATCCAGAGCCGTGGGGACAATGGCATCCAGAAAACTGGCAGACTTATTACCATATAGAAAACTGGAAACAGCTTGCTTCACGTCCGTTTTTGTGGTGTAAATTTGTTTGGTGTATGTTTGATTTCTCGGCGGCCGGTCGAAAAGAAGGTACGACTTTTGGCCGAAACGATAAGGGATTGGTGACATACGATCGGAGGATTAAGAAAGATGCTTTTTATTTTTATAAAGCAAATTGGAACAAGAAAGAAAAAGTGCTGTATATCGCATCGAAGCGTTGTCAGAATAGGTCGAATTCATCGGTGGACATTCAGGTGTTTAGTAATTGTGGTGATGCAGAGTTATTTGTGAATGGAAAAAGTATGGGAAAATGTACGCCTGATGAGGTCTGTGTGGCTACATGGAACAATGTTCCTTTACAGTCGGGAGAGAATCAGGTAACAGTATGTGCATCGGGGCTTTCTGATAATTGTGTGTGGTATAACAATGACTGAATTGAATATCTAAATAACGTTTGACTAGGCTGAGTCTATCGTTTCATTACTGTGAAACGTTATTTCCATTTAGGTGAAGCGACCGTTTCACTCTAGTAAAACGATTTAAATATGCTAATTTGGGCTGTATAGCTTGGAGTTTTTTAATTTTGAACTATCAAAAAAGGAGTTGTATCGTGGTAGCGGTACAACTCCTTTCTGTTATTAATTGGCTGGAGTTTTATTCTTCTGTCCGGAATGTTGTCCGTAAACGGATGTCCGATGATGAGGCTCCTATTTCCAGTGTCATTTCTTTGTCAGGAAGAATGAAACGGTTCTGCTTTTCATCCCATACTTGTAACTCTGTATAAGGGACAGTTAACTCTACTTTTTTCATTTCTCCTTTACGTAGACTGATGCGCTGGAATGCTTTCAGTTGCTTGATAGGATCTTTGTCCGTATGTTTTCGTGCGGAAACGTAAAGTTGTACAACCTCATCACCATCCATATCGCCAGAATTTTTCAGGTTGAAGCATACCCTTAAGGTATCGCCACGTTCAATAACACGGTCATTGAGAGCTGTTCCAGAGTAATTAAAGCGGGTATAGCTTAGTCCATAACCAAAGGGATATAATGGCTTTTCTTTAAAATACATATATGTCCGGCCGTGAGTAATATCGTAATCCATCATGTGAGGAAGGTCGGTGATGTTTTTTACCCAGGTTTGGGTTAGTCTGCCTGCCGGATTATAATGTCCGAATATAACATCGCTTACAGCATGTCCCAACTCCTGACTGCATTGGGTGAGATGAAGCAGAGCGGGTACTGTCTGGTTGGCTCGATTGATGGCATAAGGAAAGCTGCTGATCAATACTCCAATTGTATTGGGATTAGTTTGAGCAACTTGTAGAAGCAAATCTTCTTGATCCAGTTGTAGCGACTGGCGGTCGACGGCTTCTTTTCCTTCACTTATGACGGGAGCTTGTTCCCAGCCGGCATTGCAGGTAGGATGGTTGCCGACACATACAATAGCGACATCTGCCCATGCCGCAACCGTGCGTGCGCTGTCCATTCGGTTGGTTTTTACATATCGTACTTCAATATCGTTACCTGCTTCCTCGCGAATAGCATCAAGTACATTTACTGTATAAAAAGGTTTACCGGCGTACCAGTCTTGCAGGACCTCAGTCGCACGTTGTCCGATGACTGCTATCTTTTTTATCTTATGTCTGTCAAGTGGAAGCAAATGGTCTTGATTTTTGAGTAAGACGACCGATTTAAGCGTAGCTTCGCGTACCAGTGCTTTGGTTTCCGGTTTGCTCCATGGGGCAATGGTATCAGTGACACCGATGGCTGCATAAGGATTGTCTTCTGCATGGTCCAGCAAACCAAGTTTGAGAGATATTCTGAGGTTTCCCCGGATTGCTTTTTCTATATCTTCCACACTAATGAGTTTTCGGTGCAGTGCTTCGTATACGGCATCCTTATATTCATCCAGAAACTTCGTAATACCTGCTTTGATGCATGCAGCTGCCGCAGCTGCCCGGTCGTTGTCAAAACGTTTATGGTCACTCAACAGCAGTCGGAATGCTCCTCCGTCGGTCAGTAGCGTACCGTTCAGTCCCCATTCTTTCATGACGATGTTTCGCAATACGGGGTGCATGATACACGGAATTCCGTTGTAGGCGTTATAAGCAGTCATCAAGGCCTGTGATCCTCCTTCGGTTACTCCTTTATAAAAAGGATAAGCATAATATTCGTGGAACAGTTTATCGGAATAGTTGGAAGAAGAAAATGTACGTCCGTATTCATTACTGTTCGATAAGAAGTGTTTCATAAGTGAAGCATTTCTCCAGTATTTAGGATGATCTCCCTGTATGCCTTTGATGAAAGCTACAGCAAGCCGTGAAGTAAGAAATGCATCTTCACCATAACATTCTTCAGTTCGTCCCCAGCGAGGATCTCTGCCCAAGTCTACATTGGGAGTCCACATGATAAGTCCGCTTTTCCGGTATTTTGCATTTTGAAAGAGATAACGGTTTTCTGTACTGATGTAAGTTGCTACTCGATGTAGTAAGTCGGTATCCCAAGTTTCTCCTAGTCCGTAAGCTTGCGGAAAGCCTGTTGTTGGAGTATTGGCTCTGTCGCCGTATGTTGGTCCTCCCAGTACGACTCCGTGCAGGCCTTCTACACTTCCTGAGGCTTGTATTCCCAGGCGGGGGACTTGAGTATTGTTTCCCAAAGCATCCACTTTTTCGTCGAGAGTCATTCGCGCAATCAAATCGTCAAGCCGTTGTTCTTCGTTTACTGCCGGATCGTTAAATACATTTTGGGCATGTATGATTCCTGTAGTACTTGCTATGAGCAAGGTGAAAAAAAGTTTCCTATGTGTTTTCATAATGTGATGTTATTAAAGACTGATACAAAACTAATGGAAAGCGTTTTTTAATGGAATGAAAAATGTTTCACAAAAGGGTATAAAATGTTTTCACCTCTTCTGAAACAGGGAAAATACTGTCTTTTTGATGCAGAGAAAAACAAAATGTACCATATAAAGAAACAAATTTATACCAGTTTGCAAATATGTCTTTTTTACATTTGTATTATACGATTGAGATTTTGAATCAATATGGAAAACACAAAAATAAACCTATGAAAAAACTGATAATTTCTGCATTGCTTTTGGGAATAACAGGAGGTGGAATTTATGCTCGTGAAAAGGTGATATCTCACGGTTATCCTATAACTCCAGTACCTTTTACATCTGTGAAATTGACGGATTCATTTTGGGGACAACGTTTACAGGCAAGTCGTGAAGTTACCATTCCACTGGCTTTTAGTAAATGTGAAGAAACAGGACGTTATAAAAATTTTGAAATGGCTGCCCACCCCAGTGACAGTAATAAAGTGACGGGATATTCTTTCGATGACACTGATGTATATAAAACCATTGAAGGGGCAAGTTATCTGCTTCAGACTTATCCGGATAAACGGCTAAAGAAATACATAGACAGTGTGCTGATCATTGTTGCCGGTGCACAGGAGCCTGACGGCTATCTATATACTTCACGCACTATGAATCCGGCACATCCACATCAATGGGCTGGCAGTCGGCGTTGGGAAAAAGTGGAAGAGCTAAGTCATGAATTTTATAACTTGGGACATATGATTGAAGGGGCCATAGCTCATTATCAGGCTACGGGACAACTTAATTTTCTTGATATTGCAATTCGCTATGCAGATTGTGTCTGTAGGGAGATAGGGGAAGGACCGGGAAAACTGGTACGTGTACCCGGACATCAGATTGCGGAAATGGCTTTGGCTAAACTTTATCTTGTAACGGGTGAACAGAGATATCTTGATATGGCGAAATTCTTTCTGGATAAGCGCGGATATACTTCCCGAAGGGATGCATATAGTCAGGCGCATAAGCCAGTTGTAGAACAAGATGAAGCTGTCGGACATGCAGTGCGTGCTGCATATATGTATGCCGGCATGGCAGATGTTGCGGCACTTACAGGAGATACTGCTTATGTGCATGCTATAGACCGGATTTGGGAAAATATAGTATCAAAGAAATTATATATTACAGGAGGTATCGGAGCGACAAGCAACGGAGAGGCTTTTGGCAAGAACTATGAACTTCCTAATATGTCAGCTTATTGTGAAACTTGTGCGGCTATTGGAAATGTGTATGTCAATTACCGGCTGTTTTTATTGCATGGAGATGCAAAATATTATGATGTACTTGAACGTACATTATATAATGGATTGATTTCGGGAGTTTCTCTTGATGGTGGTAAATTCTTTTATCCTAATCCACTGGAGTCTATGGGGCAACATCAACGTCAGCCTTGGTTCGGATGTGCATGCTGTCCTTCCAATATCTGTCGTTTTATACCTTCTGTCCCCGGCTATATATATGCTGTGAAAGACAAGGATGTATATGTTAATCTGTTCATGTCGAATGATGTTACACTGAATGTAAGAGGTAAGAAGGTTTCTCTCTCGCAGACAACTTCGTATCCGTGGAATGGAGATATCCAGCTTAGGATTACTCATAACTCTGCAAAGGATTTTACACTGAAAATCCGTATTCCTGGTTGGGTACGAAATCAGGTTGTCCCAAGTAATTTGTATACATACACGGATGAGTTTGATCCTTCATGTCGTGTGATGGTGAACGGTGAAGAAGTTTATGCCGATTTGCAAGATGGCTATTTTTCTATTAACCGCCAATGGAAGAAAGGAGATTCAGTGGAAATACATTTTGATATGAATGTGCGTACAGTTACAGCCAATAATAAAGTAGAAGCCGATCGGGGACGTGTAGCTATAGAACGTGGACCTGTCGTTTATTGTGCTGAGTGGGCAGATAATGATTTTGATGTATTAAGTGTACTCTTGAATCCTCGTTCGGAGTTTAAAGTAATCGAGAGGAAAGATTTGCTTTGTGGCATTAATCAGATTCAGACACAGGCACAGTCGCTGGAATATGATAAGGCAGGACGGTTGCTGGTAAAAGACCGTATACTGACACTGATTCCTTATTATGCATGGGCGCATCGTGGAACTGGGAATATGGCAGTGTGGTTACCGGATGAAGTCAATGCAACTCGTCCGAAAGCTATTCCTGCTTTGGCTTCAAAAAGTAAGATAGATGCATCACATAAAATACCGACATTATTTTCTGTTGCCGATGGACTAATACCTCAGGATGAAAATGACCGTACAATTCCTTATTACCACTGGTATCCTAAAACTGGTACGACCGAATGGATTTCTTATGAATTTCCGGAAGAAGTGCAGGTTTCCACTTCGACTGTTTATTGGTTTGATGACACTCCTTGGGGCAGTTGCAGCATTCCGAAATCATGGAAGATTTATTATAAAAATGCTGAAGGAAAATGGCTCCCTGTAGAGAATCTGAATGCATACAGTATCATTAAAGGAGAGGGAAGTGCTGTTAAATTTAAAACAGTGAAAACGAAAGCAATAAAATTAGAAGTCGTACTTCCCGCTGAAAAAACAGCGGGTATATATGAATGGCAAGTAAAGTAAGATAAAGAGATTGATTATATTGTTTCTCTCTGATAATTAACTTTTTATCTATATGGGTATAAAAAGTTATAAAGAGGTGATATAAACAAAATATACCCTATAGGGAAACAAAACCGTACCTCTAAGATTCTTCTTTTTGGTTTACTTTGCAATGTTGATGATATAATAATACTGGAAAGAAAAACATAATAAATGTAAACTTTAACTATAAACAATGTACCATGAGTAA
>ERZ809426.1141-NODE-1141-length-16935-cov-14.220083_pt1 | contig 16935 bp, 15 predicted proteins | sample MGYA00520791_ERZ809426 | MGnify/ENA primary metagenome ERZ809426 (study PRJEB31576, sample SAMEA3212668) | Homo sapiens | biome: human-gut; feature: human gut; material: fecal | place: Sweden | collected 2012 ... | reverse complement strand
TAACGCAAAATGTACCCTCCTTACTGGGTGTCCAGTAAAGAGGGTACATTTCAATATCCAGAATCTCCTGCTTTCCTTGGGTGCCTTGGATAAGCATGGTAAATTGACGGGAATCGATACTACCATCCATAGCAATTACAATACATACCATCATTTTAAATCGCTCATGGAGCGTGGCGTTCTTACTCGTGATGATGTGGAACGCATTGTGGAGCGTATGACCTATAGTGATGATACAAAACGCGTCCGTCTTTGGCTGAACAATAATTATGGAACGCTCACTGCTGACGACGTAAAGCATATTTCAAGGCTCCGAAAGCATGATTTTGGCCGGCTTTCCAAAATGTTCCTCACAGGCCTAAAGGGAGTTCATAAGGAAACGGGGGAACGAGCTTCCATTTTGGATTTTATGTGGAATACCAATGATAACTTGATGCAGCTTTTATCTGAATGTTATACTTTTTCGGATGAAATTACCAAGCTGCAGGAAGCATACTATGCCAAGGCGCAGCTTTCCCTGAATGATTTTCTGGACTCCATGTATATTTCAAATGCTGTCAAACGTCCTATCTATCGAACTCTTGCCGTTGTAAATGACATACGCAAAGCCTGTGGGACGGCGCCAAAACGCATTTTTATCGAAATGGCAAGAGATGGGGAAAGCAAAAAGAAAAGGAGCGTAACAAGAAGAGAACAAATCAAGAATCTTTATAGGTCCATCCGCAAGGATTTTCAGCAGGAGGTAGATTTCCTTGAAAAAATCCTTGAAAACAAAAGCGATGGACAGCTGCAAAGCGATGCGCTCTATCTATACTTTGCGCAGCTTGGAAGGGATATGTATACCGGGGACCCTATCAAGTTGGAGCATATCAAGGACCAGTCCTTCTATAATATTGATCATATCTATCCCCAAAGCATGGTCAAGGACGATAGTCTTGATAACAAGGTGTTGGTTCAATCGGAAATTAATGGAGAGAAGAGCAGTCGATATCCTCTTGATGCTGCTATCCGTAATAAAATGAAGCCTCTTTGGGATGCTTATTATAACCATGGCCTGATTTCCCTCAAGAAGTATCAGCGTTTGACGCGGAGCACTCCCTTTACAGATGATGAAAAGTGGGATTTCATCAATCGGCAGCTTGTTGAGACAAGACAATCCACGAAGGCCTTGGCAATCTTACTAAAAAGGAAGTTCCCTGATACGGAGATTGTCTACTCCAAGGCAGGGCTTTCTTCTGATTTTCGGCATGAGTTTGGTCTCGTAAAATCGAGGAATATCAATGACCTGCACCATGCAAAGGACGCATTTCTTGCGATTGTAACAGGAAATGTCTATCATGAACGCTTTAATCGCCGGTGGTTTATGGTGAACCAGCCCTATTCCGTCAAGACCAAGACGTTGTTTACGCATTCTATTAAAAATGGTAATTTTGTAGCTTGGAATGGAGAAGAGGATCTTGGCCGCATTGTTAAAATGTTAAAGCAAAATAAGAACAATATTCATTTCACGCGGTTCTCTTTTGATCGAAAGGAAGGCCTGTTTGATATTCAGCCACTAAAAGCGTCAACCGGTCTTGTACCAAGAAAAGCCGGACTAGACGTGGTAAAATATGGTGGCTATGACAAATCGACAGCAGCTTATTATCTCCTTGTTCGATTTACACTAGAAGATAAAAAGACTCAACATAAATTGATGATGATTCCTGTAGAAGGCTTGTATAAAGCTCGAATTGACCATGATAAGGAATTCTTAACGGACTATGCACAAACTACAATCAGTGAAATCCTACAAAAAGATAAACAAAAGGTGATAAATATAATGTTTCCAATGGGAACAAGGCACATTAAACTGAATTCCATGATTTCAATCGATGGTTTTTATCTTTCCATTGGAGGAAAGTCTAGTAAGGGAAAATCGGTGTTGTGTCATGCTATGGTACCTCTTATTGTACCTCATAAGATAGAATGTTATATTAAGGCGATGGAGTCTCTTGCACGTAAATTTAAAGAAAATAATAAATTAAGGATTGTGGAAAAGTTTGATAAGATTACGGTGGAAGATAACTTGAACCTATACGAACTATTTTTACAAAAACTTCAACATAACCCATATAATAAGTTCTTCTCCACACAATTTGATGTGCTGACTAATGGAAGAAGTACATTTACTAAATTATCTCCAGAGGAACAAGTTCAAACGTTATTGAATATCTTATCAATTTTTAAAACTTGTCGGAGCTCTGGCTGCGATTTAAAATCCATTAACGGTTCTGCTCAAGCTGCCAGAATTATGATCAGCGCAGATTTAACTGGACTCTCAAAAAAATATTCCGATATTCGGCTTGTTGAGCAATCAGCATCTGGACTTTTTGTTAGTAAATCACAAAATCTTTTGGAGTATTTATGAGCTATCGAACAATCGTCATCACGCAACGCTGCAAATTGGACTTCTGCATGAATTATGTAGAAGTCCAGACAGCAGTTTCTAAAAAGCGCATTTTCATTGATGAAATCAAGACCCTTATCATTGAAAATACAGGAGTTGCGATAACGGCCTATTTACTGTCCGAACTGATGAATCGGAAAGTCAATCTTATCTTTTGTGATAAGGCCCATAATCCACAGTCCAGTCTATTGCCGTTGCACGCACGATTTGACTCTATCCGAAAAATCAAGCAGCAAATGATCTGGTCGCAAGAAATCAAAGATGAAGTATGGGATTGTATCGTTAAGGCGAAAATTAGGCAGCAAGCCCTGTTCCTAGATGAACTGGAAAAGAAGGAACAGAGCAAGATGCTCATGTCGTATCTTGATGATGTGGTGTCGGCTGACGCCCATAATAGGGAGGGCCATGCAGCTAAAGTTTATTTTAATGCACTTTTTGGTAATTCCTTTACCAGGGACCTCGATTCGCCTATTAATGCAGGACTTAATTATGGCTATTCTCTGCTTTTGTCTTTATTCAATCGTGAGATTGTCTCTGCTGGCTATCTGACGCAGCTGGGCATCTTTCATGAAAACACCTATAATCCTTATAACTTTAGCTGTGATTTAATGGAACCCTTTCGCATCCTTGTCGACCGCTATGTTTATAATATGAATCCAACAACCTTTGCAAAAGATGAAAAGCGAGAGATTATCAACCTTTTTCAGGAGATTCTCTATATTGATGACTCGAGACAATTTTTAGCAAATGCTATCAATATTTATGCAAATAGCATTTTTCAAGCCCTGGAGAAGTGTGATACTTCCAAGATTAAGATCTATGAAATATGAGCTATCGATTTATGAGACTGTTAGTATTTTTTGACCTGCCAACAATAACGGCGCAAGATAAACGGGAATATCGAGCTTTTCGCAAGCTATTGATCAAGAATGGCTTTTTTATGATGCAGGAATCCGTCTATTGCCGGATGATCCTAAATAAAGGCCAAGAAGAGGCCATTGTTTCCATCCTCCTAAAAAATAAGCCCAAGGATGGATTGGTCCAGCTCTTATCGATTACGGAAAAGCAGTTTTCCAATATTAAGTGCATTGCGGGAAGTTTTGAGACGGATGTACTCGCTAGTGATGAACGGGTGGTGGTTTTGTGAAGCTCCTCATTCCAGATTATCAAATCAATTTAACATGGAAAGATTATTCCGTTCCCACCCTCATTATTGAAAATCCTCATCAGTTCTTCGAAATTATAAATGACTTGGTCTTGCAGATCAAAGAAGGAAATAATGGAAAAGCCATCTATTCTGATAAGGATAAGCCTGTTCCTTTAGAAAAAGCTTTTGAAATTTTAATCGATTACCTATCCATTGATTCAGTTCCCAAAATGCTTCTTACGAAGATCCAAAAAAGAATGGAATTTCAAGCTACAAATGGGCCTTTATTTGAAAACACACAGATTCTGTTAGCACAAATGGAACACCTAGCGGAAGAAATCGCCATGAGTCTAGATCTTGAAATAGATTGCGAAAAATTAACGGTTGGAAATCTCTTAAAAGCCTTGGGAATCACTATTAATTTGGATTATAATGGACTTGGTGAAAAAATCTTTGTTCTTATGGATCTTATTTCACGCTTTGAAGGAGATAAAATCTTTATTCTAGTCAATCTTCGAAGCTATCTTTCTAGTGAAGAAATACAGCTTTTTGTGGATACGGCCTTGGCTCATGACCTTAAATTTTTGCTTATAGATAACCGCCGATATCCCTTGTTTCATCAGGAAAAGAGGGTTCTTATAGATAACGATTTATGTGTATTATAAATTAGCACCTTTTGAATTTATCTACACGGAATGATAATCCGTTGATCAAATTTGAGGTTTGAGAGATATGTAAATTCAAAGGATAATCAAACTTTCAAGCGCACTGTAAAGCGTGTCAGGGAGTTTGAGAGATATGTAAATTCAAAGGATAATCAAACTGATTGGAAAGCACAATATGAAATACAATAGTTTGAGAGATATGTAAATTCAAAGGATAATCAAACTGAATACGGCATTGACATTGACACCGATACGTTTGAGAGATATGTAAATTCAAAGGATAATCAAACAGCTGTGCAATCCTTGTCGGATGGCTGGCGGTTTGAGAGATATGTAAATTCAAAGGATAATCAAACCGGGTCAAAGAATCTATCGCGGAAATGGGGTTTGAGAGATATGTAAATTCAAAGGATAATCAAACGCCTGCCGGTCACGATTGATGAGTTTGTTGTTTGAGAGATATGTAAATTCAAAGGATAATCAAACGCCGATGGTAATGGCCTTGCCGGCGGCAATGTTTGAGAGATATGTAAATTCAAAGGATAATCAAACGTTCATTCATACCCATTGCTTTTACCACTTGTTTGAGAGATATGTAAATTCAAAGGATAATCAAACCTGGATTCTTGGCTAGCATCACGACATGTGTTTGAGAGATATGTAAATTCAAAGGATAATCAAACTTACAAACTGTTTGATTGCCTTATACTGTCGTTTGAGAGATATGTAAATTCAAAGGATAATCAAACGCTGGTCGGTCTGATCTCACCCTTGATGGCGTTTGAGAGATATGTAAATTCAAAGGATAATCAAACAGTTGAGCTCCTGTTCATACAGGCTGATGTGTTTGAGAGATATGTAAATTCAAAGGATAATCAAACGGACTATCTGACGAAGGCGCTGATTGGCTAGTTTGAGAGATATGTAAATTCAAAGGATAATCAAACTTCTCTGCTTGTTACTAATGCTCCTTGCAGTTTGAGAGATATGTAAATTCAAAGGATAATCAAACATAGGAGGGCATTCGATGAGCCTTGAATGCGTTTGAGAGATATGTAAATTCAAAGGATAATCAAACGATGAGAGATGCTGCTGCTTGCTGGTTTCCGTTTGAGAGATATGTAAATTCAAAGGATAATCAAACCGGCTATTTGCTGATTCGTAAGGCCCCGTTGTTTGAGAGATATGTAAATTCAAAGGATAATCAAACCCCGGCCACTTCAAACCCTTTGGCGTCATGTTTGAGAGATATGTAAATTCAAAGGATAATCAAACTGATCATATACTCTTCAAAAGCCGTTAAGTGTTTGAGAGATATGTAAATTCAAAGGATAATCAAACCAAGCTCCTGAAGCTCCGGTAAGTTAGCCGGTTTGAGAGATATGTAAATTCAAAGGATAATCAAACTCAAAACCCTCGCCAAAGAGGTCAACATTAGTTTGAGAGATATGTAAATTCAAAGGATAATCAAACCGTCGGCGTCATCCACGGTTTTGCCCTCCCGTTTGAGAGATATGTAAATTCAAAGGATAATCAAACCATCCAGCCCGGGACGAAAATCAAGATTAGGTTTGAGAGATATGTAAATTCAAAGGATAATCAAACGGAATATCATATCGTCATAGCAGACGATGTGTTTGAGAGATATGTAAATTCAAAGGATAATCAAACCTTAATCTCGCCCCCGAGGAGCCGGTCGAGTTTGAGAGATATGTAAATTCAAAGGATAATCAAACCTTCACCTTCTCCCAATTTTACTACATTTGTTTGAGAGATATGTAAATTCAAAGGATAATCAAACACAGTTTGGCGAATTCTTCCAGAAGCTTCAGTTTGAGAGATATGTAAATTCAAAGGATAATCAAACTCAACGATGTTCAAAGCCTTGAAATATGAAGTTTGAGAGATATGTAAATTCAAAGGATAATCAAACAGTATGACGCTTTTTCCCAATGGCAATTGCGTTTGAGAGATATGTAAATTCAAAGGATAATCAAACATATCCCCGAATATATCGTTCCTTATGACGAGTTTGAGAGATATGTAAATTCAAAGGATAATCAAACCATTTTCATCTCTGGTATTAATGGACGTAGGTTTGAGAGATATGTAAATTCAAAGGATAATCAAACAGGATTTCCGTCAGCCACGAGCAATGGTTAGTTTGAGAGATATGTAAATTCAAAGGATAATCAAACAAAAAAGGCAATGGCGGCAAGGGTGGAGGTGTTTGAGAGATATGTAAATTCAAAGGATAATCAAACTCAAAATCTAGGTTGCGTTTAATGGAATCCGTTTGAGAGATATGTAAATTCAAAGGATAATCAAACATCTTGCCCGTGATCCGTCGGGCCAACAAAGTTTGAGAGATATGTAAATTCAAAGGATAATCAAACCTTAACCACAAAAATGACCTTTAGGAGGTGTTTGAGAGATATGTAAATTCAAAGGATAATCAAACCAATCTGGCCACGAACAAGCCGCCGACGGTGTTTGAGAGATATGTAAATTCAAAGGATAATCAAACTTCCTGCTGTGTAAGTTTTGATAATGCTCGTTTGAGAGATATGTAAATTCAAAGGATAATCAAACTGATAATAATCTCCGGTGTAGTTTTTGCCGTTTGAGAGATATGTAAATTCAAAGGATAATCAAACTGTCATACTCAGGGTGCTGTTGTTGAATAGTTTGAGAGATATGTAAATTCAAAGGATAATCAAACTCAACGATGTTCAAAGCCTTGAAATATGAAGTTTGAGAGATATGTAAATTCAAAGGATAATCAAACAGTCAGTAAGGCCAAAGAGCTGCAGTCTCAGTTTGAGAGATATGTAAATTCAAAGGATAATCAAACGTCGGCGTCATCCACGGTTTTGCCCTCCCGTTTGAGAGATATGTAAATTCAAAGGATAATCAAACCGCTGTCGCTGACTCCGTTCTGGCGTCTGAGTTTGAGAGATATGTAAATTCAAAGGATAATCAAACACTTGCCACGCAAGTTCCAGACTTCAACATGTTTGAGAGATATGTAAATTCAAAGGATAATCAAACAAACATCGGACACAGAGCGCTTGGCCGCGTGTTTGAGAGATATGTAAATTCAAAGGATAATCAAACCGACGTTGACGTCAGCGATTTGCCTGACTGGTTTGAGAGATATGTAAATTCAAAGGATAATCAAACAATGAAAGTCAAAGGGCTCCCCAGGGCCCTGTTTGAGAGATATGTAAATTCAAAGGATAACTAAGCGTAAAATGTTTTTCGGTAGGGAAAAATAGTCCTTGCAGAATAAAAGGGAGGCCCCTATTGTTAAGATAGTGTTAACGGCACGAATATCAAAACAAAGGAAGGTCTCCCATGGAAAAGATTGTATCAGATGTCATCAAAATAATAAAAGGGTCTAAGAACGAAATTGAGATGGAAAAGGTCCTCTGGACCTTTCTCCTAAACACCGTTATCGCCATGATTGCCCTTGCCTTTGAGCGAATTAATGATGAGCTCTTTGCATCCCTCAAGGCAGAAGGATATAAGGTACAGCGCAAGGATGCACGCACCATTCAAGGTATCTTTGGTCCTTTGACCTACGAACGGAGGTTGGTGAAGAAGGAGGGAGAAAAGGCCTTCTATCCCCTTGATAGGCATCTGGGGTTTGAGCGCTACCGCAGGTACACGCCCTACCTTGAGTTCTGTGTGGTCAAGCTGGCTGCAAGGTCCGTCTACCGCGTTGTGGAAGAGTCCATCAAGATCCTTTCCCCAGTGATCATCAGCCACCAGAAGGTGGCCATGCTAGTAAGAGACGCCGGCCGGAGATACAGCAAGTATGAAGAGACCATGCTAACCGTTGACGCAAAGCCGGATGGGGAGCTTGTTAAGCCTGACACGCTCTATATCGAAGGCGATGGGCTCTACATCTCTAGGGTAAACGGCAAAGATCCGTCTCTGGAGAGCAAGGAACCTGAGGAAAAGCCCAGAAAGAAGGAATACAATGAGCTGCACCGGATTCAGCTGGATGTGGGCGTGGAGCAGGAAGGAAACGGGAAGAGGCACAGACTTGTAGATAGGCGTGAGTTCGTCGATACAGACCTTGCCAAGGTTCAGATGCAGCTGGAACGCTTCTTGGAAAGCTACTACAACCTTCAGAAGACCATCGTTATCTGCAACAGTGACAATGGACCAGGGTACGTGAGAAGCTCGTTTGAGCGGATGGCAGGAGAGTGTGGTCAGTTTGAGTTCTTCGTGGATCCGTACCATGTGAACCAGAAGGTCAAGACACGGCTCAGCTTCGCTCCCAAGGGCCTTCAGAACGACGTTTTACGCGTCCTGAGACAGTTTTTAATAGGGAGAAGGTGGATGCGTACCTCAATGCGGCAGAAACCCTTGTAGAGACCAAGGAAGAGCGTCACCAGGTCTTCCGCCTTTGAGGTTACTTGAATAGAAATTGGGACATGCTGAAGCCCCATTCTATGCGTAAGGGACTAGAGAAATCGGTGAGGTGCTATGGGACGTGCGAGAAAAGCCCCAGACAGTATTCCTACCGGATGAAAAAGCAAGGCCAGCGCTGGGGAAAGGAAGGCTGCTTAGCCATAGCCAAGGTCCTTGCGGGCCTGCAAAATGATGAGCTTGAAGCAGCGCTGTCCAGCAAGTTCAAGCCCGTAAAAGCACCGAAGAGCGAGGAACTGCGTAAGGCCTTGAGAAGCGCACTGAAGAAATCTCCCATGGTTCCACATGTGGGAATTAGAAATGGGGGAATTGGTGGCTATACGGCCAGCAGTACAGCAATAGGTCACTTAAGTTCCATTTTCCGCATTTAATTAGGCTGCAACACAATCTTATAGGGATCTCCCGAGAAAATGTTGACACATACCCCCGCGCATACGGGGATGAACCTAAGAACCCATCCCGCCATTCCCGTTTCCCAGGGTATTTTCCCGCGTATGCGGGAATGAACCCCATTTTCAGCATTTGGGAATGGTAGCGGCTCGAATTGGGATGGGCTGTCAGGCCAAAGCACTTTTAGTGATGAAGCTGATATTATCTTGAAAGCGGGACGGTGTTTTTGATAACGAAGGTTGAAAAAAACACAAATTCAAGCAAGATATACATTGACCTTGAAGTTGCTGATAGCCAAAAATAAGGGAGGACGTCTATGAAGAAAGAGAATCTCAGCCGTTATGATAGCGAAGTATGGAGCGACAACTCCAAAAATTGCGAGCAATGCAAAGACTGTATTTTTACGACGATTGAGGAATACCAAAAATGTACTTGCGAGATATACACTGATATGTATGATGACCCAAAACCCAATGACGTTATATTCAAAGGAATTCCGTGCAAGTATTATCAACGTTGCGAGTATTCCACGCGCATACGGGGATGAACCTAAAGGGGTGATCATCATGGAGTCTAATTCAAAAATTACGGCTTTACTTGGTTTGTTGATGGCACTTCCCATCACACTTTTTTGGACAGGCGTATCTGGAATTGGCATCACACTCGTTTGTCTTGTGATTTTCCCTTCAGAATACTTCTTACAAGCAACACTTCTTTTTACCACACTCTTTTTTATCGTTCTAAACGTCAACGGCTGGCGTGAACTACGAAGGTAGGCTGCTTACAAGCTAACTACTCCATAAGCATTCCCCGCGCATGCGGGGATGACTCCTTCGTCTGAGCAACAATCGCAGCCGGGTCAACGTATTCCCCGCGCATGCAGGGGTGTCCCTTGTACTAAACCTAGACTTAGCAGCGAACTCCTGTATTCCCCGCAGCTGCGGGGTTGTTCTTTTTGAGAAATGTATGAAAACTTAATGAAGAAAAAGTAAAAATTGGCTGCACTTTGGAAATTTAATTCAACTTCCATCCAGGCCAGATTAGATTGTCTCCTTTCAGCTGTGGTCTCCCACTTATTTAGTCTATGATACGATTTGAGCGCTGAGCATCTACCTAAACACTCCCTCTCCCTTTCTTATCTCCTATAAATCCTGTATAATAAGACTATCCACAACGAACCATCCACATAAGGAGCTTTTTACTATGGAACAAGATAAAAAATTTGCACTGCTCATTGATGCAGAAAATATTTCTCCGCAATATATCGATATCATCCTTTCAGAAGCAAACAATCTGGGGAATGTCATCTATAAACGCATTTATGGTAACTGGACAAGTCCGCAGATGGGGAGCTGGAAGTCGACCATTCTCGATAACGCAATCCAGCCGGTACAGCAGTACAGCAACACAAGCGGCAAAAATTCAAGTGATTCGGCTCTCATCATTGATACGATGGATCTGCTTTACCGGACCCAGCTTGATGGATTCTGCATTGTCTCATCAGACAGCGACTTTACGCGCTTGGCATCCCGCCTGCGTGAATCGGATAAGTATGTCTTAGGGATGGGGGAGAGCAAGACGCCGCGCTCCTTTATCTCTGCTTGCAATCGGTTCCTGTATCTTGACGTCCTTTATGCAGAATCAAAACGGGAAGATATGCCTGAGACCGAACAGGCAGCGCTTCAGGAAGAACCTGCTGAACCAAGAAATCACGCAAAAACCAGCAAAGCGGTTCAGGAAGGCAATAAAAAAGTGCGGGCCATCCGCAGTGCCCTGATCAAACTTACCGATGAGAATTCCAATGATAATGGTTGGATCAGTTCAAGTTATTTGGGTAATCTCGTCATTCGCCAATATCCGGACTTTGACGTGCGTGTTTATGGATATAAGAAATTCCTTGACTTCATCCGTTCCCTTAATATCTTTGAAATCCATTCAACAAGCAACCCGAAGAACATGACGGCAAAGACCTATTATTTCCGTTTGAAATAGAGGAGAAAGGCTGAAAGGTTTCCATGCCTGATGCGAAAAGTTTTTTAAAAAGGTGCTTGCCAAGTATTAAAAACTATGGTATCATCTATATCTGTCAGGTGACTGATTGGCCCAGTAGTTCAGTTGGTTAGAATGCCGCCCTGTCACGGCGGAGATCGTCGGTTCGAGTCCGTCCTGGGTCGCCAATGCGGAAGTAGCTCAGTGGTAGAGCATCACCTTGCCAAGGTGGGGGTCGCGAGTTCGAATCTCGTTTTCCGCTCCATAGGAGTATAGTTCAATGGTAGAGCAACGGTCTCCAAAACCGTGGATCTGGGTTCGAATCCTAGTACTCCTGCCAGAGAATTTTGAAAGACATGCTGCATAGCGGCATGTCTTTTTCGTTATAATTCCTTATTTGTAATGGTACACGATGATGTAAGGTTATAAAATCCGCATTTAATACCGATAATAAGGCGCGCCCTAAACCGCCCTTCGGGCGGGGACTGAATAAATTTTTCGATAACACGGTTCTACGGACTGCTAAGCACAGCAGACTGTGCTTACAGGCAGCCTCGAACTAGCGAAAAGTGTTCCCCGCTACTGCTTATGTGGAGACGTCGGGGGAAAAACGCCTCTTTTCATCCACTACCCACTCCCGCAAGCAAGCTCGCTGGTTATAATCCTGCTAAGAAAGACTATTTGCAAGATCATCGTACACAAAAACGGTTCCGTTACTTTTGCATCCGCCAGATTCTAACTTAGGCGGATGTAAGGGATAATCCGACTCGCACTCTGTGGTTTCACCTTGGAGCACCGGCTTTGCCGGCAGAGGAAACTCTGAATGCTCCTATCGTCGCTGCCCTCTGAGTAAGTTCGCTGCACGAATTTACTCAGAAAGACGGTGATATTTTTTGGGCGACAGTGAAATGAGAGTGTGGTACGCAGCTTCGTATGAATCGTCATGCTGCCATTGCATTCATAATCATAAGAAGCAAGCAATGGAGGCACGTTGCTCTGGATAATCGGCACGATTTGTGCACCGAGGTTCTTCATAGCTGGCCGCCCCTTGCCTTCCTCCTCCCATAATGCTATAATACTTCTATTAATTCCATACTTATGTGATGAACAAGAGAGTACCTTTTGGCTGGTGTCCCAGAGAGCGCAGGCAAGGTGGGAGCTGCGCACAGAAGCGAGAGGGAAGTTCACTTGGGAGCATCCGTCCTGAACAGAGTAGGGATGGCGCAGGCTGCGTTACGGCCGCAATGAAGTACAAATTAGGGTGGTACCGCGAACCTTCGCCCCTTTTCCGGGGTGGAGGTCATTTTTTTTAGGAGGCGTTGGTATGTACGACAAACTGGAGGAACTGCGGGAAAAGATCCGCAAGGACTTAGGCGAAGTCAAATGTGTGGATGACCTGAAAAACATCCGTGTGCAGTATTTGGGCAAAAAAGGCGCCCTGACCGAAATCCTGCGCGGTCTCGGCAGTGTAGCCGCCGAAGAACGTCCAAAAGTGGGCAAAATGGTGAATGAAGTGCGCAGCAAGGTGGAAGCCCGCATTGCTGACCAAATGAAACTGCTTGAAGCCCGCCAGCTTGAAGAAAAAATGGCGTCTGAAAAGATTGACGTGACCTTGCCGGGCCGCAAGGCAGCCGAAGGGCATCTGCATCCTGTGACGCTCACCCTGCGTGAGATCAAAAAGGTCTTCATGCGCATGGGCTTTGAAGTCGCCGAAGGTCCTGAAATTGAAAATGACTATTTTAACTTTGAGGCACTGAACCTGCCTAAGGATCATCCGGCCCGCGACATGCAGGACACGTTCTATCTGACCGATGAATTCCTCATGCGGACCCAGACCTCTCCTGTACAGGCTCGTACCATGCAGTCCCGTACGCCCAACAGCCCCATCCGCATGATCTGCCCGGGCACGGTGTACCGCAATGACTATGACGCAACCCATTCCCCCATGTTCCACCAGGTCGAAGGCCTTGTCATCGATAAAAATATCAGTCTGGCCGACCTCAAAGGGACGCTGGAACTCTTCTGCAAGGAAATGTTTGGCTCTTCCGTCAAGATTCGTCTCCGTCCGAGCTTCTTCCCCTTTACGGAACCGTCCGCCGAAGTCGACATCAGCTGCGTCATCTGCGGCGGCAAAGGCTGCCGCGTCTGCAAGAACTCCGGCTGGCTCGAAATCCTCGGAGCCGGTATGGTGCATCCCAACGTCCTGCGCATGAGCGGCTATGACCCTGAAAAGGTCAGCGGGTTTGCTTTCGGGATGGGCGTCGAACGAATTGCCATGCTCCGTTATGGTATCGATGACCTGCGCCTGTTCTTTGAAAATGACCTGCGTTTCATTCGTCAGTTTAAATAAGGGGGCCGCTTGTTATGTTAGCTTCAATCAATTGGCTGAAAAAATATGTAGAGATTCCGGTTACGCCGGAAGTTCTTGCTGATAAACTTACCCGCGTCGGGCTCGAAGTGGAGCAGGTCCTTCACCTGGGTGAAGGCATCGAAGGCGTCATTACGGGCAAAGTCGTGACTATTGAGCGTCATCCTGATTCCGATCATCTTTGGGTTTGCCAAATGGACCTCGGAAAAGGGGATACGGTTCAGATCCTGACAGGTGCCCAGAACGTCCATCAAGGGGATGTAGTCCCTGTAGCTCAGGTCGGTTCCCATTTGCCGAACGGCATGGAACTCAAACCCGTGAAGATGCGCGGCCTTGATTCCAACGGCATGCTCTGCAGCGCGGGAGAACTGGGCATCGACGCCAAACTGCTTCTTCCCGAGCAGCGCGACGGCATCTTTATTCTCCCTGCTGATACACCTATTGGGGCCGATATCAAAGCCGTCCTTGGTCTTGATGATGTCGTCCTTGATATTGACCTTACGGCAAACCGCGGTGACTGCTTCAACATGCTGGGTCTTGCCCGCGAATGTGCCGCCGTCCTCGGAACGAAACTGACTTTACCGGACTATGCACCGGAAAGTGGGGAAGGAACCCCAGCGAGTGACCGCGCCACCGTCGATATTGTCGCCACCGACGTATGCAGCCGCTTTGGCCTGCGCATGATTGAAAACCTTGAAATCAAGGAATCGCCTGAATGGATGCAAAAACTTCTCCGCGCTGTCAATATCCGCCCCATCAATAACGTTGTCGACGTCACAAACTACGTCATGATGGAACTGGGCCAGCCTATGCACGCTTACGACTATGACAAAGTGGCCGGCCATCATTGGGTCGTCCGCCGCGCTCATGAAGGCGAACACCTAAAGACCCTTGATGGTCAGGACCGCGCCCTTTCGCCGGAAATGATCGTCATTGGTGATGATGAAAAAGGCATTGGCCTTGGCGGCATCATGGGCGGCTTTGAAACGGAAGTAACGGGCGCCACAAAGACGGTCATGCTCGAAGCGGCCACCTTTAACGGCCCGACCATCCGCCGGACCTCAAAAGCCCTGGGCCTTCGCAGCGAAGCGTCCCAGCGCTTTGAACGCGGGGTCGATACCATCTTGAACCATAACGCCCTGAACCGCGCCATCTATCTCCTTGAAGAAATTGGCGCCGGCAAAGCCGTTCACGGTGTGGCTGAATGTTACCCCGTACCGGAAAAACCGGTGGAAATCAAAGCGGCTCCGACGAAACTGGCCGCCCGCATTGGCTGCGACATCGACGCGGCAACGATGAAAGCCATCCTCGAAAACCTAGACTTTACTGTCGAGGAAAAAGGCGAGGACAGCTGGGTTGTCACCGTACCGACCTGGCGCAAGGACTGCGACTGCAGTGCCGATCTCAGTGAAGAAGTGGCCCGTATGTATGGCTATGACAAGATTGAATCGAAGACGCCGGAACTCATTATGGCCCGTGGCGGTCAGGCCCCCATTGAAGATGTGAAGGACATGATCCGCGACACCCTGACCGGCATTGGCCTTGATGAAGTCATGACCTACAGCTTCTATAACGCCCAGGTCTTTGATAACCTCGGACTTCCGGCTGATGACAGCCGCCGCAAGGCCCTACAGATCATCAACCCCATCAGTGATGATTTCCGCACCATCCGGACCACACTGACGCCGTGCCTGCTTTCCACCGTTGCGTATAACCAGGCCCGTCAGAGCGAACGGACAGCCATCTTTGAAGTGGGCCGCGTCTTCATTCCGAAAACCCTGCCGCTTACGGACTTCCCAGAAGAAAAGATGGTCCTTGCCATTGCCATGAGCGGCAAACGCAACCCCCTTTCTTGGAATACGGCTAAAGACGCCATCGACTTCTATGACATCAAAGGCGCCCTTGAAGAAGTCATGGACAGCCTCCAAGTGAAAGGCCTCTCCTATGGACCGACGAAGGAAGTTTTCCTCCATCCTGGAAAGAGCTGCGCCATCAGCTATGAAGGGAAAGTCATCGGCTTCATGGGAGCCATCCATCCGACCGTTCAGGACCGCTTTGGCCTCAGTGCGGAAACCTACGTTCTCGAAGTGGAGATTGCACCTTTCGTCAAGAGTGCTGAACAGATTCCACAGTTCGAACACGTCCCGCAATTCCCGAGCGTTTCCCGTGATATCGCCGTCGTTGTAAAAGCGGGTGTCTCCGCAAGCGACCTTGAAGCCGAAATCCGCAAAGAAGGCGGTGCCCTCCTCGTAGACGTCCGCATCTTCGATGTCTATACGGGCAAACAGGTTAAATCTGGCTATAAATCTGTCGCCTTTAACCTCACCTTCCAGGATGTTAGCCGCACCCTCCAGGATAAAGACGTCGACGACGTCATCAAACAGATCGTTGCCAACGTCCAGGATAAGTTCGGCGGGATGCTGAGAGATTAAGTTCATATTTTAGTCGGAGCAGCCATTGCTTCGATTTGATGTAACACGTGAGCCCATTGCTTTCGGAAAGATAACTCCGAAGCAATGGGCTCATAGCGTATTGTAGGACGGAAAGCCTCACGGTTGAGGGTAGGGGAAAGGGCTGTCAAGCTGTCTATTCGGTCTAGTGCGTTGGTTGTTCTACAGCTCTTTTGATCGGTGAGAAGGTTGTCGAGCTATATATATATATCCATCCTGTGGGCCGAATGGCTGTCTCGAGCCTGCGGATCTGGCTGTCAAGCAAAAAAACGTGACGCACGGCGTTAACAGGTCGAGTCTTTGCCTTACGGTCTTTTGCCTTACAGTCTTTGTCTTACGGTCTTTTGCCTTCGTGTTTTGCCTTAGAGACGGCGAAAGCCGTTCCGCTCTAGTGGGACGGATCGACTCTACGAGTCGAGCTCAGAGGCAAAACACGAAGGCAGGTAGTGGTGAGAATAAGGAATGCGCTGCTGAATATCATCATAGCAATAATCCCACAGATTGAATTTTGAGCTAGGCCCGATTGAGAAATACGCAAACAACAGCTCATTTACCAAGAGCATACAATACCTCCCACGCTCAAAAAGCCCTGAACCGAATTCGTGTCTACGTTCGGTTCAGGGCTCACGTTACGGTCTTTTTGCCTTAGAGACGGCGAAAGCCGTTCCGCCTTGCCAAGGCGGGGGACCAAAAGCCACTTGATTCTGCAAAGCAGAAGGCAAGTCCTTTTGGTGGTGGATGAGGAGGGCGTTTTTTGTCCGACGTCTCCATACGAGCGGTAGCGAGGAATATTTTTCGATGGGCCAAAACCGTTAATCGCAAGACACTGTTGAAGCGATTCGGCTTACGGACCGTGTTATCGAAAAATCAATTCGGCGCCCACGACCGATAGGGAGACGGTTTGGCGCCGTGCGTTCTGGTCTTTCTTCTATTTACATGATTCGAACGGGGCTCAGATTGGTTCAGATGCTAGGAATAACGCGAAGCAGGCTGACGACGTCATGCAACGAATGCCCCGTTCCGATCTTTTCTTCCATTTG
>ERZ809426.1113-NODE-1113-length-17356-cov-38.957517_pt1 | contig 17356 bp, 17 predicted proteins | sample MGYA00520791_ERZ809426 | MGnify/ENA primary metagenome ERZ809426 (study PRJEB31576, sample SAMEA3212668) | Homo sapiens | biome: human-gut; feature: human gut; material: fecal | place: Sweden | collected 2012 ... | reverse complement strand
AAGGGTATTATGAGTGAAGCAGAACTCACCAGTTTACATGATAAGATGTTGTTATCTGTCAAGGAAATGGGAGGCAAAATTGACAAAATATATTTTAGCACAGGAATAGATGATAGTGACTATATGAGAAAGCCTAATGTTGGTATGGCAGAAAGTATAAAAAAAGACTTTCCTGAGGTTGATTTCAAAAAGACAATAGTTGTGGGCGATTCCTATTCTGATAGGTTATTTGCCGATAGAATAAACGCAAAATTCATATTAATAGGATGATACCCAGAGATGATAAAGAAGACATTTTCACTCTTGTAATAGGTGATATTATGTTGGACAAATATGTACATGGTGTCGTTGAACGCGTTTCTCCAGAATCGTGTTGTCCTATCTTGAAAGAAAAGTCGTGTGAATATCAACTTGGGGGTGCTGCAAATGTTGCTAAGCATCTAAAAAGAATGGGAGAAAATGTGATGCTAGTAGGCGTTATTGGTCATGATGATAATGGTAGGCGTATAAGAAATCTTTTGGAATATGAGCATATTGATATTTCTTTTATGTTCACTTATGATACTACGACAACATGCAAAACAAGATATATTAATGATTTATATCGTCAAATGTTTCGCAAAGACTCGGAATTATTTGTTACTTTAAATAATGAAGATGTAAATAAGATTTGGGATATTTTTTCCCAAAAAAAAATAGATACAATTGTTATTTCAGACTACAACAAGGGCATCGTATCTAAAACGTTATGTCAAAATTTAATAGATTTAGCAAACAATCGTGGAATCAATGTTATTATTGACATTAAAGAGCCTGATATCCCCAAATATAAAGGAGCAACCATTGTTAAGGGGAATGAGAGGGAAATTCGGCATCTAACAGAGCGTTTTCCATGCAATGGGAATGAAGGAGATTGCTTAAAACAACTTCGACAAACCATTAACTCAAAATATTTGGTTATGACTTGTGGGGAAGAAGGTATTAAAGCAGTTGATAATAATTCTAACATTATATCAATACCGAGCCAAAAGCAAATGGTTTTTGATGTAACTGGTGCTGGAGATGTTGTCACTTCATATATTTCGTATTTCTTTAGGCGCAACTTTCCCTTCAATCAAATACTGTATTTTGCAAATAAAGCAGCAAGTATTAAAGTTGAAAGATTTGGCAATTCATTTGTCGGAGTAGATGAAGTTTTGAACAAACAAGGAAAAGAAATCAATAAGAGTGATTTTCTCAAAATATCTTTCGATAAGAAAGTTGTATTCACCAATGGATGTTTTGACATTCTTCATGCAGGTCATATTGATTTGCTTCAAAAGGCAAAAGAACTGGGTGATATTCTTGTAGTGGGATTGAATTCTGACGAGTCTATTAAAAGAATAAAAGGAGATAAACGTCCTATCAACAAGTTAGACTATAGGATAAAAATGCTTTCATCAATACAATGTGTAGATTATATTATAGTATTTGATGAAGAAACCCCGCTGGATCTAATTGAAGCTATCAAACCTGATGTTTTAGTAAAAGGTGGAGACTATCAAATAGATGACATTGTTGGTGCAGAAATAGTACGGTCAAATGGTGGACGGGTTTTGACGATTCCATTTGTATATAATATATCAACTACGGATATAATAAACAAAATAATAAAATGATAGTAGTAACAGGGGCAACAGGTTTCATTGGTTCAAATCTCCTTGTTAAAATGGAGTATAGGGGATATGATGACATCATTGCCATAGACACATTTGGGAATTGTGGAAAATGGAAAAATGTGGAAAAACTTTCGACAGTAAGATTCAATTCTCCAGTTGAACTTGATGACATTTTGAAGAACCATAAAAAGGAAATAGAAGCAATTATTCATATGGGGGGAGTTTCGTCCACAACAGAAACAGATGCGGATTTAGTTGTAAAGAATAATATCGAATTAACTATAAAACTATATTTCTTTTGCAAATCAGTGGGGATACCATTCATATATGCATCTTCTGCATCCACATATGGTAATGGTGAAAATGGATATTACGACAATGACGATTTGGATTATTTGAAACGATTGAGACCGCAGAATTTATATGGTTGGAGTAAGTGTTACATTGATAGGTTTATTACATATGATAAAATGAAATCAAATATTCAAAATCAGGTAGTCGGATTAAAATTCTTCAATGTATATGGTCCGAACGAAAGTCACAAAAAAGATCAAGCAAGTGTAATGTATAAGTTCTATCATGAATTACAGGAGACCCAGAAAATAAGATTATTCAAGTCTTACAATGAATTATTTCGTGATGGAGAGCAGAAACGAGATTTTGTTTACGTTGATGACTGTGTTGATGTTATTCTTTGGGCATTAGGTCAGCCTTCCGTTAATGGAATATATAATGTTGGAACTGGATACGCAAGAACTTTTCTTGATGTTGCAAATATCATTAAATCATTATGTAGTAATGAAGCAGATATAGAATATACTGAAATGCCATTAGAAATTCAAAAACATTATCAGTATTATACATGCGCAGACATTAAGAAATTGAGGGAAGCTGGGTATGATAAACCTTTTTATTCAATAGAAGAAGGTATTAGTAGATATATAAACGATTATTTGAAATCAGAATAAATTAAAATATGAATAGAATTATATTTAATATAGCGGCAAAGACCGATAGAGCAGGTCGCCCAAGTACTCCAAACCAAGATAACATCTGGGTATGTCCAGACTTAACAAAATTCGGAACGCCTACAGATAAAATTCTGGGAACAGACGAGGATATAGAATTGTCAGAAAAGGGCGCACTTCTTGTAGTTGCGGACGGAATGGGAGGCATGAATGCAGGGGAAGTTGCATCAAGATTAGTTATTGATGGTATAAAAAGGAAATTCTCGAATATACCCGATTCTATTCTGACTGATGAATCTGAAATTCAACAATTTATAAGTAATGCTATTATAGAATCTGATGAATCTATAAAACTATATGCAAAAGACCATAGAGAAGCAGAAGGATTAGGTAGTACAATCGTATTGCTTTGGGTTCTCAATGGGAAAGCCTATTGCGGTTGGTGTGGCGATAGTCGTATTTATAGATATAACCCCAATAACGAGTTGGTTCGTTTATCTCATGACCATTCTTACGTGCAATCACTAGTCGATGAAGGAAAGATAACTGAAGATGAGGCGTTTGATCATCCAGATGGTAATATTATCACAAAAGCATTAGGGGATAATGGGAGTAAAGCAGATCCAGAGTTGCGCACATACGATGTTTATCAACGAGATGTTTTCATTCTCTGTAGTGATGGTTTGTGTGGATTGCTTACAGACGCAGAAATTTATGATGTAATACAAGCAACTTGCACATCTTCCAAAGATTCATTGAATGCCTTATGGAATAAAGGCCAAGAAACAGGCTGGTCGGACAATGCATCCATTGATGTCCTATGTATTGTTGATGGTGGCAAACCTGCAAAGGGAAGACCAGACGGTTATCCTATAATTGCAAAGAAACCAGTTGAAAAGAAGGCTGGTTCAAATAAAACTCAGATAGTTTCTGGAGGCGAGAATGTATATGCAAAGATACTGAAACCACCATATTTATATATTCTAGCCTTAGTTGCCTTATGCCTTTTAGGCCTTGCTTTATATAATGTTTTTGGCTCTAATGGGGATGAAGGTAGTACTAATAATGAGTATAATATTGAAGTCCCTGCAAGTAGTGATGGTAATGATACGGAAGTAAATACTTTGACCGATGGTAATCACGAAGGCTCGACCATAGGAGGTAGGCAAGGAAACAGTAACGCGAATACTGGTAACTCTAATCCAGGTAGGACTAACGCCACCCCTGGCCGTAACACAGGAAATAATGGAAATTCTTGGAATAACAATCAAAATAATAATGGACACCAGAACAATAATGGAAATACGGGGAACAACAATGCACAGCATAATGGAAACAATGGCGGCATTAATCAAGGTGTCATAGATCAACTGAACCAGAATGGGAACAATTCCAATGGGCATAGCATTCAACAGCCAGCAGAACAACATCCTTCTGCAGATTATATGCAATTCTTCAATAATGTATTGAACGATTATAACAAAGCATCAAGAGCTTGGAACCAAATAAAGCGACAGAAATATAGAACAAGACAACTTGAAAATGATATATATGATTTTATGGATCATATTGATACAAATATTAACTCATTAGTTAGTGATCAAGCTAATTACAAGGCACTTAAAGAAAAAGGTAAAATACAGAATTTTAAAGCTCTTAGAGATGACATAAAACGTAATTTTGACCATTACGGAACGACTCCCCCAGGAAGATATTATGAAAATGATGGACGAGGGAATAGTTGTCAAAATGGGAGCCAGAGCCAACAAAATGATGATATGTATAATCTTTAATTTTTAGTTTAATTATGGCAGATAACAAACAAATACATAAATTTAAGGCTGGAGAAGTATTCGATGAACGATATACGTTAGAGAAACTTATGGGGTCTGGTGGCTTCGCTGATGTTTGGAAGGCAAAGGACAAAGGTACCAATTCGTCAATTGCACTTAAGATTTATACCAATCTTGATGAGGATGGTATTAATGACTTGACAGAAGAGTATAAGCGTATGATGAATCTAAATCATACTAACATCCTCAAAGGTGACCATTTTGCAAGATGGGGAAACATTCCATATCTTGTTATGAAAGTATGTGACGGTGGCAGCCTTAGTAAAAAGGTTGGTAATATGGAAGTTCCTGAAATAATGCGTGTTGTACAAGATATTGCCGAGGGTTTGAAATACCTGCATGAGCACCAAATTGTTCATCAAGATATTAAACCTGCAAATATTCTTATTGACACACAAGGTAAGAACCCTGTGTATGTTCTGAGTGACTTTGGTATTAGTAGCAAAACAAAAACGCGACTAAGCCATAGCGTCAATATGAATAGCAAGAATCAAGGAACAAGTATGACGGAAGCATATGCTCCACCAGAGAAGTTTAGTTCCAAGAAAGAAGAACGTCGTCCTGATAGGAAAGGTGATATTTTCTCTTTAGGTATATCTTTATATGAATTGGCATGTGGTAATCTCCCATTTGACGATTTGTCAACTGGACGCGAACTATTACATAGTGACGTAGAAGTCGATTTCTCAGAAATAAAAGATGAGAAATTGAGGCGAATCATACAATGGTGTATGCAGCCAGATAAGGATGGTCGTCCAACTGCAGAACAACTCCTTAAAATTGTCAAGTCTAATGACATGCCAGAAGACAAAAAGGTTACAGGACATGGCAAGCATACTGTTCGCGTAAGCGATAGTGACAGTAACATGCCCAAATATCTACTTGGAATTATCGTGGCAATAGTAATAGGAGGCGGATTGTACTGGCTCTTCAGCAATAATGGTTTGGGGCCAATTTCAGAAAAGGGAGCCGATGGATATGTTCAAAAAGTGGACACCTTTACTATTAATGGTATCCGATTAGAAATGGTTAAAATACCAGGAGGTTCTTTCACAATGGGCAGTGAAGACGGTGATGCAAATGAAAAACCTGTTAAGTCTAAACAGGTGAGTGATTTCTATCTTAGTAAATATGAAGTTACTCAGAAATTGTGGTTCGTTATTATGAACAATAATCCATCAACAACAATTAATGACAATTTGCCCGTCAACAATGTTAGTTGGGATGATTGCCAGTTATTTATTCAAAAATTGAATGTTGTTACAGGACGTAATTTCAGACTGCCCACAGAAACAGAATGGGAATATGCAGCAAAAGCCAAATTGAAACCAGATGGTAGTATTGAGGCTACAGGACATAAATATTCTGGCACATCATCAAACCTGTCGGACTATGCTTGGTATTCAGCAAACAGTGGTGGTAAGATGCATGCTGTAGGTAGCAAAAGCCCAAATGATTTTGGTATTTATGATATGAGTGGTAATGTTATAGAATGGTGTCAGGACATATACACAAGCTATAGTACTGGTAGCCCAGAATTGGGAAAAGACGAGCGTGTATTACGCGGTGGCTATTATGATAGTGATGCGGCATCTGTGAAGTGCACAAGTCGTGGAAGCTGTCAATACACACAAGCCATGGAGCCATTCGGATTTAGACTTTGTTTACAATAATGTTTGTTAAATAGATGATAGCAACAGTATTCACTCCAAACGGGATTGTTGTCGCCACTGCTAGTTACGACAAATTCTACGAATATTTAGAATCAGATGATGGAACGATATTATCTCCCATCACGATGGATGGTCTCCCCCATAACTATTTATTCTGGGGGAAGTATTCTCTGACGTATAATATTCTAAATTCATATTCGGCAGAATTTAGTATTCTATCGAAATTTGATGAGTTGGCAGGCAAATGGGATGCGATTCCTCCTATAGCTGAGTTTATGCCATATCTAAAAAAACTATTGGTGGATAATAATATTCAAATCATAGGAGTAGTCGCTGCATATGACAAAGACAAAGGATTGTCTAACATTCCTTTTGTATATCAGATTCTAGGAGAGAATATAAGACGAATAAATCTTGACACAGAAGGACACCTAAACTATAATTGTGTTTATTTAGAAAAGTCCCCCTATATAGGAAAACTCCTACAACAGACACAAATAAAGAATGGAGATATTTGGGAAGACAATCAGGCTGTAAAGTTAAGGTGCGATTTGTTCTCTATTCATAAATCTATAGATCTTTGCCGATTTATGTTACGAACTAACTATTATGTTGAAAATATAAATTCCGCATTATACGACAATCCTCTAAAGGCTGATGTAACAATAATAACAAAAGAAAAAATAGAAACCAAATTAATGGATATTTAAGATTATGCCTAATGTACTATTGACTCAAAAATGTATAAGGTCTTGCCCTTATTGCTTTGCAAGGAAGCACATGCATGATGCTCCCCCAGAAGACATATTGAAATGGGAAGATTTAATTTACATTGTTGATTTCTTCCAAGCAGGTGGGGATACAAACATTTCACTGCTTGGAGGTGAACCTTTCTTGCATCCCGATATAGTGGATTATATATTATATATTATCCATAGAGGCATGCATGTCACTGTGTTTACTAGCGGTGTAGTTAGCGAAAAGATACTAACAGATGCAATTCACAAGTTTGAAAGTGTTGATCCACGCTCTTTAGGATTTGTCGTAAATTTGAACAATCCACGGGAGACTTCTTTCTCTGAGAATGAATCAATCGGCCGTTTCTTTAATGCGTTTGCACGATTTTGCACATTAAGTATCAATGTGTACAAATTGAATTTCGAATATTCTTATGCATTAAACACTATCAACAAATATGGATTACAACGACATATAAGGTTAGGTCTGGCTCACCCAATTCCAGGAAAGAAGAATATGTGCATTAAGCCGGAAGACTTACGTAATATGGCAGAGGAACTGATGGCCTATATACCAACGTTTGAAGCATTTGATGTTCATGTCGGTTTTGACTGTGGAATGCCGATGTGCATCTTTACAGATGAAGAAATCGGCAAACTATTTAAGCATACATTTGGCAATGTTAATTTCCGTTGCGGGGCCGCTATAGATGTCGGCCCAGATATGAATGTATGGGCTTGTTTCCCTCTTTCTGGCTATAACAAGCATTCTCTTTTAGAATTTCAAAATCACGAAGAATTATGTCGCTGCTTTGCTGATTTCCATAACTCTGTTCGAATTGAGGTGGGAGGCATATTCGAGAAATGTGATAATTGTGAATACCGTAGAAAAGGAATCTGTTCCGGTGGATGCCTTTCTCACGGATTAAATAAGTTTGTAAACGAAGACCATATCCGCAATGCACAAGTTTATCCCGACACATTGGAATAGGAACACACATGTTCTTGTTACAAAATATACATGGCCTATTGAGGAATACCTGAAAGGTCATGCCATCCTCGTACACATTAACTGTTTAGAGGACATTCCCAATATAATGAAACATGTTCATGAGACAACGCGTATACAGGCTTTTGTATATACAGACAAATACGCTTCTCTAGAAACCATAGATATCAATCCCGAATGGGGTGATGTACCTATTATATTATATATAAATAGGTTGGGGCAGTTCAGGAATATCCATGAGAAAATTAGTAAAATTAGAAATATGAATGTTGTACTAATCTTTACAGGTTCAGAACAGCAAGCAACAACTGACGCACAAATTGCCGCATCTTTGGGGATTCATTCTGGTATATCATTGCATCCGGAATCCCTATTATCTGATAACATATTGGATTTAATAACATACAACTTCTACGGGACAATGCCTCATGGGGAAATTGAACCGTTCTCTACCATGGAAAGATACTATGATGGTGAGAGTTATGTAAGTCCTAAGCTGGCAGAGTTTGTAAACCCATTACGCTATGTGTATGTTGACAGAGAAATGCATTTGGCATTCTCGCAAGAAGATCTTGACAAAGGAAACTATTTCGATAAAGGTATAGAAAAACTATATGAAGTGTCTTCACATGAGGCTGTCGCAAAAGAATCTTGCAAATGGCAAGAATTGTTTGTTAATGCTCACCCATGTACATTCTGTCCTGCGTTCAGAATATGTATGGGGTACTTTGACGTTCAGCGGGAAAAAGGTCGTTGTCGCGAAGTGATGAACGACTTATTAGAAGCTATCGAATTTAACAAAGAGAAACAACAGCAACAAAATAAGAGAGAAAGATGCCAACTATAATATATAAAGCTACTGAAGCATGCAATTGTAACTGCGTCTATTGTGATGTTGTTCACAAGAAGAAGCCAAGAACGATTCCAATGGATTTGTTCAAAATCTCCTTTGAGCGTTTTAACGAATATTTGTTAGAATACCCAAATGAGGAAATATGCATAATTTGGCATGGTGGAGAGCCATGTATGGCTGGATTAGACTTGTACAAGACAGCCTTGGTACATTTGAAAGAAATATGCCCAGAAACGCGAAATAGAATAAGGTTTGCTGTACAGTCCAATATCACAATGATAACTCAGGATTTTATAGATGTTTTTAAGGAAATGGGCATATATACAATCGGTACGAGTTATGAGCCAATACACGGTGTCCGCGGTATCGGAAAGAAGCGAGATAGCAAATTGTATAATAAGAAATTCTTTGAAGGTGTTAATTTACTGGAAAAGAATGGTATGACATGGGGCTTCATTTATGTGGTTACGAAGGCTGTTTTGGACAAGCCATTAGAGATTTTTTATCATCTTACGAACTTAAAACTAAAAGGGGGATTTGATTTCCATCCAGTCCTGGTATATGAAGATGCTGCTAAAGAATCACAGGAAACAGCAATAACACAAGAAGAATTTGCAGATTTTCTAGGTGCTGTATTCAAAGAGTGGTGGGAACATAGAGAACGTTATCAGCACATCGATCCATTTGATTCATATCTAAAGTATTACACTACAGGATACCAGTGTCTTGGCTGTGGTGATGCGCCCACTTGTGGACTGCATTTATATTTAGGTCCAGATGGGGAAACTGCACAGTGTGGAAGAGCTGCTGATTGGGACATACTCAGTTACGGAAATATACGTGATAAATCCTTAAAAGAGATATTTGCTGATGAGCAGAGAGCAAAGGTTGACAACAGAGTAAATGTTTTGCAGAATACCGATTGCAAAGGCTGTGAATACTGGCGTATCTGTCATGGAGGCTGTCCTCTGGATGCCTATAATGGTTATAAGGACTATGTTCGTAAAACCGATCAATGTCTCTCAAAGAAATTATTTTTGAAAAAGTATTTTGAACCCATAACGGGATTGAAATTCCCACAATTTACGAATCATGGATAAAAGACATATCGAATATCTTACACCAGATTTGCTAAAGTCTGAAGAACAGATTTGGGTGAATCCTGTAGGTGGCCTTGGAGACATAATAATGTTGTCAACGGCTATGAAACTATCATATGATGTGTATCGGAAGAAATTCTGTATTGCTCGAAGAGCACAATATACCGAATTCTTATCAAACCATCCAGCTGTTCAGGAAATCGGACATCCACCTGTTGGTAGTAACATCGTATGCAACGATTATTGGATGAGATCGGAATTTCAAGATGTCAACAATAAAGGCTTGGCTATTACATGCAAAATCTTTGGTATAGACGGAATTGAAGATGAGAATTTATATCTACCTGTAAACGCCGAGAATGATGCAACAGATATTTTATTGAAAAATATACCTTGGGGATCCAAGAATGTGGCGATAGTGTTTTCTTCAGAAAGCCCTAGAAAAATGATGCATCCAATAAAGTGGCATTTGATAGTTGAAAAATTAATTGCTCAAAACTGCTTTGTCCTTCAATTGGGACGCATGGGAGATGTTCATATAAGAGGAGCTTATTCTTTGATTGGAGCGACAACTCCTTTGCAGATTTTTGAACTATTAAAGCATATTGATGTTCTAATTACATTGGATAACTTCATTATGCATGCAGCAAAATTGGTACATACGCCAACTGTTGCTCTTTTCGGACCGACAGAAGCTTCGAGATATGGTTATGCAGAACATGTTTGTTTGCAGGCTGACTTGTCGAAATGTGACCAAAAAGATAAATGTCTTGGCCCGCATGTTTCTGAAAACTACTCTACACCTTGCCCATTATGCGAAAATCACTGTATGAATGGGCATGATGAAAATAAAATCGTAGATATAGCAATGACAATATTAAACAATAAATAAGCCCACTATGGAGAATAAAAAAATTAATCGCAGAGACGCATTAAAGCGAATTGGTAAAATGGCCGTTGCAGCTTCCGTAGCGAGCGTTGTTCCCGTAAATGTAACCGCAGGTGAACGAATACGTGAAAACGGCCCAAGTGGTTATAATAGTTTCCATAAGAGTTATGGAAGTTATCGTAGTTATGGAAGCTATGGTAGTTACGGTAGCTATGGCAGTTATAGAAGCTACAATAGTTATTACAGCTACTATAGTTATTATAGCTATTACAGCTATTCGAGCTATAGCAGTTACAGTAGTTATAGCAGTTATTCTAGTTACTATAGTTATTCCAATTATTATAATTACGGGAACTATTATAATTATAATAACTATTTCAATTATTTCAACTATTTCAACTATTTCAATTATGTCGCTTATTAGTTTAACTTGTATGCCGTTGATGATTGGTAGCTCGGAATTATTTATTATTGCGGCAATAGTTCTTCTTTTGTTTGGAGGAAAGAAAATACCTGAGCTAATGCGAAGTATGGGACAGGGTGTCCGATACTTCAAGAAAGGTATGAATGAAGATATTCCAGATAACAAGTTGACTTCCGATAATGAGAACGAAGTCCAATTACCAGTTGAAGACAAGAAATGAGGTATCGAGAGTCTGATAATATGCAAACGTTCGGAGAGCATCTTGATGTATTGAGAAAGATGCTTTTCCGAATCGTTTTGTTATCATTCTCAATCGCTTTTGTGGTTTTCTTTTTTAAAGGAACCATCTTTGAATATCTTTTAGCACCCTGTTCTTCAGACTTCGTAACTTTTGGCTTTGTAAATAAGACGTTAGCATTATTTGGCGATAGTGGCGAGATCTATGGTAGCCAAATGGAACTAATTGCGACTGATCTGCAAAGCCAATTTTTGGCACATATGTCCATGTCGCTATATATAGGTATTTTGTTTTCTTCCCCATTTATCGTTTATGAGCTTTTCAAATACATATCACCAGCACTATACGAAAATGAACGGAAGTATTCCTATAGAATTGTTGTCGCGGCCTATTCACTATTCGTAATTGGACTTCTCGTTTCATATTATGTTTTGTTTCCAATATCTTGTAGATTTCTTGCGTCTTACAGCGTATCGGAACATGTAAAAACCATGGTGACATTAGATTCGTATATCAGCACATTCGTGTCCTTAACGTTCTTGATGGGATTGGTTTTCCAACTGCCTGTGCTCTCCTTCTTCATGGCGAAAATTGGTATAATTAATGTTTCTGTGATGACCGAGTATAGAAAGCATGCTTTCGTGCTGATTCTCTTGATTGCTGCAATCATCACACCTCCCGATGTTATGACTTTGATATTAGTGTCATTACCTCTTTATGTTTTATATGAATTAAGTGTTATTGTGGTAAGAGTGTCTCAAAAATAGTTCAATATGGATACAAAAGTAATAATAGAGGTTGTTTGCCCTCATTGTCATAGCAAGCTAATGATGAAAAAGAAACCTGAGGTTACTTCTAAGATATTAAAATGTCCAGGAAATGGTTGCGGGAAGGAACTTCATATAGTTTTTGATGTAACTAAAGACCCTCAGACTTATCAAATTATTGAAGAGGAAAAAGAGGATAATAACAAGAAAAAAGGAAATACCGTCTATAAGAAAAGCGCCAATTCTGAAAATGAATTTGATCTTGGCACAGAAAAGAAGAAGACGGTTTATGGCAAAGACAAGCACAAGACCCCTCATAATGTCTATAATGACATGGATGAAGATGATGAGGAAGAAATAAAGCCTAAAAAGAAACATAGGCTAGGAGAACGTATATACCTTACCCATATTACATGGTTTGGTTTGCGAAACCAAAGATTTCAATTGTATGAAGGTACTACTACTATCGGAAGATACGATGAAGACGACACATCCGATATTATGATTCGAGGTGACGAAACAATGAGCCGCAAATCAGTTGCCATTATCATAGAAGAAGAGGATGGGATTTTTGATTATAAATTAAAGGTCTTAAATGCAACAAATAAAGTTAAGGTAAATGACCAAAGAGTGAAAGAAGGCTCTGTGGTCTATCTTGACTTTGGCGATATAATTATGCTTGGCAATTCCAAATTTAAGTTTGATAATCATTAATGATATGACTAACGGTGAATATTTATATCTCAATTCCAGAGACGAACTTCTCCGACTTGACATAAATAAAATAGTGTTCTTCGAGGGAGAAGGAAATTATACAAATATTGTCTCAGCTAATAAATTAAAGGGCGTAGTATGCATGAATCTTGCACGAATACAAGATGTTCTTGATGAAAAACTCAAAGAACATTCTATCATATTTGCACGTGTTGGCAAACGATATATTATTAATTTAAACTATATATATTCTATTAACCTCATTAAGCAAAAACTTACTTTGAGTGATGGGTATATGTTTGCATATCAGCTTGACATTGCAAAAGAGGCATTAAAGAAATTGAAAGATCTTCATAGTAAATAGTGTGCGCATGGAAATAATTATCGGCCGAGATCCGGATTCAAGTTGCTTGGCACTTTTGGTGGATGGCAAACGTGGAAAAGACTCTACCATTATCTTGCCTAATAGTGTCAGTCGTTTGAAACCAGAAGAAAAGACGGGACATTGTCGTTTGTCTTTAAAAGGAGATTCCATAAAGATAACGAACTTAAATCCACAGAATGTTACATATGTGGATGGTGAAGAAATTGAATCTTCAAAAATAATTGATACTCATAGTATTGTGGAATTAGGAGCGGACCAGTACCGTATAAGCATTAAGAAATTGCTAAAAAAAATTGGATATGTTCCTCCAGTATCAATAAAACACCTAAAGCGAGTTTGGGAAAGATACGATCGTACGCTATTAAAACTACAGGTTGAACAACAGAAAGCAGCAAACCAACAAAAGTTGCAAGGTCTCATTTCGCAAGCATCAGTACTTTGCGTTATCATTCCTTCTGTAATACCATCTATTCCAATACCAGGCATGATTAGAGTGCTACTTGTGATTGGAGCTCTTGCCTTGGGTGTGTATTTTTATATCAAGGGAACAAAAACCGATGAGTCATTCGTTGTTAAGAAACGTGAGTTAGACGAACAGTTTAAGGAAGACTATGTATGTCCCAAATGTGGATATTTCTTTGGGTTTACGCCATATGACAATCTTACGTATAAAAAGAATTGTCCAAATCCCAATTGTAACACTCCTTTAACCACATAAAAGGAGAGACCAAGAAGGTTTTGTGTAATAAAGTGGGGTGTTTGTGTAAGATGCTTTTAAAAGTATGGTGGCTTGGAATAATCAGCCTATCTTTGCATCAGAAACAATAAGTTTAACTCTTTAAAAATTACAATTATGGAAGAAAAGAAGAACAATAGCACTAAGGGTGCTGCAAAATGGAAAGAGGTTTTGGTAGGTGGTGTTTCAGGCATAGCACTTGGTGCGGCTGGTACTTTGTTCGCTAGTTCTATTCCTTTGGATGCTTCCGCAGAGACAACTGAGGAAGAAAATGCTAATCCAGACGGTGAGGCTACAAATGCGTCTGCCACAGCACAGATGGCTACGGGCGTGAACGACTCTATGTCTTTTTCTGCCGCTTTTAATGCTGCTCGTGCAGAAGTTGGGGCTGGTGGAGTTTTTGAGTGGCATGGCAATCTGTACAGCACCTATACTGCTGATGAATGGAATAACATGGATGATGCGGCAAGAAACGAGTTCGCAGAATCTATTCACTGGGATGGCCCATCTCACGAATACGTTGCATCTAACCATGGTCATTCATCGCATTCAACTCATACAACGAATGCAGAGGATGTTCATCAGACAGCCAATACGACAACTACTAATACTGCCCAAAACAATCAAAATCCAGGTAAAGAAGATGGGGAGTCTCCAGACGTGGAAATAATTGGCGTGGATCATGCTAATATTGATGGCGAACATGATTCTATAATCGGTTCTGCAAGTATCAACGGACAAGCTGTTTATTTCATTGATGTTGACGGTCAGGATGATGAGTTTGAATTGATGGTGGCGGACACGAATGGAAACCAGCAAATTGATGAGGGAGAAGTTGTGGACATTTCAGAACAGCACATGTCTGTTTCTCATTTTGAGCAAATGGCTCAGGCAAATCAGTCTAATCACAATAATGAGAATGAAGAGCCTGTTCAGTACTACGCAAACAACGAGGATCTTCCAGATTACGTTAATGATGCTGATCCAGGTACTTTAGCATAATATTATTTGAGGGCATATCGTATGGTATGCCCTTTTTATATAACAACATACATAATATGGAACTTAAAAAAATTGGAGTAATAGTATTTGGATTTTTGTGCCTAACATTAAATGTGTTGGCTACGAATAAAATACACTTGGTGTCCGTAGGAATATCTGACTATCCAGGCGTAGCTAACGATCTGACATTGCCTACGAAAGATGCAGCTTCTGTAAAATGGTTATACGAAAAGAACTCAAATGCGGTGACAGCAATATTGACCAATAGTGCGGCAACAAAGGAAGCTATATTGACTGCTATCCGTACTACATTCAAATATTCATCTACAGATGATATTGTTGTTTTCTTTTTTAGTGGGCATGGATATAAAGGTGGATTTGTTGCATATGATGGTTATCTAAGTTACGAAGACGTGAGACAAGCAATGAGTGTTACTCATTGCAAAAACAAAATGATTTTTGCAGATGCCTGTTTTTCTGGAAAAATGAGACAGGGGTCATCTGAAGTAAAACAAGAACATGAAAAATCAAATGTAATGCTCTTTCTATCATCTCGAGATAATGAGACATCCATAGAGCGAAGAGATATGAAGAACGGTTTTTTTACTTCATGTTTAATAGATGCTTTGCGTGGAAAATCGGATTCTAATAGAGATAGGACGATAACTGCAAAAGAATTATTCAAGTTTGTTAGTGATAACGTAAGGGCTTTATCAAAGAATAAGCAGCACCCTGTAATGTGGGGGCATTTCTCTGATGACATGCCTGTAATTATTTGGTAAAAAATATACAAAAATATACAGACGTATGAAACTTTATTTTATATTTGCTTGGTTAGTACTTTCTGGGACAAGTTCTGCACAATCTTTCTCAGATAAGTCGAAACTACAAATTGGCGACTTTGTATACATCGATGGGACTTTCTCGCATAGACGGATAAATAGCAAGAAATGTGTAGGTGTTTTAATAAGTAAACAAATGACGGCAGAGGACAAAAAACATGGATGGAGTACTGGTGTTGTTGTTTCTCTTGAGGATTTAGGTAAAGGTACTTTATACAAGTGGGGACCAAAGAATGCTAGTATTGGCGATTATAGGTATGAGGCGTTAGATACTCTCTCTGCGACCTATGAAGCTTTTAATGCTTTAAAAAATATGGACAAGGTGAATTTTCCTAATAGTGGATGGAATTTGCCAACATCAAAACAATGGGACGATATGCTTGATAATATAGGTAATAGACAGATTCATAAAATCAACAACAAAGGAAAGTTTCCTAATCATACAGCAGAGGAAACATCTGAAGACTTAAATAACAAAATTGGCGGTTTTATATTAAATGATAGGCATGGCTATTGGTTATCAGAATCCTCTTTCCATAGTACTGCACATATTGGCGATGCTCATTCAAGCAATAGCGGTGGATATCATGATAGCTATAATGGAAGAGGACGTTGGACAGTCGATGGATTACCAGGATTTGTAGGCGACAGACAACAATATCGAAGGGTTAGAGCTGTTTTTATGTTCTAACATTTTTATTTAATGGATTCATTGCTTACTATTATTTATATTTATGATAATATACAGACATTATTTCATATTTTGCTTTTTCTGTTTTTTATCCTGCAATAATGTTATGTCACAAAGTCTTATTGTTGTAGCCCAACAAGAAACTGGCATGTATAATCAAACGTGGTTTTATGGCGGAAGTGGTAATTCATTACAAGAGGATAAAATTAAGGAGTATTGGAATGAAGATTTTTACATCAATTCTATTGCATATACTTCTAAAGGATGGTTCGTAACAATGGCAAAAGGGGTAAAATGGACAGGTCAATCATATAGTTACAATTCATCTTGGCCTGATGAGTGGATTCAAGAGAAGCGGAAATCCGGATATATGATAACTTCCTTGTCGACAAGTGGATCGAATTGGATGGTTGTAATGTCTAAAAATACGGACTACAAAACACAGGAGATTTGTTCTGCTCCATGGTCTACGATGAAAGACTGGATAAAGAAATGGTGGAATAATGATTACTATATAACTAGTCTTACATGCCGAAATGGAATGTGGACGATTGTAATGAGTAAGACATCACTTTATACAGATCAGTCTTATATGTCATCCTCTACAACAAGTGGAATAAAAGAAAAAGTAAAAAAGAAATGGGAAGAGGGGTATCGTATCATTGCATTTGAATATGGAGGTGGTGAATATTTATGTGTAATGAGCAAATTGGCAGGAAACAAAACTCCAATGCAAAGTTACCAAATTGAGTCATCGGATGTCAGTGGATTTATTAATGAAAAATGGGCCGAATCTTATAATGTCATCTATATAGGA
>ERZ809426.1107-NODE-1107-length-17412-cov-7.147779_pt1 | contig 17412 bp, 15 predicted proteins | sample MGYA00520791_ERZ809426 | MGnify/ENA primary metagenome ERZ809426 (study PRJEB31576, sample SAMEA3212668) | Homo sapiens | biome: human-gut; feature: human gut; material: fecal | place: Sweden | collected 2012 ... | reverse complement strand
ATACTTCTGGCAAAGAAATCGGGTGGTTTTCGGTGTTTACGGCAGATAAAAGCGTGGACAAACCAATTCTTCTTATCAGTATGGTTGAGAATGTGAAAGGAATCGGTGGAAGTGGTTATGTTGTTAAAAAGGATGCAACCGTATTGGAGGAATATTTTGAAAAATAAAAAAATTTTTACGGGGAATTATTACATATGTAAGAAATTTGCGATGATATTGATAGTTCTTATTGTTTTTACAGGGTGCGGCCAAAATCGAATTACGGAAAAAGAAGAAAAGAAAGAAACCGTAGAATCTGAAATGAATGCAGAAGTAAAAAAAACAGCGCAAACTTTTCGGTCTGTTTATATGAAGGAGAAGTCGGAGTTAAATACATTAAAGGCGAAAAGAAAAATTATCAATTGTCTGGAAGAGAAAGGATATGCGGCAGTAGATTGTGATAATCAGATTGATATGGTCAATCGTGAAAAAGTGGAAGAATTTTGCAAAACAGCGGAGAAAGAAGAACAGGCAGCAGTAGATATTGTACAACCGAACAGAGATTCGCTACAATATTAATTTATGTATAATTATGTTGTAGGTACAAAAATAGTGTGACAGCGAGGTAGAGAAAATGGAAGAGCAGATAAAAAAGATTTATGAAAAGCAGAAAAATGGACGCATCAGGATGATACGGAATGTGCTGTTGATTTATGTAGCATTGATCTGTGTGGTGAGTATTTTCAAAGGAAATCCGTTCCCGCATCAGGAGACAGTACTCTTTTTCGATGTGAAGCAGCCGGGCTGGGTCACGACAGATCCCTGGCTTCTGTGGATTTGCGTGGTGGTTGATCTGATTGCAGGTATATTCATTTTAATCAGGGACATTCTCAGAGATTTTTCAAAAATTGACCGGATTCTGTCACAGCAATGTGATGCAGAAAAATATTCAGAAATGCTGGAAGAGTTGATAAAGTACGGAAAGAGCTTGGATTATCATGGATTTCAAAAAAGTGTCATGCTGATAGCTGAGTCTAAATATGTAGTTGCACTGATCATAAATGGGCAGTTGCAGAAGGCAGAAGAGTATATAAAGAATGAATGGGAAGGAAAAAGAGAGGGACGTTCCTGGCAGCAGGTCATGACGAATCTCGAACTGTCGAAGAAATATCAGGAGAAAGATGCGGCAGGTTATTCGGCTACATTAGAAAAAGCAGGGAAAGTATTTCAAAAGAATCCACTGTTTATGGCAAAAAATTTGATGCTGAAAGGTGAAGATGAGGCAGCAGTAAGATTACTGGAAAATGATACGGAAAAGTTGCCTTATTATGAGGTTACACGCAGATTCCTGCTGGGAGTATGTTACTACCGAATCGGAAAAGAAGAGCAGGGAAAAGAATGTATGGAATATGTAATTGGGCATGGAAATACGTTGAAGTGCAAAGAAGAAGCGGAAAAATATGTAACAGTGTAAGTAAGGATGTTCTTTAAAATGACAGGGTAACAAAAATGGAGAAGATATAGAGGATGGTAATAAAATAGGATATATCGCACATAAAGATGGTGAATCTGGAGTATACAATTCCTGAAAATATACTTGATTTTTAAATATTACAAGCGTAAGATTTAAGGAACAAAAAAATTAGAAGAAAGGAATCGGTGGAAGTGGTTATGTTGTTAAAAAAGATGCAACAGTATTGGATGAGTATTTTGAAGGATAAAAAAATTTTTATGGGGAATTATTACATATGTAAGATATTTGCGATGATATTGATAGTTCTTATTGTTTTTACAGGGTGCGGCCAAAATCAAATTACGGAAAAAGAAGAAAAGAAAGAAACCGTAGAATCTGAAATGAATGCAGAAGTAAAAAAAACAGCGCAAACTTTTCGGTCTGTTTATATGAAGGAGAAGTCGGAGTTAAATACATTAAAGGCGAAAAGAAAAATTATCAATTGTCTGGAAGAGAAAGGATATGCGGCAGTAGATTGTGATAATCAGATTGATATGGTCAATCGTGAAAAAGTAGAAGAATTTTGCAAAGCAGCGGAGAAAGAAGAACAGGCAGCAGTTGATATTGTTGTTGTATTTGATGAAGGGGAAATTATACAATATCATTTAGAGTCAATGAATGGAAAGATAAATGTTCGATTATGTCAGGTTAAATGGAAAGATAATAGTCCACAGGCTAATTATTATGATGAATATGAAGCATATGAGTGGAAATATACAGAAAAAGGATATTTGTTTCTGAAGGAATATCACCCACCGGGATTTGATGGAGCACCGGGTGAAACTGGATTCAGAGTGCAGCCATTAGATAAAACATGCCGGGAATTGAATCGAAAATATGTTATGCCGTTGGGGTATGCACTTAATAATCTGTTGATTACAAATTGGGATAACCAGAATTATACGGAACTTGATTTTTATGATCTTTATGAAAAAATGTATTATATGAAATATGGAAAGCAAGTTCCATATGAAGCAAATTATGGTGGAGCAGAATATGAAGTTCCAGAAGGTGAGTTTGAAGAGGTTATAAAGATCTATTTACCATTTAGTAATACCGAGATTGAAAAGGGAACTTTTTATAACTCTGATAATAGAACTTTCAGATACAGACCACGAGGGTTATATGATTGTGAATTCCCATATGAGCCATATCCGGAAGTTATCTCATATGAAAAATTACAAGATGGAACATTAAAACTTACGATAGAAGCAGTATGGGAAATCAGAATGTTAGATCAGGCAATCACCAGTGAATTGATGATAAAACCTATGGAAGACGGAAGTTTCCAGTATTTATCAAATAAGGTAATCAGTTCAGATCAAAATGCAAATGCAGGGTGGTATATGCCAAGGTTAACAGAAGAAGAGTGGGAAGAGAATTACAGTAATAATTAGGGGGCAATATGAAAAGAAAAAGTATTTTGTTAGTACTTTGTATAGGAATGATTCTGACTTCCTGTGAAAGTAAGATATCGTTAAACAGCACAGATGTAAAAAATGAGAAGAATCAGAAAAACACTACCATGGAAAATCCGGATAAGGGATATAATCTACCAATCGATGAAGACAAGAAAAAGGAAGTTGTGAACGATTGTGAAGAAGTTATGGGCATTGTCCGAGACATTTATTCTGAATATAATGGAATACAAGAAGCAGATCAGAACACTGCTGAGCAAATGATGAATCGGATGAAAGAAATTATCAAACAAAATGGGAATCCGGTCATTGGTTCCGATCATTATTCTGTTATGGATAATTATCAGAAGATGGAACAATTTTTAAAATCTGCAGAACAAGAAGAAAAAGGAAGTGTAATTTTATATGAAGCAGATACAGATGGTGGAATTACCAGAAAAGAATATAGTTATGATGGAAAAGAAATGAGTGTGATGTCCGCAAAAATGATCTGGAGTGAGGATACAGAGCCTGTACTTACATACATATCGCTATCAAAAATAAAAGAATGGGCATATACTGAAAATGGGAATTTCTGTTATGAATTATGCGTACCTGAACCACCGGAAGTGACAGAGATTGTAGATGGAAGTTGTATTATCCGGGTAAAGCCTTTGAGTGAGGAGTGTCGGGAATATTCAAAAAAATATGTGAGTACGTTCGGCTATCAGGGAAACAATCTGTTATGTTCAAACTGGAATGCGGAGGATATGCAGGGGTTGGATTATAATGGACTTTATGAATATTTTTATCAAATGAAATATGGAGAAAAATTTACTGCAGAAAAAGAGGTTGTGGGAATTCCAGCAGAAGAGTTCGAAAATGTAATTATGACATATCTTCCTGTTACAAAAGAAGAATTGAAAGAATGGGCGGTCTACGATGAACAAAGTAATATGTTTATCTGGGAACGATTGGGATGTGGTAATTATTCACCAACACATTTTGGCTTGTCTTTACCGGAAGTAACAGAAGTCAGGCACAATGAAGATGGAACCATTGTTTTGACAATTCATGCAGTATGTGATTCTGTTGTATGTAATGATGTTGTTATTACACACGAACTTACGATGAAAATTCAGGATGATGGAACGATTCAGTATGTTGGAAACAGGATTTTAGATAATGGTATTGATAATATACCGAGGTATCAGTACCGGTTAGGTAATTTGCAGAATTGATCAGTAGAGAAGAAATAAATAAAGAGAACTGATAACGGGAAATTATGCTATCAGTTCTCTTTATTTATTTCCAAATACCAAGATTAGAAAGTACAGATTTTGTTATTTCGGTAGCCTGACTTCCAGTTGCACCAGAAGAGGATTGAATATTTGTTGCGAAGTAGTAAGTATTATTCGATGTTTCAATGTATCCGATAAACCAGCCATTGACATCTTTACCATTGACACGCCCGGTTCCTGTTTTCCCGTAAAGAGAACCGGAAGAAGTAGTGGAAAGCAGCAGAGCTTTTTTTACTGCCTGGATATTTTTACTGTCAAAATGAAAATTATTTTGATAGAAATCCTGTAACAATTCCACCTGTTCTATGGGTGATATCTTCAGAGAGAAATCTGTCCAATAGAGATTTAGATTTGTTCCAGTATTCTGATTCCCATAGTTTATTGTCTGTAAAAATGTTCTTACGGCTTCAAAACCTGCCTGTGAATCAATTGCCTGAAAATACCAGTTTACGGAATTATGTATAGCCGAGGTTAAATCTTGATCGGCTTCCCATGAATTAAAAGGATATGGTTCTCCATTCCATGTGAAAGTGGAATGTTCTGGTGTAATAATTCCAGATTCCAAGCCAAGTAATGCATCATATATTTTATAAGTCGAATTCGGTGATACACGTGTGGAAGCATGCTCCATATTATAAATATTCCATTTATCAGCAGACTGATCATATAAAACAAAACTTCCAGTGTAGTCCCCAAAATTGGAAGAAAGATTTAGCTGAGTAATATTCTTTTCGGTTGTGTCAAAATGATACCCAGTCTGATCAGAAGCATAAACAGAAAGTATGGGAATGCATCCAATGATGATAGTAGAGACGAATATGCATATAAGATATCCACGAATTTTTTGTTTAAAAGTAGGTTGGTGGAATGATGCAATATTTAAAATGCGTCCTTTTAACTGTTTTATATTTCCACTAATTCCCATAGTAAGAGGGAATGGAGACAGAGCTATTGTTTCGGCAAAGTTAATCAGTGTATTTCCATATGACTTGTATTCTGTTTCTTTCAATAATTGTAATACAGCACTGTCGCAGGCAAGTTCCCGTTCCTGACGTATTCTTTTTAGAAAATACCAGATTAGGGGATTGAACCAGTAGAAAACATTTACTGTATTTATCAAATATCCAATTAGAATATCTTTATGCTTGTAGTGCTGCAGTTCATGAAGAAGCATATATCGAATATCAGTTGCGCTTATAGTTCCAGCGTTAAAATCTGAAATCAAGTGAATTGGAAGATAAATGCGAGGATGCAGGAAACCAGCCAAAACAGGAGATTTCAAAAATGCTGTACTATAAATCGGAATGGTATGCTTGCTGTTCACTTCGTTTAAACATTCTATATAAAGAGCGTTTAGTTCTTCATTTTGAAGAGGTAAAGCAGAACTATGTAAGGCTTTTACTTGTTTTACTGAGCGGTAGAGAAGAAAAAACATTATGAATATACCGATACTCCAGAAAAATACAAGTAATGTGTGAATAAAAGTTGGTATTTGGGTGCTGACAGAGACAGCAAAATCATTTATTTTATCCAAATTATAACCATTACCAGAAAGAAAAGTGGTTTGAATGTCACCATTGGTACTTGAACTGGCTGTCAGCAAATGGCTCCACGATATAGAAGATGGGGCAGAGTTTATCGGTAAAAAGGGAACAATTAGAACGGCAAGAAATATAATCGAAAGATTATATTGCATACGTGCGGATAATTGCCTTTGCAATAAATTTTTTAATCCCAGTAAACTACCTAAAAAAATACAAATGATGGCATTACAGAGTAAAAATCGAAAACTAAAATATATCAAAATATGCTCCTCCCATGGTTAATGATTGGAAAGAAGATTCCGTAAGCTGGCAATGTCTTCTTCAGACAATTTATCATCCTCAATGTAAGAGGCAAGCATAGAAGTGATATTACCATTATAATATCGCTTTAAAAAAGAATTACTTTCCTGCCGAATATATTCGTCTTCCTTGACCAATGGAGTATAGACAAAAACCCGGCTTTGTTTTTCATAGGTTAGTGCTTTTTTAGAAACGAGACGTTTAATCAATGTCTGAATTGTTTTAGGACTCCAACTGGAAATTTGTGTTAATTTTTCAGTAATTTCATTGGTGCTGATTGGTGCGTATTTCCAAACGATTTTCATAACTTCAAATTCAGCTTCTGAAATTTGAGGCAGATTGCTCATGTGATATTCCTCCAAATCTTACAGATGTAATAAAAATATTATATATCTTAAAAGGTTATTCTGTCAACGAAATAAAAACTTGACTTTAAATCTTACAGATGTAATAATAGATAAAAATTACACTTGTAAGATTTAGAACGTGAAAGGTTTTTATAAAAATGGGAAGGGTAGTTGTTGTAACATTTGATGAAAATGAGGAAGAAAAATTAAATGAATTATTACATTTTCTGTCTGCTAAAAAATACTCTGAGATGCCTGATAAACAAAATAGGGTACTTGATTACGGAGTATTAAAAATAAATGCGGAATATCGTTCTGTAGAAAGTAATGGTGAGCTGGTTCAATTGACGAATTATGAATTTGAAATATTATATTTGCTGGCAAAAAATCCAGGACGGATATTTTCAAAGGAACAAATATATACACAGGTGTGGAAAGAACCATATTATGGGGCAGAAGATAATGTTATGGGCATAATTCGGAGAATCAGAAAAAAGATTGAGCCAGATTCTGCAAAACCAAGATACATTTTAAATGTATGGGGAATGGGATATAAATTTAATGGTGAATTGATGAAATGATGGAATATAAAATTGGGCATAATTAAGTAAAGATACAAAAAATAGTAGGAGAAATTTTTATGGAAAATGATATTTGGAATAAAATATCCTCTTTTTTGAACCAGTTGCGTTGTGAGAATATAAACAGAGAAAGTTATATCTATTTCCAAGAACTTGCAAATATTCAGTTGAAGAAGAAAATGGAAAAAGAAAAGGTGAATAAACTTCTCGATCATATAAGTAATGAGGACAGGGAGAAGTTGAAGCAATATGGAGAAATTTTGGAAGAAGAAGCGTTTGTGTCAGAACAAAGGGCATATTGTCAAGGATATGTAGATTGTATTCAGTTATTGGCTGGTTTAGGACTCTTGAAAAAATCGACGGATATGGAAAAAATAATTAGCGAGATGAAAAGCAATTAAGTGTGTCGTGGAGGAAAATGTAGTATTTGATAGATAAAAGGATGTTCGTAAAGAAGAAACAGTTATGTTATATCAAGTTGTAATGATATAGCATAACTGTTTTTAACATATGGTAATAGTATTTATTCCACTAATTTTAAATATCAGTAATTATCAGCTATTTATCGGTATTTTACAAGTTTTATTTTGTATCATTAGTAGTGTCTACGTTAGAAATAAAAGGATTAGAATCTAGCAGAGCTGTCGTAGTTGCAAGAATTACCTGTAACTGATAATCATTGCACTGATTTAAGAGCCGAAGAATCTGATCATATGTAGAATTATTTTTATTCTGATTTGGATAAACGTAGTCATCAGCAGAAATATTTAAAGTCTGCATGGTTTTACAAAATAATTCCAGACTGGGACCGCCTTTATGGCGTTCGAGGTCTCCAAGATAAGCCGCCGATATTCCGAGTTTTTCAGCAAGAGCTTCTTGTGTTAAATGCATTTCCATACGCCCTTGTTTTACTAAAGTGGCAAATAATGTTTTTGGAATATCCATGTTTATATACCTCCATAAATTTAGTGTATTACCCTAAATTTGAAAAGTGAAAAGGGTGTAACATTAGAAAAAATACAGGGTATTACCCAATGGATGAGAAAGCATACAAATCTCTTTCGGTTAAAAAAAACAGATTCCGAAAGAGCAGTATTTGTATGCTTATTTTCTTTTCCGGAATCTAACCGGAGAAAATATGGTTCTTAGCAAGAGTTCAGCTAAAAAATTCTGTTCAACAGAAGGTATTCAATTAAAAAAATCTCAACAATTTCATTAGTAAATGTTGGAATTGAAACTAGGGTAAGAGCCAATAATGAATCCAGGGTAATAAAATATCGAATTAAATGCGTCCATAGGAGTGAAATCTGTCAGGGCGTTTTTTGTTACCTAAATATTGAGAATGAGCAATTCAAAATAAGGGCGATTGTTCGTATTCGTGCCCCGCCTACTGATCTGAATTCAAAAAAATTCAGATTGGAGGAAAGGTCATGGAAGGCAGACAGCCTAAAAGAAGAAAAGATAAATATAACCCATATGAAATCTATGAGAAGGACGGAAAATATTATGTTTCATTTCGTAATGGTGAAAAAGAGTACAAGGATTTGGAAATAGGAAAGAATGTATATGAAGCTTTTAATACGTTTGAATTGCAGGATGTGTCGCATATGAATGTTGTGGACAGGCATCTGGAACAGTCAGAAATCTGGGATTCCAGTTTATATGAACGGATATTTCAGAAAGAAGAAAATGTAGAGAATACGGTTCTGAATAAACTGGAAGCGGAACGGTTACATAGTGCAATTCAGCAGTTGTCGGAAATTCAGAGAAGACGATTGATGAAGTATTATTTTGAAGATAAGAAATATGAGCAGATTGCACAGGAAGAAGGATGCTCTTTTCAGATGGTAGCAAAGTCTGTAAAAGCAGCAATCAGAAATTTGAAAAAGATTTTGAGATAGTGGGTTGAAAAATAGCATTTAAGTGAGGAAACAGGTGGAAAGAGAAATATTCTGATCCACCTGTTTCTTCTTTTATCACAAAAACTGGGGAGCGGGACGAACATTGACAAATTCATATACATTCATCAGGCACATTCCTGTTGTTATCGTGATGAGCGTAAGCCACATTAACAGATACGCCATAACACGGATTGGGTAAAGACAGCGAAATCCCACCCGTATACTTCCTTTTGGTTTCAGTTTGTATTGCCCAGACTGTTGAGCGAAAAATATCTGGTTATAGCTGTCAGAATGCTTCTGGCAAGGCGATGACAGACAACAGGCATAATGATACTCCTGTCCGGTCATAAAGTCGTGTATACAAAATATTTCTTTGATGCCGCAACAAGTGAGGGCAGCTTCAGGAGATCCCTGGAGAGGAAAAATCCTAATCCCATATATTTATTTTAAATAAAATCCTGTGGAGCTGATCAGCAGTCAGCCGTCTGATGATTTCCCAATTACAAGTCGGGACGTCGGGGACAAATAGGCTTGTATTTTACATATTTAGGGATAACAACAGTTAGAAAGTCGAGAGGAGATAAAGCAAAGATGGAAGATAGAAACGTCAGGCGTGGGGATATTTATCATGCCGACCTTGATCCTGTATTTGGAAGTGAACAGGGCGGTTATCGTCCGGTGCTGGTGATTCAGAACAATATAGGAAATAAATACAGTCCGACAGTGATTGTGGCAGCAATTACTAGTAAAGAAAAAATGAAACTGCCAACACACATTGCAGTCCCGGAAATGGAAGGGTTAGAAAAAGATTCTGTAGTGCTGTTGGAGCAGCTTAGAACTTTAGATAAAAGACGGTTGGAAAATTATGTGTGTACCTTAGACCGCACTGAAATGGAGAAAATCAATAAAGCAATCAGGAGAAGTACCGGGATACCGAAGATAATTGAAAAACCGTTAGTCGTGAGCCTGTGCAGAGTATGTGCAGGCAATTTTTATGATGTGCCGGGGCATTATATCCGGCGGGTGAATCCGGAACAGCGATATAAGGAATTATGTATGTTCTGCAATGTCCGGAATGGGTACGACTATTATATAGGAAGAAAGAACAAGTAGCACGTAAAAGTCAAGTGTGCGATTTGAAAATTCGCACATTGGACGATGCAGACGAAAATAGATATCTTAGTGGTGTACCGTTTTTAGATGTTACACAGCTAAAAACTACCGGTAGTAAAGCGCAAAGATTAGGACGAGGAGGATAACGTCATGGCAATGATAGAGAATGAAATGGAAAAGAAAGTATATAAAGTAGAAGATGTTCAAAATTTGCTTGGGCTGGGACGCTCCAAGGCATATGAATTTATAGAAAATGTTTATTATGACAGAAAACCATTCCGGGTGTTGAAGATTGGCAGATCTTATCGTATCCCATGCAATTCTTTTGATAAGTGGCTGAATGGAGACGAGGAGAGAGAAAGAGTGAGAGCAGAATGAAACAGAAAGAAACGCAGCAAGAGACAATGTCAAAGGAAAAGAGAGTTGTCTTTTTTGAAGGAAAATCATGGTATCACAGAACCAAAGAGCTGCAGGACGATCTGACGACAAAATATGGGAAAAAAGGTGGCTTTGAAACGCCGGAAGAAGCAGAGAAAAGTTACTGGGAATATGAAAAAAGATACCAGAAGAAGCAGAGAGATCTCCAGATTGCAAAAATGCAAAAGACAGATGTGATGCTTGGGGATTATCTGGAATACTGGTTTGAAAATATTTTCAGTCCGAGAATTGAGACAACCACGAGAATGGTTGGAGCATATACCTTATATAATCTGATTCTTCCGAGTATGGAAGCAGATATCAAATTAAGGTATGTTTCAGTAGAGTATTTAGATGCTCTACTGGAACGTGTCGCGAAAATCTGTCCTTCAGCGGGAAATAAAGGGCGGGAGCTTTTGAGCATCGCCATGAAAGATGCAGCAAGAGATAAGTTCATAAGCTATAATCCAATGCCTGAGACAAAGCCATATCCGAGAGCAAAACCAAAGGTAAGGGTATTAGGCAAAGAAAAATTGAAGGTTTTTCTTGAAGCTGCGAGCAAGAATCCTTGGTATCTGGAAATTTTACTGGGACTGTTTTGTGGATTACGAAAAGGAGAAATCCTTGGATTGAAGTTTCAGGATTTTGATTTTGAAAAGCAGACGGTCAGAATCAGCAGACAGATTGTCGGAAATCTTAAAGTGAAAGAACAGGAATTTACGATTACGGAATATGCTGTTATCGAACGGAATCCAAAGACGGAGAACAGTTACCGGATATTAAGAGTTCCGAAAGTGGTGATGCGGGAAGTGAAACACAGACAACAGTTAATTGATAAGCGTAAAGCAGATATGGGGGTAGCGTACAAGGATTATGATTATGTATCTTGTCAGGAAAACGGTGAACCACGTTCGCTGACAGCAATGAATCAGGCACTTACGAAAATCTGTAACAGAAATGGATTGCCAAATATCACCGTACATGGACTCAGACATATGTTTGCGACCATTTTAATTGAGCTTGGAGTTCCATTGTTTAAAATATCTGGTCTGTTAGGTCATAGTTCCGTTCATACGACTTACGAATATTATTGTGAGATTATGGACGAACAGGATAAGATTATTGCGTTTGTAAATAATACATTTGTACCACAACGAACTGGAACGGAGGGATAGCCATGCATAAGACCTTTGACTTTAAGAAATATGTTGAATATAAGGTCTATTCGGTGACAACAATCAAAAATGGATATGGATTTCGTGTGTTGCTGACGTTTGCAGACGAAAGTACAAAGACACAGCAACATGCGGGATTCACAACCAAAAGAGAAGCTAATGCATTTCGTGATGAAGTAATCGGACAGCTACATACCGGAACCTATATTGTGTATGGAAAAATCCGGGTAGAGGAGTTTATGATTTTCTGGTTGGAAGATATTATGCGTCCCCGAATAACAGACGACACTTATACAACTTACAAAAGTGCCATTAAGAATTACATTGTTCCACAGATTGGAAAGATGTATATGTCTACAATAAATCAGGGGTATATCAGAAAATTATATAATGCAGTTGCAGAGAAGTATGAATCAGTTGCGAAAAATGTCAGGACGATCATGAAAACATCATTGGAGTATGCATTTAACAAAAATGTACTGGCAACAAATCCAGCGAATGGAATCAATTTACCGAAGAAAATAAAAAAGACAGAGTATCGTGCACTGAAAATTGACGAGAAGAAAACATTGACACTTCCGCAGGTGCTTCGGTTGATTGAGGCAAGCAAGGAGACACCGATTCATATGCAGATTTTATTTGCGGTATTGATGGGACTCAGAAGAAGTGAAATAAATGGTCTGAAATACAGTGATGTCGATTACATTCACAGGACGTTGAGAGTAGAGCGTCAGTTGGGAAAGAAGCCAAACAGTAAAGCAGGAGACTGTGCACCTAAGATGCTGACAAAGCAGGAAATTAAAACAAAAACACCTGCTGGTGTGCGTGAACTTCCAATACCGGATTATGTATTTGAAGCCATTCTGGAAGAACGGAAAACTTATGAGAAGAACCGAAGACGCAGACCAAAAGAGTTCCGGGACTGGAATTATATTTGTTGTTCTACATATGGGAATCCAAGGAGTAAAGGCTTTCATCAGAAATACTATAAAGACTTGTTGAAATCCTTGGATTTGCCTGATATTCATTTTCACCAGTTGAGAAATACCTATGCAACTATTTTGCTGAAGAATAGCTTTAATTCAAAAGGTGTTTCGCATTTATTGGGACATGCCAAGGAAATCATATCAGTAGATGTCTATGGAGATACGCAGGAAATCATAGAAGACTGTCTGGATGTATTGGAACCATTTATTGAAGAAGTTATTCCAAAAGAACGGAAAAATCAGTATTATGATTATTCAGAAGTGATTGAAATAGACTTAATTCTGGAGGAATATTTCAACGCAGCATGATAAAAAATAGAATAGTAGTAAGATAGAAAAGTACAAATGAGAATCGAACATTTGTACTTTTTTCTTGCTTTCATCTATATACTTTCAAAAAAATGTTTGATATAATAGGGACTGTTACAAGAACAAACAGTAAAAATATGACAGAACCGGAGCCTGGTATCATCAGGTATTTCCAGGTGCTGTTTTATCCGCAAAAATGAATTTTGTGACTTTTATTCGTAACGAAACAAAAATGACCTCTATTCGAGACAAAAATAGGCATTTCGTTACGAATCTGATTACGAATTTTTGGCTGATAATGATCATAGTAAAAGTCACAAATGGAGGGATTTACCATGAATGAGTTCAAATTAAAAGCCCCATATAAGCCAACCGGAGACCAGCCACAGGCGATTGCAGAGCTTGTAAAAGGGTTCAAGGAAGGCAATCAATGCCAGACTTTACTAGGGGTTACGGGTTCTGGAAAAACTTTTACGATGGCAAATGTGATTCAGCAATTACAGAAGCCGACACTTGTCATCGCTCATAATAAGACGTTAGCAGCTCAGTTATACGGAGAGTTCAAGGAGATGTTCCCCGATAACGCAGTCGAATATTTTGTCTCCTACTACGACTATTATCAGCCGGAAGCATATGTTCCATCTTCGGACACATACATTGCCAAGGATTCGTCCATCAATGACGAGATTGATAAGCTTCGACTCTCCGCAACTATGTCACTGATGGAGCGAAGAGATGTGATCATTGTTGCAAGTGTATCTTGTATCTATGGGCTGGGTAACCCGGTAGACTATCAGAACATGGTAGTTTCTTTGCGTCCGGGTATGATCAAAGATCGTGATGAAGTAATGGCGAAGCTGATTGAGATCCAGTATGATCGTAATGATATGGATTTCCATCGCGGTACATTTCGTGTGCGTGGAGATGTTTTGGAAATTATTCCTGCTTATGAGAGTGACACAGCGATTCGTGTGGAATTCTTTGGAGACGAGATAGACAGGATCTCAGAGATTGATATTTTGACAGGAGAAGTGAAGGACGAACTGAAACATGTAGCAATCTTTCCGGCATCTCATTACGTGGTTGACCGTGAGAATATCAAGCGTGCAGTGGCAGATATTGAAGAAGAATTAGAAGAACGTGTCAAAGAGTTTAAGAGAAATGATAAGCTTTTAGAGGCACAGCGTATTGCGGAGCGAACGAATTTTGATATTGAGATGCTTAAGGAGACTGGATTTTGTTCCGGAATTGAGAATTATTCCAGACATTTGGCAGGGCTTCGACCGGGACAGGCTCCGTATACATTGATCGATTATTTCCCGGATGATTTTATTATGATGATTGATGAGTCACATAAGACAATCCCGCAGATTGGTGGAATGTATCACGGAGACCAGTCGAGAAAGCAGACATTGGTAGATTATGGATTCCGCCTGCCATCTGCGAAGGATAACCGTCCACTTAACTTTGATGAGTTTGAAAGTAAGATCAATCAGGTGATGTTTGTATCTGCGACACCGGGAGAATATGAGAAGGATCATGAACTTCTTCGAGCAGAACAGGTAATCCGCCCGACAGGACTTCTTGATCCGGAAGTTGAAGTGCGACCGGTAGAAGGACAGATTGATGATCTGATCGGTGAAGTGAACAAAGAGATCAGTAAGAAGAATAAAGTCCTTGTCACAACGCTGACAAAGCGCATGGCAGAAGATTTGACAGATTATATGCGTGAAGTAGGAATCCGTGTGAAATATCTTCATTCGGATATTGATACGCTTGAACGTACGGAGATCATCCGAGATATGCGTCTGGATGTGTTTGATGTGTTGGTTGGGATCAACCTCTTGAGAGAAGGACTTGATATTCCGGAAATCACTCTTGTTGCAATCCTTGATGCAGATAAAGAAGGATTCCTTCGTTCAGAGACTTCGCTGATTCAGACAATCGGTCGTGCAGCGCGTAATGCAGAAGGACATGTAATCATGTATGCAGATAAGATTACAGAATCAATGCAGCTGGCGATCGATGAGACACAGCGTCGTCGTGAGATTCAGATGAGATACAATGAAGAGCATGGAATTACGCCGAAGACGATTCAGAAGTCAGTGCGTGATCTGATCAGTATCTCTAAAAAGGTTGCGGCAGAAGAGATGCGGCTTGAAAAAGATCCGGAGTCCATGAGCCAGAAAGAACTGGAGAAACTGATCGCGGATCTGACGAAACAGATGAAGAAGGCAGCAGCGGAATTGAACTTTGAGGCAGCGGCAGAGCTTCGTGATAAGCTTGTTGAATTAAAAAAGATGCTCAATGATATGGAATAGGAGATTACAAAATGGGTAAGAAAATGGACGCCAGACAGTACATTAAGATACGAGGCGCGAATGAGAATAACCTGAAGAATATAGATGTAGATATCCCAAGAAATGAACTGGTTGTTTTGACGGGGCTTAGCGGTTCTGGAAAATCTTCCCTTGCATTTGATACAATTTATGCAGAAGGACAGAGACGTTATATGGAATCACTGTCTTCCTATGCAAGACAGTTTCTTGGTCAGATGGAGAAACCGGATGTAGAAAGTATCGAAGGGCTTTCACCTGCAATTTCTATCGATCAGAAATCAACGAACCACAATCCACGTTCCACAGTTGGAACTGTTACGGAGATTTATGATTATTTTCGATTATTATATGCGAGAGTTGGAATTCCTCATTGCCCGAAATGTGGTCGTGAGATTGCAAAACAGTCGGTAGATCAGATGGTGGATCAGATCATGGCACTTCCGGAGAGAACGAAGATACAGCTTTTGGCACCTGTTGTACGTGGAAGAAAAGGAACACATGCAAAGCTTTTCGAGCGTGCGAAAAAGAGTGGTTATGTTCGTGTTCGTGTGGATGGCAATATGTATGAGCTTTCGGAAGAGATTGCACTGGATAAGAATGTTAAACATAATATTGAGATTATAGTAGATCGTCTTGTAGTAAAACCTGGAATTGAAAAGCGACTGACAGATTCCGTGGAAAATGTACTTCAGCTGTCAGAGGGACTGCTTCTTGTAGATGTGATCGATGGAGAGCCAATGAATTTCAGTCAGAGTTTTTCTTGTCCTGTCTGTGAGATCAGTATTGATGAGATTGAACCACGCAGTTTTTCTTTTAACAATCCATTTGGTGCTTGCCCGGAATGTTTTGGACTTGGATACAAAATGGAATTTTCAGAAGAACTGATGATTCCGGATCCGTCGTTGTCTATTAATCAAGGTGCGATTGCAGTTTTAGGATGGCAGTCCTGTACAGACAAGAGCAGCTTCACACGTGCAATTCTGGATGCACTTTGTAAAGAATATCATTTTGATCTGGACACACCTTTTGAGGATTATCCAAAAGAAATCCATGATATTTTGATTTATGGAACAGACGGAAAAGAAGTAAAGGTTTATTATAAAGGTCAGAGAGGCGAAGGAATTTATCCGGTTGCATTTGAAGGTTTGATCAAGAATGTAGAACGTCGTTACCGTGAGACAGGTTCTCAGACGATGAAAGCAGAATATGAGACATTTATGAATATTACACCATGTTCAGCCTGTAAAGGACAGCGCTTGAAGCCGGGGGCTTTAGCTGTAACAGTTGGAGATAAGAATATTTCAGAAGTGACAACACTTTCTATAGAACGTCTTCAGAAATTTTTAGATGAACTTCAATTGACAGAGACGCAGCAGTTGATTGGTAATCAGATTCTGAAAGAGATTAAAGCAAGAATCAGTTTTTTGATGGATGTCGGTCTGGATTATCTGACGCTTGCGCGTGCGACAGGAACACTTTCCGGTGGAGAAGCACAGAGAATTCGACTTGCAACACAGATTGGATCAGGTCTGGTCGGAGTTGCATATATTCTGGATGAGCCGAGTATCGGACTTCATCAAAGAGATAATGATAAACTTCTTGCGACGCTGAAACATTTGCGTGATCTTGGAAATTCATTGATTGTAGTAGAACATGATGAAGATACGATGCTGGCAGCGGATTATATAGTAGATATCGGTCCGGGGGCAGGAGAACATGGCGGTCAGGTTGTTGCTGTGGGAAATGCACAGGAAATTATGAAAAATCCAAATTCTGTCACAGGAGCGTATTTGAGTGGAAAAATCAGGATTCCGGTTCCGACAGAAAGAAAGAAGCCGACAGGTTATCTGAAGGTAGTCGGTGCACAAGAGAATAATCTCAAGAACATTGATGTAAAATTCCCTTTGGGAGTTATGACTTGTGTAACGGGAGTGTCTGGATCGGGGAAAAGTTCTCTTGTGAATCAGATTTTATATAAAAGACTTGCAAGAGACTTGAACCGGGCAAGAACAATCCCTGGAAAACATAAGAGAATAGAAGGGCTAGAGCAGGTTGACAAAGTGATTAATATCGACCAGTCACCAATCGGAAGGACGCCACGGTCAAATCCTGCCACTTATACAGGCGTGTTTGATTTGATCCGAGATTTGTTTGCAGGAACGCCGGATGCAAAAGCACGTGGATACAAGAAAGGACGGTTTAGCTTTAAT
>ERZ809426.1060-NODE-1060-length-17966-cov-26.149405_pt1 | contig 17966 bp, 15 predicted proteins | sample MGYA00520791_ERZ809426 | MGnify/ENA primary metagenome ERZ809426 (study PRJEB31576, sample SAMEA3212668) | Homo sapiens | biome: human-gut; feature: human gut; material: fecal | place: Sweden | collected 2012 ... | reverse complement strand
CTATAGTATCCAGCTCCAGTTTCTAAAGCCAGCAAGATATTTCCTGGAGAAAATGCTTCTGTATAAAACTGAGAGGATAACAATACAAATAATGCAGAAAAAGAATTTAAAAGATTACCTAAATTAGCTTTAGGCATTTCATTTGCTCTATTATGTTTGCAAGCATTATAATCTTTATACCAAGATAAAGAATCTCCAAATTGCCATTCTATAAATGGTTGGAATACATTTCTTGTTCCACTCCAAATCGGGAAAGTAACCTTATATTCATCTAAATGATGTGTTTTATTGATTTTCTTGTAGTCTATAATATTCTAATTACGTTCAGGTTTAGAATATTTATTTTCATCAAATATAGCTTTAAAGTTTGCTTCAATTTCAATACATATTCTCATATATAACTCATGTATCCTAAATGAATATGTCTGTAAATTTATATCTGATGGTTCTATAAACTGAAACAATCTTAAAATATCTTCTTGAATAAGTAAAAAGGAACGAACATAATGTTCAGGGGATTTAGCATAATCAGGATCTAAAATATACCCACTATTTAAACCTACAACCCCCATTCTATAATTTCTGTGAAAAGGTTTTGAAATTCCCATTGTTTTTAATTTTTAAATACATTATCTCTAATCTTAAGCCACCACAATAATAGCCTCATGCAGTTTAAGCACATAATTTCTCACCCTAATGAAATCCTTACCAAATACATCAACCCATTCAAATTCATCGAAAGGAGATTCATTGACAAGAGTTTCAAGGCTTATATCACCATGATCTGAAACATAAGTGATGAGGTCTTCAGATATTCCTCCTGGAGTGAAGTAAAGTTATTGCCAAAAAAGAAATGCGACAGCTTTTCCATAGCAACTTTCCTGTCAATAAACCATTATCTTCAAATATTGGCTCATTACAACCTGGGAAAGCACACTTATTTCCTGATTTCCCATATAAAAATCTCAGAGTAATATTAGGAATACTTTTTCGTGTCATAAATCAGTTTATTCTAATTTATTTTAAATATATCTTTATTGAGAGCTATATATATTTTATCAAAAGCTATAATTTTTTCCTCCTCACTAAGATTTGTTTTAGATAACAATTTATTTTTATACTTTCGTCTTATATTGTTTAATTCTTGCGGTCTGACGTCCTCTTTGGGATTATATACAAAATATATCACTATACAATCAGATTTTAATCTCTCACCAACCAGTTCCCACCACAGATTATCAGAGTCACCAAGAGAATGTCCATAGATACAAATAACAGTAGCTCCTTTAATAAGAGAAATTGCTTTTTCATCAATTGCATGAGCAAGCATTTCATTTAATTTAGGTTTTACAAGACATTCTTGAACTTCTTCGTTTTCTCTTAGATTTTCATTTTTAATTTGCATCTTATCATTAACCCCTATTAACGGTTCATCAATTTTACCATGAATATGAATTATAGGGTATAGAATATTTGTTCTCTGAAAATAAGAATCTTTAAGTCTCATTTTTCCATCTTTTATCTTTAATATTCTTTCAATAGTATCTGTATAATTAAAAGAAATTATGTATGTTTCATAAGAATGAGTTTCCCACTTTTTTAAAAATTTACGAACATCGTCTCTGAATCCTGTTCTTAAATATTTATATGGATAAGAGAGGTCTTCTATCAGTTTATTAACTTTTATAGTAGAAGGTAAATCTTTTTTATTAACTTCCTCTATATAAGCTTTCAAATTATCATTCAAGTCATAGTATGCCTCTTTCAAATCTTCTACACTAGAAAAATTAGTAGTGTAATTACCCATACCGATTTCAAGATCTGACCAATACTTATATCCATCTTCTTCACCATGGTCTTTTTTTAAATGTTCCTTTAAATTCTTTACTTGTGGCTTATCTTCAGGTGTCTCTTTGTTTAGATAATAATTATAGAAATCCTCATACTTAGTCTTTAAACCTAAACAAATATCAAATCCATTTCCAATTATAAAAACAATTTTCATTTGATCTGTGTTTGTTAATATTATATCTATACTTTGTTTATAATCAAAACTCTAAGATAAGCATAATAACTTAAAGGAACAAAAAAAATAAAACAGGAAACCTTTTAATCTGGTATCCTGCTTAATATTACTGCTATCATTATGATTCACCTATCAGAGTTTTTGCCCTGTATACTTTTCCTTCTTCCTTCCTGCCATATACTTCCATTCTCTTCCTTCCAAATTCTCCCCGGTTAGAATGATAGTTATTTCTCAACATTCCCTCTATCTCTGTTTCAGAGATTCCGTGTCTACCGAATGTGTTCAGTAAGTAGTACTTTGCATTCCCGAAAAGAACACCGTAAAGACATAACCACTTAGCTCTTGATAATATAGAAAGATGTCTGTTACCGTCTTTATATGAATCAGGATATTGTTTTCTCCATCCTTTATCAGCATAATTTATAAGTTGTTTGTCCGTCCATAATCCCTGCCACCTAAGATTTGTTTCTATTTCTTCAGGTGTATGTATGAACTCTGAAGAACATACCTTTCCATTATCTTTAGAACTGGAGTAAACTTTTTCCTCTGGCATAGGTATAGTAGGATCATAGACAAAGTGATATGGTTCAATCTCATCTTTCCTTGGATTAACCCATATATCAGGGTCATGGCAGATAAAGCATGTTCTGGTGAGATTGGAACAGTTCATATCAAATTCCTCTATCCTTGGGTATAGATTCTTTTTAACCTGACAGAAAAGATTATAATGATAATCTGGATTCTTATTATCATGTATCATAACAGCCTTAATTCCATCATTACTAGGGGAAATCCAGATAGCATAAAGATGAAGGTAGTCAGCATATTGTATAAGTTTACTCCTGAAATCAATTACTTTCTGATAATCATGAAAATGATCAAAGTCAATAACAAGTAGATTGGAATATTCTACCAAGTTTTCAGGATTATCATTTCTATACCTGAATACTCCAGCACCTGCAAACATTGGAAGCTGCTTTTTAAGTTCTTTATATTCTTTCTCATCTACTGCATTTCTTACTTTTTCTGTCAATTCTGAAATAATACAAGAATCTTTCCTTATAAGTTCTATTACTTCATCTATAGTTATTGTTTCTTGAGAATTTGCATCTTTAGCATTATAATATATACTTACTGTTTTCTTTATATTGTTCATAGTCTTTAAGTTTTAGTTTTATAATAAGTAATAAGGGAGAGGAACTTCGTCCTCTGGAAGTGTAAGGATAGTAGAGAAATAAATAAAATACTCTCTCTTCTACACTCTCTGGACTGCGAAGCAAGTCTTTTCTTTAATATTATTCTCTTCCCTTTATATTAATCATTACCCCCTTTTTTTTACTTCTCTATATATACTTAACATCTATGCAAAAAATCGGGGGTAGTTATTATATTATTCATCTTAGCATCCTCTGGGAAAATTAGAGGATATTAAGTTCTATTCCTATCTTCTTCAGTGTTTCAATCAAAGTACTATATTAGCGTATTTTAGTCACTGCATCACAAGCTAATTTCTCTGATTTATAGATTAAAAAAAAAGATATAAACCTCACTTTTGAGGTTTTGTGCGTATCCTTTGCGTATCCTAAAACTTTTCCTATAGATAAACAGGCTTCAATACACCCTTCAGATTTTACCTTATGCTCTTGGAGAATTAGTTAAACAGGAAGTCAACACTCTAAAAATATAGATGCAATTATAACTCTTATACTATAAATAAGTTATATCTAATGAAGCATTTATAAAAAGAAGGGATAACCGTAAGAACGATTACCCCCTTCTCTACAAATTAGAAAGAAACTTATGTAAAAGTTAATCATTTAATATCGTCATAAGCAGTGATGGCTTTTTCAAAACGAGTACAAACATCTTTAAATGAATACAATCCATCAGAATTCAAATCTAGCCCTTTCAGTTGTAACTGATAAACCATAGGAGAGTTTTCCTTGTCGAGCATTTCCAAATTTCTCAATTGTTCAGTGCTCTGATATACTAGATTGATTGAAATAAACTCATTTCCTTCTTTGTCCAGCCATTTTTCAAATACCAACTTACAACCAATTGGAGTCTTTTTTTCGATGGAATTAGGTAATTCATAATCTTCCACTTCCAAAGCAGCATTCACACTTGCAATATTTGAATCATGTCCACATAAGAAAGTAAATTTTCGGGCTTCTGAATTAAGTTCATCATTTATGTATACAAGTAATGGATGTGCCACATTATAAGCTACAATAGGTGCTGTAAAAAGTACATCCCCATATACATCCTTTACTCGGGCAATCTTTTCCCAGTCAGAATTAGAGATTTCATGTCCGAATGAAGCTTTTCTTGCATCAGTCTCTTCATAATATTGCAAGATAAAAGCGTCAGATGCTGAATTGGCAAGCTTCAGAGAACCTTTCATTGCAGGCTCCTCTCCTTTTTTCAATATAATTTGAGTATCATAATCATCAAAGGCACAAGTTTCTCCAGCTTTACAAGCAGGTGAATCTTTCAGGTCAAGAACATCTGCCAGAATTTGGTATGAGTCTTCGAGTTTCTCATTAATTCCTCTTATTCCGTTTTTGCCTCCCATTGCTGCAATTTGAGACATTGCTTCTTCGCAGAAGGAGTCACTTACTTTTGTCAGACGAGGGAAAAATACCGGATCCATCTTGCTCGGAGTGTATCGATGATGAATAGCCAGATTGGCTACTGGCATAAATCCTGAAGAAAAGTATTGCGCTGTTGCAATTGTGCGCTGCATACTATTGGCGTAGATGTTTACTTCATCCACACTCGGTACATAATTTTCAGTAAATAATCCTTCATCAACCAGCCATTTACGGAAAAATTGTCCCATCATTGTTTCCAAAACTCCTCCTCTCAAAGTGAGTTCACTAGAAGCAGAACTCCACTTTGTCCATTGATGAGGAGTTAATTTTCCTAAAGCGCTCCCGTTGTCAGACAACGGAGAGCGGATATTATGACGACTAAGAACAACTACTTCTTTTAAGGTATATTTTTCTTTAAATTCGGGTGAACGTTTGGTTTGAGCCCACACAAACACAGGGCAGGCAAATACCAGTATTAATAACGACAGCTTATTTAGATTTCTCATAATACAGTTTTTATTTGTCAAAACTACAAACTATAATTACAAATTCTCTACTACTATCAGAATTTTATCTGCAAACGTGTTTCAATAAGCGCCAGTTTTGTATTTGGAGTATTGATTCTGTCGGTTGTAGTAGTGTAAGAGCCGCGAACACGCCATATCATATACTTATTGATATAGTAGTTGAATGTAGCCGACCAGTCATTCAGTCTTCCTCCCAGAATTTCGGCTTTATGATCAGACATATCTGTATAGTTATACGAAAGAACAACCTCCATAGCTCCCGGATCAGGAGTAGCAATACCTCCATCCAAGTCAGAATACTTATAATTCTTACCTTTTACAAGTGCACGGATCGTTCCATAAGCACCACTCGCCTTGTAATTAGGCTTATCTTTTCTGTTAACATTTACATAGAAATACTGAGTTTCCAGTCCGATACGTCCTATTGCGGCATTGAGTTCCGGAGTAAATTTGTATAACATTTTGGCATCATCAATAACCGCCTCCTGAGCAACGACCTTAGCAATTCGTGTCGGGAAGGTAGTCGACAAAGTATACGCATGATGACTCAATTCTGCATCCGAATCATAACGAGGTGTTTCAAACGCTCCAGAAAGTCCGACATGAAATATCTTTCCCGGTTCACAGAATGGCTTATATACCAATCGGGTCATCATTCCTACACCTTGATTTCCCAATTTGTCGGACGTCATTTTCATAGCATCCGATTCTGTAAAGAAGCTCAAAGTTCCCAAGAATTTACTTCTTGTATGCTGATACATCAAACCAATCATACGCGAATTGTTGAAAGCCTGGTTACTTGCAGGCTCTTCCATCGAGATCTTAAAAGAAGAGCTAGTAGCACTTTGCAAACCAAACTGATGGATAAAATATCCGGCACGCAGGAAATCTGACGCATCTTTATCAAAGTTATACTGAATGAATACATCCTTCATGTTCACCTTTCCATACGCATATCCCATATCTACCTTTGCCTTCCATGCACCATACGATGCACTAAATCCAACTCGCATATCGGGAATAGCAAAACCGTCATTGAACTTGTCGTCTTGTTCATTAGCCTTAAAAAGTCCCCCATCCAACAAAATACGTCCTGAAGGTTTTATTTCTAATTTTTCTTCCTGTGCTTTGGCAGCACCGATCATAGTTAAGCCTAAAGTCAATAAAAGTAATCGTTTCATAGTCTTAAATTATAGTTATTCTATTAGTTTTTTACAGGTCTAGTTTTACAAGGTAAAAAAAGTCTAGTCTAGTTTTGTGATGATAAGATTCAAGTAATTAACAAGATTGGAGAGATTAGTTTGCGAAATCACTCTTAGCAACTTGCCCTTTACTTACAAGTTCTGCAAATTCTTTTTTAGCTTTTTCCAGCTGTTTCATAAAGTTTTCATTAGCATGCAAGCGTGCAACAACCGCACTTGCAACTAATCGTGCAGCGTCTACATCACTCTGGAAATGGTATCCGCAAATTACTCGGCTCTGCCCCATTTCATATCCCCGTTTCAATATTTCGTTCTGTCTGTCAACATTGATTTCTGCAAGTACAAGAGCTGTAGCCCATCCGATAGCCGTATGTCCGGAAGGATAAGAACCATTTGTCGACAATTCCTGCTGCTGTTCAGGGTTGCATGTCATTTCATTATAAAAAGCAAACGGACGTGTACGCATGTAATGCTCTTTAGCTTCACGTGTAGCCAAGTCGCCGGCATCTTCGCGCATACCTAAAACCAGTTTATAAATTTCCGGTGTAGTGGTTTCTGAGATACGGACACCAAAAGCTTCAGAAAAAGCATTGGGAACACCGTCACCATTTACACGAGCATCTTCAGCAGCCTGATCACCACGAGGAGTATTTCTCTGCAATTTTCCCCATTTATACTGAGCTTCGTCATTCATAAAAAGAATTGATCCCGGTTGAGGTGGAGCTGGAAGGAGATTCAAACTACTTGCTACTTCATCTGCGCGTAGGAAATAAAGATCCGGATTGGTTCTTACATCTTTAATTTTCTCCTGAGCGAAAGTTGCCATTGCTACTAAAGACAAACATGCAACAAAAATGTTTCTTTTAATCATACTTCTTTAGATTTAAATGTTTATAAGATTTTTGTTTTGATGTCGCAAATGTATGCGAAGAAGTACAGATAAAAAGTTGCAAAAGGTTATTTCATGTTTTTCAGGAATGCAACTTTATACAAATCACTGAGAAACAGACAAATACACTAATCGTAAAGCAACATAAAAAATTAATAGCAATGTAACTTTTTACTCAAAATCGGCCTTAAAAATCCCTCTGAATTCAAACAGTTGCAGACCAAACATGCACATCAATTCCTCGGATAAATCAGAAAGTGAAGTTAGAACAAGACCGAGGACCCTGAAAAGATTACAGACTGTACAATATAAACATGAAATAACCCCATCCTACTCCATTTCCGAGTAGCGACAGGGTTATTTCGATGATAGCTGAAGACAGCTAAAAAATCAATCAATAAGACGTAATATATAAAAGACTATACTGGTAGGATTCGCTTTCACATAATCTATCAAGAAAGAATGATTCGTTTTTAGTTTGTTATTTACCAATCTGCTGATAACCGGATTCAGATTCCCATAAATACATAGCATACCAGGGATATGTAAACGCTTTACTTTGGGATTGGCAATCAGTAAAGCCAACACTTTTGCTGCCTGATTGTTACAATTAGAAAATTCCAGCACATTGTCTAAAATATCCTTATCCGTTCTGGCCATATTTTCATAGAAAACAGCTATTAGTCTTTCAATCTTTTCTGTTATCTGCTTTGTGCTTTCAGCTATCTCCATACTCAGACTGGCATCGAATTTCTTTGTAATTCTCTCTTCGTTTTCTCTTTCTATCTTGCTTCTTACAGAAGTGTATTCGCACATCAGCTCAGCCATTTTTTCCTTGGTTAGAACTTGCTCAATGTGACAATCTATCGGATATAAAACTTTCAGCAATTTAATTCTGTCCAGATTTCCCATTTCTTTCCTTACATGTTCAAGTTCTGTCACAAGGGCAGTCGTAACGTTATCAGCTTCCAGGCCACAAAGTTTTTCTTTCCGATGTAAAATATATTCACCAATCTTTTTCAGTGCTTCATCCGTAAATATATAATTATAACTTTCATCAAGGTGTTCTATTTCCTCTTTAAGACTGGACAATTCTTTCATCTTGATATTATCCGTCAACATCAGCATTTTGCGGAAAAAGATACCATTCACATCATCTATACAAACAGTTCCGTCCATGTTATGTCTGTACAAGGCAAGTCTTTCTTTAAGAGCTGTGATAGTTTTTATCCATTTTTCATTTTTTTCTACTTGCACTACTATGTTTTCCAGATTATCCGTTGCCAGAGCTATACTCGACTGTTCTATCAGCAAAGGTTTGTCGAATACGTCATATTCACCGATAAGAAGCATCTGTTTCTCCAATGTCTTGGAAAGCCCCAAAGCTATATCCCGATTCTTTTTCATGATCAGTTCCGACAATGATTTGATACGACCTGGAGTGTCAGAAGCATTTATATCTATCTCTGCAAACATATTTTTTAATTTCTCCACTTCCTTGCTGTCATTGTCATTGGTAAAACATGCCATCGATGACAGACTTTCCAGTCTGTGATGAATGTCATCCAAATGCATTTTTACAGCCTTCTTCTTGCTGCGTTTCCTCTTTATATACTCCATTATAATAATGAAAAAAATAAGTATCGCAAAAGCTATCACGACTGATATGATTTTCAGACTGGGAACTGTCGATTCCATATCGATCCATTTGGCCGAAGTCTTTGAAAATACACTCATTTTCATTACTCCTATATTAGAGCCTAAATATAAGGTGTCCCCTTTGACAAAAGATGCTTTCGGATTGAAACGTATATCATGAAAGAATCTTCCCCGTTCTCTGATTCCGTCCTTATTTACAACATACTTTACCAGTCCAAACTCCGGCAAAGCATAAAACAATGTATCGTTTACTTTCAATAATTTATTGTAGCCTTTCAAAGAAACTGAATCATTATACTCCCTGCATATCAGATGATGATTGGTCAGCATCATTAACAAAGGTTCGTGCCCACCAGTTACGGAAATATCACGTATAAAGGTTTTATTTTCCGTTCCTTTGATAGACTGAAACGAATCTTTATTACCATAATATACTCCATGATTCAGCGTAGAAAGATATAAATTGTCGGAGTTAGGAGATAAATAGAATGAGGTAATGTATTTATTGTGTAAGTCGTCAACCAAACTAGACTTTCCATCAGCATCAATCCGCACCAGATCATCCTGAATTCCGAGATAAATACAGGTTCCTTCGGCTTCTTTTTTCAGGTATGACGCCGTAATCTTGGTAGGCGACTGATAAAGCACTTGAGAAGAAGCAAACAAGACATTGCCTATATATCGTTGTCTGACTTTTATCCGTTTCAGAACTTGCTTATTACTGATATAATATAGAAATTTATCGTCCGCCATCATTCCCGAAACCACCTCGTCATCAGGTATTTCTGCTATTTTAAAAGCTTCCGGACTTCCTGTATGCTGGTGATACAATTCGTTGTCTGCATTCACATAATAAATATCATCTCCATCGGAACACGAAGCCACGATCTCTCCTTTTGCATTGAAAATACCCAGATGCAATGGAATATTCCATAATGCATTTTCTGTGATCAGGACTGTATATCCATTTACTTTATCAGTTGCCACTACATTAGTACAAAACTGAGGAACCTTTCTCCGTAACGGAACTGATAAGAATGACTCTAAATCATCACTCAGCAATAAATGGTTATCATCGAGAAAATAATGAATATTGCCTAATTTATAATAAATGCGAGGAGAAAATTTTAGTGTTATATTGTTCAGTAGATTACCTGAAATATCCTCTACATACAACTTCTTGTCGGCAAGCAAATACACCTTATTATCATATACAGAAACACTGTAAATATGCTCATCCTGATGGGTAACTTCCATTTTGCCATTGGCCAGGTTTATTCGGATCAGTCCATTCTGGGTAGCACACAGCAAATAATCCGATTCGTATTTACGGATGTTGTTTACGATAAACGGCTTACCGGAACGTGCAGTTTCACTGTTATCTGAAGGATAAATCAACTTTAAACTGTCTTTCTCCGAATGTGACATAGCATACAAGCCTTGACTGGTAGCTACATAAACCTTTTTTTCGGTTAAGAGAATATCATATACCGAATAATTACATCCTTTGTTACATATAGGATATTTCTCGACAAGGCGAACATTTTCTTCACCAAGCGCCCATTTCTGCAAACCTGAGTTCCGAATGCCTATCCAGCAAATGCGGACATCAGAAAGAACCGAATCTGTTACAACCTTATATATACGGTCGGCCCCTATATTATAAGGCTGAAGCCGACGTTGCTTCATATACCATATATCACCGGCTTCGCTGCCTATCCAGAAAGCAGAATCACCATCGGCTGATATAGAAGAAAGACGTTCGTCGAAATACAATTCTGTTTCTCCCAGATTCCCTGTCTTTTCTTTCTCACCACACCCCCAAAGAATGAATATAATGTACAAGAATAGTAAATAAATAAAGCTGCTTTTCATCTTATTATATTTATGGTTCTTGGATATTAAAGCTAACACATGATATAGGGAATTATCCCCCATATTCCAATTAAAAATAGTTATACTAAAATAAACAAAAAACGAATATAAAATGTTCTATAAAGCTGTATAATTCCGCCTTAAAAGTAGATATCAGCAGGTCTTGATGAATCATAAAGAATCTTCTCAAAAAAACATCAAGATATTTACTTGTTTTTTTGTACAATTTTTAAAAAAAGATGATGATATTTTTTCAGAAATATGCTGAATTTTTTGACGACATATCATAATCATTTAGCCTTTGGAAGACAAATCCAATTAAGATGCTATAAATCAACCTCTTCCGGAAGAAGATCAGTCTGAATATTATTCATGCTTCCCCATAAACTATATCGAGCTTCAGGATTCATGCGTTCCAGCGTACGGAGCACTTCTTTCATATCCGAACGGTGAGAATCTTTTTCGTACGGGCAATTTTTGATCTGTTTACGATAACCTTTCGCCTGAGCCATTTCTATCAGATCGGCCTCATGTACCAGACACATCGGGCGGATAATGGTCATATCAAACTTTCGCATTACCAGACGCGGAGGCATCGTACTGAATGCTCCCTGAAATGCCATGTTCATAAGCAACGTTTCCAGTATATCATCCATGTGGTGTCCCAAGGCTATCTTATTACATCCCTGTTCTTTTGCTACTGTAAAAAGAGCTTTACGGCGATTCCACGAACAGAGGAAGCATGGCGACTTGCGGGTATCAGTAGAGGGATCGAAAGAGGTTTCGTAGCGTACGAACGGCACTCCCAGATTTTCGGCAAAGGAACGAAGGTAATCCATGTCCGATTCGTAAGCTATATTCGTCATCACGACATGTGCAGCAACGACTGAAAAACGAGGCTTGTAAATACGCGAACGGCGGGCAAGTAGTTCCAGTAAAGCAAGTGAATCTTTTCCTCCTGACAACCCTACCAGTATCTTATCACCATCTTCTATTAGTCCATATTGCACTACACCTTTGTTAAAGCGTTTTTCTATGCGTCGCATCAATTTATCTTCTTCTGTCAATTTTCCCATTTCTTCCGATAATCTTAAAAACGGGGTAAAATTACACCAAAAGAACGATTCTCGAAAGATTTTGAAAAATTAGAATGCCGAAATAATCAAAATTTCAAAGAAACTTTGTATTTTTGAAAATAACATCATCGAAACAACACGAAAAATTATGAATAAGAAATATACGCTAGCACTTATCGCTTTATGCAGCATGGGAGGAACTTTCGCCCAATCACTCACCCAGGCAAAACAATGGTTTGAAGAAGGCAAGTTTGCCGAAGCCAAACCCGTTTTCCAGAAATTAGTAAAACAGGCTCCATCGAATGCAAATTACAATTTCTGGTACGGAGCATGCTGCTATGAAACCGGTGAATTACAGGAATCACAACCCTACCTTGAAAAAAGTGCTGCACGCAAAGTAATAAATGCTTATCTGTATTTGGGAAAACTATATTATGCAATGTATCGCTTTGATGAAGCGACCGAAAATATTGAAGAGCATATCCAATGGCTAGAAAAAAAGAAGCGTGATACTTCTGCAGCAGAGAAAGAATTAGACCGTTGCCGTCAGGCTGCACGCATGTTAAGAGGAACTGAGAATGTAGCTGTAATTGACAGCTTTGTAGTAGATAAAAATAATTTTCTTTCGGCATATAAATTAAGTAAGGAGTCGGGAAACATTTCTCTTACCGAAGATGGCTCAGGAACTTCATTTACAAATGAGCTGGGTGATAAAATGATTTTTACACAGGCGTCTGAAGACGGGGAAACGAGTTTATACTCACGCTTCAAGTTGATAGACAAGTGGGAAGATGCCAAACCATTAAGCGGTCTGGACGAATCAGGACATAACCAAAATTATCCGTTTATGGCATCAGATGGTATCACACTTTATTTTGGAGCCGAAGGAGATGAAAGTATGGGAGGATACGATATCTTCGTAACCCGTTATGATTCGGATGACAATACGTATCTCCGTCCGGATAACATCGGTATGCCGTTTAACTCTCCATACAATGATTATATGTATGCATTGGATGACTTGAACAATTTAGGGTGGTTTGCTTCTGATCGTTATCAGCCGGAAGGAAAAGTTTGTGTATATGTTTTCGTTCCTAACTCGACAAAACAGGTATACGACTACGAAACAGCTGACCCGCAAGCTATTATTGATGCTGCTACACTAAAAGAAATAAAGAAGACATGGAGTGATCCCGATAAAGTACGTATTGCCAGACAACATCTGGCTCAGGTATTGTATGGCGGAAGTACAAAAAAGAAAAAGAGTGACTTCCGTTTTGTCGTAGACGATAATGCTGTTTATCATACATTGTCAGATTTTCGTTCTAAAGAAGCACGGCAGATGTATGCTTCATTCTTGCAGAAAGAGAAAGATCTTGCATCATTGGAAGAATCATTGACAAATCTTCGTGCTGCCTATCAGCAATCGAACAAAGCAGGAAAAGAAAAAATGGCTCCCGGTATATTAGATAAAGAAAAACGTACCAATGAGTTACGACATGAGCTGGAACAACTGACTTTATCTGTGCGAAATGCAGAGCTTAAAGCATTGAAACAGTAAAAAATAGACACCATTTTTATACGAGCAGATATGGAAACACTGATTATTATTGCACTTATTTTGGCGGGACTTTTACTTTTTGCTGTGGAAGTATTTCTAGTCCCCGGCATTACCCTTGCAGGAATAGCATCGGGAATCAGTCTGCTTTATGCCATTTATTATGCCTTTCATTCCGTAGGAACACAGGCCGGATTTATTACGCTTGTCGTTGAAGCCGTTGGAATAATCGGTATAACCATTTGGTTCATGCGCTCCAAGACAGTAGACCGTCTTTCGCTCAAACAGACACTCGACTATAAACCAGAACCGCTGAAAGGAATCAATATTCAGGCTGGAGATACTGGTATGTCATTGACACGCCTTACCTTGATAGGAAATGCCGAGATAAACGGCCATATCATCGAAGTGCAATCAGCTGATGGATTTATCGAAGAGCGTACTCCCATACAAGTAACTCGTATAAATAATGGAACTGTATATGTGACACGCTACATACAACAGTAATTTTTTTAAACCTTAAAATATCAATTACCTATGATTGACCCTAACTATCTTCCGTTCATTTTAGCGGCTGGAGGAGTTGTCTTACTGGCAGTCTTCTTCCATTACGTACCATTCTTTCTTTGGCTTTCTGCCAAAGTATCAGGTGTACGTATTTCGCTGGTTCAGCTTTTTCTGATGCGTATTCGTAATGTTCCGCCATATGTCATTGTACCTGCAATGATTGAAGCCCACAAGGCTGGTTTAAGTACTATTACACGCGATGAACTGGAAGCTCATTATATGGCAGGCGGTCATGTGGAAAAGGTAGTTCATGCACTGGTTTCAGCATCGAAAGCCAATATCGATTTGTCGTTCCAGATGGCTACCGGTATCGACCTTGCAGGACGTGATGTGTTTGAAGCCGTACAGATGTCTGTTAATCCGAAAGTTATTGACACTCCTCCTGTCACCGCCGTTGCCAAAGATGGTATCCAGCTTATTGCGAAAGCACGTGTAACTGTACGTGCCAATATCCGCCAGTTGGTAGGTGGAGCTGGCGAGGATACAGTCCTGGCACGCGTAGGCGAAGGTATTGTTTCATCTATCGGTTCATCGGAAAACCATAAATCAGTACTTGAGAATCCGGATTCCATTTCCAAACTTGTACTACGCAAAGGACTGGATGCAGGGACTGCATTCGAAATTTTATCTATTGATATCGCCGATATCGATATAGGTCGTAATATTGGAGCATCTTTACAGATAGACCAGGCAAATGCTGATAAAAATATTGCACAAGCCAAAGCTGAGGAACGCCGTGCAATGGCTGTTGCCTTGGAACAGGAAATGAAAGCAAAAGCAGAAGAAGCCCGTGCCAATGTAATACAGGCAGAAGCCGAAGTTCCAAAAGCTATGGCAGAAGCTTTCCGTACCGGCAACTTGGGAATCATGGATTATTACCGGATGAAAAATATTCAGGCAGATACAGATATGAGAAGCAGTATCGCCCGCCCGGATGCAAATCCTGCAGGACATGAACCGATAGGTAAATAATCATTATCATATAATAGCAAAAACTCAACTAACTAAATAAAAAAGAATATTATGAAAAAGTACTTTCCACCCTCAGAACTGATTATAAATGAAGATGGTTCGGTATTTCATCTTCACGTAAAGCCGGAACATCTGGCCGATAAAGTTATCCTTGTGGGAGACCCCGGACGAGTAGCTCTTGTAGCATCGCATTTCGAAACAAAGGAATGTGAGGTAGAAAGCCGTGAATTCCGTACCATAACCGGAACATATAAAGGGAAACGTATTACAGTCACTTCTACCGGTATCGGATGCGACAACGTAGATATTGTTATGAACGAACTGGATGCATTGGCTAATATCAACTTTCAGACTCGTGAAGAAAATGACAACTTCCGGCAACTGGAAATCGTACGTATCGGTACTTGTGGAGGATTGCAACCTTATACTCCCGTAGGAACTTATATATGCTCTGAAATCTCTGTAGGATTCGACGGACTGCTAAACTTCTACGAAGGAAGAAATGCAGTTTGCGACCTTCCGATGGAACGTGCCCTTTTGAATCACTTGGGATGGAGCGGAAACCTCTGTGCACCGGCTCCTTACGTTATCCATGCCAACAAGGAACTGGTTGAGCGTATTGCCGGAACAGATATGGTACGCGGCGTTACAGTAGCTTGTGGAGGTTTCTTCGGTCCACAAGGCAGACAGCTCCGCATTCCACTTGCCGACCCTCACCAGAATGAAAAGATTGAAAGCTTCGAATATCAGGGCCATCGCATAACCAACTTCGAAATGGAAAGTTCAGCACTTGCAGGGCTTGCACGTCTGCAAGGACATAAAGCTACCACTGTCTGCATGGTTATAGCCAATCGCGTAGCCAAAGAAGCCAATACAGGATATAAAAACAAAATAGACGACCTGATAAAGACAGTGCTTGAGCGAATCTGATATTTATAATTCTTCTTTTTTTATATATACAGGTTCCTCTGTTTATTGCAGAGGAACCTGTTTTGTCAAAAAAACAACAGCTATTTAGAATATTTATGGAAGCAAGTTTTAAACAAGATAGCAAACTAAACAAAGCAGAACGATATCAATTTTTTCTTACACGACTTGTGCCCCTTATAGAAGGTGAAAGAAACGAAGTCAGTGTATTGGCGAATACCAGTGCGGCTTTAAAGGAAGCTTTCGGCTTTTTCTGGGTAGGTTTCTATCTGGTACATGACGGTGAGCTTCATTTGGGACCTTTTCAGGGCAGTGTAGCATGTTATCGTATTAAAAAAGGACGTGGAGTATGCGGCACTGCATGGTCGGAAGCCTGTACACAAGTTGTACCCGATGTAGATCAATTCCCAGGACATATCGCCTGCAGTTCGCTTTCCCGTTCGGAAATTGTCGTTCCGATAATAGTGAATGGAGAAGTAAAAGGAGTATTGGATATCGACAGTGATCAGCTTTCTACGTTCGATGAAACTGACCGGGTTTACCTTGAAAAAGTAGTAGACCTTCTTATCAGAGAACTTTACATTCAAAAATAATTATCACCCAAACTTTTCCGGATATAAGCTGAAAAGCCGTATCTTTGTGTGATTTAAAAGCAAAAGACATCGTGAATATACAACAAACAGAAGATACTATTTGTGCCATTGCTACCGCACAAGGCGGAGCAATCGGTACGATCCGTGTTTCGGGTGCCCAGGCTATAGCCATAACCGACCGTATTTTTACTCCAATATCAGGAAAACCTCTGACAGAACGTAAGCCATATACCCTGACATTCGGACATATTCTTTCGCCTGCAGGTGAGATAATAGACGAAGTATTGGTAAGCCTTTTTCGTGCTCCTCATTCTTATACAGGTGAAGATTCTGTAGAAATATCTTGCCATGGATCATCATATATTCTGCAACAAGTAATGCAGCTCCTTATTAAGAATGGATGTCGTGCTGCGGGACCAGGTGAATATACTCAACGTGCCTTTTTGAATGGTAAAATGGACTTGAGTCAGGCTGAAGCAGTTGCAGACCTGATTGCCTCGACTTCTGCCGCTACACATCGTATGGCAATGAATCAGATGCGTGGAGGATTCAGTCGTGAATTATCTGCTTTAAGAGAGAAACTGCTCCATCTGACTTCACTCATGGAGTTGGAGTTGGACTTTAGCGACCACGAAGAACTGGAATTTGCAGATCGTTCGGAACTGGAAGAAATAGCTCAACAAATTGAACAAGTTATCAGCCATCTGGTAGATACATTTAGTGTCGGTAATGCTCTGAAAAATGGTGTACCGGTTGCCATCGTAGGAGAAACCAATGCAGGAAAGTCTACCCTATTGAATGCTCTCCTGAATGAAGAACGTGCTATCGTGAGCGACATCCACGGTACAACACGTGATGTTATCGAGGACACTATGAATTTAGGTGGTGTCACTTTCCGCTTCATCGATACAGCCGGTATCCGTGAAACGACTGATACCATCGAAAGTTTAGGAATTGAACGAAGTTTCCAAAAACTGGAACAGGCAAATATCGTACTATGGGTTATCGATGCAACCTGTGCAGAAGAACAATACCACCAATTGGCCGAAAAGATTCTACCACGCTGCCAAGGCAAGCACCTGGTAATTGTACTCAACAAGACGGATCTGCTTCCGTTAACAGAAAAAAGTTTATCTTGTTCAGTAACTGATACTACGGCATCAATGCATAAGCCAATAGATGATCTGAAAGCCATTCTCCCTGATTTGCCTGAAGATGCTTGTGTCATTTCCCTTTCAGCCAAGCAGAAAGAGGGCCTTTCTCTACTTCAGAAGCAGTTGGTGGACTTCGCTGCCCTACCCGACCTTTCACAAAATGATGTGGTAGTCAGCAACATTCGTCACTATGAAGCACTAAGTCGTGCACTGGAAGCGATTCATCGCGTACAAGATGGACTGACCATGCAACTTTCTGGTGATTTGGTAAGTCAGGATTTACGTGAATGCCTTTTCCATCTGGCTGAAATTGTTGGTGGAGAAATCACTAACGATGAGGTGTTGGG
>ERZ809426.929-NODE-929-length-19887-cov-7.302844_pt1 | contig 19887 bp, 17 predicted proteins | sample MGYA00520791_ERZ809426 | MGnify/ENA primary metagenome ERZ809426 (study PRJEB31576, sample SAMEA3212668) | Homo sapiens | biome: human-gut; feature: human gut; material: fecal | place: Sweden | collected 2012 ... | reverse complement strand
TTTCGGCATTGGATGCCGAATTTTCTGCGCTGCAATCCGGCAGCGCAGAACTGCGCACCCAACTGGAAACCTTGCAGCCGGACATCTCTGCCTTGAAAAATATCCGCAAGTATATCGACATGGTGCTGAATAAGCAGCAGCTTTCCGCACCGGGCGGCAAGACCCCGGAAAAGGAATCGGTGCTGAAGAAGTTGAACGATAGCAAGGCAGCACTTGAACAGAAAAAATCACAGACCCAGCCAAAAGAAAGCGAACACACATTGTAAGAGGAGAAGCGCAAATGAGCAAAACTATCACATTGACCGAACATCGCCCTGCGGATGGAATGTTGACCATGCGAGTCAGAAACACAACTTACAACGTCAACATTTTTTTCAATCCGAGCTCAAAGAACACATTAGACACTCAAATGCGGAAAATCATTCAAAAAGAAGCGAAAGCTGGTAATTTTTGAATTTACAGCAGCATCTTGATTTTTTATCTTGACAAAATGCAGCCCAATGGCACGATTGCTTCTGTGGGCACCACCTCTGGCGTTTCCTCCGCTGCCTGTCTGGTACAACACTCCGCCTCTGCTCCCGGCTCTGCTACCTGTCTGGTGGTCTCTGCCTCTTGTTGCATAAGCGTCTCCAGCACTGTCAGGGTACCTATCGCGTCTGACGCATTCCCCTCGGCAGCTTCTGGCACGGCCTCCTCTGTAATATCTGGACCATCATCCGGTACGCTGTCCGGCGCAGTGTCCATTACCCTCTCTGGCGTGTCCCCGGATACACCATCCAACACACGATCAACACCCGGCGGGTTATCCAGGTTATCCAATACCTCATCCAATACAGCGCCCTGTGGGATGTCTGGCGCACTCTCTGGCTCCATGGCGCAGGGTATATCCCTGGCGGCCTGCTCTGTGGCGCGCGTGGCTGCTTTCTGAGCCTCCAGCTCTGCCCGTCTCTCCTCCGGCGACATCCTGTTCCAGCGCAGGAATCTGCCTATCTCGTCTAGCGACTCCTGCATCGTCATTTTTTTAGGGTCCTTGGAGTAATGGAATTCCAGCTCCTCCTCAAGCACCTGCTTTTCTCCCTCACACTCCTTCAGGTAGTCCTCATATTCATGCGTCCTGTTCTGTTCATCGGACAGCTTCAGGAAAAAACCACCGAATGGCCAACGTGTCTTTTCATCACTCATATTGATATCCTCTATAATAATATAAGGCGCACAGCCCAGCTATCTTGCCAGACCATGCGCCGGTTTGTTAGCGTCTACCCAGAAAAAAGCTCTGGTCAACCGCTTCGTTCTGTGCTATTATAGGGGCGGGAGATTTAATACACACATGTTTTTCCCGTCTCTACAGCCGCTCTACCTGTTGGCGCAGGTAAGGCGGTTTTTGTTTTACTGTTGCGCATGAGACTTTGCCTCGAATGCTGCCGCCGCTTCTGCAAGCGTCTGCATGGCGCTGCTGTAGCCGATTTGGAACGAGTGCTCGGCAACGGACGTAACCAGCCCTTCCAGAATTTCAGATAGGATCTCGTTCTGCGCTTCGCTCAAATACGGTCGAATAAGCGCCTCTGCCTGACGATTGCTTACATCTACGGCATCCTTAAACTTCTCCTGACTCTGCTTGATCTCGTCAGCGGTCTCAAATACATCCTTTAAAAAACTCATTTTGATCTCCTTTTTCATATTTATAATCGTATTTTCCAGCTCTTCCCCGGCGGGGTACGGAGCAGCTTCTGGGTTCCACATATTATGCAGCACCTCCTGGGGTGTTATTGACTTTCTGCGCATTGAGCCATTCCATCAGCCTTTTGTAACGCATTTGATGAACAGTTCCGGCTCGCCCACCTCATTCAGGATAGGCCTGATCTGCAGCGTCGTACCGTCGTCCAGATTGTACAGCAGCCCCTTGTGCAGCGGAGCATCGTAAAAGCAGGGCTGGATACACATCACCGTGTCAGCCGTTTTTCCAGCCAGAATGCTGTTGAGTACCGCCTCTGCGTTCTGTTCTTCTTCACGGTTCTCGGTCAGAACATTCGCATCATTGAAGTAAAGTCCGTTCATGTCAGTTCTCCTCATATTATGCACATTTGTTGTTTCGATCGTTCTTCAGAGTCGGGGCAAACTCCTTTTCCGCCGGGAAGATGGACTGCAGCAGCCCCCGTACCTCGCTCTCCAACCGCTGGAGTTCGGTACGCACCTGCTCCCATTCCTTCAGCTCCCCGCTGGCGACTCCCTCCCGGATCGTGCGCCTTACAGCCTCTGCCAGCGCCTCCTCCAGCCTTGTATGATAAGTACAAATATTGTACTCCACCCCGCCATCGGCCTTCGTATGCGCCTTTTTCAACGTATAACACACGCGGCTCGCATCCAGATAATAGTCGTTCCAAATTTTCAGCATCATCAACACCTCCGAATTAATTTTTTTGTTTATTTTGCCAGAGTCTATGTTCAGGTCCCCTTGTTGGCAGGGCGCTGCCCGGACGCTATGTCCTTAAGGACAACCAGACCTTCACTTTTGCTGCCTTGCCACTCCTGGCCGCTTCAGCAGTATCTTCCTATCCCGTCCCAAAGAACGGAACCAGATTTCTGTTCACGATGAACTCTTCCCTTCTTAAGAATTGTCAACGTTGGAAAGCCGCACAGGCATTCCTGTTTTGTCAACATCGTATCGTGAGTATACCACCATTAGGTACCTTTGTCAAGATTTTTTAGAAAAAATATTTATTTTAAGAATTTCACAATGTCTTAAATTCCAATTTTCAATTTTTTGCTCCTGCAATTGTTGACAGTTTTAGAATTCTATGATATTATATAAATACCTATTAGAAAGGAGTGTTTCAAAATGAGCGTCTGCCAGAACATTAAGGCCGTTGCGGAAGCTAGGGGGATTTCCATCAAAGAACTCAGCCGCAGGGTTGATATCCCCTATACCACTTTATATAACATGTTGAATCGCGACAGCGAACGGTTCGACCTCAATCTGCTGGAGCAAATCGCACAATCTCTGGACGTATCCGTTGGAATATTAATGGGCTCCGCTGTGCCCAGCATGACTGAGCTCTTAGGTGAGCATTATCCATCACGCAACGAATACCTTGCGCGCCATTCCTCCGATGATGGATTTACCAATCTGCAGAACACCGATGAAGACAACCCGTGCAATACCGAAAAGAACGACCATTTTCCGTTTGATCCAGGCGATAAAAGATACAACTCCCTGTGCGAATTCGACCAGCTAAACCCTCTTGGGCAGGAAGTCGCTGTACAGCTTCTGCTTTCCATAAGGGCTCATCAGTTTGAGGGTGATTTGCGGCGTGAGTTCATCTTCCTGCTGAAGCATTCCAACGACAAGGCTATCTTTCAACTGAATCAGGCGCTTATGAGTCTGTCCTGTTCAAGTAGCTTCAACGATAAGTATGCCACGCCAAGTTTTACCGAGCTTCTTAAAAGTCTGGATACCGACGTAGATTGATTCCACCCTCCATTTCTCTCTCCACAGAGCAATGGGGGTATTTTTATGCTCATCTACCAAAAAAGAGCAGTCCCACCCACCCGACTGAACTACTCTTGAAGTGTATGATTCAATTTTTACAGGTTCATCAAGGGGCTGGTCTGGGTGCCACGATCCACAATGTCCTTATCCTTGATGCCCAACAGGTAGCGCTGGGTGATCATGATATTGACGTGCCCCATCAGGCGGGAGACGCTATACAGGTCCAGACCGTTTTTCAGCTGCATCTGTGCGAAGGTATGGCGGCAGGTATGAGGACTGACCCGCACCGAGGGCGAAACTCCCACCTCTTTTGCGGCATGCTTCAATATCCGTGCTACGGCCTCATCGGTCATTGGCTTACCGTTTTTGCTGGGGAAGAGGTTCTTGTAGCGAGTAGGGTGTTCCTTCAGGTAGCCATCCCGGAGTGTGCAGTACTTGACGAGCTGCTTGGAGAGTGCGGGCGATTTGGGCACGACCCGTTCCTTGCTGCCCTTGCCGTGCTTGACCAGAATATAGTCCTGCTTGATATCTTCCGGTTCCATCAGGATCATTTCGTTGCAGCGCATCCCGGTATCGAACAGTAGCATGATGATGGTCTTGTTCCGCACGTCCAGAAAATCCTTGCCGTCGTAGAACTGGATCATCCGCTTCATCTCAGTCGCTGTAAAGGTATCGATGATCGTCCGAGGCTGACGCAGGCACTTTACCTTTTTGGCCGGATTCTCCCGCTCGTCCAGATAGCCCTCATTGACCAGATAGTTGAACCATGTGCGCCACACCTTGAGCAGATCGTTGATATAGCGGGACGTGCTGCCCGCGTCCTGCTTCTCCTTCATCAGGTCCCGGATGTGGCGGGGACGGACGTCTTCCAGCTCAGTGATCTGCTTCAGCTCCAGATATTCCAGCAAAAACCGGGTCGCAGCCTTATAATTGCGCAGGGAGCCTTTAGCCAGATGGCGGCATTCACAGTCGTAGATAAATTCATCACGGAGATCTTTCAAACACATAAAAAAACACCCTTTCCTTCATGGCGGACCACAAAAGAAAGGGTGAAAAATCGCTAGATAAGCTTATCGTGCCAAATCAGGCTTGTTCGTAGTTGAGCAAGACAAACTCCGGCCGACAAATCATCCAATTTTTAACGCAGCTGCGTGATTAGCAATTCTCAGCGAAGTACTTAATGGTACGGACCATCTGAGAGGTGTAGGAGTTCTCGTTGTCGTACCAGGACACGACCTGAACCTGATAGGTGTCGTCGTCGATCTTAGCGACCATGGTCTGGGTAGCGTCGAACAGAGAGCCGTAGCGCATGCCGATGACGTCAGAAGAGACGATCTGATCCTCGTTGTAGCCGAAGGACTCAGAGGAAGCAGCCTTCATTGCAGCGTTGATGGACTCCTTGGTGACGTCCTTGCCCTTGACGACAGCAACCAGGATGGTGGTAGAACCGGTGGGAACAGGCACACGCTGAGCAGAGCCGATCAGCTTGCCGTTCAGCTCAGGGATGACCAGGCCGATGGCCTTGGCAGCACCGGTGCTGTTGGGGACGATGTTCTGTGCGCCAGCACGTGCACGGCGCAGGTCGCCCTTGCGCTGAGGACCATCCAGGATCATCTGGTCGCCGGTGTAAGCATGAACAGTGGTCATGATGCCGGAAACGATGGGATAGGTCTTGTTCAGGGTGTCGGCCATGGGAGCCAGGCAGTTGGTGGTGCAGGAAGCAGCGGAGATGACCTGATCCTCAGCGGACAGGGTCTTCTCGTTGACGGAGAAGACGATGGTCTTCAGGTCGTTGCCTGCGGGAGCAGAGATGACGACCTTCTTTGCGCCAGCCTGGATGTGAGCCATGCTCTTCTCCTTGCTGGTGTAGAAGCCGGTGCACTCCAGAACGACATCAACGTTCAGCTCGCCCCAGGGAGCATCCTTTGCATCCTTAACGGCATAGATCTTGATCTCCTTGCCGTCGACGATGATGGAATCCTCGGTAGCCTCGACAGTGTGCTTGCCTTCGCCGATCTTGCCGCAGAAGGAACCCTGAGCAGTGTCGTACTTCAGCAGGTGAGCCAGCATCTTGGGGCTGGTCAGGTCGTTGATTGCGACGACCTCGTAACCCTCAGCATCAAACATCTGACGGAAAGCCAGACGGCCAATACGACCAAAACCATTGATAGCAACTCTAACAGCCATGTTAATAATACCTCCTAAATGTTCTTACCCTTTTCATCGGATAATCTCACGGTGTCTTTATTGTAGTCCAAAACGCGAAAAGTTTCAAGTGTCTGCTAAAAAATTAACAACTTGTTTGTTCACTTTTTGGCTTTTGTATGATTTTTGTCCCTTATCTGGGCCGGTTTTCAGCAATTCAGCCAACAGAGTGCTGGCCTTTACTTCTTTCTGGCTGCAGGCCCTGCGGTGCGCACGGTGCAGAACACGCCCAGCGTCCCAAGGCAGGCCATGCCCAGACCAAAAAAGATGGAGGGCAGCGCCGTGAGGACGAACTGTGAGGGCATCGCCAGCGTCAGGGTCTGGGGCAGCTCCCAGCAGAAGCCGAGGACAAAGGCTGCCAGACCGGAGGTGCACAGGGCTTTCCCATCCGACGTTTCGGGCAGCCAGAGCGCCCGCACCAGACTGGACAGAAAGACGAGCATCCCCAGCAGCACCCAGACCTGCGCCGTGGGTGAAACGCGGTGCCAGCTGGAGCTGTTCTCCATGAAGCGGCTCAGAACGCACCAGTAGAACACCAGTGTGCCCCAGATGCCGGAGGCCATGCTCTTTGTGGGCGGCTGCCAGTCCTTCCGCAGCCAGCTCTTCGCCAGCCCGGCCAGCCACTGGCCACACAGAATTTCCAGTATCGCGCGAACAAACGAGCCTGCGCCAGTCATTCCAACGGCGAAGCGCAAAAATCCTGCGGCAGTAAAGAATGCCCCTGCCATCGCCGTGACGATGCCGGACGGTTTGCAATGGTTTTGCAAGTTTTTCGGCTCACGGGCCAGCTTCCGGCCCGCAAACAGGCTCACCAGCACCGCGATGCCCAGCGCAGCATACCGCAGCCAGACCGAACCGGCGATGCACAGGCCGCTTTCCAGGTCGGTCCAGAAGCCCAGATCCAGGCCCCGGCCAAGAGCCAGTGCCGTTCCTACAACAAAAACAAGTGTGAGTAATGGATTCATCAGCGTTCCTCGATCGGTTTATATTTCTGGCGCACGCCCAGATACTTGTAGGCGGGCCGGATGATACGGTTGGCGAAGATGACCTCCTCCACGCGGTGGGCGCACCAGCCCGGCACACGGGCAATGGCAAACAGCGGGGTGTAGATGTCCTCGGAGATGCCCAGCATGTTGTAGATCAGCCCGCTGAACAGGTCCACGTTGGCGCAGACGGGCTTCGTGCTGCCCTTTTCCTCGGCGAAGATGCCGGGGGCCAGCCGCTCGATGCTGCACAGCATGTTGTACTCTTCCTCAAAGCCTTTCTCGTAGGCCAGGTGTCTGGCGCGGTTCTTCAGGATGACCTCGCGGGGGTCGCTCATGGTATAGACCGCGTGGCCCATGCCGTAGATGAGGCCGGAGCCGTCGCCCGCCTGCTTACGGAGGATGCGGCGGAGATACTCGCGGACCTCGTCGTCATCGTCGGGGTGCTCGACATGCTTCAGGATATCCTGCAGCTGGCGGTTGACCATCAGGTTCGCACCGCCGTGCTTGGGGCCTTTCAGTGCGCCGATGGCCGCCGCGATGGCCGAATAGGTGTCGGTGCCCGAAGAGGACAGCACACGGGTGGTGAAGGTGGAGCAGTTGCCGCCGCCGTGGTCCGCGTGGACCAGTAGGCACATATCCAGCAGCTTGGCCTCCTCGTGGGTGAACTTCTGGTCCGGGCGGTAGGTGCTGAGGATGTGCTCCGCCGTGCTCTGGTCGGGCTTGGGCAGATGGAAGAACATGCTCTGCTTATCGTAATAGCGGCGCTTCATCTGGTAGGCGTTGACCATCATGGTGGGCATGCTTGCAATGAGGTTGATGCTCTGGTTCAGGATGTTCTCCAGGCTCAGGTCCTCGGCGTGCTCATCGTAGGAATACAGGCCCAGCACACAGCGCTGCATCTTGTTCATCACGTTGGGCGAAGGCGCGTTCATGGTGTCCATGAAGCCATCGGGCAGTGCGCGGTGCTCGGCCAGCAGCGCACAGAAATCGTCCAGCTGGGTCTGGGTGGGCAGGCTGCCGAACAGCAGCAGCCAGATGACCTCCTCAAAGACGAAGCGGTCGTTGCGGTAGGCTTCTTCCACGATCTCCTCGATGTTGACACCGCGGTAGATCAGCTTGCCGGGGATGGGGATAACATGCCCCTCCTGGTCCTTTTTGTAGCCGACGACGTCGCAGACATTGGTCAGGCCTGCCAGCACACCGGTGCCATCCGGATTGCGCAGGCCGCGCTTGACCCCCAGCCGCTCGCTGGTCTCCGGGTCGATGTAGTTGTTGGCAATGTACTCCTCGCAGAGTGTCTGCATCGTCTGCTGGTCCAGCGTTGCCACTTCTGCATGTTGATAGTTCATGCGCAGATTCCCCTTTCTGTTTCGAATTTCTTATACCTTTCCCTGCCATCCGAGCTGATGGCACATGTCTATCATAGCGCTTTTGTGAAATAAATTCAAGAAGAAGATGAAATCTGCGCTTTTTCTCCGCATGTTCCTGCTACACTGGCCCAAACGAAACCGCCTGTCCGGGAGGGGCTGCTATGAAACGTTCCTTTTTTCTGCTCTGTGCCGTGCTGTTCGTGCTGGGCAGTCTGCTGCCGCTGGCCGGATACCGGCTGGCCAAAACCGTGCTGGGGCCTTCGGCACCGGCGTCGTCCGCCGCGGCCCCGGAACCGGAAACGCCCGATGTCGCCTCTCTGCCGCCCTCCGACCGGGACAGCGAGACCTTCCTCATCGCCGACCAGAGCGATGGCGCGGTCGTGTCGGTGCCCCGCCGGGACTACCTCATCGGGGCCGTGGCGGCGGAAATGCCCATCACCTGGCCGGACGAGGCGCTGAAAGCCCAGGCCATCGCGGCCCACAGCTACGTGCTCTACTGCCGGGACCACGCACAGGACCCCGCCGCAGGCTGGCTCACCGCCGACCCGGCCCGGCGGCAGGGCTATCTGACCGACGCCGTCCTCCGCAGCTATTGGGGCACGGCCTATGAGGCCAACTACGCCCGGCTCTCGGCTCTGGTGGATTCGGTCCTGACGCAGGTGCTCTACTATGAGGACGCCCCCGCCGGGACCAGCTATTTCGCCATCTCCAACGGGCAGACCGAAGCCAGCGAGAACGTCTGGGGCACCGCCGTCCCCTATCTCATCCCGGTGGACAGCAGCACCGACCAGAACGCCGACAACTACATCTACACCGTCTCGTTCTCTGCCGCACAGCTGCAGCAGCTCCTGACCGGGCTGGGCCTCGCGCCCGACCTCTCCGCACCGGAGGGCTGGTTCGGGGAGGCTGCCCTCACCCCCTCCGGCTATGTGGCCTCCCTGCCCGTCTGCGGCCAGACCGTGACCGGCCCGGCGCTGCGGAAGGCGCTGGGCCTGCGGAGCGCCTGCTTCACGGTGCAGTATCAGAACGGCAGCTTTTTCTTCACCACCAGAGGCTACGGCCACGGAGTCGGAATGAGCCAGTGGGGAGCCAGAGCGCTGGCCGAGCAGGGGCAGACGGCTTCGCAGATCCTCGCCCACTACTTCCCAGGCACCCAGCTGCGGCAGTGAGCCGCGCGGTGCCGACAAAAAAACCGCCGTGTGCATCTGCCCTGCACCCGGCGGTTTTTCGGTAACTTTTACTGGAACAGACTGTCCAGCCAGCTCAACACGCTGCCCTGGGTCGTCGTCTCCGTTGTGGGGGTCTGTTCCACCACGGTGGTCTCGGTGGCCGTCTCCGCAGCCGTCTCCTCGGCCACGACTGCGGCCTCCAGCTCTTCCAGACCGATGCCGTCGTCGTTGGCATCGGAAGTGATGTACCAGTAGCAGGACGCCCCAGCGATCGAGATGCTGGCGCTGGACAGCGGCACACGGCCCGCAGAAACGCCGTTCGCCGGGTCTGAGCAGTAGAAGACGCCGTTCGTGTAGTCGGTCAGCAGCACCGCGTGGGGCTGGCTGCGGTCATATAGGACGATGCCCTCCGGGTGCTCCTGCAAGATCCGGATGAGGGCTTCGGTCTTGGCCGCCTTGCCGGAAGGAAGGGTGGCGTAGCCAACGTGCATCGCATTGTATGTAAAACTGTGGGACAGACCGCCGGCCCACGCCGTGCTCTTGATGCTGTTCTCGGTCACATCGACCCAGCCGTCCAGACCATCGAAGTAAGCGCGGCGGCGCAGCATCATCGCGGCCGAAGCCAGTGTGCAGGTGCCGCCCCGGCTCTGCTTAAAGTAGAACCCGGCGTCAACGTTTAAGTCCACGGCCAGAGCCGCAGGCAGAAGCGTCATCATCAGCGCCAGCGTCATGAGCAGCGCCGACAGTTTTTTCCATGCGTGATGCGGTGCAGTTTCCACGTTGTTCCATCTCCCTTGAATCGCGTCGTTATTCACTGCCGTAAAGTATACCAGTTTGTTACTCTTTTGTAAACAGTCGCTCGGCTTTTTTCTCATATTTTACACGTTTTGCTCACAATTCAGGAGCAGATTGCACAAAAGACACTTTTGTCTGTTGTGGCTTTCGTACAAAAGTCTGTTGGTTCTTTCCGTTTTCTTTTTGTGCAGATTATGGTATACTTTCAAGCAGGACCAACGAAACCGAAACTTTGCAGGAGCAGGTAGATATGAAAGCAACCATCGTCATCCCCAACATCAACGGCAAGGGCTGGCTCAGGGACTCCATCGAGTCCATCTATGCCCAGACCGAACAGGATTTTGAACTCATCGTCGTGGACAACGGCTCCACCGACGAAAGTCTGGAGCAGGCCCGCAGCTATTGCACCCGCCCGAACTTCACCCTCATCGAGAACGGCCGCAACACCGGCTTCTCCCATGCGGTCAATCAGGGCATCGCCCGCGCCAAGAGCGAGTTTGTGGTGCTCTTCAACAACGACGCCTTCGCTGAGCCGCAGTGGCTGGCGGAGCTTATCCGCACCGCCGAGACCGACCCCCGGATCTTCGCCGTGCAGAGCCTGATGATCCGCCACTTCGACCGCGAACTGGCCGACGACGCCGGGGATTACGTCACCTGGATGGGCTTTGCCTGTAAGACCGGCGACGGCCGCCGGGCCAGCCGCTATACCAGAACGAAGCGCATCTTCTCGGCCTGCGGCGGCGCATCGCTCTACCGCAAGAGCATCCTAGACGAGATCGGCGGCTTCGACGAAAACTTTTTCGCCTATTTTGAGGACGTGGACCTCAGCTGGCGCGCCAACAACGCGGGCTATAAAAACGTGCTCTGCCCTGCGGCCAGATGCTACCACATCTGCGGTGCCAGCACCGGTGCCGTCAAGTACAACGCCTTCAAGAGCCAGCAGAGCGGCCGCAACAGCATCCTGCTCCCGCTCAAGAACGAGCCGCTGCTCATGCTCCTGCTCAACTTCATCCCGCTGGCGCTGGGCTACCTGCTCAAGTGCTACAAATTCCACAAGCAGGGCTTTGGTGAGGCCTGGGACAAAGGAATGCACGAGGCCTTTGCCCTGCTCCGCTCCGGCCAGCTCGGCAAGCGCCCCTTCCGCCTGAAAGACCTGCCCAACTACATCCTGATGGAACTGTGGATGATCTGGAACATGGTGCCGTATCTGTGGTATCGGCTGGTCATTGTCCGGTTCGACCTGAAATAATAAGGTGTTATCGAAAAACTGAAGCTGATGACCGATGCGCAGTTTGCGGAGGTTGAGTTTCCTATGGACTGATTTTTGCCGCCTGCGGGCGGCGTACATAGAATTTTTCATTAAAGAAAAACAGCCGTTTCCGCTTAAATAAAGAGAAACAGCTGCCTTTTTCAAAAATTTGTTGTCACATGGAAATCCAGCCAAGAGTATTGGCCACTGAACTGATCAGAATGATTGCTGCGAAGACAGGGCAAAGATAGCGAATCATAAAGTTGAAAATCTTTTTGCGGCGGAACGGCTTACCGTCCATTGTGACTTCTTCTTCGATTTTTTCTACGCCGATGACACGGGATACCAGCACGCAGGTGGAAATGGCGGCGATGGGCATCATAACAGAGTTTGTCAGAAAATCGAAGAAGTCCAGAAACTGCATCCCGAACACCGTCACACCGGCCAGCGGGCCGTAGCCAAGCGCGGACAGACTGCCTAAGACAACCATGATAATACCAATGCAGGCGGTAGCCATCTGTCGGTTCCAGCCGAGTTCATCCTCAAAGGTGGAAACGGCACTCTCTGTCAAGGCAATGGAACTTGTAACAGCGGCAAAGAGAACCAACAGGAAGAACAGTACGCCTACAACGTGGCCGAACCCCATACTCTCAAATACTTTGGGGATGGTGATGAACATCAAAGAAGGGCCTGCCTGCAGGGTGTTCGGGTCACCGCCAGAGAAGGAAAACACAGCAGGTATGATCATCAGACCGGCCATGATTGCAATGGCAGTGTCAAAAATTTCAACATTTTCCGTGGATTCCTCAATGGAAACATCCTTTTTCATATAGGAACCGAAGGTCACCAGAATGCCCATAGCAATGGACAGCGAGTAGAACATCTGCCCCATGGCGGTGACAACAGTCATCCATGAAAAGTTTGCAACATTGGGAATCAGAAAATACTTTACTCCGGCCAGTGCTCCCGGACGGGTGACCGAGTAAATCGCAATGACAACAGACAAAACCACCAAAACGGGCATCATCAGCTTAGACACTCGTTCCACGCCATTACGGACACCGGCAAAAATGATGGAAAGCGTGAAAACCGTAAAGATGAGAAAGCATACCTCAGCAGACAGGCCGCTGGAAATAAAGCCGGAGAAATAGCCATCCTGTGCTAACTCACTGCCGTGTCCACTGACATAGGCGGAAAGATAACGGATGACCCAACCACCGATGACCGAATAGTACGGTACGATCAGAATGGGAATGATGGCATTGATCCATCCACCAAACTTCAGCTTGCCGCTCTTGCCAAATGCTCCGAAAGCGCCGACCGGGCTCTTTTTGGTCATGCGGCCCAGCGCGGTTTCTGCCACGATCATGGTGTAACCAAAAGTAACGGCCAGCACAATGTACACCAGCAGAAAAATACCGCCGCCATATTTTGCGGCCAGATACGGGAAACGCCAGATGTTGCCAAGGCCCACGGATGCGCCGGCAGCAGAAAGAACAAAGCCGATCTTACCGGAAAAGGCGCTCCGTTTGGGATGCTGTGAATCCATAGTAACACACTCCTATTCTTTTTTTCTATCCAGAAACAGGATTAGTGTACCATATATCTTAAAGAGATACAATACATCTACCTGCGGGCAACTATAAAACGGTTGCCCGCTGTTTTTATGCTCAAAAACGGAAGGAGGCAGCAATGTCAAGCAAAACCGAAGAATATCTCGCCCTTGCCCAGCGCACGGCGAACGGTCTGACGCGGTACTGGGAAAGCTGGACGGACTATGGTGTATCACTTCCCTCTGTTTGCTGTTTCAAAACATTTTTCGACTTTTTTTCAAAAACGTCTTGGCAAGGATTTATTTCTATGGTAAACTTTTTATAAAAGTTCATAGGCAAACCCGGCGCAAGTCGGCGACGCAAAGCTATAGGGACCCACCGGGTCAGCCAGTTGCCAGTAAGAAATTGCTGTTTTCTGCTGTCCGTAAATATCGCTTTATGAAGTCAGATGACGCTTTCAGTCATGGGTTCGCCATGCCTTGAAAGCGTTTATTTATTTTCCAGCGGCAGAGTTATAAAAATGAAGGGGTCATGTTATGAATGTTACAAAACGAGCCAGAACTTGCAGGGGTCTGGCAATTCTAATGACGATGCTTCTGCTGACGGCATTGCTGTCTCTTTCGGCAAGCGCAGCAGAAACAGTAAGCCAGCATGAGCATGTGAGGGTTGGCTTTTTTGCAATGGACGGCTATCACATGATGGACGAAGACGGAAACCGCAGCGGTTATGGCTACGATTTTCTCCGCTTGATGGCGCGCTACTGGGATGTAGACTATGAATACGTCGGCTATGACAAAAGCTGGGAAGAAATGCAGCAGATGCTGATCGACGGCGAGATCGACATGGTAACTTCTGCCCGCAGAACGCCTGAGCGCGAAGAATTATTTGATTTTTCCCGTCCAATCGGAACCAACAATGGTATCCTGACTGTCCGCAGCGATAATAGCACCATCGTTGAGGGAAAATATAGTACCTACGATGGGATGCGTGTTGCACTCCTGCGCGGAAACTCCCGGAACGATGAATTTGCGGAGTATGCACGAACCAAAGGCTTCACTTACAAATCGGTCTATTTCGATTCGGCTGAGGAGATAGCAGAGGCACTTCAGAATGGAACGGTTGATGCCATTGTCACCAGTTCCCTGCGCAAAATGAACAATGAGCGCATCCTTGAAAAATTCGGCAGCAGTGATTTTTATGTGATCGTCAAAAAAGGAAACACTGAACTTCTGAATAAGATAAATTATGCGATTGATCAGATGAACGCTGCCGAAGGCAGCTGGAAAACGACCCTCTATAACAAAAACTACGAAACTGCCGATACCAAAAATCTGGAGTACACGGAGGAAGAAAAGCGTATCATTGCCCAATATTCCAAGGAAAATCCCCTTCATGTTCTGTGCGACCCGACCCGGTATCCCTATTCCTATACAGAAAATGGCGAAGTAAAGGGCATTCTCCCGGACTATTTTCGGAAGATAGCAGACTATGCAGGACTCTCGTATGAGTTTCTTGTTCCTGCGACCAGAGATGAGTATATCGCATATCAAAGCAATAAGGATGCGGTAAACATCAGTATTGATGCACGATTGGATACGGATAATTACGCAGAGACCAAAGAATGGGGATTGACCGCTCCCTATATCACGATGCGAATGGCAAGAGTGACGCGGAGAGACTTTGATGGGAAGATCCATGTTGTTACCACAGTCAATCAGACCGCGTCCACATCGATCGAAGATGTGCTGGCACCCGGTGCGGAAAAACTGATGTGCAGTACCCGTCAGGAGATGATGGAAGCTGTCCGCAATGGCAAAGCGGATGCAGCCTTTGTTTACTATTACATGGCACAGGCATTCGTCAACAGCGACACAACAGGTACAATGACCTACACGCTGCTGGAACAACCCACATTCAGTTACCGCATGGTGGTTTCCTCTACGGAAAACCATGCGCTGGCAGGTATCCTGACAAAAGCAATGTACGCAATGCCGGATAATCTTGTTGAAGACCTTGCAACACAGTACACCACTTATAAAGCAACGAATCTGACACTTGCAGATATAATCCGTCTGCATCCGGTCACAGCTGTCGCCATCATCGTATTTATCTCGTGGATGGCGATCGCAATGATCATTATCGTGAACCGCTTGCGGACACGCAGAAAATTACAGCTTGCAGCCCAGCAGAAAGCGAAAGAAATGGCTGTCCTTGCAGAGCAGGCGCAAGCAGCTAGCAAAGCCAAAAGCACATTCCTTTCCAATATGTCCCACGACATCCGCACCCCTATGAACGCCATCATCGGCTTTACAAATATTGCATTGCATCAGGACTCTGTGCCGGAAATGCACAACTGTCTGAAGAAGATCGAGGAAAGCTCAGATCATCTGCTGTCCCTGCTGAATGATGTGCTGGATCTGAGCCGCATCGAGAGCGGAAAGGTGGAGTTTTCCCCTGTTCCGGCGAATATCACCGCGGTTACAGACAGTGTGATCGAGATCGTGAAGGGGATGCTTCTGAACCGGGAACTGAACTTTGAAGTTCATCGTGAACCGCTGCAAAATCCCTATGTCATGACGGAACCCGTCCGTATCCGGGAAATTCTGGTCAATATCCTGAACAATGCCGTGAAATTTACCAAGGATGGCGGCACCATCCGTTTTGATGCAGGCAACCGTCCGGGAGCCGATGCACAGCACATCGTAATTTGCTATCGGATCAAAGATACCGGCATCGGTATGAGCGAAGATTTCCAGAAAAAAATCTTTGACGAATTTGCGCAGGAAGAAAATGGCGTACGGACACAGTATAAGGGCACGGGTCTGGGAATGCCCATCTCAAAGAAGTATATTGAACTGATGGGCGGCACGATCACAGTAGACAGCCGGAAGGGCGTCGGTACGACCTTTACCGTAGAGATTCCCATGGAACTGACAAATGCTGAGAAAGTCGAAAAAACAAAGCCGCTTGTACAGCACAATGACCTGAAGGGGATCAAGGTGCTTCTGGCAGAAGATAATGATCTGAACGCTGAACTTGCCACGATTCTGTTGGAAGATTTGGGAATGAGAGTAACGCGTGCAGCAGATGGGCAGGAAGTTGTTGATCTGTTCGCAGAGCATCCGGCGGGCACTTATGATATTATCCTGATGGACATTATGATGCCTAAAATGGATGGACATCAGGCGGCAAAGGAGATCCGTGCAATGTATGCTGACCGCCCGGATGCAGAAGAGATTCCCATCATCGCATTGTCGGCAAATGCTTTTTCGGAGGACGTTCAGGCATCTCTGGACGCAGGCATGAACGGTCATGTTTCCAAGCCTCTTAACATGGAAGAAGTAACCAAAGTTATTGAGCGTAACTTGAACAGGCCGTAACTCCAGCGGATTATAGCAGTTTGCGTTTTTAGTGCACAAGCAACATCCGCAAACTGCATATCGCAAAGATGCCGTTTTGATTGGCACTATTTTTGAAAATTGCGATAATACCTACATATTTCCCCCAAGCGGGCGACCACAAAAAGGTTGCCCGCTGTTTTTATACCCTGAAAACGAAAGAAGGAGGCCAAAATGTAGTACAAATCTTATGCGCAATTTTCGTATATGGGGTTAATTCTTTGCTTCCAAATGTAATGGGAGTGATGAAGTACATCGGAGCAGCTTATATCCTGTGGCTTGCGATAGGGTAAAAGCGTTCCATAGAAAACAAGTGCTCTTTACGAGAAAAAAGCCTTGAAACGCTTTTGTTATAATGTTACAATATATACCATATAATAGTATATCTATCTATTCAAAAAAGCTACTGACAGCAGAACGAGAATGATATTGCAAGCACCTTCCTGAAATCGGTGAAGTGAAAATAAAGCCAGAATGAGCCGTCTGGGGCGGAGAAAGATTGGATAAAATGAAAAACTCTGGAATGAGCGAAACCATGCAGACGCTGATGCGGAAAAGCGTCTGTGCGCTGCTGAGTCTGCTGCTGTTGCTGTCAGTCGTGCTCCCTATAAAGGCTGCCGCAGAAACCGCCCCTGTAAAGGTCGTCCGCGTTGGTTCGTTTGAGGACACCTTCAACTATTGCAACGAGAAGGGCGCAAGAAAGGGCTACGGCTACGAGTTGCTGGAAACACTATCCGGCTATACAGGCTGGCAGTTCGAGTATGTGACCTGCGACTGGTCAGACTGCTTTGAAAAACTTGAAAACGGCGAGATCGACATCATGGGCGGTATTTCTTATACGGAGGATCGCGCTGAGGAGATGCTGTTTTCGGACGAACCGATGGGGGAGGAAAAATATTACCTCTATGCCGACCTTTCGCGCGCAGATATCTCCGCCTCTGACTTCAAAATACTGGACGGCAAAAAGGTCGGCGTTGTGATGGGAACGGAGCCGGAAGTGATGCTGACCGAATGGGAGGAAAAACACGGCATAAAAACGCAGCACGTCAACATCTCCAACAACGAGGATGTGAAGCAAAAGCTGGTCAATCACGAGATCGACTGCTTTGTTTCGCTGGAAGAATCCTACTGGGCAGAGCTTGGCATCTCGACCATAACCCGCGTGGGAAAATCCAGCATCTACTATGTGCTCAACAAAGACCGTCCGGATCTCAAGGAAGAACTGGACAATGCGATGCACGCGTTGGACGAAGAGGCTCCTTTTTATACGGCGGATCTGTGTAAAAAGTATTTCTCGCTGGATTATAAGCCCATCCTTACGGGTGAGGAAAAGGCGTGGCTCAAAGAGCACGGTGCGATCCGGATGGGCTTTCTGACGAGTGATAGCGGCGTCAGCACCTATGACCCTGCCACCGGAGAGATTACCGGAACAATCATAGACTATATTCAGTTTGCCGCAGATTGTCTGGGAAATCAGGAGCTGGAATTTCAGTTGGTCGGTTATGACGACAAAGAGGCGGAACTCAATGCGCTGAAATCAGGCGAGATCGACATGATCTTCCATTTCGACCAGAGTCCCAATCTGGCTGAAGAATATCGCGTTGCCAGAACCAACACAACTTGGACCGCCAATATGATGGTGGTCACGAACCAACAGCTCTTTATCGAAAACCAAGTGAACCGCGTTGCCGTTCCCCAAAACAAGATCTCCCTAACAAGGTACATTGCGTTTTATTATCCGCAGTGGGAAATCGTGGACTGCGATACACAGGAGGATGCGGTAAAACTGGTCAAGGACGGACAGGCAGACTGTTTTATCATAGGGGTCGGCAGTGAGGCGAAATACAGCAAAAATTATGGTTTTTACAGCGTTCCGCTGCCCAACCCTGCCAATTCCTGCTTTGCGGTCAAGAGCGGAAACCGCAGCCTGCTGTCCATCCTGAACAAAACGCTCAAGGCAATGCCAGCCAATATGCTTACCAGCTCTCTGGCGATGCATAAGAGCTCCGCGCGGAAGGTTACCCTGAGCGAGTTTATAAAGGATAACTTCTTTAGGGTTCTGCTGGTCAGCAGCATTGTGGTTGCAGCCATTCTGCTCACGATCCTGAAGCTGCTGCGGAAGGCGCGCAAAGCCGAAGCTGCTGCAAAGAAAGCCGCAAACGATACGCAGGAGCTGAATGCAAAATTGCAGGTCGCTGTGGAAAACGCGGAGAGCGCGAACCGTGCCAAATCCACCTTCCTGTTCAATATGTCGCATGATATCCGTACCCCCATGAACGCCATTATCGGTTACGCAGACCTTGCCTCCCGGCATCTGGACGACCCTGCAAAGCTGGAAAAATACATGGAGAATATTCAGGTGTGCGGACAGAACCTGCTGATGCTGCTGAACAATGTTCTGGATCTCGCCCGAATCGAGAACGATAAGACGGAGATGGAGTATTCTGTTTCGGATGTCGAGAAGGATTTCCGTAACTGCATTGCCATGTTCCGGAATCAGGCAGACAGCAAGGGGCAGACGCTTATGGTGACAGCACATCTGCTGCACCCGTATGTCTATGTGGATATTCCGCACCTGACCGAGGTGTGTACGAACCTTGTCAGCAATGCGGTCAAATACACGGGAGCCGGCGGCACGATCCGCTGCGATATCACGCAGAAGCCCGGCGAAAAAGAGAGCTGGTGCAATATGGTGATCACGGTTGCCGATAACGGCATCGGAATGTCGCAGGAGTTCCAGAAGCATATCTTTGAACCCTTTGAGAGGGAACGCACTTCCACCGTCAGCAAGGTGGAGGGCAGCGGCATCGGGATGGGCATCGTGAAAAAGCTGGTCGGGCTGATGGGCGGCACTGTGGAAGTGGAGAGCAAGATTGGTGTTGGCTCCACGTTTACCGTCACCATTCCCTGCCGCATTGCGTCCGAGGATGAAACACGGGCGAAACGAGAAACAAACCCTTCGGATCAAAAGTGCCTGTGCGGTACAAGGATCCTGCTGACCGAGGACAACGACCTCAATGCGGAGATTGCCACTGAGCTGCTGCAGGAAGAAGGCTGTACGGTAGACCGCGCAAAAGACGGTGTGGAATGTGTGGATATGCTGGAAAAAGCTGCGAACGGAACGTATCAGTTGATCCTTATGGACATCCAGATGCCGGTGATGAACGGCTATGATGCGGCAAGGAAAATACGTAGGCTGGACGACCCCCAAAAAGCAAATATTCCCATCATCGCCATGACGGCAAATGCCTTTACCGAAGATAAACAGGCGGCACTGGATGCCGGAATGAACGACCATATCGCAAAGCCGATCAATATGAATGTTCTTGTGCCGACTTTGCGGAAATACCTTTGATGCGGACAGACAGCTGTCGCACATAAAAACGACCAATAGACTGCCCTACAACCTATAAACGAATACCGCCGGGGAGCCTTCCCGTTCTGGGGAGGCATCCTCGGCGGATTTTTTAGTTTATGTAGCAGCGGTCCTGTTTTATAAGTCAATCTTCACACAGCCGCTGGGCTTCGTCCTTTGTGCAGCAGGTGCAGTTGAAAAGCCTGCCACGGAAAGAACAGTAAGTATAGTGTACCTTCGGGATTCCATTGACATCTCGAAAATTAACGCAGCGTTCCTCACCGGGCAGCAGATAGATCGTATCCACGTTCAGCAGCTCC
>ERZ809426.926-NODE-926-length-19914-cov-7.710308_pt1 | contig 19914 bp, 19 predicted proteins | sample MGYA00520791_ERZ809426 | MGnify/ENA primary metagenome ERZ809426 (study PRJEB31576, sample SAMEA3212668) | Homo sapiens | biome: human-gut; feature: human gut; material: fecal | place: Sweden | collected 2012 ... | reverse complement strand
GGATACTCAAAGCCTTCTTCGTCCTCGACCATAGAAATAGCCTCTTTCGGACAGATGGCATAGCAAGCCGTACATCCACAGCATTCTTCTTTTCTATTATAAAGCACAGGAACCTTTTTATCCATTTTATCACCCACTTACTTGTATATTGTCTCTTTCTTAAAATGTCTCATCAGAAAATCATTACAAGCCAATATGGTTAAAGTAACCCCAAATACAATGATTGGACCGCAACAATTATATATTTCTCTCATCCTTCCCCGAGTAATTATCATATTTAAAACAGAAATAACAAATGGGTGAAATAAATATATGTTTTGAGAGTAAGTTTTCCCGATTTTTGACAATATGCTGTCTCGTTGTTTAAGTCGGATCATACTCGTAAATATCAATACTGAAAGCATTGTTGTACTTATCCCATGATCCCTCACTGTTTCCCATCCACATACTGATACAAAATAATTCTCTACTATAGATGTCGCATAAATAAGTGGCAACAATTTGGAATAGGCATAAATTTTTTGATAATTTATTTCTTTTATTATATTCCCAATCCAAAAGTATGGAATTCCTACAAATAGAAAATTTCTCGACATCCATAATGGAAATTCATGTTTTAAAATAAGTAGTGAATATTTTCCTAATACCAAATCACCTACAAGCAATGCTACTATGATAACGTACCGAAATTTCTTGTATGAATTGAGTTCTGGAAACAGGCCAAAAAATATTAATGTATAGATAATTGCAGACATATACCACAAGTGTCCTGATATAGCATTATCATTTGTCACCATAAGAAGTAACACTTTTTTTAGTGATATAGTTGATACCATATAATCATATATCGGCATTCCTTTTACCAAAGAAACGCTGCCATTAACCACTAAATAAAATATATTTATAGCTATCGTCAAATTCACAAGTTTTTTTATCTGATTAATTTTCTTTTTTCGCTCCCATGAAAAGCAATAAAAATACCCAGATATCATAAAAAAAATCGGCACAGCGCATCTCTCCAACGGCGAGATAAGAGAATCTACTTTTGACGGGAATTTTATATGAATACACACTACAAGAAATGCGCATATGGTTTTCAGTGCATCAATATTATCATTTCTTTTCACGCTAACTGTATTCATACCTGTTCTCCTTAACTAATTTTTTTTCGCAACTTTGAAATCATCACCTTCCACATAGCTTCTATAATTGATTTGTTCAGTAGAATCATGACAATTACTGCAAAAGCAAATTCGAACGCATACATATATATATTCCTTATATAACTGCATGCAGATATAGCAATTAATACCGCAATAACCGCAATAATTTTGGACATTTTATACCGAATTTTAGTAAATTTCTGAATGTTATACATACGGTAAAACGCCAAAAAAATGTAGCTGAGTAGTGTCGAAATAGAAGCTGCATATACTCCTATAAATTTCACCATCATTAAATTCGTCACCAGATTTATCGTTGCTGCAATAAGTGTAGTAAATCCCACACTCTTTGTTTCCTTCTTAGCAACGTAAACACCACCCAAATAAGAAGCAATGCTGAAGAAAAACATCCCCATGATTAGTATAGGCATTTGATAATATGCCTCATCATAATCTCCACGAATCAGAATCTTAAATAGAAGCGGCATACAAGCGGTAATGAACGCCATAATTCCTGCCATCATGGAGAATACCGTATCATACATTTTCGAATAATATTCTTCGGAATCTTTATCTTCAGACGCTAGTGATGCAGACTCCTGCCATGCCATCGTAAAGGTACTTTGCGCAATAGTTACAATATTCGGAATCTTTTTAGCAACTGCATAAATAGCATTCGCCTCAATACCTAAAAATGCCGATATAACAAGCCTGTCAGATGCATTCATAACCCACATTGACATAGAATTTGGGACCATCGGCCACGAATAGTTCAACAATTCTTTTAATACTTTTTTATCGAACAATCGAACATCTATGTATTGCCACATCCTGAGCTGAATTATCATTACAACAGTAGGCGTTAACATTGATACACACATGCAAATTAATGTGCCGTTTAATCCCCATCTCAACATATATACAAAAACAACTACAAAGACGAGATTTGAAAGAGAACTTACTATTGACGCTTCTGCATATACTTTATTGTTTTGCAAACCACGAGCAATCTGACCACAAACACCAAAAAACAGGTCAAAAAAGAAATACATGCATATGAGTGATCTCGTTGCAAAAGAATATTCATAAAGCAACAAAACCAAAATTATCAATGCCACCAATGATACCGGAACTAAAAATAACAAAATATTTGATATTATTTTTTTCTTGCTTACACTATCATCCTTTTTTTCTATTAAAAATCGGAACGCAGCTGTCTGTATTTGTAATGTGACCGCCGGAAGAAATAAAGAACATAAAACTGTAATCAAGTCATATGTACCATATTCTGATTTTGTTAAACAACCTGTTAATATTGGCAAAACAACAAAACTGGCAAGCTTTGGAAATACAGTCCCAATTGATAACACCAGTGTATTCTTTACCAAACTTCCTTCTCTACTCATTCTATTTCCTCGTTACCTTACCATCTTTTCAAGATCTTTAAAAGTTTTCGTTTTGCTTTAAACGGAATACCACCATATTCAGTGTATTTCCTAAGTATTTTTTCAAAAGAATACTTTGAATAATCATCCCAGAATCTTTCTTTTTGATATGGAACAGGGCTGGGGTGCTGCATCTGCGGTTGTAATAATTCCTTTTTTGATAACTCGACCACCTCTACATAATCATCAGCTAGAACAGCCTCAAAAAGGGCTCTGCCTTTTTCCGTCTGAATCAAAGCCATAGATATACCTTCATTATCATTCCATAAGTCAGGTCTTGTTTTTTCTATCCCCCAACAATCTGATACTGTTATATCTGCAACACGTTCTACTCTCGTAAACCTGCAAACTTCGCAAGATCTCCTCAATGCAAAATTCGAGTAAAATAAATTCACATAAAGTTTACCTATATATTTTGTTCCATCCTCAAAACTTATAGTTTCAACATGATTATGCCATCCGGCTTCCTTCTTATCTCTCAAATTTATTTTAGATAACTTTTTACCGCTTTTCTTTTCCATAAACCTAAGATAATCATAATATACCTTAGGGCTAGGAACTCCATGACATATAAAATCACAAGTAAACAAATTACTTGTACTTATCCCTGTTGCTTGAATATATGTTATTATACCTGCACATTGACATGGAGTTCCTGTAAAAAGAACCACCTTATTATTTTGCAAGTCTTTATATACTTCTCTAAAGCACGATTTCATGTTACTCTGAACATATTTTGATCCTCGAAGCCTGCTTATTTCTTCTTCACTTGTAATACGCGTATGAATGACATCAAAACCCTCATAAACGCAACCGTAAACCACGCCATTCAAATCAATAACATGCCTTGCTAAGGCGAACAAAGCACCACCCGATTGGCTATTTATCCTGCTTGCATGATCTTTAAGTCGCAATGCATACCAAGCCATTGGCTCCTTGAAAATCGGATTTTCTATTTCTTTCATTGATTTTCCTCCTCCGACTAACTCTCGCATCTTATTCTGCTGCAAACAGACAGCATCATAGATACCGCAGAAAAATAGAAAAAGCATTGACCTGCACCATACAAAGGATTTCCTGTCATGCAGTATAAAATAAACCATATCTGAAGGAAAACTGAATATACTAAGACATACATACTGTCGCGATCATTCTTCAAAGTCTTGCTTTTAAAAAGCATAAGAGTTTTTGCTAGGCAAACAATAAACAATGCGAGAACTAATCCTTCTCCAATTATTCCAAGCTCTGCCGCCATCTGAATATAAACATTATGTGCATCATATGCTTCTAGATTTCCCAGTCTGTGAAAGAAAACATCAAAATATTGAGAAAAGCATCCCATTCCGATTCCTGTAAATTTGTGTGATAGAAAAATCTGTCCAGCTGCTTCCCAATAATATGCTCGACCGTTATACGTAGTATCTCCTGCATATGTCTGAAATCTTTCTAACACTAATCTTACTGAAGGTACCGTAAAGTAAGCCGCAACTACGGCAATCATCATTAATGACGTTAATGTAATGAATTTTTTTCTTTTTCCTGGATCATTATTTAATTTAACAACAAGTATATATGCCATAATTGCCATTAAAGTAAAAGCTCTTTTTCCACTCGTAAACAAAGCCACTAACGTCAAAACCATACCTGTCATGTCCATTTTATTCTTGTCAAAGTAATAATTAATAAGCATTACACCAAAAGAAATGGACATCATCATTCCCGCAAATTGGTAGCTTCCAACCATACCACCACTTTTTGATCCATTAATCAACGTAGATAATATGATAGAAATCGCCACTGGAAATGAATACCATCTAACTGCTTTAATAACCCTAACATTTAGCTCTACCGAAGGAACAAATAAGAACATCAGACCATATACTGCGAATCTTTCAACAAATACTAACGTTGTGCTTGAATCATACGAAAACGAAAGTTGATACAACAGAAACGTCACTATCAGAGCCATTATAATCTTTATCGAGTGATTCCTACGATTGTAAAATGCTTTCCTCTGAATTCCTTTAACTTTTGCCATACAAAAAAGTAAAACAACTAAAACACAAATTAACGGCATAATAAAGCCGCTTAAAAATGTTGAGCCGCTATACATAATAAGCACAAAAAGTATAATGTAGAGACTTGCTATAACTCCCAAGTCCTTAAATATTGTCCCTTTTCTCATTAACCGTCTCCCCTACCAAATCTAATAAATATCGTCTAGAGTTAAAGATTTTCTCCTCTATAACGTCCTCATTATATTTGATGTCAGCTGTCAGTTTTTTAACATCAGCATCATCATTTACAACAACATCCATTAATCCAAACGCATCCATCAATGTAATTAGTCTACCGTTCAATCCCGTTAATTCTTTTTTTAGCACAACACGAATTTGTTTACGATAAATAACGCCAAATGCTGCTCCATGGAACGAATCGGTCACTATGTACTTTGCATTTTTTATATAGCCAACAAATTCCTGAGGGCCAACATCTAACACGTATTCTGCCTTAATGGGCTTCTTCATACTATTCTGGATACACACGACCTTTAATCCTGTGGCATCCGACAACATTTTTGCTTGTTCATATACAGCGTGTTCATGAAGGCAATATACCAAAATATAATTCCGCTCTTGCTTTAATATCGCAATTTTATCCCACTCCGCTTTATCAAGTAAAAACACTGGATCCAGAACAACATCCACCTGTTTTCTCAGTAATTTTTCAAGAAATTCCCTTGCATCTTCTTCTCTAACTGAAATAGACAAGTACTTTCCTAAGTCTTCCTTTAAAATGCCTTTTACACCTGAATTCAGATTCACGCTTCCCATACTAGCAGCGTACGATACTTTCTTCCTATCATCGTCTACAAACTTTAAAAAGTAGTTTCTATCTCCTCCTGTTAGATTCAAATTCCATACCTGATCGCTTCCAGCTACAAAAAGCTTATATAGCTTATTTGTAGCTGCAACGTCATTCAATGTATATACCTTGTTTGACATTTTTATATATTTTTTTAGAAACAAGTGGAATTTTCTATTTTTTTTGTAAATCGAGGGCATTTTCAATAATGCTTTAATGATGCCAGTTATTGTTCGATCGTATACCTTAAATGCTTTATAATTATCTTTAAATGCATTACATTGATAATCAATTACTTCTGCGTCTAAACCATTCATATTTAGAAATCGTTGTTGAGCATATGCTTGTAAGACTGCACCATAATTTATAGCATTATGAAACGTAATAATTCCGACTTTATCTGACAAGACCAATTTTCCCTCCCTCTAATCTTTTTTTCATTTCTTGCTTTTTCTCTTTTGTAATTCCCCCCCTCATGGTAAAATCTTCTTCAAACCACAAGTTTTCTTCTGTAGAATTAACCTTCTTCAAGTACTCTTCTAGGGAGCATATTTTTCTAGCTGGCACACCAGCATATACAGCATTATCCTCAACATCGTGAGAAACAACTGAGCCCGCACCAACAATAGAATTTTCACCTACCGTTACTCCTGGTAGTATAGTTGTGTTTGCACCAATAAAAACACGGTTCTTAATTATAACTCTCCCTATCTTGGCATACCCTATATGTCTTTTTGTGGAGGCATCATGAGCTAAAATATGAACCCTTGTCGAAAGTGTCACATTATCTCCGATCGATATTAAGAAACAATGTGCCGGATCAAAGAAACAATTTCTTCCATATGAAAAATTAGATCCTATCTCTAATCCATCTGCTAATAGTTTTTTCATTCTAGGTTCATTACGCAACCGATCAACAAATGATTTTAAAAACGATTTCATACTCATTCACCATTCACTCCAAAGAATCTTCTCTTTATTCCGATTAATTTCTTATATCTATCTTTTCCCAAAGATTTTCTCAGAAAGGTTTTAATATATCCCTTTATTCTGCTTTTAGAGTCAATCCATGTAGCTGTATAATGATGTATTGAAATAGTTTTATCTGTAATCGTAAACTCCGCCGTCACAAAATCATATGCACAAAAATATTCTGCGGGATAAATATGGAATCCTTCTAGGATTTGCTCTAAGCCATTTCTTTGAAAACCATGTCTATAGAACACTTCTGTTACTCTATCTACAACAGTTCTCATATTGATTTGTCCATTCGGATCAATAAAGTGCTCAGATTGATACATCTTAATAATTTCACCAACTATTGGGTTCCCCGGTTCACAAGCGAATACCAAACCAGGGGCAATTTTATTATTACTTTCAATACCTGTAAACCCAGCACAATTAAGCATAGAATCCGAAATTGGTTTCAATAATTCAACATCTGTATCCAAATATACCCCGCCATAGCGATATAATAAATCAAATCTTGCATAGTCCGATGCAAAGGCATATTTTTTCTGATTGTATGCTTCTTCCATATATTCGCATGAATGAATATCATAATTTTCTTCATTCCACTCAATTATTTCCCAATCCGAAAGAATCCTTCTCGAACTTTCCTGACATTTTTTTATCAGGTCACTTTTTTCTCCCTTTCCAAACCATATGTAGTGAATTCTTTTTGGTATGCCTTGCATTTTTATCACCCACCTCATTATTAGTAGACTTTATTCCACAACTTTTTAATATTACAAGCACTTATAATCAACTTCCAAATTTTTAGTATCACAGCAAGCTGCCGTTCCTACTTTTTTGCTTTGTTTGTCACTCTTGCATCACGCCAATGTAATATCGAGCCAATTTTTGGTGCATTACATCCATACTGTAGTTTCTCTTAATAAGATTTCTATTTGCGCTTCCAGCCATTTCTACAGCCTTTTCATCCCTACAATATTTACGCAGTGCATCAGCAAGTGCGATTGTATCTCCAGGATGTATAAGAATTCCGTTTTCTTCCTTAACTACTTCTGGAATGGCTCCAACTGTTGTGCTTATAATTGCTTTTCCACACGCCATTCCTTCCAAAATTGCCATCGGAAGACCTTCATTATACGATGGTAACACCAGCACACTTGACTTTCTTAAAAGTTCCAGTTTTTTATCGAAATCAGCCCACCCGACAACAATAATATTATTGTCCAACTTTTTCTGCTTAATTAAATCTTTGCATTTTTCAATTTCGCCATCGCCAGCCAAATAACACTTAATATCAGGAACCTCTGTTTTTGCTTGTTCTATTGCCGTAATCAAGTCATATGTTCCTTTTCTTTCTCCAAGCCTACCAAGCGATACAAATGTGTGCGGATGCTCTTGATTACTTGTGATTGCAGGCTGCAATCGTTCCATATCAATACCATTTTCCAGCACAACGCAATTTGTCAATCCAAAGGTTTCATCAAATCTATGCTTCCACTCATTAGATAATGCAACAACTCTATCCGCGGCCTTTAATATTGAACAGATTTTTTTCTTTTTATTGCTTTTATCGTAAAAAATCATGTATTCTGCCCCATGGATATGCAGAATCACTTTTTTCCCCCACTTCTTGGCTGCGCGAACATACCATCCTTTTCTGAATGTACTACCATATGAAGCTGCATGGATATGATAAATATCATAATTTCGTTTCGTAAAATAGAATCGAACAAATGAAAGCAGAGAAAACAGGAGAACTTTTAATTTATTTCCATCAATATATGATTCATAAACATCTATTTCAAATTTTTCATTCAGCTTTTTGTCCTTTACAATTTCCTCTATAACAGTAGCCATCCCACCTTTAGATCTTATTGGACTCGGCCCTATTACTAAAATTTTCATTACATTACTTTCTCCTTATTCTATCATCTTTCCCCGATTAGATATTTCTCTTTATAGAGTCCCAATATGGAATTTTCAACTTTCTGCCAAACATTAAATCTGTTTCATATGTAATATCCGCATCAAATCCAGAATTCGGTGACAAAGTGATTTCCCCGAAATAAATTTGTCCGTTAATATTATACAAATCGATACGCGCAAAAACAAAATCCTTAGATAAAATTTTTGCTATTTCTAACATTTTATCTAAGTTCTTTGGCATTGGAATTTTAGGATCAGGCAACTTATCATCGCCTTTGTTCAATGGAATGAAATTCCATTCTTGGTCATAGTATAAGTAAGATGCTTTGTGTGAATTTTTGCTAAATCGGTCTTTGCAAACCAATATGACATCCGGCTTACCATTAAAGCAATAAATCTTATAATCCATCGGAATATTTCCATCATCAGAAATGAATTTTTCGCAGAGAATCATCGGCTTAATGTTCTTATATTGATACTCGCGACCAATATAAAAGAAATTACTCTTTAAGGATTTTTCAATTTTGCTTCTCGCGTTTGCATGATCAAGTTTATTTTTGTCTGTACAAACTACTAATCCGCCAGAATCGTGATTGCATTTCAAGACAAATTGCTTTGGAAGCAAAGAAAAATCAATGTCTTCATATTTTTCCCAACTACCTAATAGTGGAATTAGATATTCCTCTCCTATTTTTTCTTTCACATAATCTCGAACCAGCAACTTATCAGACACGATTGATTGTAGCGGAAACCTATAATTAAACTTCAGCCACTGGAGCTTTTCATTTAATGTAGTCGGGTTGTTTGTATTCAATTTTCTTCCAACTCTCAGCTGATAATATAACTTGATATAGCTTTTATCTGGCAAAAAACTAAGACTCTTTTTTACAAAAGTCATAACTTTATCTCTGTTCATAATCAATTTCCTTTTATATATTCTTCAATACTATTGATAATGTTAATTGTATTTGATTTATAGCTGTTATACTTTGTCTGTTGCACTGTATCAAGTGCAGTTTCCAAATCACCAACATCATGACAAGAGCATATCAAATTAAGGTCATCAAACTGCTTTATCAATTGGAGCTGATGATCATCAACATGCTCACCATATTTCGCGAGCCTCGGAACAGCTATAACCTTCTTTCCCTTCTTGACAGCTCCAATAATGGCTCCAGTGCCTCCATGTGTTATAACAATGTTGGCTTTTTCCATTTCATTGCTAAACTCATCCCTATCCAAAAACTTTTTATAGCTGAAATTTTTCGGAAGGTAATCGCTGTAGCCTATTTGTGCAAACACATCTTCTGCATCAACTGTCCCTTTTTCACACAGCTCATCAACAGCCTTCAGCAATCTATTAAACTGAAATTTCTGTGATCCAAGTGTTATAAATATCTTATTGCCCATTTAATAGATTCCTCCTAAAAATATGGCTTTAGGATAGAATTTCAGCATTGGCTTCCACTGAACATAAAACTGATCCGCAAACTTGTAGAGCAATTTTCCGGTTTCGGTAGGGGAAGTAACTTTCGCAAAAGATTCTATGTAGATCAGTTTCTTGCCCATAAATTTAGAAACCAAGCAAATCGGTATCATTGCAAGAACTCCTGTGCAGATAACTACATCGGGTTTTTCTTTTCTATAAATGCCGATAGACTTCCAGGCATTTTGAATCATCCGCCAGATAAAATCTTTTTCTCGGCGATTGACCTGCTTCATATAATATGTTTTTTCGCCTTTTGCTTCTGCGCTATAATCTGTCTTCTCAGTAATGACAAAGCTATCATATTTCTCCATCAGTGGTTTTAACATCATGAGCTGCTCATAATGTCCGCCTGATGATGCCGCAAAGCATATCTTTACGTTTTTCTTTTCATCCATCTCTCTACTAACCCACACTTATTAATCTCTACCAAACAAATCTCTGGTATATACTTTTTCTTTCACATCATCCAAACACTTGTCATAACGGTTTGCAATAATGGCATGGCTCATTTCCTTGAACTTCGCTAAGTCATTGACAACTAGGGAACCAAAGAATGTTTCGCCATCTTTCAACGTCGGCTCATAGATAATGACAGTTGCGCCCTTTGCCTTCACACGCTTCATAACGCCCTGAATAGAACTCTGCCGGAAGTTGTCGGAGTTGGATTTCATAGTCAAGCGATAAACACCAATCGTAACAGATTTCTCCTTGTTCTCATCAAACTCATTCTCTGCATCGTAGCCATAGTAATCAGCCAATTTCAGAACACGGTCAGCAATAAAGTCCTTACGGGTACGGTTAGATTCCACGATTGCTTCGATCAGATTTTCCGGAACATCTGCATAGTTTGCCAGCAGCTGCTTGGTATCTTTCGGCAGGCAATACCCGCCATAGCCAAAGGACGGATTATTGTAGTGGCTGCCGATACGAGGATCAAGGCAAACGCCATCGATGATCTGCTGGGTGTTCAGCCCCTTGCTTTCTGCGTAGGTATCCAGTTCATTGAAATAAGCCACGCGCAAAGCCAAATAGGTGTTAGCGAACAGCTTGACCGCCTCGGCCTCAGTGAAGCCCATGAACAGTGTGTCAATGTTCTCCTTGATTGCACCTTCCTGGAGCAGACCAGCAAACTCATGTGCGGCTTTCACCAGACGTTCATCGTTCAGGTCAGTACCAACGATGATACGGGAAGGATACAGGTTATCGTAAAGGGCTTTAGATTCACGCAGGAACTCCGGGCTGAAGATAATATTCTTGGTATTGAACTTCTTACGCACAGAAGCGGTATATCCAACAGGGATAGTAGATTTGATGACCATAATGGCATTCGGATTATATTCCATAACCAGCTTAATCACAGCCTCAACCGCAGAAGTATCAAAGTGCTGGGTCTTGCTATCATAGTTGGTAGGAGCCGCGATTACAACAAAATCCGCATCCGAGTATGCAACCTTTGCATCCAGCGTTGCGGTCAAATTCAAGTCTTTTTCTGCCAAGTATTTTTCAATATAATCATCCTGAATCGGAGATTTCTTGTTGTTGATCATATCGACCTTAGCCTGCACAATATCGACTGCAACTACCTGATGATGCTGGCTCAGAAGCACTCCCAGCGAAAGTCCGACGTATCCCGTGCCGGCCACAGCGATTTTATAATTTTTCATAGTTCTGTTCTCCCTCACTAATTTTTCATTTGATAAAACAGCAAACAAGCCCACGGCGGATCACTCAATGGCAATCCACCGTAGGCTCGATTCGTTCTCCTTAATTTTTTACTTGCTGCTCATTTTGTGGGTCAAAACAGAGCTGCACCAAAGCCTCCCACTTATAACCTCTGGATTTTAGCTTCTCCGCAGCCTGTCAGCAAATAAATACTTTTGTTGAACGAGTCGAGCCGTCAAAACCCTTTAGTTATCGTGGTTTTTCTTGGTTGACCCTATTATATCTCTAGCCCCGGTACCGGCAACCGCAATTTTATAGTCCTTTTTCATAATCCTATATCCTCCTGAAATTCATCTTACTTATGTGGAAGGCTCATATTGAGCCGAGCAATCTATATCAAACAGTGTGTTCATCACACTGTAGTTATCATTTTTCTCACAGTGGGTATCTACTTTTCCAACCATCACTGAATCTTTTATGTAGACCTGTCACGGGCTACACTCTCATTTTTCCTCAACTGAAACTTTATGGTAGACACCTTAGTACCAGCTCACCAACAAAGTGTTAGGTCTTATTGTCATAACTCGTTGTCGCGCTTCTCCATTTTTCAAAGTGCTGACCTTTATTGTCATAACCCGTACACCAACTCACTTTGTTGAAACTGTACAAATTCATATCTTGTTCTTGTTGCAACATGAACAATCATCTACCGTCCCCTACCTCTAATTCTCCAGAAAAATGCAGTTATCATGTCCATCTCTTGTCTGCAATAAACTTTTTCAGAAAAATAGATTTTGGGCTTTTCAACACTTTTAACCTCCACCTCTAATTCTTCGGAAAAATGAAGGTATCATGTCACTACCTTGCTCCGCAATAAAACAGGCTCGCAGTAGGGGTATTTTGCATGAGTTTTATACGCCACCGTAGACCATCATGCCGCAACTGAAAGTTTGAGGTAGACATTTGACGGGCAGGACACGCCTTTAATACCTTTTGCGTTTACGCACCCGTGAACATCGCCGGCGTTCAAAGAATAATATAAGGTCTGCTTTATCTTGATACGGGATGAAAACCACATTGTCCATGTGATGCTCTGCCACATAATCTTCCAGTGTCTTCAGGACGGAACTGGCACCGACAAAAGCAAAGACAACCTCTCGGCCATCTGCAGTTTTGGTATCAACACCGAACTTCTCAACGACTTTGATCAAATTCTCAAGGCCATAGTAAAGACCAATGTTTCCGGAGTACATGATGACAAACTTGCCATCCAGCCCGTACTTCTTTTTGAAAGCAATCACTCTTTCATTGCGCTCATCCAGCGGATAGATTTCGTTCTCATCGATCCAGTTATTGATCATAACGGTCTTAGGAACTTTCTTTCCCTTGAAACGGTTCTCCACCGTTTCTACAAGATCGCGGCCAACGGTGATGATCAGGTCACTTCTTTTGCAGCTGAACTTGTCGAACCACATCATGGCATCAGTGATGAATTTGCTCTTGGTGTAACCAACGGCCAGCACCTGTTCCGGGTTAAAGTCCTGAATGTTGTAGATGTACTTGGCATGTTTTACCTACTTGCCCCAGACGCCCAGCAAACCGCCCAGAATCGGAGGCTGGGAAATGGAGAACACATAATCCATCTTACCCACCTTAAAGGTCGCACCCATCGCTCCAAAGAAATAGGAAACAATCTTCTTCACACGACTTTTCTTATTAGTCTTGCTGAACTCCGGCACACGAATTCGCAGCACCTTCACGCCGTTGATTTCTTCTTCGTAATACTTTTGTGTCTTATATTTATCTTCGATGGTTCCTAAGTAACTCGGCACCACGCAGATGACCGTGATGTTGAACTTATCCAGCATACCCTCCGCCAATTCACGGAGGATCTGCCCCGTTGACGCAGTATCTGGAATATAGTAATGAGCATAAATCAGGAGGTTCTTCTTATTTGGCATTCCGCTATATTCCTCTTACAAATTGTTGTTCATGCATATTTTTGACTGGCGCTTAATCTATTAGTACTCTATACCCGCCGTCTCACGGTTTTGTATGTTACCATGTTTCTTACTCCCCATGCCCCAGCAAGCACACCTTGAATGTTTTAAAAATAATCTTCCAATCCACCCAGAAGCTGCGCTCTTTCACGTATTTCACATCCAGATCCATCCACTCCTCAAAGGAGAGGTCATTGCGGTGCGGGGCGATCTGCCAATAGCAGCTCAGTCCGGGAGTCACATATAGGCGCTGCTTTTCGTAGTCGCCGTACTGCTCCACCTCGCGAGGAAGTGCCGGGCGGGGGCCAACTATGCTCATATCGCCCTTCAGAATGTTCCACAGCTGCGGCAACTCATCGATGCTGGTCTTGCGGATAAATTTGCCCACACGGGTAATGCGCGGGTCGTCTTTGATCTTGAACACAGGGCCATCCATCTCGTTCTTGTCCAGAAGGTCGTCCAGTTTTGCCTCTGCGTTGGGGCACATGGAGCGGAATTTGTAAAACTTGAACGGTTTGCCGTCGCGTCCAATGCGTTCCTGCGAAAAAATCGGGCCTGCGGACGGATCATCTATCACAATGGCAATCGCCGTGCCCAGCATCAACGGCGACAGCACTACCAAAGCAGCAGCGGACAAAATCACATCCTGCGCACGGCGGACGAACCAATACAGCCGATGGTCGTGCAGATTTTCTTTTCGGTCAATTTCAACTTTCTTCTCAATTCCAGTCGTATTCGTAGCCATTTTTTCCTCACATAAGTTCGTGTTCGTTTCTAAATTTCTTGTTTCAACCCGCTTTTGCCGCAACTATTTCGACTCGTACCGCTTGCTGAGATAGGTGCTTCAGATTGCTTTTCTCCCACCGCATCCCGATGGCATCCAGCTTTCCAATCCGCTCCTCTGTCAGAACCGCACAGCTTTTTTCAGGATTCTGGCGGGCATACCGCTGCCGCTTGACCCAATTTCCGAGGTTGTAACCGCCCGATGACACATAATCAGCCGGGACATTCAGGTCTCCGTGGGCATCAAAATAGCGCTTTGCTTCCTGATATCCTTCGTTCCACTGGCGATCGTTGCGGTTACCCCAGTACATCCCGATTCGGTTGAGCCGCTCGACCTGTTCGTCTGTCAGCTTTCCTTTCGGGTACGCCCATTGCTGGCTTGCGACCCACTGTCCCAACCGTTCACCAGCCGCTGTTACATAGGAACGCGGGATATTCAGGTTGCCGTTTTCCTCGTAATAAGCCGCAGCCAGCGCATAAGCCTTTTCCCACTTGGCATCAAAAACGCTCCACACCATGCCAATCTCTTCAAGCTGCGTGATGCGTTCTTCCTTCAAACGGCCATTCAGCTTCTGCTGCCGGGTCTTGATGATCCACTGTCCCAAGGGGTAACCGTCCGGGTCGGTATATTTGCTGGGCACCATCAGGTTTCCGTAGGTGTCGTGGTATTTCTTCGCAGCCTCAAATCCATGCTGCCACGCAATTTCCTTCCGGTTGCCCCAGACCATCCCGATGCTGTCCAGCCGCGCGATTTGCTGCTCTGTCAGATTGCCTTGGATCTGTCCCTCACGAACACGACGCTGCGTGACCAACCACACGCCGAGACTCAGACCGCCGGGCGTCGTATACAGTTTCGGGACATTCAGGTTGCCGTGCTCCACGTAGTAGATGCTGGCTTCGGAGAAGTAATGCTCCCAACTGGACGAAAGACTTGCTTGTAACTGCTCAAACAGCACCCGGCAGTCATGCACCTGCTCGATGACCTCGAACCGCTCGGTCACGATCTTGTCACCCTCGCCGTTGGCATAGAGCCGATGAACAGCCTCTTGCATCTCGCTTTGCAGACCGGAAATGCTGGTCAAGCCCTCGAAGTTGTTGACCACATCCAAAATCAGCGGGGTTGCGGTATCTCCGGCGGTCAGGGCGCGTCCGATCTGCTGCTTGTAGATGATGGGCGAAATCGTTGGTCGGAACAGAATGACCCCAGAAATGCCCTCCACATGGACGCCTTCGTTGAGCATGTCGATACAAAACAGCAGTTTCAGCCGGTTGCTGGTGTCCGTTTTGAAGTTCGCAAAGGCTTTGTCGGTGTTCGGATCATCTGAGTAAGCCTCATACACCACCACATCCGTGTTCACTCCCGCGAACCACTCCGGCACATGGGACACCATCTCGTCCATGTGTTCCTTGTTGGCGCAGAACACGATGTACTTACCGGATCTGTTTGTGATATGATGAGCAAAGACCCTGTCCAGACCGTCCGCCTGCTCCAATGCGCGGCGCAAGGCGTCCAGATATTTCTGATTTACATCCTGAATGCCCGGTGTCCGCAGGTTGTCCACCCGCGCCTGGTACTTTGCGAGGGCTTTCTGGTACTGGTAGACGGTGGTCACGTACTTCGGGGCAGGTAAAATACCCCTGACGACTGCTTCGCCAAGGGTCATGTCGCTCGCAACACGGCTGTCAAAAAGCTCTTCAGCCATGTCGCGGTTATTGTCCAGATATCGTATGTTTGTCGCTGTTAAGCCCAGAAGTTTTGCATCCGGGCATAACTTTAATAGAGCCACCGCGCTTTCGCCCCAGCATTCTGCACCGGCACGGTGGAATTCATCGAGTATAATATAGGCGGGCTTCTGCGCCGCAATTTTCTCCAGCTGTGCCTGCGTACAGCACATCAGTTTTGCGTAGGTGTAAAAGTGAACGTTTGCCAGCGGAAATTCCGGGTCATTCCTTTTCAGGCTCTCCAGCTGGGTCTTGAAGATATATTCACTGGGGGAAAGCCAGAGCACGACCCTCTTCGGGTTGTCCTCGATCAGCTTGAACGCAATATAGCTTTTTCCGGTACCGGTCGGGTGGACAATAGCAGCCTTGCCGTATTGCTCCATCATCCGGACTGCCGCATGATATGCTTTCTCGTTGTGCTCAAACAGACGCAATGCCACTCTGTTCACCCCTTCCCGCGATAAAGGGGTATCCTCCACAGTGAAAATGGAGGATACCGATCTTTTGACGTTGTTGTCTGAATTCTTTTCTTATTTTATCATGGTTATATCTGGGATTCAATAGGTATCTCAACAAATATATCCAATTTGACCTTAGAAAAAACACCTCATAAGCCAAAACTTTATTGCACCTTGCCCAGTTCTGCATGAAAAATCCAGCTAAAAAAGAGAGTGGACAAAATAAGTGGTCAGATGGGTGTCTAAGCTATAAGGAGGAGACAGCAATGGCACGACGGGGAGAAAATATTCGCAAACGCAAGGATAGCCGGTGGGAAGGCCGGTACATCAAAGCGCGTACATCGGAAGGGAAAATTCAGTGGGGCTATGTCTACGGAACGGTCTATGCAGAGGTCAAACGAGTGCTGATTCAGAAGAAAGCAGAGGCTGGTTTCTACAATCTGAAAAGAATCGACCTAACCTTTGAAGCATTGGCCGAGGTGTGGCTGCACTCCCAGAGGAACGCCGTAAAAGAATCCACCTATGCGCATTATTCGTACACACTGCATAAATATCTTCTCCCGATTTTGAGCAAAGTGCCAGTTGTATCCCTTGAGGAGAGCTTTCTGGAACAGGCCATGCAGCAGATTATTGCGCCCGCAGATGCCGTACACAAACCGCTGGGAAACTCTTCTGCACGGGAATGTCTCTCGATGCTGCGTCGTATCTGCAAGTATGCTACACATTTGCGTTTGATCCGTCCAATGGAGCTGGAAGTAGCGCTGCCAAAAGCCACCGATAAAATTTCTTCGCTTCTCTCCCCGGCGGAGCAACAGCGGCTTTATCAGTATGTACAGGCGAACCCCACGCCTCGAAAAATCGGCTTACTATTAGGGCTGGAATTGGGACTCCGCATTGGTGAGATCTGCGGCCTGCAATGGGGCGATTTCGACCTGAAACTTGGAACACTGAAGATCAGCCGGACGGTCTGCCGAATTTCCTGCGGAAACGGGCATACAAAGGTGGTCATCCAAACGCCTAAAACCCGCACCTCCCGCCGGGAAATTCCAATCCCGAAACAGCTGCTTATGATGCTGAAAAAGCTGCACGGAAATGCCAGCTATTCTACATGGTTTCTATCTGGCAACGAGTCCAAACCCACAGAGCCACGATGCTATCGGAAAAGTATCAAGGCATATCTGAAACAGGCGGCTGTCCGGCAAGTACGCCCACACGCACTGCGTCATACTTTTGCTACCACCTGTCTGCAAGCGGGGTGCGATGTAAAGACCCTCAGCGAATTGTTGGGACACGCTAATGCAAACATTACCTTGCAGCGCTATGTGCACTCTGACCTGACCCGAAAGCGCCAGGAGATGAACCGGATATTCTCCCATCAGGTGTCCATAAAGGGAAGAGTGGTGCAAAATCAGATGGAATAACGCTCAATTTTGTCCACAGTCTTTCATTTTCACTGTGGGGGATACTTTTTTATTTTGTCGGCAGATGCATCTTTTATTATTACGCTATCGCGTATCCCCTTGTATTATAAAACATTCTTGTAATCTACGCAGCTGCGTATGCAAAACTGCACAAACTTCTATACTATCATGGTGAGGTGAACTTCATCATGACTGTAAAAGATGCCGTTGCCAAACGCTTTGAACAACTCTGCGACCAGCGTGGAATACGACCCAACGAGTTAGCGACCCGCGCCGGTGTAACACCATCTACGGTATATAGTATGCTCGACCCATCCCGTCAGCGTGTATCCATCGCTACCATCAAAAAGCTCTGTGATGGCCTTGAAATCACGCTTGGTCAGTTCTTTTCCTGTGCGCTGTTCGATGAGCTGGAACAGGAGATTCAATAACACACCGAAATGATCTGTTCGGAGTTCCCTATAATGCGCACTCTCTTTTTAGAGTGATTTTAGAATTTCATATCCATTGTCAGCCTGGTTTGTGCTCTTTTGCATAGATCAGGCTATTTTTTGCGCTAAAAAGGCCCCTGCCGATCACATTTCTGTGAAAGACAGAGGCCTTCTGCTGCTAGATTTTAATTCGGTCTGGGGAGATGGAACAACTATCTCATTCTACCGAATCAGTGTCCCCTTCCAGATTTTTAACCACCCCCGGTGTCAGGTGTTCGCCCATGTCTGCCTGAATCAAGGCATTGATATAGGTGTTCAGGCTCATCCCCTTCTCTTTAGCGTACTTCTGAATCTGCTCCTTTTGACCTTTACGAACAACAAGGTTTATCCGGTCATAGGCTTTTGCATTGTATTTGTTGTGACTTGCCGCACTGGTTCTTCCACCCATTGCATTCTCTCCACTCTTATATGTATTGTTTATTATGCACGATTGTTCAATTATTCATAATGCATAAAATTACCGTTTCTTCTTTATGCAACATTCCATCTTGCATAATTGCGTAATCAGGCTTATACTCATGCCATCGGGAACACCGGTTCTCACATCCGACCATTCACCCAACGATTTGAAGAGAGGTACACACATGAGCATCAACGTTTTACTGACCCTTGTCGAACAGTACAAGGAGGCCGCCCAACTGATCGAGGCCGCACAGGCTGAACAGGAACAGCTGAAGATCCAGATCCGCGAGGCACTGGCTGAGCGCTCCACCAACTATCTGGAAGTAGGCTGCCACAAAGTCCGCCTGTCCGATTTCTCCAGCACCCGACTGGACAGCAAAGCCATCAAGGCTGTGGCTCCTGACCTGTATGACCAGTACAGCAAAACAGTCACCGGCACCCGCCTGAGCATCACCTAAAAAGAGCCCCATACAGCGCTCCCCTTCCAAAGTTTGCGCTGTACAAAGCCCAACACACCCGCCGGGGCGGGCTACACCAATATTATACCTGTCCCGGCCCTTTTTATCAATAGAAAGGTTCGAAAAATCATGAAACAGACTGTCAAAACCTCCCGCGCTGCCGGTCAGCTGGAAAAGATGTTCCGCGAGCTCAACAAGCACTACTTTGCAGGCAAGCTGCCAGAGCCCATCATCAGCCTGAAAAAGACCCCGTCCGCGTATGGTCATATCACCTGTTCCAAGGTCTGGCAGGCAGGCGGCGAAAACAAGTACGAGATCAATATTTCGTCGGCTACCCTTGACCGTCCCATCGAGGAGACCGCGTCCACCCTGTTGCATGAGATGGTGCATGAGTACTGCATGGAGACCGGCATCAAGGACACCAGCAACAACGGGGTCTATCACAACCGGCGCTTTAAGGAGCAGGCCGAGGCACACGGCCTGACCGTCGACCACCACGAAAAGTATGGCTGGACCATCACAAGCCCGTCCGAAGAACTGCTGGACTTCATCATCTTCCAGGGCTGGCAGGACATCCAGATGGGCGAGCGGCTGGCATGGTCGGATATGGCAGGCACCGGAGCAGGCAGCAAGACACCCGGCAGCAGTCAGACC
>ERZ809426.923-NODE-923-length-19943-cov-5.787007_pt1 | contig 19943 bp, 18 predicted proteins | sample MGYA00520791_ERZ809426 | MGnify/ENA primary metagenome ERZ809426 (study PRJEB31576, sample SAMEA3212668) | Homo sapiens | biome: human-gut; feature: human gut; material: fecal | place: Sweden | collected 2012 ... | reverse complement strand
GAGCGGGGCACTCGCGGCGGACGTGGGAAGCGGGGGTCGCGCCCACGACGGCGCCGATCTCCATCCGCTTGGCCACATAGCCGGGGTGATAGATCTCATCGACCTGGCCGGTGGCAAGGCCGATCTGGTTGCCGTAGGAAGAGTAACCGGCGGCAGCGGTCGTCACCAGCTTGCGCTGGGGCAGCTTGCCGGGCAGCGTCTCGCTGACGGGCTTGAGCGGGTCGCCCGCACCGGTCACGCGCATGGCCTGATAGACGTAGCTGCGGCCGGACAGCGGGTCGCGGATGGCACCGCCGATGCAGGTGGCTGCGCCGCCGAACGGCTCGATCTCGGTGGGGTGGTTGTGGGTCTCGTTCTTGAAGAGGAACAGCCAGTCCTCATCCTTGCCGTTGACGTCGCACTTGATCTTGACGGTGCAGGCGTTGATCTCCTCGGACTCGTCGAGGTTCTTCAGGATGCCCTGCTTCTTCAGCTCCTTGGCACCGATGGTGGCCAGGTCCATCATGCAGCGGGGCTTCTTGGTGCGGCCCAGATCCTCGCGCATGGCCATGTAGCGGTCAAAGGCCTCCTGCACCACAGCATCGTCGATCTGCACATCGTCCAGGATGGTGCCGAAGGTGGTGTGGCGGCAGTGGTCAGACCAGTAGGTGTCGATCATCCGGATCTCGGTGATGGTGGGGTCCCGGTGCTCACCGCGGAAATAGTCCTGGCAGAACCGGATATCGCCCAGGTCCATGGCCAGACCCTTTTCCTCGATGAACTTCTTCAGGCCCTCTTCGTCCAGCTCGTTGAAGCCGTCCAGCACCGCCACGGAGCTGGGGATGGGGTACTCCATCTTCAGGGTATCCTTCTTTTCCAGGCTTGCCTCGCGGGCCTCCACCGGGTTGATGACATACTTCTTGATCTCCTCCACCTGCGCCTCGGTCAGGCTGCCCTGCAGCAGATAGACGCGGGCCGAGCGGACGAGCGGGCGCTCGCCCTGGCTGATGAGCTGGATGCACTCGGCAGCCGAGTCGGCGCGCTGGTCGAACTGGCCGGGCAGATACTCCACAGCAAAGGACACACCCTCAAACTGAGGTAGCGCGTCGTAGGTGTCATCCACCGGCGGCTCGCTGAACACGGTGGATGCGCACTGCTGGAACAGTGCCTCGTCGATGCCCTCCACGTCGTAGCGGTTGAGCAGGCGCAGACCGGTCAGGCCGGACACGCCCAGCAGCGACACCAGTTCATTTTTCAGCCCCTCGGCTTCCACGTCGAAGCCGGGTTTCTTTTCCACATAGATACGATATACCATAGGAATTTATCCTCTCTTTCAGTGACTCACCCTCTCCGTCAGCGCTAACGCGCTGCCACCTCTCCCAAAGGGCGAGGCATTGGCAGGACGGTCTTGAAACTGCTGGATGAACCACGCTTTATTTAACCCAAACGTTCGGGCTCCGCGACAGAGGTCAGCAACTGCTGCCAATCGGGACAGGGCCCCGCTGCATGAGAGCCACCGGCGACAACGCACAGACCTGCCCGATATGCCAATGGCTCTCCCTCCGGGAGAGCTGGCGCGCAAGCGCCTGAGAGGGCTTACCCTTCTGCGATCGCCTTCAGGGCCCGCAGACCGATATCCGTCCGCTTGTGCAGCTTTTCGAAGGAGATCTTCTCGGCTGCCGCATAAGCCTGGGTGACGGCGGCGGTCAGCCGGGGTGCTGTAGCGGTGACGCCCAGCACACGGCCTCCGTTGGTGACGAGGGTGCCGTCCTCGGTGATGGCCGTGCCGGAGTGGTAGACGGTGATGTTCTCCTCCCCTGCCAGCTGACCGTTGGTCAGGCCGGAGATGGGCTTGCCCTTTTCATACTGGACGGGATAGCCGCCGGAAGCCAGGATGACGCAGGCAGCGGCACCGTCGGAGAACCGGACCTCGGTGTCGGCCAGCGTACCATTGGTGCAGGCCGTCATGATCTGCAGCAGGTCGCTCTCCAGCAGCGGCAGCACGACCTGCGTTTCCGGGTCGCCGAAGCGGCAGTTGTACTCGATGACCTTCGGGCCGTCCGGGGTGAGCATGAGGCCGAAGTAGAGGCAGCCCTTGAAGGGGCAGCCCTCGGCGTTCATGGCCCGGATGGTGGGCAGGAAGATCTTCTCCATGCACTCGGCAGCGATGGCCGGGGTGTAGTAGGGGTTCGGGGCCACAGTGCCCATGCCGCCGGTGTTCAGGCCGGTATCGTGGTCGTTGGCCCGCTTGTGGTCCATGCTGGACACCATGGGCTTGACCACCTTGCCGTCGGTGAAGCTCAGCACACTGACCTCCGGGCCGGTGAGGAACTCTTCGACCACGACGTGGTTGCCGGAAGCGCCGAACTTCTTGTCCAGCATGATCTCCTTCACGCCGTCGGCGGCCTGCTGCTCGTTCTCACAGATGAGCACACCCTTGCCCAGAGCCAGACCATCTGCCTTGATGACGACAGGGTACTTTCCCTCGGCCCGGATGTAGTCCATGACCTTGGCCGGGTCGTCAAACGTCTCATACCTGGCTGTGGGGATGCCGTATTTCTTCATCAGGTCTTTGGAGAAGACCTTGGAAGCCTCGATGCGGGCCGCTGCCTTGTCCGGGCCAAAGGCCGGGATGCCGACCGCCGCCAGCGCATCGACCATGCCCAGAGCCAGCGGGTCGTCCTGCGCGACGACGACGTAATCGAACTGTTCCTCCACTGCAAACGCGACCATGGTGTCCACATCGGTGGCCTTGATGTTCTTGCACTTGGCGTCATAGCTGATGCCGCCGTTGCCGGGTGCGCACCAGATCTCGCCGCAGTCCGGGCTCTTCTTCAATGCCTTGATGATGGCGTGCTCACGTCCGCCGCCGCCAACGACTAATATTTTTTTAGCCATTTTACAACACTCTCCCAAAACAGGTTATTTTCCGTCAGGTTTCTCTTCGTACAACCTCTCCGTCACCTGCGGTGACACCTCTCCTTGTAGGAGAGGCTTTGGCATTGCGCAAACTTCATCTCTTCGCCAGTGGCTCCCCTACTAGGGGAGCTGTCGAGCGGATGCGAGACTGAGAGGTTGTACCACATGCTGCGTTTCCGTTTCGCTTTACGGTTGTCGGAAGGTCATCCTTCGTACAATCTCTCCGTCACCTGCGGTGACACCTCTCCTTGTCGGAGAGGCTTTGGCATTGCGCAAACTTCATCTCTTCGCCAGTGTTCGTCCTCCCTCTGTCGCTATTCGCGACATCTTCCTCCGGCCGGAGGGAGTCTTTCCTACAAGGGGAGCTGTCGAGCGGATGCGAGACTGAGAGGTTGTACAGAGGAACGCCTTTTTTAGTGATGGAACAGCCGGATGCCGCAGAAAGCCATCGCGATGTCGTACTTGTTGCAGGTGTCGATGACCTGCTGGTCGCGGATGGAGCCGCCGGGCTGGACGATGGCGGTCACGCCGGAACGGCGGGCGCGCTCGATGTTGTCGCCAAACGGGAAGAACGCATCCGAGCCCAGCGAAACACCGGTGACATGGCGCAGATATTCCTTCTTTTCCTCGGCGGTCAGAGGAGCGGGCTGCTCGGTGAAGGTCTCGGCCCAGACATCGTCGCCGATGACATCTTCGGGCGTATCGCCGATGTAGACATCAATGGCATTGTCGCGGTTGGGCTTGGAGACATCATCGCGGAAGGGCAGGTTCAGCACCTTGTCCATGTGGCGCAGCTGCCAGTTGTCGGCCTTCTGGCCCGCCAGACGGGTGCAGTGGATGCGGCTCTGCTGGCCGGCACCCACGCCGATGGTCTGGCCGTTGTAGGTATAGCAGACGCTGTTGGACTGGGTGTATTTCAGGGTGATGAGGGCGATGACGAGGTCGCGCTTCTGTTCCTCCGAGACGGTCTTGTTCTCGGTGACCCAGTTGGTCAACATGGTGTCGGCGTTGATGACCAGCTCGTTGCGGCCCTGCTCGAAGGTGATGCCGTACACCTGCTTGTGCTCCACCGGGGCGGGCTTATACTCCGGGTCGATGGCGACCACATTGTAGTTGCCCTTCTTCTTGCCGGACAGGATGGCCAGAGCATCCGGCTCGTAGCCCGGTGCGATGATGCCGTCGGACACTTCGTGCTGGATGAGCTTTGCGGTGGGCACATCGCAGACATCCGACAGGGCGATCCAGTCACCGAAGGAGGACATCCGGTCCGCACCGCGGGCGCGGGCATAGGCGCAGGCCAGCGGAGACAGCTCAAGATCCGGGGCGATGTGGTACATCTTCCGCTCCACTTCGGTCAGGGGCAGGCCCAGGGCTGCACCAGCCGGGGAAACATGCTTGAAGGATGCCGCTGCGGGCTGGCCGCAGGCCGCTTTCAGCTCCTGGACCAGCTGGATGGAGTTGAGCGCATCCAGAAAATTGATGTAGCCGGGCTTGCCGTTCAGAACGGTCACGGGCAGGTCGGAGCCATCTTCCATATAAATGCGGCTGGGCTTCTGGTTGGGGTTGCAGCCGTACTTCAGTGCCAGTTCGTTCATCCGTACTTCCTCCTTATTCTGCGCTTTCTGCGGCCAGAGCTTCCAGCTCTTCGGGCAGCAGGGCGGGTTCTTCGGGGTCTTCCTCGTCGTCGTACACGGCATCGTATTTGTTGAAGATCATGTCGCCGGTCTCGCCGGTATCCAAATCTATGACGCGGGCAAACAGGCTGACCTTGTTGTCGGGGTTCAGATTCTGCCACAGGCCGTGGGCAAAATCGCCGATGGTGCGGGGGCAGGCAAAGCGGAGCGGCTCGCCCTCAAAGCTGGGGATGGGGGCACCGTTGTGCTTGTAAGTGCTGATGAAGTGGCCCTCGCCTGCAACGGGCTGCGGATAATCGAAGAAGTAGCGCTGGACACTCTCGCCGTTGCAATCGGCAGACTTCAAAATGCTCATCTGATAGCTGCCGTCCTCATACACCACAGCGGAGATGCGGGGGGTGTAGTTGGGGCCGTCCGGCTCAAAGGTGCGGGTGCGCAGGGCATCTGCAAAGCTCTTTCCCCGGCTCATGAGGTCGTAGATGGTATCGGTCTGGTCGCCGTTGGTCACGATCTGGGTCTTGCCCAGGGTCAGCACGGGGTTGTAGATGATGAGGCTGGGGTCTTCCAGCTTATCGGGGTCTGCGGCCACGGTGCAGATGCCGCCCCGCTCCGGGATGGGGTCGAACACGCGGTTGCGGCTGTTCTCGCTGCGCCCCATGATAAAATAGCCGATGAACATCTGGCGGCCGTCCGGAGCCATGGCCACTGCGATGCCGCGGCCGGGATACTCGTTGGAGGCCAGATATTCGTTCAGGTCGATCTTTTCCATACTGTTCTCCTTTATTGATGTTTTTCCGCCTGCGGCAGAAAAACACTCACTGAACTTCGCCATCACAAATCATACGCACTGCCTGCGGCAGCAGCTTCCACTCAGCCTGCTCCATCACCCGCTTCTGCAGCACTTCGGGAGTGTCGCCGGGCAGGATGTCCACAGCCTTCTGCAACAGGATGGGCCCGCCGTCGCACTCCTCATTGACGAAGTGGACGGTCGCACCGGTCACCTTGCAGCCGCGGGCCAGTGCCGCCTCGTGGGGGCGCAGGCCGTACATGCCGGGCCCGCAGAAGGACGGAATGAGGGCCGGGTGGACGTTCAGGATGCGGCGCGGGTAGGCCGCAATGACGCTGGGCCCCAGCACGGACAGGAATCCGGCCAGCACCACGAGGTCGATGTGGTGGCTTTTCAACGTATCCAGAAGAGCGGCGTCGAACTCTTCGCTGTTCGGGTAATCCTTGCGGCGGACGACGCAGCCCTCCACCCCGGCTTTCGCGGCCCGTTCCAGCGCATAGACGCCGGGCTTGGAGGCCACGACGAGGGTGATTTTGCCGTTGGGGTTCTCTCCACGGGCTTCGCTGTCCAGCAGGGCCTGCAGATTGGTGCCGCCGCCGGACACTAACACGGCGATGTTCAGCACAGTTCGACCCCCTCGCCCTCTGCGATAACGCCCAGCCGATAGGCTTCCGGCTCACCGTTTGCGTGGAGGATGGCCAGCGCCTTGTCGGCCTGCTCTGCGGGGACGGTCAGCACCATGCCGACGCCCATGTTGAAGGTGTTGAACATATCGTGCTCGGAGATGCCGCCCACCTTCTCCATCAGGTGGAAGAGCGCCGGAGTGCGGACGTCCGCCTTGCGGATGCGGGCGCAGCAGCCCTTCTTCAGGCTGCGGGGGATATTCTCATAGAAGCCGCCGCCGGTGATGTGGGAGATGCCCTTGACATCCACCTCTTCCAGCACCTTGAGCACCGGCTTGACGTAGATCTTGGTGGGGGCCAGCAGGGCCTCGCCCAGCGTCTTGCCGCCCAGCTCTGCAGGGGCCGTCTTCAGGACATCGGGGTCGTTGTCGATATCAAAAATCTTGCGCACCAGCGAGAAACCGTTGGAGTGCACGCCCGTGGAGGGCAGGGCCAGAATGACATCGCCGGGCTTCATGGTCTCGTTGCTCAGGATCTTCTCCTTGTCCACGACGCCCACGGTGAAACCGGCCAGGTCGTACTCGTCCTCCGGCATCATGCCCGGATGCTCGGCTGTCTCGCCGCCCACCAGAGAGCAGTCGGCCTGGACGCAGCCCTCGGCCACGCCCTTGACGATCTCTGCGATCTTCTCCGGGATGTTGCGGCCGCAGGCGATGTAGTCCAGGAAGACCAGCGGCTTGGCACCGGCGCAGATGACGTCGTTGACGCACATGGCCACGCAGTCGATGCCAATGGTGTCATGCTTGTTCAGGAGCATGGCCAGCTTCAGCTTGGTGCCGACGCCGTCGGTGCCGGAGATGAGGACCGGGTGCTTGTAACCGGTGCAGTCCAGCTCAAACAGGCCGCCGAAGCCGCCCAGACCGCCGATGCAGTGCTCGTTCATGGTGCGGGCGACATACTGCTTCATCAGTTCAACGGAACGATAACCGGCGGTGATATCCACACCGGCTGCTGCGTAGCTTTCCGAATAGCTCTTTTCCATGGTCTTACTCTCCTAACTTTTTTGCGTCCTTGGGACGGTCGTTCAGGTGACGTTCATGAATATCGGTCGAAAGCACCTCGTCGGGCTTGACAGCATATTCGCCGGTGAAGCAGGCGGTGCAGAAGCCGCATGTGGTGTTCTTTGCCAGCCGGACCACATGGTCTGTGGACAGGTAACCCAGCGTATCCGCGCCGATGACCTCATTGATCTGCTCCACGGTGCGGCCGGTGGCGACCAGCAGCTTCTGGTCCGGAATGTCGGTACCGAAATAGCAGGGATATTTGAAGGGCGGGGCCGATACGCGGAAGTGGACCTCCGCTGCACCGGCGTCCCGCAGCAGCTTGATGATGCGGGCAGAGGTGGTGCCGCGCACGATGGAGTCATCCACCAGCACGACCCGCTTGCCCTTGACGGTGCTGGACACGACGTTCAGCTTGATGCGCACACTGTTCTCGCGCTGCTTCTGGCTGCCCTGGATGAAGGTGCGGCCAATGTATTTGTTCTTGATGAAGCCGATGCCGTAGGGGATGCCGCTCTCCTCGGAGTAGCCGAGGGCGGCGTCGAGGCCGGAGTCCGGCACACCGATGACCACATCGGCCTCCACAGGGTGCTCCTGCGCCAGGAAGCGGCCGGCCTGCTTGCGGGCCTCGTGCACCGAGCTGCCCTCGATGATGCTGTCCGGGCGGGAGAAGTAGATGTACTCGAAGACGCACATCTGGGTGTCCTTCCGGCCGCAGTGATCCTTGATGCTGCGCAGCTCGCCGGTGCGGGTGTCGGCCACGACGATCTCGCCGGGCTCCACATCCCGCAGAAGCGAAGCACCGGCCGCATCCAGCGCACAGCTCTCGCTGGCGAAGACGTAGCCGCCGCCGGGCAGCGTACCGATGCACAGAGGCCGGTAGCCGCGCGGGTCACGCACCGCGATGAGCTTGGTGGACGACATGATGACGAGGCTGTAAGCTCCTTCCAGCACATCCATCGTCTTGCTGATGGCCGTCTCGATGCTGCCCATCCGCAGCCGGTTGCGGGTGACGAGGTAGCAGATGACCTCGGTATCGGAGGAGCCGTGGAAGATGGCACCCTCGTTTTCCAGCTGGCGGCGAAGCTCCAGCGCGTTGGTCAGGTTGCCGTTGTGGCACAGGGCCATCGTGCCCCGGCCATGCCGGACGATCATGGGCTGGGCGTTGGCCCGCACCCGGCTCCCGGCGGTGGCATAGCGGACATGGCCGGTGGCCATGTGGGCCGTGGGGCTGGACACCGACGCCAGCACCGCCGGGGTGAACACCTCGTTCACCAGGCCGAGATCCCGGTGGCCGGTGATGACGCCATCGTCGTTGACGGCGATGCCGCAGCTCTCCTGGCCGCGATGCTGCAAAGCGTACAGGGCTGAGTAGGCTGCGGCTGCCACATCCTCGGTCCCGGCACGGTCATAGATGCCGAACACACCGCACTCTTCGTGCAGCGGATATGCAAAATCAGACATTAGAATTCCTCAATTTCTTTCTGAAGTTTCTGTTCCTTGGCCGCGATTTGCTGCGCCATGGCAGCGCGCTCAGCGTCCAGCTTCCCGGCCAGCGCATCGTCGCTGAGGGCCAGGATCTCCGCTGCCAGCCAGGCGGCGTTCTTGGCACCGTTCAGCGCCACGGTGGCCACCGGGATGCCGCTGGGCATCTGCACCGTGGCCAGCAGTGCGTCCAGACCGTCCATCGCGCCGCCCTTCATCGGGATGCCGATGACCGGCAGCGTGGTGTTGGCCGCAAAGGCACCGGCCAGATGGGCCGCCATGCCGGCGGCGCACAGGATGACGCCGAAGCCGTTGGCCTTCGCGTTCCGGGCAAACTCTGCCGCCTCCGCCGGGGTGCGGTGCGCCGACAGGATGTGTGCCTCGAACGGGATGTCCAGCGCCTTGAGCTGGGCGCAGGCCCCCTTCACCACCGGCCAATCGCTGTCCGAACCCATGATCACAGCAACTTTACGAATCATATTTCCGAGCCTCTCTTTCTCTCTTTCCAGACTCCGTGCAAACAAAAAAGGCTGTGATGCAGCTACACCACGGCCTTTTGATCCTACGGTCTGTGCAGAACACGCCCGCATGAGGTTACACGGATGCCCTGGTATCCAGTCGCACACAGACGGCGAATGGTTCCAAGCAGCAGTTCCAGCATTCCGTATTCCTCCAAATTCTCTGCGGGGATTCCCTGTTCCATCCTCTGGAACGGTGCGCTCTGCGCCGCACCGTCCTTCTGATACATACAGTTTACGGCAAAAGATCCGCTTTGCAAAGGGTGTTTGGGCAAATTCTCCCTTGTGTTCTCTTGCTCCAAAAAACTTTCAAAAGTTTTGTGCAGTTTCGACACTCATTTTCTTTTTAAGTATGACTTATTTGTGGAATATATTTTAGAGGGGACGAACCTCTCAGTCATCGCTTCGCGATGCCAGCTCCCCTGATAGGGGAGCCCTTGGCAGGCCGGGCCAGCCCTGCTGTCCGCACAGGCCCAATCGGGCGCAAGGCGGCGGGCCCTGTCCTCATTGGTAGCAGCATTTGTATTGCTGCCGTGAATCTCGACAGCGGAGCCCAGCCGTTCCCGATTGCAAAAACTTCGCTCGTCCAGCACAGCCGCTACCGACTCGCCAGTGGCTCCCCTACCAGGGGAGCTGGCGCAAAGCGCCTGAGAGGTTGTACAAAGGAACCCTTAAAAAATAATATGCGCCGTCGTGGCCCGTGCCGCCTTGATGAGGTCGGCCGGTGCGCAGCAGACCTGCGTACCGATGCGGCCGCCGGAGACATAGACCTTCTCCTGCGCGAGGACGCTCTCGTCGAACACGGTGGTGTACTGCTTTTTCATGCCCACCGGGCTGCAGCCGCCGCGCACATAGCCGGTGACTTTGTTGATGTCGGCCACATGGATCATGGCGACGCTCTTTTCGCCCACGCTGCGGGCCGCTGCCTTCAGGTCCAGCTCCGCCGCCACCGGGATGACAAAGACGAAATAATTCCGGCTGGCCCCCTGCGTCACCAGTGTCTTGTACACGCAGGCCGGGTCCTCGCTCAGGCTCTGGGCCACATGGATGCCGTCCACGGCCACGCCCTCCTCGTGGGGGTACTCATGCGCCGTATAGGCCACCTTGGCCCGCTCCAGGATCCGCATTGCGTTAGTTTTTGCTTCTTTTCCCATAATCATGTTCTCCCTATAACATCCTTACCCTCTCAGTCGCCTACGGCGACAGCTCCCCCGACAGGGGAGCTTTTCAGCAGATCAGGCAAGAATCTTCTTATCGCCTATCGCCTTTGGCTCCCATGCAGTCGGGCCTTGTCCAAATCGGCAGCAGCAGCTTGCCTCTGTCGCGAAGCCCGGCACGTTCTGAGATTCAAAGCTTTATTCGCCCCGCTCAAGCCTGCCCGACCTGCCAAGGGCTCCCCCTTTGGGGGAGCTGGCGCGCAGCGCCTGAGAGGGTTTTGTTCTATTCTACCACTTTTTCCAAAAAATATCAAAAAGCCTCTTGACTTCAGGAAACTGAAGTGATATGATAAGCTCACGCTTCAGGAAACTGAAGTTTGATGAAACAAGCCGCGGCAACGGAGCCGGTCTCCTGTGCCGTTCCCAAAACCGTGTGAGAAGGTAAAGGAGACACCACCATGATCATCGTACTGAAACAGAACGCCCCCGACGCACAGGTCCACGAATTCTGCCGCGAGCTGGAGGGCATGGGCCTGCAGATCAACGACTCCAAGGGCAGCGACACCCACATCCTCGGCCTCATCGGCGACACCAAAGCCATTGCCGAGAGCTGGGTGCTGGCCAACCCCGTCGTCGAGACCTGCCGCCGCGTATCCGAGCCTTACAAGAAGGCCAACCGCAAGTTCCACCCGGACGACAGCGTCATTGATGTGAACGGCGTGAAGATCGGCGGCGGCAATTTCGCAGTCATTGCAGGCCCGTGCAGCATCGAGAGCGAAGAGCAGATCACCTACTGCGCCCAGCGCGTGAAGGACGCCGGTGCTTCCCTGCTGCGCGGCGGCGCGTTCAAGCCCCGCACCTCTCCGTACTCCTTCCAGGGAATGCGGAGCGAAGGTCTGGACCTGCTCAAGCTGGCCCGCCGCGCCACCGGTGCCCCCATCGTCACCGAGATCATGAACACCGAGCATCTGCCCCTGTTCGAGAACGTGGACCTCATTCAGGTCGGTGCCCGCAACATGCAGAACTTTGAGCTGCTCAAGGCCGTGGGCCGCCAGAAAAAGCCCGTCCTGCTCAAGCGCGGCCTTGCCAACACGCTGGAAGAGTTCGTGATGAGCGCCGAGTACATCATGGCCGAGGGCAACGAGAACGTTATCCTCTGCGAGCGCGGCATCCGCACTTTCGAGACCAGTATGCGCAACACGCTGGACCTGGCCGGTGTGGTCATGCTCCACAAGATGACCCACCTGCCGGTCATCGTAGACCCCAGCCATGCCTGCGGCCACGCCTGGATGGTGCCGGAGCTGGCTAAGGCTGCCGTAGCAGCCGGGGCCGACGGCCTGATGATCGAGGTCCACAACAACCCCGCCAAGGCCAAGTGCGACGGTGCCCAGAGCCTGACCCCCGACCAGTTCGATGAGCTGATGCAGTTCATCGGCAAAGAGGTCGAGTTCTTTGGCAAAAAAATGAACTGAACGGTTTGAAAAAGCGCTCTTTTCGCAAGAGCGCTTTTTCTTTGCCCGGAATTGTGGTATACTAAGGTATCTTTTTGAAAGAGGTTTCTATATGAAAGCACATATCGCACGCAACCAGAACGCCGGCATCCCGCTGGCACTGGGCTGGAATCTGTCCGCCGCCGACCGCGGCATCCTGGAGGGCATGGCCCCCGCCTTTGGCATGAAGCTCCTCCTCGTCTCCCCCGCCGATGCAGGCAAGACCGTCGCCCAGCTGCTGGGTGAGGTAGAGACCAAGGCGCCCCGCACGCTGGTGCTGGACCCGAACGCCTACCCGTCGGCCCTTGTCCTCGCCAACTTCAAGGACAAAGACGTGGACACCCTGCTCGACCTCATGAAGCAGGCTCAGGTGAATATCCCGCTCAAAGCCCTCGTGACCCCCTCCAACAAGAACTGGGTCTTCGGCGACCTGCTGGCCCATCTGCAGGAGGAGCACACCGCCTTCACCGCTGCAAAGGAGACCGCCCACGCATGAAACGCATCCTGTCTGTTTTCCTGTCTGCCGCGCTCTGCCTGAGCCTGCTGGCCGGCTGCGGCCGTGCCGCTTCGTCCGGCGCTTCCAGCAGCACCGCCGACGGCCCGCAGCGCTACTCCACCGTGTTCTATGACGCCTTTGACACCGTGACCCAGGTCATCGCCTACTGCGACAGCGAGGAGGAGTTCGCCGCTCAGATGGACGCACTCCACGCCGATCTGCTGGAATACCACAAGCTCTACGACATCTACAACGACTACGACGGCGTCACCAACGTCAAGACCATCAACGACAACGCCGGCCTCGCCCCCGTGACCGTGGACGACAAGATCCTGGGGATGCTGGAGCTGGCCCAGACCATGTACGACACCACCGACGGCAAGCTGAACATCGCCATGGGCAGTGTGCTCAACATCTGGCACAATTACCGCGAAGCTGCCCTCGCCGACACCGACGACAGCAACAACCAGCTGCCCACGCAGGACGAGCTGGATGCTGCCGCCCAGCACTGCGACATCCACGATCTCGTCATCGACGACAACGCCCGAACGGTCTTTCTGACCGACCCGGAGATGTCCCTGGATGTGGGCAGCGTGGGCAAAGGCTACGCCGTGGAGATGGTCGCCCAGGCTGCCGAGGCCCGCGGCCTGACCAGCGCTCTCATCAGCGTGGGCGGCAACCTGCGGGCCATCGGCACCAAGCCCGACGGCTCCCAGTGGGTCGGCGGTGTGGAAGACCCATGGAACGCTTCGGACGTCTACACCGGCAGCTCCTCCTCGGTGGCCGCTGTCAAAATGAGTGACCTCTCCCTCGTCACCAGCGGCGACTATCAGCGCTACTATCTTGTCGATGGTGTGCGCTACCACCACCTCATCGACCCTGCCACCCTCTGGCCCGCCGCTTACTTTGACGGCGTGAGTGTGCTGGCCCCCGATTCCGGCGTCGCCGACTGCCTGACCACCGGCCTGTTCTGCATGCCGCTGGAAGAAGGCCAGGCCATTGTCGAGAACCTCGGCGGCGTCGAGGCTCTCTGGTGCACCACCGATGGGCAGATCGTCAAGTCCAGCGGATGGGATGAAAAGGCCAACGGATGAGGCTTTGGTCTGCTGAGATTTTCGAAAAATGAACAACACCCCCGGCCTGAGACGTTTGCCGCGTCCCGGACCGGGGGTGTTGTTCTCTCATTCGGTTTTGGTGCTTACCCTGCCGCGCTCTGCGATGCTGTTTCACTGGCGGCGGCACTGTCGGCATCGGCTGCGCTGCTCTCGGCGGCGGTGCTGTCGGCTGGCTCCGAAGCGGGGACTGCTTCCCCGGAAGCTGCTTCGCTGGCAGCAGCGGAGTCGCCCGCTGTGGCGAGGATGGCGTCCTGCACCTCGCTGTCCGCCAGCGGCATCGGCTCAGCGGCAGCCGACGACGCGGTGCTTTCGGGCTTGGTCTCGCTGTCGGTCAGGCCGGTCAGATACCAGCTGCCGCTCTGGCGGCTGAACAGATAGTCCATATACTTGGTGGGCGTATCGGAGGCTGCGTTCAGGATGCTGTCATCCGCGCTCTGGGTGGGGATATAACCCACCGTGACATGGAGCAGACCGTCCTTCTTGAACAGCCGGGTGACGGTGGCGCGGTAGATGCCCACGCTGCCCGTGACCGGGATCTTGTAGCACTGGGTCGTCTCGTCAAATTCGACGGTCATATCATCCATCTCAAAGCTCTTGTGGGTCATCTTGAAGCTGGGGCCCACGAGCTTGGCCAGATAGGCGTCCACATCCACCGAGGGAAGCAGCAGCTGCTCGGTGTCAGGGTCGGTGTTGTAGTTGTCGAAGCCACCCTGGGTCTCCTGGATGCTGTACACGCAGCCCCAGACCGCCGCTTCGCGCAGGGTCAGGTCGTCGATGTTCTCGATGCCGTCAAAGGGAACGGGGTCGAACAGGACCAGGCCTTCGAGCTTGTCCTCATATTCCTGCCGCTGCTGGGTATCGTCGAACAGGTTTGCCACGGTGCGCACACCGGCGCGCACCACGGTCACGGCACCCACCAGCACCAGCACCGCCACCAGCAGGCCCAGTGCCTGCCGGGCGCGGCGGCGGTGGAGCCGGGCGTGTTCTTCCGGGGTCATATAGGTTTTCATATTCTATTCGTCTCCTAATTGGATATCGTAGGGGCCACACTGTGTTTTAGTATACCACGATTCGCCCCAAAGTGCAAAATCCGGCGCGTGGATTTTTTGTGAAAGCGCGTGTTATTCCCAGCTCTTCCAGACATCGGGCTGATAGCCCACGGTGGCCTGCCGCCCGTTGCGGACGATGGGCGTTTTGAACAGCTGCTGGTTCTCGAACAGCTTGTCCTCCTTCTGCCAGTCCACCAGAGCGTCCAGCAGCGCAAGGGTCTGCTTGTCCTTCGCCGCCGGGTCCACCAGCTTTTCCCAGCCGCCCAGCGCGCGGGCCACGTTCTCAAATTCGCCCCGGCTCATGCCTTTTTCCTTCAGGTCGATCATCTGGAACCGGACGCCCCGCTCCTTGAAATAGCGCTGGGCCTTTTTGGTATCGAAGCACTTGTTTGTGCCGAAGATCTGAATGTTCATCGTTTCATCCTCCCGGAAAGTCTCAGCCTATTGTACCATACTTGCACCGAAAAGCATAGGGATATTTCCACGCCCCGGCGGGAAAACTAGCAGCATCCCAAATTGGAAGGAGGAGCATTCCATGAAAGCATTCGTTGACCCGGACCTCTGCATCGGCTGCACCCAGTGTGCAGGGCTCTGCCCGGAGGTATTCACGATGGAGGGCACCCTGGCCGTGGCCCTTCTGGGTGAGATCCCCGCCGAGGCAGTGCCCCAGGCGGTGGACGCCGCCCAGACCTGCCCCGTGAGCGCGATCCAGATCGAGGCGTGACCCTCTCCGGCATCTTCGGTGCTGCCTCTCCGGATCGGAGAGGCCTTGGCAGGACCGAACGCCTTCCCTCTTCGCCAGAGGCTCCCCTACCAGGGGAGCTGGCGAGCCGCAGGCTCGACTGAGCGGTTGTACGAAGAGGGGCTACATCAAAAATTTTCAAAAAAACCTCCGATATCCTCCGCTTTGTGCTATACTATAAGATGTGAAATTATGTTACGGAGGATCAAAGCCTATGCGTTTACTGGTCATTGACGGCAACAGCATCGCGAACCGTGCCTTTTTCGGCATCAAGCTGCTGACCACCAAGGACGGCCGCTATACCAACGCCATTTATGGTTTTCTGAATATTCTGCTCTCCCTGCTCAAGGAGTGCGACCCGGACGAGGTCGCCGTCGCGTTCGACCTCAAAGCCCCCACCTTCCGCCACAAGATGTACGATGGCTACAAAGCCACCCGCCATGGGATGCCCGAAGAGCTGGCCCAGCAGATGCCGGTGCTGAAGGAGCTGCTGGCCGACCTGGGCTACCGGGAAGTGACGGCCGAGGGCTGGGAGGCCGACGACATCCTGGGCACCCTGGCCGCAGCCTGCGACGCCCGCAAAGACGACTGCTTCCTGGCCACGGGAGACCGCGACAGCCTGCAGCTGGTGAGCGAGAGCACCACGGTCCTGCTGGCCACCACCGCCATGGGCCGCAGCAAGACCGTGGCCATGGATGTGGCCGCCATTGAGGAAAAATACGGCATCCAGCCCCGGCAGCTCATCGAGGTGAAGAGCCTGATGGGCGACACGTCCGACAACATCCCCGGTGTGCGGGGCATCGGCGAAAAGACCGCTCTCGCGCTGGTGCAGAAGTTCGGCACACTGGAAAACGTGTATGCCAACATCGACGACAAGACCATCAAGCCCAAGCAGCGGGAGCACCTGCTGGAATGCAAAGCCGATGCCGAGCTGAGCCATCTGCTGGGCACCATCCGCACCGACGCCCCCATCGACACCGCCGAGGGCGCTTACAAGGTGGGCGAGGGCAACAAGGCCGCTGCCGTGAAGCTCCTGCAGGAGTTGGAGATCCACTCCCTCATTCCCAGGTTCGGGCTGGACGGCGTCGCCCCGGCAGCCGACCCGGAGACGCTGCCCGCCGTGGAGGGCACCGTAGACGTCCTGCCCCTGACGCTGTCCGGGCATTACCTGCTGGCCGCGCGCCCTGCAGTGACCGGCAAACAGGGCACGAAAAATGTCGTGCTTCAGCCGGAAGCCTGGTATGCCGTGCAGGACACCACCGTCTATCCCCTGTCGGACGACGCGCTGGTCCGCCTGCTGGATGACCCCGCCGTGACGCTGGACGTCTTCGACTCCGCCCCGCTCTACGCGCTGGCCATGGCCCACGGCGGCTGGGGCAGCAGCATCGTGTGGGACGGCAAGCTGGCCGCCTACCTGCTGGACGCCTCGGCTTCGAAGTATCAGGTCTCCGAGCTGCTGACAAGCTACAAGGCACAGGCCGCGTTCACCTGTGAGGCCTGGCCCGATGCCGGTTCGCTGGCCGACCTTTTTGCCCGGATGAAGGCCGAGATCACCGCGCGGGACGAGGATGCGCTGTACAATGACATCGAGTTCCCGCTGGCCCAGGTGCTGGCCGACATGACCCGCACCGGCATCCTGGTGGACCGGGACGGCATTGAGGCGTTCGGCCTGCGGATGCGCAGCGAACTTTCGGAGGTGCTGGCCCGCATCCAGATGGAGACCGGCAGCACCAGTTTCAACCCCAACAGCCCCAAACAGCTGGGCGAGATGCTCTTCGATACCATGGGCCTGCCCCACGGCAAAAAGACCCAGCGCGGCTGGTCTACCGACGCCGAGACGCTGGAATCCCTGCGGGATTACCCGCTGGTCGAGGACATTTTACAGTACCGCGCCTACCAGAAGCTGAATTCCACCTACGTGGAGGGCCTGCTGAAGGTCATCGCGGAGGATGGCCGCATCCACACCCGCTTCAACCAGACCGAAGCCCGCACCGGCCGTCTCTCCTCCGACAACCCCAACCTGCAGAACATCCCCATCCGCACCGAGCTGGGCAGCCAGCTGCGGGCCTACTTCATCGCAAAGCCCGGCTGTGTGCTGGTGGATGCCGATTACAGCCAGATCGAGCTGCGCATCCTCGCCCACATCACCGGCGACGAACACATGCAGCAGGCCTTCCGCAGCGGAGAGGACATCCACCGCTCCACCGCCGCCAAGATCTACAACCTGCCGTTGGAGGCCGTCACGCCCCGCATCCGCTCTTCGGCCAAGGCCATCAACTTTGGCATCATGTACGGCAAGGGCGCTTACAGCCTCTCGAAGGATATCGGCGTCTCCGTCAAAGAGGCAGACGCCTTCCTCAAAAATTATCTGGCCGCGTTCCCCAAGGTGAGCGGCTACATGGACAAGACCATCGCCGACGCGCGGGCGTGCGGCTACGTTTCCACTCTGTTCGGACGCCGCCGCGCCCTGCCGGAGCTGACCAGTGCCAACCGGAACATCCGGGCCAGCGGCGAGCGGATGGCCCGCAACACACCCATTCAGGGCACGGCTGCCGACGTCATCAAGCTGGCCATGGTGCGGGTCTGGCGGCGTCTGCGGGACGAAAAAATGGAGAGCCGCCTCATTCTGACCGTCCACGATGAACTCATCGTGGAGGCACCGGAGGCCGAGGCCGAAAAGGCCGCCGCCATCCTGCGGGAAGAGATGGAAGGCTGTGTGCAGTACGCCGTGCCCCTGAGCACCGACGTGCACACCGGCAAAAACTGGCTGGAGGCCCATTGATACTATGATCATTTTAGGAATCGAATCCACCTGCGACGAGACCGCCGCAGCCCTGGTGGAGGATGGCCGGCATCTGCTGAGCAACGTCATCTCCACCAGCGTAAAAGAACAGGCGCTGTATGGCGGCGTCGTACCGGAGATCGCCAGCCGCCGCCACTGCGAGTTCATCAGCGCCACCGTGAAAAAGGCCCTGCTGGATGCCGGCAAGACCATCGACGACGTGGACGCCGTGGCCGTCACCTTTGCGCCCGGCCTCATCGGAGCCGTGCTCGTGGGCGTGAACTTCGCCAAAGGGCTGGCCTACTCGGCCAACAAGCCGCTGGTGCCGGTGCATCATCTGCGCGGCCACATCGCGGCGCTCTACCTCACCCACCCGGAACTCAAGCCGCCCTTCCTCTGCCTGGTGGCCTCCGGCGGCCACAGTCACATCGTGGAAGTGCAGGACTACACCCATTACCACATCCTCGGCCACACCGTGGACGATGCGGCGGGCGAAGCCTTTGACAAGGTAGCGCGAACACTGGGTCTGCCCTACCCCGGCGGGCCGAGCGTTGCCAACGCTGCCAAGACCGGCGACCCCAAAGCCTACCGCCTGCCGGTGCCCCATGTGGATGGCAAGTACAACGTCAGCTTCTCCGGCCTGAAGACCGCCGTGCTGAACGAGGTGAACAAGGCCCAGATGAAGGGCGAGGAAGTCAACGTGCCCGACCTTGCCGCCAGCTTTCAGGAGCGCATCGCAGGCATCCTGGCCGAAAAACTGCTCCTGGCCGCAGCCGACACCGGGGCGAAGCAAGTCTGCCTGGCGGGCGGCGTCGCAGCCAATGGCCGACTGCGCCAGCTCGTCAACGATGGCGCACAGAAGCTGGGTGCCAAAGTCTACCTGCCGGAGCTCAAGTTCTGCGGCGACAACGGCGCAATGATCGCCGCCCAGGGCTACTACCAGTACATCGCCGGGCACACCGCCGGGCTGGAGCTCAACGGCCTGCCCACCCTGCCCATTGACTACGAATAAGATCGTTCAAAAAACGAAAAGAGAGGCGTTTCCGTCTGTGCTGTACCCAGACGAAGATGCCTCTCTTTTGTTGCTGTAAGCTGTTTTTTGAACCCGTTCCGGCCCTGAGAATGTTTCCATAAAACGGGATGATATCTGTCGATGACTTGTTATTGTCTGCGAACGACAGCCTGTTATCAGGCAGGCTTCTTCGCGTCCAAGGATTTAACTTCGTCAACCGTCAACCCAGAGAACAAAGCAATATCTTCGTAGCTCAATTTCTTAGAAGCCAACATTGTCTTTGCAATTTCAATATTCCGTTCTCGAACCGTTTCATTCCGCATTTCTTCCATTGCTCTGCACATAGTTGCCACTCCTTTCGCATCTTGCTTAAAGTATTGTACTCGCTCTGCAAGCACCGGATAGAACATATCCTTTGCATCGGTACAGAAAAAATCGTGCATCAGTTTTCCAAGCGCAGATTCATCCTTGATCTGCGAGTTCACATAGATGATATGTGACTGGTCATTGAAAACAGCACCTGTTTCTTCCACCATGCGATGAATGTGGTAGATCGGCAATCCAGCCCTTAACACATCATTTTCCGTGATGAAGATAATATATGCCTCGTTCAAATCATCATAGCTGCTGCCTGAATGCGTGAGGTTTGCATCCAGCAAGCTGCTGTTGTAGCGGGCGCGTTTTTCGCTTGCGCCACGGTCACTGCGCTGTACCTCAATATTATATGCCCGATTCTGTTCATCAACAGCCAGAATATCCAGACGAACAGAGCGTCCCTGTAAATTCTTAATGCTGTACTGGCCATGCACCTCACGAACCTTCAGATCCTCTCGTTTGAGAATGATCTGAAGCAAAAATTCTGCACAAGCGGGGTCTTCAAACACCGCCGCCATGAAATCATCGTCGATCAGGCGCAGTCCTCTCAGACGCTGCAAGTCCTGTTCGTGTTTGCGTTCAAAATCCAGTTCCTGCTGTGTTTTGTTTTCCGGCATCGGTTCACCCGCTTTCTTCTTTCAAGAATATCCTACCATAAATCATGATTTTTTACAAGCCGCCGTTCCAAACCAAATAATCATTAGAGGAGCCAATGCGAT
>ERZ809426.893-NODE-893-length-20530-cov-44.066471_pt1 | contig 20530 bp, 9 predicted proteins | sample MGYA00520791_ERZ809426 | MGnify/ENA primary metagenome ERZ809426 (study PRJEB31576, sample SAMEA3212668) | Homo sapiens | biome: human-gut; feature: human gut; material: fecal | place: Sweden | collected 2012 ... | reverse complement strand
ACTCTTTCTCAAAATGGATAATATTTAAACCGTCCAACTTTTTGGGGTCACTTCAGTCAGGATGTTTTTTTATGCCTGTGAACCTGTTTCCATGTAAACGTACTATTTTATATGGAAAGATATACATTCAGCCTGTATATTTGCGTCTGTACTATTTGAATAATGAACAACTATTAAAACACGATGAAGAAAAAATTCTATTGTCTATGTATGGGGATGTTACTGGGTATATCTTCGGTTGAGGCTAAAGTGACACTCCCTTCCATTATTTCCGACAATATGGTTCTGCAGGCACAGACCAAAGTCTGTATATGGGGTAAGGCTACTCCAGGTGAAAACATTTCGGTTGCACCTTCCTGGAATGAAAAAAGTATTAGCACTACGGCTGGAAAAGACGGACGCTGGAGGGTATATATATCTACACCCAAAGCGTCAGACAATCACTCCCTGACAGTTAAAGGAGAAAATGTCATTACTGTACGTAATGTATTGATCGGTGAAGTCTGGCTTTGTACAGGACAGTCTAACATGGAGTTTCCCGTAGCCCATGACCCGAAGGTGAAGTGGAAAACTGGTATGCTGGGTGAAGCGGAAGTAATGAAAGATGCAGATTATCCCGAAATACGTTTGTTTCATGTAGAGCATCAGCTGGCCCACGAAAAAGAACAGGATGACTGCACTGGTAAATGGGTTGTCTGTTCTCCCGAAAATATACGTGACTTTTCGGCTGTAGGGTTTGTATTTGGAAAGAAACTGCATAACGAACTGGGAGTTCCTGTCGGGTTGATTCAGTCTACGTGGGGAGGTACACATGCTGAATCGTGGACTTCTATGGAAGTAATGAAAGATGATACTCTGTATAGTGATGTCCTTCAGCAGTTTGCTTTGAAAAATGTGAAACGTAATAAAGACTATTGTAAAGTACCTTCTACGCTTTGGAACGGAATGATAGCTCCTATTGCCGGATATACGGTAAGAGGAAACATCTGGTATCAGGGAGAATCCAATTCTATTCGCGCTGAAAAGTATCAGCAGGTTTTCACTAATATGATAAATTCCTGGCGTAAACGGTGGGGGCAATCAGACATGCCTTTCTATTTTATGCAGATAGCTCCTCATTACAGACAGCCGGCCGAGATTCGCGAAGCACAGTTGAAGACCTGGCGTGAGAGCGGACTGAAAAATGTTGGAATGGCTGTTGTGGTAGATGCTGCCGATTCTACGGATATTCATCCGCGTAACAAACGTGTGGCAGGCGAACGGCTGGCTGCATGGGCATTGGCAAAGCAGTATGGGAAAAACGTGGCTTATTCAGGTCCTGTATATAAAAAGATGAAGATTGACGGGAGCAGAGTGATATTGAGCTTTGATTATACGGAAGGTGGCTTGAAAACCCTTGATGGAGGTGATGTAAAAGGCTTTTTCATATCCGGAGAAGATGAGCGTTTTTATCCGGCACAGGCTGTTATAAAAGGAAATAAGCTGGAGCTTACTTCAGACAAAGTAATGCATCCCGTTGCAGTGAGATATGGTTGGGGAACTTTCTTCCGGGTAAATCTTTGTAACGGAGCAGGTATACCTGCAGTTCCTTTCCGTACAGATTCCTTTGCTCCTGAAAAGGCTTCGAGGAAGTTTGCCGATTCAGAGATGCGCCGTTTCCCTCAGGCATGGCAACTGGATCATGGTAAACGTCTTTTCTTCGGGTATGCCCAGGGGGTAGGATGCTGTGCGATGCTTGATATGTGGAAAGCTACTGGTGATAAACGCTACTTCGATTATGTAGAAGAGTGGGGGGATACGATAATCAACGATAAAGGAGAAATATATAAGTATGATATGGCTACTTATAATCTCGATTTTATCAATCCGGGAAAGGTTTTATTCGATCTTTATCGTGAAACACATGATGTTAAGTATAAGAAAGCGATGGACGTGCTGGTTAAGCAACTTGAACATCACCCTCGTACTTTAAAAGGCGGATTTTGGCATAAACTTGTCTATCAGCATCAGATGTGGCTGGATGGTTTGTATATGGCCTCTCCTTTTCTGGCTCAATACGGTGCGGAGTTCAATCGTCCGGATTTAATAGATGAGGCGGTGAAACAGTTCAGACTTTGTCATGAGTATACGTATGACGCTCGGACCGGATTGTATTATCATGCCTGGGATGAAAGTAAATCTCAACGTTGGGCTAATCCGGAAACGGGACATTCGCCTAATTTCTGGGGACGCAGCATTGGCTGGTGGTTTATGGCTCTTGTGGATGCTCTCGATTATATTCCTGAGAATCATCCGGGGCGGGCGGATATAATCGGGTGGATTCAGGGACTTGCTGAAACACTTCCGAAGTATCAGGACAAGAATGGCTTGTGGTATCAGGTTATTGATCAGCCCAAACGGGAAGGCAATTTCCCGGAAGCTTCTGTAACGAGCCAGTGTATGTATGCATATGCCAAGGCGGTAAATAAGGGATACATTGACAAGAAGTATCGGGCGGTCGCAGAAAAGACTTTTAAAGGGTTGAATGACAAATTGATGCGTGAAAATGCGGATGGTACTTTAACTTTGACTCGCTGCTGTCAGGTAGGAGGTTTGGGAGGTAATCCTTACCGTGACGGAAGTTTTGAATATTATATAGGAGAAAAAATGCGTGATAACGACGCAAAGGCAACCGGCCCTTATATCATGGGATGTTTGCAATTAGGATATTAAAAGAATGAGTGAAAAATGAAAAAAGTATTTGTATTTTTATCTTGTATGTGGCTGGCTGTGAATGTGTTGTTGGCAGAGGAGCCATATAAATATGAGTATCTTTATAAAGATTTACCGTTTGAGATGCCTCGTGTTAAGGCTCCGGTTTTTCCGGATAATGAGGTTAACCTGAAAGATTTTGGAGCTGTTGGCGACGGTATGCATCTTTGTACTGAAGCATTTGCCAAGGCTATTGATGCTTTGGATAAAAAAGGAGGTGGAAAATTAACAGTTCCGGCTGGTGTATGGTTTACTGGTCCGATTGTTTTGAAAAGCAATATCAATTTGCACATAGAAAAAGGAGCTATTGTTTTGTTTTCTCCAGATGTCGATTTATATCCGTTGGTAGAAACGGTATTCGAAGGTTTGGATACCCGACGCTGCCAGTCGCCGATATCGGGTCGTAATCTGGTGAATGTAGCCATAACAGGTCAAGGAGCGATTGACGGGAACGGTCATTACTGGCGTCCTTTAAAGAAACAGAAAGTAACAGAGGGGCAATGGAAAGCGGCTACTTCCCGAGGAGGAGTATATAAGCGTCCCGATTACTGGTTCCCTTATCCTGAAACATTGAAAGGAGATACTATCAGTAACATGAATGTACCTCAGAATCTGAAGACAGAAGAAGAGTGGCAAAGTGTACGCCATTTCCTTCGTCCGGTGATGGTTAGCCTCATAGGATGTAAAAATGTATGGCTAGAGGGAGTAATTTTTCAGAATTCCCCGGCATGGAATCTTCATCCGCTTATGTGCGAGAATGTCTTGATTGAGAATGTAGAAGTACGTAATCCGAGCTATGCTCAGAATGGTGATGGGCTTGATTTGGAATCATGTAAAAATGCATTAATCGTAAATTCTTCGTTTGATGTGGGTGATGACGGTATTTGTCTGAAGAGCGGGAAAGATGAAGACGGACGTCGTCGTGCCCGTGCTTGTGAGAATGTAATAGTGGACGGATGTACGGTATACAAAGGACATGGAGGTTTTGTAGTAGGAAGCGAGATGAGTGGAGGTGTACGTAACATCTCTGTCAGCAACTGTCTGTTTTTAGGAACAGATGTTGGACTTCGTTTTAAGAGTAAACGAGGTCGCGGTGGAGTCGTAGAGAATATATGGATCCGTAATATTTCGATGATTGATATTCCGACCGAACCAGTAACCTTTAATCTTTATTATGGAGGCAAATCAGCTGTTGAAGTTCTGGAAAGCGGTGAAGTCGTTCCTGTAAAAGTTGCTCCAATGCCGGTAGATGAAACAACTCCCTGTTTCCGGAATATCCATATTGAACACCTGACCTGTTCAAATGCACGCCGGGCTATGTATTTTAATGGAATACCCGAGATGCCTATAGATGGTATTACATTGAAACATATACGTATCAGTGCAAAGAAAGATGCTGAATTTTATTATTGCAAGAATATTCATAAAGAAGATGTAAAGATAGAATTGTTGGTAAAATAGAGATAATATTAAATCTTGTTTTCGAGCCTGAAGATGCCGTGAGGCATTTTCAGGCTTTCTTTAGTGTAATACTAACTAATCTGAATGGATTTTTTATTTAAATGAGTATGATATTCGTGCATTTGTATATTTTTCTAGTAGAATGTACATTATTCTATGTAGGATTTTGTTTAGATGTTTTATATTCGCAATGTACATAAATATGCTATTATTCAAGGTTCTACATTAACTTAAAGAAATAAAATTAAGAATACATGAAAAAACTGATTTATTCACTTGCTGCCCTGACTTTAGCAGCGTGCAGTGCTGAAAAACAAGAACCTATCGACCGTCATGCGTTGGTTACCCGCAACAATCCCTCTGTGACGGCTGTAGATTCATTGGCATCTTTGTCTGTTGGTAATGGAGAGTTTGCTTTTACAACGGATATTACCGGACTACAAACATTTCCCGACGTATATAAAAATGGTGTACCTTTAGGAACACAGAGTCAGTGGGGCTGGCATAGTTTTGCTAACCCTGATGGATATAAGCCGGAGGATGCCTGGAGAGAATACGATTTTGGTCGTGGACATAAGGAGATGTATTCTTGTCAATTTAAAGAAGAAGGACGTCAACGTGAGGCATCCAATTGGCTTCGTGTTAATCCTCACCGTTTGCATTTGGGAATTGTGGGATTGGAACTGGAAGATGGTGTTACGGCTTCCCAGTTGCAGAATATCCAGCATAAACTGGATATGTGGAATGGAGAGGTGAGCAGTAGTTTCAGTATTTCGGACGTTCCGTACTATGTGCAGACTGTTTGTCATCCGGAATATGATATGATTGCTGCCCGTGTTTCATCTCAGTCACACCCTGGAATAAAATTCCATTTCCCTTATCCTACAGGTGGACATTGTGATGATGCGTGTAACTGGAATGCAAACGATAAACATACTACTACCCTTGTCAGTCAAGACGAGCAGTCGGCTGTACTGAAGCGTGAACTTGATGCTACAACTTACTATGTAACTATCCGTTGGGAAGGAAAAGCTACATTGGCAGAGAAGAGTAAAAACTATTTTGTATTGACACCTGCTGATACTGTTCTGGCTTTTACTTGTCAGTTTACTCCGGAGGAATCCAAGACTCCTGCTGTTACATTTGCTGAAGCGGAGAAGGCTTCGTCCGAATATTGGAATAACTTCTGGAATAAAGGTGGGGTAGCTGATTTCTCTCTCTGTACCGATCCTAGAGCAAAAGAACTGGAGCGTCGTGTTGTTTTGAGTCAATACCTGCTTGCAATTCAGTGTGCAGGTTCTACTCCTCCACAAGAAACCGGGCTTACTTATAATTCTTGGTTTGGCAAGTTCCATATGGAAATGATCTGGTGGCATCAGGCACAATTCGCTTTATGGGGACATCCTGAACTGCTCGACCGTACATTGGCATGGTATCATCAGGCTGAGCCGGTTGCCCGTGAAATAGCACAACGTCAAGGATTCGAAGGAATACGTTGGATGAAGATGACAGATCCTAGCGGAATGGAAGCACCTTCCAATGTCGGAAGCTTCCTTATCTGGCAGCAGCCACATTTGATTTATCTGGCAGAGCTTCTGTATCGTGCCAATCCATCGGATGAACTGATTAAGAAATACAATGATCTGATTCAGAAGACAGCCGAGTTCATGTATTCGTTTGCTGTTTACGATAAGGAACACGACCGCTATATTCTGAAAGGAGCTATTCCTGCACAAGAAACATTACGTGCTGCCGATACGGTAAATCCTCCGTTTGAATTGTCATACTGGTTGTTCGGTATGCAGACTGCACAGACCTGGCGCGAACGTGCCGGTATGGAGCGTGTGCCTGAATGGGATACGCTGATAGAAAAGCTTTCTCCTCTTGCTTACAATGATGACAAGTTGTATCTGGCTGCCGAAACAGCTGTCGATACATATAAGGATATCCGTTTTACATCCGATCATATGGCTGTGCTTGGAGCAGTAGGTATTTTGCCGATGAATAAGCTGGTCAATCCTGAATATATGAAGAATACGCTGAACTGGGTATGGGATAACTGGAACTGGAACAAGACATGGGGATGGGACTATCCGATGACTGCCATGGATGCTGCTCGTCTGGGTGAACCTGAGAAGGCTGTAGGGGCTTTGCTCATGGATAAGCGTACCAATACTTATCTGATAAACGGACATAACTATCAGGACGGACGTCTGCGTGTATATTTGCCAGGCAATGGTGGATTGCTTACTGCTGTAGCGATGATGTGTGCCGGTTGGGATGGTTCTGAAGGTGTAAATCCGGGATTTCCGAAAGATGGTAAGTGGAATGTGCGTTGGGAAGGTCTGAAGCCACTTCCATGATAAATTGAATATGTTTAGAGAATACGGATTAACTGGAAGTATTCAAGAGTATATGACTTCTGGTTAATCTGTATTTTTTTAGAATGAATAAAGCTATTTGAAAAATGAATAAAAGAAACTTGTTTTCGTTTGTGTGGCTGTTGGCACTGGGAACTGTTTCCTTACCGGCACAAACCAAACAGGCTAAAAAGATTGGCGACTTTATCGAGTCGACTTCTTACAATGAGCATAAACGAGGGGCTGAGCGTACGCTTCAGTATTATCCCGAGGGGGACGATTTTGTGTGTATAAACGGGAAGAACCGGTTTACCAGAGCGCTGTACGGAAGCTGGTCGCCTTTTCGTCTTGAAACAAGCGACCGTCCGGTTTTTGCTGCATACGATAAGCGTAACAGCAAGCATATTCGTTTCCTTCTGCAAGGCAGGGGACTGACAGTCGCTCTCGATTCAATTGAATTTTGTGAAGCCAGATATACTGCCGGTCGACGTACGTATCTACTGAAAGATGCGGCTTTAGGAAAAGGAACGCTCTCTGTGTCCGTATTGGCTTTTCCGGATGCTGACGGAGCTGTCTGGAAATTCTCAGCGAAAGATTTGGCGGAGGATATGGTTTTGCGTTGTTTTATCTCTGAAATCCGGGCGAAGAAACTGAGTCGTAACGGTGATATGGGAGCCGATCCTCCTGGATGTTTCGAAGCCCCCGAAAAGCCTCAAATGCAGAAAGAGTACGATTTGCCGTTGACGGATGAGGTTTATCTGGTGTTGGAGAATCTGGATTTAAAGCTTGTTTCGCTTGATGAAGGAAGACGTTTGTATCAGAAAGCTGAGGATGCTCGAAAGACACTGGCTTCGCGCATCCGTTTTACTACTCCCGATCCTTATTTCAATACGCTGGGCGGAGCACTGGCTGTTGCTGCCGATGGTATTTGGGACGGGCAGGTCTGGCTTCATGGAGCGGTAGGGTGGCGCATGCCGCTGAGCGGATGGCGTGCTGCTTATACGGGAGATGCTTTGGGATGGCACGACCGTGCCCGTAAGCATTTCGATGCTTATGCTGCCAGTCAGGTGACCGATGTACCCAATACGATTCCGCATCCGGCACAGGATTCTGCTTTGCATCTGGCACGTTCTGTCAAAAAATGGGGAACTCCTCAGTATAGTAACGGATATATTTGTCGTAATCCACGTCGAAACAATCAGATGCATCACTATGACATGAACTTATGTTATATCGATGAACTGTTGTGGCATTTCAACTGGACAGGTGATTTGGAATATGCCCGCCAGATGTGGCCAGTCATAACTCGTCATCTTGCCTGGGAGAAACTGAATTATGACCCCGACAATGACGGCTTGTATGATGCGTATGCCTGTATCTGGGCGAGCGATGCCTTGTATTATAACAGCGGGGCAGTGACGCATTCGTCTGCCTATAACTATCGTGCCAATAAGATGGCTGCGGAAATAGCCCATAAGATAGGGGAGAATCCGGAACCGTATCAGAAAGAGGCTGACCGTATTCTGGCTGCAATGAATAAACGTTTATGGTTGTCTGATAAAGGTCATTGGGCGGAATATCAGGATTTCATGGGACACAAGCGTTTGCATGAGAGTGCAGGAGTCTGGACGATTTATCATGCGTTGGACAGCGAAACGGCTAATCCGTTTCAGGCTTATCAGGCAACACGGTATGTCGATACGCAGATTCCTCATATTCCGGTTGAAGGAAAGGGACTGAAGGATGAAGGTTATGCTACAATCTCTACCACCAACTGGCTGCCTTATTCGTGGAGTATCAACAATGTAGCCTTTGCCGAAGTGATGCATACGGCTCTTGCTTATTTTCAGGCAGGCCGCTCTGATGAGGGATATAAACTATTGAAAAGCTCTGTTCTTGATGGCATGTATCTGGGTGACAGTCCCGGAAACTTTGGGCAGATTAGTTTTTACGATGCTGCCCGTGGGGAATGTTACCGTGATTTTGGCGATCCTGTAGGAGTTGCTTCACGCGTTATGATTCAGGGTGTGTATGGCATTTTGCCCGATTTGATGAATGACAAGCTGGTTATCCGTCCGGGATTCCCGTCCGACTGGAAGGAAGCATCGCTCACAACGCCGGATGTGACCTATCGTTTCTCAAGAGAAAAAGACACAGATACTTATCAAATTACCCAGCGTTTCGGTAAACCATTAGAAATCGGACTTCGGATAAAGGCTGTTCGCGAGAAAGTGGCTTCGATTGAAGTGAACGGAAAGAAAGGGGACTGGAGTTTGGTTGATGCAGCAAGTGGCAGTCCGGAATTACTCGTGGTAGCTCCTGAAACGGGAAATGCCGAAATAACTATTCGTTGGAAAGGAAAACCTTTGCAGACACTTGTTGCCGGAGAACTGAACATTGATGCCGGTGGACAGATTTCACTTCGCGCGCCTCAGGGAATCCAACTGTGTGAAATTTACGATCCGCAGGGTATTTCAGCATCTACAACGATTGAAGGAAACAGTTACAGCACAAACATAAATAAGGGGGTAGAAGGACATCATACTTTCTTTGTCCGTACCCGACAAGGAGATATGGATTGGTGGCAACCGGTAAATGTCTTTATCCAGTCTCCTTATGTTGCAGCGAGAGAGGATTTCTCGGAGGTGAATACATCTGCTTGCCGCATGATTGATATGGATAAATACTTGAACGATTCGGTTACATCTATTTTCCGTGAACAATATTTCTCTCCGCGTTCTCCGTATACTACCTTGCAGCTTCCTGTGCAGGGCATAGGGGAGTGGTGTCATCCGTTGCTGAGCGCTTCGATTGACGACAGTGGATTGCGAAATCTGGTTCGTGACAACCGGTTTAATACTTCACTGGGTGTTCCGTTCCGCCTGATGAAAGAAGGAAATAATATTACATTTACTTCTTTGTGGGACAATTATCCAGACAGTATCTGTGTGCCGCTTGAAGGAAAAGCGTCGCATGCGTATTTGTTGCTTGCCGGAAGTACCAATCACATGCAGTGTCACATTGCAAATGGTGTACTGAAAGTGCGTTATACCGACGGTACGTATACCGAACTGACTCTGACTAATCCGGATAACTGGTGTCCGATAGAACAGGATTTTTATGTAGATGGAAAAGCATTTACAGTGCCTGAACCTCGTCCGTATCGCTTGCATCTGAAAACCGGAAAAGTAAGTCGTGACCTGGGAAAAGAGTTAGGTATAACGGGCGTGTACGGTCGTGAGATAGAAGGCGGAGCAGGAGTCCTGCTGGATATGTCGCTCGATCCGGAAAAAACGCTTGAATCGCTTACCCTTGAAACTGTTGCTAATGACGTAGTTATCGGGCTGATGGGAGTTACTTTACAACGATAGAAAGAGAATCTGCCCATAAGTGGATAAAAACATCAGCATGTTTATGTGAAAACATGCTGATGTTTTTTTTATTTCTGTACAAAAATGCCGGAAGTTTGTACAAATGTTTTTTATGTGTTGTACAAATTCCGGCTGAAATTTGAGCATATTTTAAAAGAGACTTGCTGAAGCCTTTTTGTTCCTTGCTGAACTTTGAGTTTTACTATCCGGTAAAACGGCTTTTACTCCTTGTAACTTACTGGTATTAAGCGTATATTCCCGTTAAGACCGGAAGGCATTGTATCCCAGTTTTTGTAGTCGCCTTTTACATAGTTCAGCTTTGCCATATTGATATCCTTAAAGATGCGCCACTCTACATGCTTGCGATCCATATCAGCGATACGGTTGGCTGGCAGATTGGTTACTTCGACTTCTATCCGGTTCTTTCCTGGTTTTAGCCATTTTCCGACCTTTAACCGGAATGGAACTGCCCAGACTGTGCCGGCATCGTTTCCATTAATACGTACACGCGCACTCTCGCGTACGTCACCTAAATCCAGTATCCAGTCGTCTGCTTTCATGGAAGGCATGTTTATTTCGATGGAGTAGCGGCCGGTTCCCATATTGATTTTAGCTTCCGGTTGTTCCAGTTCTGTCCATGATGTGGGAGAGTCTATGTCAAACTGATCGTTTATAGCTGGTGCGCTTTCCACGAATTCCAGTTTCCATCCGTGGTCCAGACTCAGGCTATATGTCTGTTCTTCGGGATAATTCCACGCTGGTTCTTCGTCCAGTGACTTGTCGAATGTCTGAATGATGAGGCTTTCCCCCGATTTCAGTTGCAGACGGACCTGCAATTTCCCGTTTTCTATCCGGCTTTGTGCCTTGCCTCTTTCTCCGTTCATCGGATTGAAGAACATGGCAGTCGTTTCGGGGACATTCAGTGTAACCCATTCGTCTATATCTTTGTTTTGCAGACACGAAACAAAATAATGATGCCCTTCGGGATTCGAGCGGCGGATAAACTGAAGTCCACATCGTGTTTTCAACTCTTCTGAGGCTGTTCCCGTCTGTGCCAGTACCTGCTGATAGTCGGAGCCGACGATGATGCGTCCTTTTCCGAGTGTGAATGTCTGTGTATGTGTAAAGGAATCGACGTCAGGAAGTTGTCCGGCGATGTTTATGAAAGCGGCGCGGTTTTGTTTCAGACGATTGTATCCCGGAGTATCTTCGGGATATTGTTCTACAAAAATCACGGTTGCACCCTGACGAGCCAGTTCTACCAGCTTCTTGAGTGTGGCAGCAGGCATTAGTCGGGCGGCAGGAACAATGAGTGCTTTGTAGTGCGTGCCTCCGCTGGTGACGAGCTGATTGCCTGCACAACGTGTCGTCTTGATGAAAGCATCAGAGATATAGTCTACATCATATCCTCCGGCAATAATTGTCTGGATGGTCTTGATAAACTTCGGGGCGTACCGGTCCATTTTATGGATGTCGAACGAAACAAGTCGCCCCGGAAGTTCGTCCCATAAGTCGTATATGGGCAGATAAACCAGAAAATCATTATCGGGTTGTCCCATTTGCAGAAAAGACTGGCAGCGGGTTATGTATTCAAAAAATGCAGGTGCGTCACGCCAGATACTATTGGTAGGCGACATATTGATGCTTGCGTAGAACAACCATCCAGGCCATGCCGCATCTTGTGGCGAATATGGTGTCCCGTGAAAGAACATGTGATTGACTCCCGATACGAACATCAGGTCCATATCCGGCTTACACTGTGAGAGGGAAGTACGGAAATGTTCCGTCAGCCAGGTAAATGTTTCCGAAGAAGTATAAGGCTTGCCGGCTATGTGTGCAGCCGAGGACGCATATTTCAGCATCGAAATATCCGAAAAATTCGGTCGGGTGAGGGAGTCTTTGCGCAGTCCTTTGATGTGAAAGTCTGTCAGACCGAATCCTTCACATTCAGGAATGTCGACCGAAGCATACGTATCTATCAGATTGGCAGGCGAACCATGTGCCTGATTGCGAGTTGTGCTACCGTGTTTGTGAGCCCATTTTGTCCATTGGGTCGTAAAGTTGTCTATCAGCATTTCGCTGACAGTTTCACGATAATCGGACACGATACGGCGAGTTGCTTCCGGACGTGAAGCATCCAGAAACTCAGGAAAGTGCTCTTCGAGTTTGTAGCCCCTGCGGCGTTCGAATTCTTCCAGCAGGTGAGGAGTCCAGTCTGCCTTATACACTTCGTATGAATCATTAAAGAATGTACGCGGATAAGTTGCTTTGTTCTGCTCGAAAGCGCGGTCGAACTTGGTGAAATATCCTTTTACAGCTTCCGGATTCATGTGGTCCATTACATAACCTTCTCCGCCGGGGGCTGCACGTTTGACTTTTTGAAGCGTTTTGCCTACGAACAAAGCAATCAGTTTCCATTCACCTTTCGGAGCATTCCATTCGAGCTTGCCGTTTTTTACTTTCGATGTCAGGTTCAGACATGTACCGTCTTCAGCATAAGCCATCAGTCTGCTTAATTGGGCGAATTCACGTTGCTTTTGTTCCTTAGGAGATGTAATCTTTATTTGTTGTTCTATCTTCTTACCCCCCGTTACAGTATATTGCTCGAATATAGCCCGAGTAGCCGCATGTTCCAATGTGATTTCCGGTCCTCCGAATGGCCATCCCGTTCCGGTATTCATATCGATGTTGATGCCGTTCTTCTGTGCTTCGTCTTGGGTGTATTGGTACATTTCCATCCATCGGGATGATAAAAACGGGATATCTCGCTGCTCGTTTCCCTTTACACCATAGATAGGCGTTATTTCCAGACTGCCTATTCCGGCTGTACCGTATTTGTGAAGATTGTATGCAAGTCCCTTTTGATCGACTGCACTTCCCATCCACCACCATCGGCTTCCCGGTCGTGCTTCAGGCTTTATTTCGGGCCAGTTTTGTGCTTGTACAGTACTTCCTAATAGCAATAGAGCTGTCAGTATGTCTTTCTTTTTCATTGGTATTTTATGATTGGTTTGTCTTGATGAAACAAAATTAAGGGCTTTGTTGATATAATTCAATGTACAAAAGTACATATTCCTAGAATATTGTATAAACCGTACCTAAGATGTGTGATTCTGTTTGCTATGTTTTATCTTTCTTGTAAATTTGTGCTTTGTTAATTGCATCAAGAAACATTTGTTTTTATACTGTATGAAAAACCAAAAGATTTGGATACTATGCTGGTTGGGCTGTTTGTTGTTATCGTCATTTTCGGCGAAGGCTGCAATCGAACTTCGCAGCGAACGACTGACTACTGCTGATGGACTTGCAAACAATTCTGTGCGTTATATTTATCAAGATAGTAAAGGGTTTATCTGGATGGCCACACTGAATGGCTTGAATCGTTATGACGGTAATTCTCTTATCACCTTTCGTCCTCAGAAATCGAAAAAGATTTCTCTGGCAGACCATCGAGTGAAGGTGCTGGAAGAGGACCAGAATGGTTTTTTGTGGATTACAACGACAGCCGATTTAATCAGCTGTTATGATTTAAGGCATGACTGTTTTGTCGATTTTACCGGTTGCGGAGAATATCAGGATCATTATCGTGGCTTTTTTATAACAGAAGAAGCTGTGTGGTTATGGGGAGCTTCTCACGGATGTCGCCGTGTGACCTATCAGGATGGTCGTTTCACTTCTACATCATTTACCGTACAAAATGGCTCTCTGAAGAGCAACAATGTTCATTTTATCCGTCAGCACGGAGATAGAGTATGGATAGGAACACAGCAAGGAGTTTATTATTGGAAAGATAACAAGCTGGTGGCCGTAGATGAATCTCATTCGTATTGGAAGGCTATGTTTTACGAGGATAATCTTGTTTTCGTGACATCAGAAGGTGATTTGTTTTACTTTCAGACAGACGGAAAACTGAAATCTTTGGGAAGCCTTCCTCGTAAAACAAAAAAATGGGCGATGACCGGACTTTTCCGGATTGGTCAGAAACAGTATATCTTGACCTCAGAAGGTACGCTGTGTCTGGATATGAAGACTTTTAAGGTTGAGTCTGCTCCGGCATACTATAATATTCCTGAAGGACAGGTTAAAAAAGATGATAAAGGAGATTATTGGGTATATAACCGTACTGGTAATTTGTATTATATAAAATCGGATACAGGAGAAAAGAAAGTGTTCTCGGTAATGCCTTATGACAAGCTTGGATTCATTGATAAGGAACGATATTACATTGTGCACGACAGCCGGGGGATTATCTGGATTTCTACATATGGCAACGGACTGTTTGCTTATGATCCGGCTACTGAAAGCATACAGCATTTTACATCCGATTCGGGTATTTCTTCTCTATTGGCTTCCAATTATCTGCAATGTCTGATGGAAGACCGGTCGGGAAGTGTCTGGGTAAGTTCTGAATTTGCGGGTATATCTAAGTTGAGTGTATTGAATGAAGGCGCATCACGTGTGTATCCCGAAAAAGATTCTATGGCCGACCGCTCGAATACGGTGCGTATGATTGCTTCTACTTCTGATGGAGATATCTGGGTAGGTACACGTAGTGGCGGTTTATATATTTATGATGCAAAGCTGGAGGTTCAGAAAAAGAAATTTCATCATGATATAAATACTTATGCTGTTTGTGAAGACAATGAAGGGAATCTGTGGATTGCTACCCGTGGTGAAGGCGTATGGATTGGAGATGTAAAATATCGGTATGATAAATTGAATGATAAGTCGCTTTCATCGGATAATGTCTTTTGTATGTTGAAAGACCGTAAAGGTCGTATGTGGATAGGTACCTTCGGTGGAGGTTTGAATCTGGCTGTTCCTACGCAGGATGGAAAGTATGAGTTCCGCCATTTCTTTACTCGTACTAACGGACAGCGGGAAACCCGTACGTTGTGTGAGGACAGCAACGGATGGATATGGGTCGGATCGAGTGAAGGTATATTTGTCTTTGATCCGGATAAACTGATTGCAGATCCGGAAGCCTATAAACATTATTCGTTGGAAAGTGGTGATTTGCAAAGTAATGATATCCGTGCGATAATACGTGACCGGAAAGGACATATGTGGCTGGCTGAGTCGGGAGCTGGATTTGGTATGTCTGTTGTCGGTCATAATTATGATAAGCTGGAGTTTACTCATTATACTTCACAAGATGGACTGGTAAGCAGTATGGTACAGGCCCTAATTGAAGATGATAAAGGGATGATATGGGTTTCTACTGAATATGGCTTGTCTTGTTTTAATCCGGAAACTGTTACGTTCGAAAATTATCTTTTTTCCGATTATATATTGGGTAATGTATATAGTGAAAACAGTGTTCTGAAGCTGCAAGACGGACGTCTGGCATTGGGTACGGGACAAGGTATTGTTATTGTAGACCCAAAGCATGTTTCGGTGAAAGATACTCCTATGCAAGTTACTTTTACGGATTTGAAACTGAATGGTATATCAGTCATTCCGGGAGATAAGGATTCTCCATTGGAAGCTTCATTGGCTTATGCAGAGTCTGTCCGGTTGAATTATGACCAAAATTCGTTTGTGATTGAATTTTCTACATTCAACTATTCAGATGCTGGGTTGTCGAAGTTTGCTTATAAACTGGAAGGATATGACGATACTTGGAGTGCTCCTTCTTCTTTGAATTTTGCAGCTTACAAGAATCTGCCTCCAGGATCCTATCATCTTCATGTAAAGGCAAGGAATACAGCTGGTACATGGTCGGATGAGTCTGTCTTGAAAATCGTAGTTGTTCCTCCATTCTGGAAAACGACATGGGCAATGCTGATTTATGTGCTATTGAGTATAGCTGTTTTATATGCGGCTTATCGAATAATATCGAAGATGAATACTCTACGGAATAAAATTAAGGTAGAAGAACAGCTGACAGAGTATAAACTGATGTTTTTTACCAATATATCACATGAGTTCCGTACACCTCTGACTCTGATACAGGGGGCTTTGGAGCGCATTCATCGTGCCAAGAAAATCCCTGCTGATATGGTTGGGGCTGTTCGTGTAATGGATAAAAGTACACAACGCATGCTGCGGCTTATTAATCAGCTGCTTGAGTTCCGCAAAATGCAGAATAACAAGTTAAGTTTATCGCTTGAAGAAACAGATGTGATAGCATTTCTGCGTGAAATTTATCTGATTTTCAAGGATGCTGCTGAGTCGAAAAATATGGAGTATGTGTTTTCTCCTTCTGTGTCAACGTATAAAATGTTTATCGATAAAAGTAATATTGATAAAGTAGCCTATAATTTATTATCGAATGCATTTAAATACACTCCTTCTAATAAGAGAATTGAATTTAGTGTATCTGTTGACGAAGCGAATCATAAACTGATAATGAAAGTAATCGATACCGGAGTAGGTATTCCCGTAGAAAAGCGTGGAGAGCTGTTTAAACGTTTTATGCAGAGCAGTTTTTCAAGCAGCAGTATGGGGGTAGGTTTACACCTTACTCATGAACTGGTACAAGTACACAAAGGTACGATATCATATGCAGAAAATCCAGGTGGCGGTTCTGTGTTTACAGTTGTGCTTCCAACAGATGCTTCCGTATATGAGGGTAAGGATTTCCTTATACCTGACAATGCTCTGCTGAAAGAAGAGATAGAAGCTGAAAAAGCACACCAGGCAGAGGATAGTTGGGAGATATCGGAAGATGAGAAAAACGAAAAGAACACCTCAACGGAGCCACTTAATAAGCGTAAGATTTTGATTGTAGAAGATGATAATGATGTACGTGAGTTTTTGAAAGAGGAGCTAAGTCCTTATTTTGAAGTGGTAGCAGAATCTGACGGAACTTCCGGACTGGAACGTGCGAAAGTTTATGATGCGGATTTGATAATAAGTGACGTTTTAATGCCCGGATGTTCGGGGTTTGAACTGACGCGTAAATTGAAAAATGATTTTAATACCAGTCATATTCCTATTATTTTACTGACCGCTCTTAATTCTCAGGAAAAACATCTGGAAGGTGTTGAGGCTGGAGCCGATGCATATATAACGAAACCTTTCAGTAGCAGTCTGTTGCGCGCCCGGGTATTTAAACTGATAGAACAGCGCGACCGCTTGCGGGAAAAGTTCTCAAAAGATCCTCATGCTGTACGTCCGGCTATTTGTACAACAGACCGTGATAAGGAGTTTGCCGATAAATTGGCTGAAACTTTAGGAGAGCATTTGTCGGATCCGGATTTTACAATCGATGAATTTGCTTCAATTATGGGACTTGGCCGAACTGTTTTTTATCGTAAGGTAAAAGGTGTGACAGGATATTCGCCGAATGAATACATACGAGTTATGCGTATGAAAAAAGCGGTTGAACTCTTGGCTGAAGGTAAATATACAGTTGCAGAAGTGACTTATCAGATAGGAATGAATGATCCGTTCTATTTCAGTAAGTGCTTTAAAGCTCAGTTCGGAGTACCTCCGTCATCTTATTTGAGAGGGGAGAAAGAGGAGTAGTTGTAGGGTATCACTTTTATCTAGTATTAAGCTAATTTATTAAAACTGGAAAGGACTCTTTGGAGGTGAGGCTCAAAATAAAAAACAGAGATAAGTTTATTTACAATCTATAAGCCACAACATAAAAAATCTCCTGCTTTTAGTCCTATAATTGTAATAAATAGGGTTAAAGCAGGAGTTTTTTATTGCGAAGTTTTAATCTATAAGATTTTTACTTTTGTACTTCATTTTGAGCCTCTTTTATAGAATGACGATTATCGACTTATTTCAATTTATAAATTTCGCTTCCAGCCAGAAGGAAACAACCTGTTCCAAAATCATCAAAATCAGGCTTGCTGTCGTAAGTTACGGGCTGTCCGTCTTTGGGCTCCTTTCCTGTTCCTTGTACATAACCTAAGAACCCATCTGGATGAACAGCGTCTTTCACCATTGCATTCCAGGCTTTGAGTACTATTGGCAGATATTCGTCGCGATCAAGCAATCCGTTGCGTATTCCCCATGCCATTCCATATACAAATAAAGAAGTTCCTGTCAGCTCTTTTCCGCCGAAGTGATTAGGATCGTGCAAGCTTACATTCCAGAATCCGTCTTCACGCTGGCAAGCTTTGATAGCCTTGCTCATAGTCAGAAAGTCATTTATATAATCTTGTCGGTGAACTTCATTGGCAGGAATTTCATCGAGTACGCGGACAAGGGCAGCATATACCCAACCGTTTCCACGGCTCCAATAACAGTCTTCTCCGTTAGGCTCTTTGTAAGGAGGGTCGAAGTCCTGATCTCTCCACCATAATCCGTCCTTTTGATTGAACATGCCATGTTCTCCATGCTGGTTGCGTGTGTATTCGTACATCTGCCACATCTTATCGAAATACTTCTGCTCTCCGGTCAGTTTACCCATTTTGGCGAAACCAGGCATACCCATTTGTATGGCATCTATCCACCACCACTCATTGATTTGTGGAGTGTTGACCAACATGTTGAGGTTGGATTTTACATTTAGCAGGATTTCCGGTTTAGGGCAGAGGTTGTACATGTCGATATATACTTGTCCGCAGGCATAATTGTCGGCATGTCGGGTTGTTGTTCCTCTCCACATCCCCCACTTATGAAAATCCCCCCATTGATAAGCATATTCGTAATATTCAGTATCCGGATAAATGGAATAAAGAGCCAGCAGTCCCTCGTAGTACACAGTGCGTGTCCAGATATTGCTGGCCCGCATCTTTCCTTTGACAAAACTGGGTAGTGTGCAGTCCGGATTATTCTTCATATAATGTTTGTTCACTTTGATTAAAGTGTTCAGAGTTTCTTTCTGGTCGGGCAAATTTTGTGCATGCAGAATATTTGTCCCTCCCAAAGCGAAAACTAAAGCTGCAATAAATAATTTTTTCATGGCCTTTGCTTGTTAGTTATTGTAATATAAGTTTATTGACAAAAATAGTTGTCTGTCTTTATATATAGAATGGAAAATCATACAATAGTCTTTGATTTTATTCATTTAGCTCGTTTTAGGGTAAAAATGTACGAATTTATCAGGATAATGTATGATTTTCTATTTTGAGGTCATAGGCTTTTCTCTATTTTTGCCAATGTGAAAAGTAAAGATAATTTGTTTTATAAAAAATATACTATGAATAAAGTGTGGACAAGATGTGTCGTTTCTATTGCTTTAGCTTTGTTCGTTTTGCAGGCTTCAGCAAAAGAAGTTTTTCCGGACGGAACTCCTATACCCGATTGGTTTCGTCAGACAGAAATCGTTAAGTTGGAAGATTTAGGAAAAAGCTATCGTATTACAGATTATGGAGTATTGAATGACAGCACAATCATACAGACTCAGCAGATACAGGCCGTGATTGATAAAGCTTCTCAGGAAGGGGGAGGGGTGATTTATATTCCTCAGGGAACTTTTTTGAGTGGATCATTATTTTTTAAACCTAATACCCATCTTTATATAGAGAAAGAAGGAACACTGAAAGGTAGTGATGATATCAGCGATTTTGCAGTCATTGATACACGTATGGAAGGACAGAATCTGAAGTATTTTGCAGCGCTGGTCAATGCTATTGGTGTGGACGGATTTACGATTTCAGGAGAGGGACGTATAAACGGTAATGGTCTGCGTTATTGGAAGTCTTTCTGGTTGCGTCGTCAGGTGAATCCTAAGTGTACGAATCTGGAAGAACTGCGTCCTCGTTTAGTTCATATTGCCGATTCGAAAGATGTTCAGTTGTCTGGTGTTCGTTTGGAGAATTCTCCATTTTGGACTACCCATTTGTATCGTTGTGAAAATGTAAAATTATTGAATCTCCATATTTTTGCACCTCATTTCCCTGTAAAAGCTCCTAGTTCTGATGCTATCGACATTGATGTATGTACCAATGTCTTGGTGAAAAATTGCTATATGTCTGTCAATGATGATGCGGTTGCACTGAAGGGCGGAAAAGGTCCTTGGGCAGATCAAGATAAAGAAAATAATGGGGCTAACCGCAATATTATTATTGAAGATTGTGTATATGGTCTTTGCCATAGTGCGCTGACTTGTGGCAGTGAGTCAATACATAATCATAATATAATCCTTCGTCGTTGTCGGCTGGATAATGCAAAACGGTTGTTGTGGCTGAAAATGCGTCCCGATACACCGCAGAATTATGAATATATTACCGTAGAAGATATTACGGGCACAGTTTCCAGTTTCTTGTTTGCAAAGCCATGGAAGCAGTTTTTCGACCTGAAAGGGCGTAAGGATACACCCTCCTATTCCAGTCATGTGACAATGCAGAATATCACAATGGAATGTGATGTCTTGTTTGATGTGACCAAGGCGGACGATCAATATAAATTGTCTGATTTTACTTTTAAGAATTTGGATCTGAAGGTGAAAAAGAATGCGAAAATAGAAGTTGACTGTGTTGATAATTTTGTATTGGAAAATGTTAAAGTTAATGACAATATAATCAGGAAACAGGTTTTAGATTTTAAATAGGTATTAGTATTTTAAGGTTTAATTTTTTACTTTCTTCGGGCAGATTTCAGGCAGTCTGTCCGATTTTTTTGTTTCCCGACAAAGCTTTTTGCTGATATATATGGCTGTGTGTTTTGTGAAATTTGTACGAA
>ERZ809426.887-NODE-887-length-20668-cov-7.216562_pt1 | contig 20668 bp, 18 predicted proteins | sample MGYA00520791_ERZ809426 | MGnify/ENA primary metagenome ERZ809426 (study PRJEB31576, sample SAMEA3212668) | Homo sapiens | biome: human-gut; feature: human gut; material: fecal | place: Sweden | collected 2012 ... | reverse complement strand
TTGCCATCTACTCCCCTGAGTGATTTCTATCCACGCCCTCCGCGAGGAGGGCGACACAGCAAGTACGACGACAGCCTGGTGGGCTGGATATTTCTATCCACGCCCTCCGCGAGGAGGGCGACCGACTTCCCACGCCCTCCGCGAGGAGGGCGACCGACTTCGTGGCAAAATCCAAGCCCAAGAAGTCATTTCTATCCACGCCCTCCGCGAGGAGGGCGACCCGCGAGGAAGTGGACGGCGAGGAGCCCGAGAACTATTTCTATCCACGCCCTCCGCGAGGAGGGCGACCACAGGACCCCGAAAGCATGACCCGCTGGTTGTGCATTTCTATCCACGCCCTCCGCGAGGAGGGCGACCGCTACGACATGAGCAACTTTGCGGCCGCGATCAAAATTTCTATCCACGCCCTCCGCGAGGAGGGCGACCACGAAGCCGTCACAAAGCAGCGGGCGGCGTATGTATTTCTATCCACGCCCTCCGCGAGGAGGGCGACGTACATAGATTGACACAATCGCCAAAAATCAGGAGATTTCTATCCACGCCCTCCGCGAGGAGGGCGACGACGGCACCGAGATGGTATGTTTTCGTGAGGCCACATTTCTATCCACGCCCTCCGCGAGGAGGGCGACGTATCCGTGGACAAGCTGCTGGTGGAAGAAGGAGATTTCTATCCACGCCCTCCGCGAGGAGGGCGACGGCACTTTGTACAGATCCGGGTGGAGCATCTCCATGAATTTCTATCCACGCCCTCCGCGAGGAGGGCGACTAGCGGACAGAGTCAATGTTGCGGTTGGTCTCACAATTTCTATCCACGCCCTCCGCGAGGAGGGCGACTTTTTTTGCCCCATCGTAAGACTTGACGTTTCGGACATTTCTATCCACGCCCTCCGCGAGGAGGGCGACCGGTGACGGAACAACGGGTGATGGCCTGCTCCACATTTCTATCCACGCCCTCCGCGAGGAGGGCGACGCCACTGCTCGGAGGTGATGCCGGTGACGTAGAAATTTCTATCCACGCCCTCCGCGAGGAGGGCGACCGTAGCTGTACCGGCCATTTTCACCCACTTCCTTATTTCTATCCACGCCCTCCGCGAGGAGGGCGACAGAGACGGTTGATTTTGTCAATGGACACGAAAAGAATTTCTATCCACGCCCTCCGCGAGGAGGGCGACCCAAAGCCTTCTGCTTCAAGCTCAGGCGTCCGAATATTTCTATCCACGCCCTCCGCGAGGAGGGCGACTGGAGGGCACGGTAGACGCTCTCGATATGTCCGACATTTCTATCCACGCCCTCCGCGAGGAGGGCGACGCTGGCTGATGGCACAGCCATTGAAAACCTGACTCTATTTCTATCCACGCCCTCCGCGAGGAGGGCGACAAGCGGGTAAAAAACGTCCGCTCCCACATCCGCAATTTCTATCCACGCCCTCCGCGAGGAGGGCGACCTGGCGGCTTTTCGGCTCCCAGCACAAATATCCTATTTCTATCCACGCCCTCCGCGAGGAGGGCGACAGCAAAAACGGAGAAAAACATCTCCGCTTTTGTTTCATTATAAAACGATCTGCACAGATTTGGAAGAGCTTTTCCAAAAGCATCCGAAAAAAGAGCCGCGATCTGCACAGAATGCCTTGAAAACATGGTGCGAAGGAGACGGAAAAAGGATGAGCACTTTCCATTCGCACCGAGGGAGAGGGCTAGAAGATCAGCACGTCTCCGGATTCAAACAGGGGATGAACCCCGATGTGCTCGACCTTGGTCTTATAGTTGTTGCCCAGTTGATAAAACCGCAGACTGTCCAGATCGGGGTCGATGAGAGTGGCAAGCTCAGACTTCAGAACAGCAAACTGTGCGGCGTCCAGCAGGCACTCGAAGACAGAATTCTGCACCCGCTGCCCGTGGTCCACGCACTTTTTGGCGACTTTGCGCAGGCGTTTGCGCCCAGCAGCGGTCTCGGTGTTGACATCGTAGGTGATCAGGACCAGCATAGACGCACCTCACTTCCAGAAGAATGGCGGATACAGTTCCAGATCACCGCGCAGAGTCCGCGCCAGAAGGAGCGCCTGCACGTAAGGCACCAGTCCCCAGGGCAGTTTTTCTTTCAGGAAGGGATGGGTGATCTGCTCCTGCTTTTTGGTCTGCCAGGCTTTGAGAAAAGCGCGGCGGCCATCGTCGGTCAGGAGGACAGCACCATTCTCCTGTTTCTGGAAGTGCTTCGCTGTCAGCAGCTTTTGGTTGATGCAGGACAGCACGAACCGGTCTGCGTAAACGGCGCGAAGCTCTTCCATAAGGTCCAGCGCCAGACTGCGGCGTCCGGGACGGGCGCGGTGCAGGAAGCCGACATACGGGTCCAGCCCGACGCTGCTCAGTGCGGAAGCGCAGTCGCGGGCCAGCAGAGAATAGGCAAAGGAGAGCAGCGCGTTCACATTGTCCAGCGGAGGCCGACGGTTTCGGGACACGAACGGAAACGCTTCATGCTGCTGTAAAATGAGGGAGTCGAAGCAGTCAAAGTAGCGCTGCGCTGCTTCCCCTTCCAGACCGCGCAGCTGGTCGAGATCGTCGCACTGTTCGATGAGCGGGAGCGCCGCCGCAAGCTGGGCACTCGTGCGTTTGAGTTCCTCTACGGGTACGCGCTGCGGGTGGTCGCGGGTGGCGCGTTCCAGTACCCAGCGGGCGTTGTAAACTTTGCCAAGGATGAAGTACCGCGCATAGCGGCAGCTCAGCGCTTCGCTGTCGGAGATGCGGTACTGGGTCTGCCGCAGCAGGACATTGCCGCGCTCTTCGCCGACGGTGCGCGCCAAAAACTGGCCGTAGGGGCTAAAAAAGCAGAGGTCGATGCCCTTGGCCGCGCATTTGCCCATGAGTGCCGGGCTTGCACCGGAGCGGCTGAAGCAGACGATCCCTTCCAGCGTGTGGAGCGGGACCCGCCCGATCTCGGTCTTCTGGCGGCTAACCACGACATTTTCACCGTCGAGCGAAAGATAGGCGTCTTCCGAAGTGACGTAAAGCTGGGTCAAAAGCTGTCTCATGGCGTGTCCTCCGCTTGCACTTCGTCCAGATAGGTTTTCAGGTAGGCCCTGGGGTCGGCGCGTTTGTACAGTGCGGGCAGGCAAAGCTCTTTGAGGGAGCAGGCGTTGCAGAAGGTTCCCGGCTTGACTTTTGGCGTGTAGCCGCGGGCGAAATACTGGTTCATCTCGTCGGCCATGGCCTGCGTTTTTTGGCGCAGCGCGTCCGTCAGCGGGACGAGTTCCCGCCGCCGCGTTTCCTCATAGAAGAGCGCGGCCTGCGGGATATCACAGGCCAGCATCTCTTCCAGAGCCATGGCCTGCGCGCAGAGCTGCAGCCGGTCGGCGTCGTTCTCCTTGGCGCGGCCGTGTTTGTACTCCACCGGCATGGGCCGCCAGCGGCCTTCGGTGTGCTGCAGCGGGATGCCCTCCGGGTCTGCCCGGAATTCCACAACGTCGCAGTCTCCGCTGAGCCGCAGGCGGTGGCTGACGACCTTCATCCCCCGTGTGATGAGCAGATCGCCCCGCCGCTCGGTCTGCGCGGTATCATGGCAGCGGGTATGTTCCAGCCGCCCCTCCGCAGTGCGAAGGTTCTCAGACCATTGCTGTTCGAGGTGGATGAGCGCCCACTGACGGCGGCAGAAGCAAAAATGCTGGATGCCGGACATCAACAGGTAATCGTCCGGGGCGGACATCAGGACATCCTCTCGCAGGTGACTCCTTCCGGAAGGGCGTCGGATACGGTGACAGTGTAATCGCGGTAGCTGCGCGCCGGGGTGGTGGGGTCTCTGCGTTGGACGGTCACGGCATCGAACAGCTTGTAAGCGGGGGCGTTGCCCAATTCCGAAGAATGTTTGAAGACGATGAGCTCCCGCACGGCCATTTTACCGCGCGCAGCGCTGTGATCGTTTTCGAACATGTTCAGGATGGCCTCCCACAGCAGTTGCAGGTCATCTTCCGAGAAGCCGGTGGTCTTGCGGGCGAGATTGGCGGAAATATAACCTTCTGCACGGTAGAGGGCATAGGGGACGATGTGCTTATGGCCGAACTCGGTATCTTTGTTTTCCGCATCTGATTCTTTTGTGATTGCCACACGAGTAAGCGTGATGTTGCGGGGCTCAATGGGGTCGATGGAATGTGCAAAGCCGAACTGAACTGGACCACGAACCTGGCCGCAGTTGAGCGCGCCCTTCACAAAGGTGGTCATAACAGCGCCAAAGGTGCGGATATCATAAAAGTCGGAACACATGAAGTTGCGGATTTTGATGTCGATATCCGGGTCTTTAGATTTGAGCTTGGAAGCAACTGCTTTGGCTTCTTTGGTGCTGGCCTTTTGGATGGAAACCAAATCATCGTGGATGCCGAGTTCATCGCCAGCGGTCAGGTCGCTTCGATTCAGCGTAACACTGTCCTTCACATAAATCCGATAACCGGGCGCATCTTCTTTTACGGTCTGGACGTAGTTCCGAATCTTTCTCTTCAAGCAGACGTCGGTCACGATGCCGTAACCCGTTTCGGGGTCCATGCGAGGCATGTTATCTGCATCGGGATCGCCGTTCGGATTTCCGTTCTCAACATCGAATAGAACAACAAAGTCGTAACGATTTTTGATGGGTTCAGACATAATTAGTCCTCCTTATCCTTTTTGGTGTAAAACTTTCGCATCTGATGATAGTAGCCGATTTGGAAAGCGCCCTGTTCGGGAAGTGTGGTGTGTGCAGGTAAGGTTTCATCGATTTTGGAGAAAAGGTGCGTCAGAAGCTTATTGTAATTGATTTGTTGTGCAGGTGTCAGCTTCTTCAGATGCTTTTGTGCGAGATTGATCAACGTGGGAAAAACAACTTCGGGGGTTTCGCAGGCGGCATTAAAGTAACGGTCCCGAATCGTTGTGTTGATTTCGGAATTGGCGTCACTTTGAATATGCTCTAACGTGGCAAACAGGCGGCCGAGTACGTAAGGGCAGTAATTCGAATCATCGTTTAACTTCATGTCCAAAATCTCCTTGTGATTTGAAAGAGTGGATGCGTTCCTCAGATAATACGCTTTCAGAATGGCGGCACGATTTGGGGTGACTTTCTGGTCAGCGTGGATTCTGGAAGCAATGCTGTGAAGGAGGGTGGAAGGATAAGGGACTCCTGTAAGGGCGGCTCGCAGAAGCACACCAGAAAGCTGGGGGGATGGTTTGGGATTGCGCTCTTTGAAGTTTAATGTTTCGCGGACGATTTTTGAAATGGAGATAAGTGGTTCCTGGTCGTAAGGAGGACGGTCGATCTCCAGTGCTTTCGCATGCTGCTGCAAGTGTGCGGCAAATTTGCCCATCGTATCACGGTAGAAAAAACGTACCGAAATACGTGCCGCGTTGGGTGAGAGCCCCAGCACATAAAAGTGCTGGCCGGGCTGCAGATCTTCGCCCATCCAGCTGCAGGGCTGCCCTTTGGCAAGGTTGTCCAGCGCTTTACTCAGGTCGTCTTCGGTAAGACCATGGTTTTCCGGGATGCCGAACATGGCCATCATGCCGAGGGAGGAATAGCTGGGGGACGCGTTTTCGGCCCAGCAGACCACGGCGGTATCGCCGAGGATACGGCAATGATCCCGGCTGGCCAGCAGCGTGTTCAATGCAGTGGTGTAAGCAAAGGCGGCATATTCGCTGACAGGGGCGTTCTCGCCCTGCTCGTGCCCATAGGAACAAAATGCCGGGGCGTTGAAGGAAACGAGCGCGGCTCCGGAGCTCTGTGCGCCGGGAACACCCTTGATGGAGGGATGCAGCCGGGCGGCTGGGGCCTGCTGGCCGGTCACGAGACACTGGACCAGCGGAGCGTCGGGCGAAGCACTGTTGTAGTGCTGCTGCCATGCCGCTCGGATCGCTTCATCTTCAGTGGACAGGATGCTGCCCTCCGGCCCTTCATAGTCGAACAGAAGGTTGGTGTTTCCGGTGATATCCTTCCAGCGGTCAGCCAGTAACGGGTGGGCCGATGCGTCTTCGGGCTTCCAATGGTCAAAAAACGCAAGGACCGCTCTGGCCGCAGGGGAATCTACCCCGTCCAGAATGGCATGGTGCAGCTTTGCACAGGCTTCGAAGCACTGGATGGAGCGCTCCGGCTTGCCTTTTTCGTCTGCACCCAGCAGATAGGTGGAATTGTCACACAGAAAATTTGCAGCAATGCCGGAAGCTCGTTTGACATGGACAGGAACTGCCATTTCCCGCGGGGCGAGCACTTCTTTTTTGCCGCGCGGAACCATCTGGCGGCAGTCCACGAGGTCGATGAGCTGGCCTTCCGCGTTGATGCGGAGCCAGTAGCTGACCTTGAACTGATTCTCCCAGCCGGGGGCTGAGATCTGTCCGGTGCGGAGCAGCTGCTCATAATAAGCAGTCAATGCCTGTAAGATCATGTGAACACCTCCACATCCCGGCAATCCATCACCCCGTTGACCAGCTTTGCCCGGAAGAACTGCGAGCGGATGTTGGCCGGGTCGGAATAATCCAGATCATACAGCATGAATCCGAGGTCCTGCGTGGCTTCTTCCAGTGCAGGAATGTCGCCGCCGGGCCACTCCCGGAAGTTGGCAGGGAACTCGCGGCAGCCGAAGCAGGGCTGATGATAGCACTGGCCTTTGCTCAAACGGCGGCGAAGGATATCCTGGAATTTTCCGGGGTTGTCGCCGGGGGCTGCCTTGTCGGTCATGGTGAAGTGACACTCGATGACATAGTGGACGTCCTGCAGGACCATGGCGGCGCGCTGCTGGATGTCCTGGCTGGTGTAGAGCACCGGCGGCGTTCCTCCCTTGGCAGCAGACAGTGCTGCGGAAGCCAGCAAGGTGGAGCGGACCTCGTTTCGCCGGATGTTGGTGAACTGGATGGGACTCAATAAGTAGATGCGGTCGATGTGGTACTTCAGGCCAGGATGCCAGTAGATCGCTTCAACGAGCCCTCTTGCGGCCGACGGTGTGATGATGTCGTAACTGACACGTTCGGTCTTCATTTCGGGCCTGGAGAAGCATCCATAGGGTCCCCAGACTTCAATGCGCATGGACATGCGCATCACCTCCTTTCAAACGGTTGTCGGACTTTCAGGCGAACATCGAATTTGCCCATTGCAACCACCTCTTTGCTATTAACTTCTGTTGTATGTTATTTCAAAAAGCTCCTTGTGACTTTAGTATAACACACTTTTTGCGAAATGCAAGATGCTACTTGTATAAAATCCAAATTCAACCTATAATAAAGGAGTCATTCGGAGAAAAACGAATGTGGATTGAAATTGTTGGATGTTGTTTCAAGCAATGGGGAAAAGCAGTGGAGTCGTGTGCTCTGCTGCTTTTTCCATTTCAGAGGATGATCGCCCTGCCTTCTTCGATCTCCATCGAAAGGCCGGTCCTGCGGCTGTACAAGTCTGGATCAGCGAGGATGGCGGAATCATCGGGGAAATCCGGAGAACGTTCCAATGCACCGGCGGCGTCCAGCGAACGGAACTGCTTTTCATAGCATTCTACGCTGTAAATGCCCAGGCGGCGGAGCTGAGCACGGCTGATGTGTCCGCCGCGAAGCGATGCGCAGAGGTCGGCACCTTCCTCAATGGGAAGATAGATCGTGTAAGTGTGGTTATCAATGAGGTGGAACTTTCCGGCAACCTGTGCAAAGGGAAACTGACATCCCTTGATACCATGCTGAAAAGCGTCCAGAATATTCTGCTTGTCAAGCGTTGCACGGGTGCGATAGAAGGATTCAAAATAGCTGTGAATGGCGTCCGGTGTGTCGAGCAGGTCGTAGGCCCGCTCGGTGGCATTCATGGCGTTGACATTCTGCGAAAGCATGGGGAGCGGTGCCAGACCTTCCAGCTGGAAAGAAGCAACGATGCTTTTTTTCGGGTCGCGTCTGCCCTCCCGGTTGCAGCGCCCGGCGGTCTGGAGCAGGGAATCCAGCCCGGCGGCTTCACGGTAAGCAAGCGGAAAGTCCACATCGACGCCTGCTTCGATCAAGGAGGTGGAGACGACCCGGCAGGGAAGCCCTGCCTTGAGCCGTTGGCGGATCTCATCCAACTGTCGGCGGCGGTCAGCGGCACAGAGGAAGGTGGTCAGGCAGTAGCTGCCTTCGGCGGGGAGCTGTGCAAACAGATCCTGGGCGGTCTTGCGCCGGTTGACCACACAGAGCACCTGTTCGGCAGACGAAAGCTGTGCGCAGAGGGCCTCAGCGGAGAGGGTGCCCAGATCTTGCCGGGTCACGCGGCGAAGGACTTCATAGAGGTGAGCCGGGTCGGGGCTGAGTTCTTTTGCGGTCAGGCCGGGGGCAAGCTCCTGAAGCAGCGGCGTCAAGGCGGGCTGCGTTGCGGTGCAGAGAACGGCGGTAGTGTGGTAGTGCTGGACCAGCTGTGCGATGGCGGAAACGCAGGGCTTCAGGTAATCGGTAGGGAACGTCTGTGCTTCATCAAAAAGAATGACGCTGTTGGCAATGTTGTGCAGTTTGCGGCACCGGCTGCTGCGGTTGGCGTAGAGGGATTCGAAGAACTGCACAGCGGTCGTCACCACGATGGGAGCGTCCCAGTTTTCACTGGAAAGCAGTTTCCGGTACTGAGCAGGTGTCAGGTCGTCTTTTTCGGTCAGCTTGTAGTCTACACCGGAAAAGTGGGCCAGCACATTGTCTTCTCCCAGAAGATCTGCGAACGTCTGCGCCGTCTGGTCGATAATGGAAGTGTAAGGGATGACGTAAATGATGCGCTCCATCTGCGGCTCTTGTGCCACAGCATGTTCCAGCGCAAAGGCGAGGGACGCGAAGGTTTTGCCGCCGCCTGTGGGAACTGTGAGCGTATAAAGCCCCTGTGGTGCATGAGCACCCTGTTCCATGCAGGCCCGCAGTACTTTGTTCCGCTCCTGCGCGACAGGGGAAGCGGCAGGGCTGTCAAGGTAGCGTTTGGCCTGTGCCCGGACTTTTTCCAGCAGAGCGGAAAGTGGTTCCCCCATCCCACGCGGGGCTGCTTTACCGTCCATAAAGGTCTCGGTGTCGATGAAATCGGCATCGACCAGGCTGGAGTAGAGCATCCGGGTGAAAAAGGCCATGGTCAGGTTGTCCGGCTGGCGGAGCAGCCACGGCGGCAGAGCGGCTTTGGCAGGGGAGATCTCCTGTTTCCACTGGGAGCAATCTTCGATCCGCCGCTTGGAGCGGCCGACCAATGTGCTTTCGTCGGCAGTGTCATGCGGATTTCCGAGGTCGGGGATGCCACTGTGATGTCCGGCAATGGCCAGCGCAGCGGGAATGTTTCCGTCCTGGATCGCGGCCTTGGCTCCAGCAGTGGAGTGGTCAACGGGCGGGCCGCCCTGCAAGCGTTGCTGGAAACCAGCGCTATATTTTCCGATGTCATGAAGCAGGGCGGTATATGCTGCTTCTGCTTGTGCGCCAAACGCTGCGGCAAAGTTTCCGGCCAGTACAGCCGTGCTGGTCAGGTGTTCTTCGATGGTCTGTGTGCGGGTCTTGTCATCACTGATGTGCGCGAGCAGCTTCATAAGAGATCCCTCCTGAACGATAGGATACCGTTACCATACGAGAAATGGAAGTTGTTGTCAATTGACATCCTTCCTATAATTTCAGTATAAATTCTGTTATATCCCATAAATCGTACTTCCACGCTCCCTTCTCAAAAAATCTTGCCTTTTCCCCAAAAAAGGCTTACAATAGCCTCGGCAAACCGAAAAGACAAGGAAACAATTTCGGAGGACAGAGCAATGGCTTGTACTACAATCTTAGTCGGCAAAAACGCATCATACGATGGCTCCACCATGGTCGCCCGCAACGACGATTCGGGTTCGGGGCATTTCACGGCCAAAAAGTTCGTGGTCGTGCAGCCGGAGGAGCACCCGGCCGTCTATCGGTCGGTGATCTCCCATGTGGAGGTGCCGCTGCCCGGCCATGCGCTGCGGATGACGGCCATGCCCAACGCAGTGGAAGGCGAGGGCATCTGGGCGGCAGCGGGTGTCAATGCGGCCCATGTGGGCATGACGGCCACCGAGACCATCACGTCCAACCCGCGCGTTTTGGGCGCAGACCCGTTGGTGGTGTACCAGCCCGCTAAAGGGGAACGGCCGGAAGTGCCCGGCGGCATTGGCGAGGAGGACATCGTCTGCCTCGTGCTGCCTTATATCCGCTCGGCCCGCGAGGGCGTGGTGCGCCTGGGCGAGCTGCTCCGGACGTACGGCACCTATGAGATGAACGGCATCGCGTTTCAGGATGTGAACGAGATCTGGTGGCTGGAGACCATCGGCGGCCACCACTGGATGGCCCGCCGTGTGCCGGACGACAGCTATGTCGTGATGCCCAACCAGCTCGGCATCGACAGCTTCGACTTTGCCGACGCCTGCGGCGCACAGGAAAACTACATGTGTTCGGATGACCTGAAGGCCTTTGTGGACAAGTACCACCTTGACCTCTCGCTGGACGGCAGCTTCAACCCGCGTGATGCCTTCGGCAGCCACGACGACGCCGATCATGTGTATAACACACCGCGCGCCTGGTTCATGCTGCGGCATCTGAACCCCAACACCTGGGTCTGGGAAGGCCCCGATGCAGACTATACCCCGCATTCGGACGACCTGCCCTGGTGTATGGTCCCGGAGCGGAAGATCACACCGGAAGACGTGAAATACCTACTGTCTTCGCACTATCAGGGCACTCCGTATGACCCGTATGCCGCCTATGGCGACCCGAAGAGCAAGGGTGCCTACCGTACGATCGGCATCAACCGCAACAGCTTCATGGCGCTGACCCAGATGCGCCCGGATCTGCCGGAGGAGTTCCGCACGGTGGAGTGGATCGCCTATGCGTCCAATGCCTTCAATACGATGGTGCCGTTCTATGCCAATGTGGACACCACCCCGGCCTACCTCGCCTGCACCACCGGCGAAGTCTCCACCGAGAGCTTTTACTGGGTCAGCCGGATGATCGCCGCCATGGCCGATGCCGCTTACGGCAAGTCCATCTTCCATGTCGAGCGCTACGAGGAAGGCGTCCTCTCCGCCACACGCGCTCTGTTGAACGCCTACGACGAAAAACAGGCCCAGGAGGCCGACCCGGCCCGCCGTGCCGCCCTGCGCACGGAGGCCAACGAGGCCATCGCCAGAGAGCTGAAGGCCCGCGCCGCCGATACGCTGAACAAGGTCCTCTTTGAACTGAGCTGCACTATGAAGAATGCCTTCTCCCGCTCGGATGCCTGAGCAATCAATAAGGGAATAACAAGGAGCGTCTCCGCACAGAAGCTACTTCGTGCGGGGGCGCTCCTTTGTTGTGCCAGAAACAGCATTTCATAAGGATCTCTCGATGCAAAAAACTCAGAATGATGGATATAAATCATAAAGAAAACGATTTTTGTATGCGTTTCATATTTTTGCGGGGGGGGGGGATAAAAGTGAAAAAACATGGAGGAAAACATTGACAGACGGCTATAAAAGATGGTATCTTATGAGAGAGGATTTATACCTCGGATGTCATTGTACCCTGAGGAGGGGAAAAACTTTTTGAAACGATATGACCAGGCAGGAAAAGCAAAGTGGCTGATCCTGGTCATTGCGGCAGGCATCCTTCTGCTGGGTGTGATCCTGTATGCAGGGGGACGCTGGCTGGAGACCAGGAGCGTGGAAGAAGCACGCGGGGATCTGACCCAGACGGAAGCGGTGGAAACGCAGGAATACAACGGCGTCACATACCAGCGCCGGGAGGGGCTGACCTCCATCCTCGTGATGGGCGTGGACCATGACAGTGCTGTGGAGAGCGAGGGCGCTTACCAGGGCGGCCAGGGAGATTTCCAGGGGCTGATCGTCATCGATCCGGAACGCCAGGTCATCCGTCAGTTGAAGATCGACCGGGATACCATGACAGAATGCACCGTGCTGGGCTACCTTGGCAGCCCCATCGGCACCAAAGAGATGCAGATCAGCCTTGCGCATGGCTTCGGCGATGGCAAGGAGGAAAGCTGCGAGTATGCCCGTGAGGCAGTGGAAGGTCTTCTGCTGGGAGAATCCATTGATTTTTACGTGGCCATGAACATGGATGGCATCTCGGAGCTGAACGATCTGGCAGGCGGTGTCACCGTGACATTGGAGGATGATTTCTCCTCCATAGACCCTGCAATGGCCAAGGGCACGACCCTGACGCTGCATGGGAACCAGGCCGAGACCTTTGTCCGCAGCCGGATGACGGTCGGAGATGGGACCAACGCCAGCCGCATGGAACGTCAGGAGGCGTTCCGTGGTCGCGACCAAGAAGACTGCAAAGGTCTGAGTTTGAGAAAGTACCTTTTGTAGGTTTACAGAAGGCAGTGGCATTTGCTGCCACTGCTTTCTTTCTGCTTCAGAATCAATCAAAGGGAGAACAAAACTATGTCAGAATACCAAATGCCACCCCCCAATAAGGTGAATTCGCCCCAGCCCGGCAATGGAGACGAGGAGACCATTGACCTCCTGGAGCTGTTTTATGCGCTGCTGAGTAAATGGAAGCAGCTTGCAGCAGCAACCGTGGCCTGCGCCCTGATCGCAGCCATTGGGGTGCTGTTTTTTGTGACGCCCAAGTATCAGGCGTCGTCTACCATTTACGTCATCAGCCAGAAAGACTCGGACATCAACATCTCCGATCTCCAGATCGGCACGGCCCTGACCGATGACTATATCCAAGTCTTTCATATGTGGGAGGTGCAGGAGAAGGTGATCTCCAACCTGGACCTGCCCTATACCTACAGCCAGCTGGATAAGATGCTCTCTGTGACCAATGCCTCCAACACCCGGATGGTGGAGATCACCGTGACGTCGGAGTCTGCGCAGGAAGCAGCAGACATCGCCAATGAGTATGTTACCGTGGTGCAGGACTACATTGCCAAAAAGATGGCAACGGACAAGATCTCTATCATGTCCACAGCACTGGTTCCGACGGAGCCGGTCAGCCCGAACAAGACCAAAAGCATCCTGCTGGGAGCATTGCTGGGCTTTGTGGTCAGTGCGGGTGTCGTTGTTGTGATGACATTGCTGGACGATACCTACAAGACGACGGAGGACATCAAGAAATACACCGGCCTGGTGACGATGGCGGTGATCCCGCTGGAAAAGGGCGATGAGCCAAAACACCAGAGGGCAGACAAGCAGATCGGCCTGAAGCTGCCGGGAGGGAAAACGCTGTGAACAGACTTGAATTTCGAAAACTTCCCCAGTTGAGCTACCCGGTCAATGAGGCCTTCAACACCCTTTCCACCAATGTCTCCTTTTTGGGTCGGGATATCAAAAAGATCATGCTTACCAGTTCCCACGCATCCGAGGGCAAGAGCTTTACCAGCCTTACGCTGTGCCGGAAGCTGGCAGAGCGAGGCAAGCGGGTGGTCCTGGTGGATACGGACCTGCGGCGGAGCATGATCACCACTGTTTATGGGGTGCAGTTTGCGCCGGGTTCCAAAAAGCAGGGCCTGTCTCACTATCTGGCCGGCATTGCCGAAAAGGAGGAAGTCCTGTTCCACACCAACGTTCCGGGCATGGACTTTATCCCTATGGGCCACGAACTGCTGAATCCCATCCCGCTGCTGAGCTCTGAGCGGTTTCAGAACCTGCTGGATGGACTGGCAGAGCAGTACGATTACGTGATCGTGGATGCGGCTCCGGTGGGCGTGGTCATTGATGCTGCGGAGATCGCCAAGGTCTGCGATGGCATTCTGCTGGTGGTGAGCTACAATCAGGTCCACCGGCAGGAGCTGATCGACGCAAAAAACCAGTTGGAACAAACGGGCTGCCCCATCCTCGGCACCATCCTCAATCAGGTGGATTACGAGGGCTTTGCCAACAAGAAGTATTATTACAAATCGCATTATTCCAGTTATTACAAGGCCTACGAAAAAGAGGCAGAAGAAAAGAAGAGCTGAACCCATGACAGAACAGTTTTTAGATCTGCATACGCATGTGGTCTATGGAGTGGACGATGGTGCCCGCACGGAAGAACAGATGCGGGCGATGCTGGACGCAGCTGCCGCCAACGGCATCACCACATTGGTGGCCACCACCCACGCGACACCGGGCCTGGAGGCCTTTCCACAGGAGCGCTACCAGCGCCACCTGGATGCAGCGCAGGCCTATTGTCAACAGCAGGGGTATGAATTGCGGCTGTACCCCGGTGCGGAGCTGCTGTACAACCCCATGCTGCGGGATGCGGCCAGAGAAAACGGCCTGCCCACGCTGGCCGGTACAGACTGGGTGCTGATGGAGTTTTTACCGCAGACTTCCGCTAAAGAGCTGGAAAATGGGCTGGAAGAAGTGGCTGTGTGCGGCTACTCCATTCTGATGGCCCATGTGGAGCGCTACCGCTGCCTGGAATCGCGGGGCCTTCTGGAAAAGCTGAAAGCCCGGTATCCTGTGGCCTGCCAGATGAACGGTTCCACGGTGCTGGAGCCGGGCAGCTTTTGGAAGCGGCGGCGGGTGGAACGCTGGCTGAGCAGCGGTGTCATTGATGTGGTAGCATCGGATGCACATAACACCACGTCCCGGCCGGTCAATCTGCGGGAAGCCTATCAAAAGCTGAAACTCACCTTCGGCGAGGAAACAGCGGACCGTTTGACCGGGCGCAGCGGCCTATGGAAGGAATTCCGGGACGCCTTAGCACAACAAAAAACGACTTGACGTTCCAGCAAAGTGCTGGGGACCGCTTCCTTCTGCACAATGCGTAGCATGTTGGGAGCAGATGTGCAAGACGCAGAAAAAGCAAAACAGCGGCAGTTTTCCAAATTGGAAAGCGGCCGCTGTTTTTTGAAATCAATCTTGTTAGAATTTGCTAAAATTCTTTGAACTTATTTGCACAAAAAAACTCTAGATGCAAAATTGTTGCATCTAGAGCAAAAATAAAAAATCACACCCCCGATGCGCCGTAGTTTGCCAGCACACGGGCGGAGGGGTCGTTGACGTTGCAGCCGGGCCATGCCTTATTGGGCATCCAGAAATCGACGATGGTGCGGCTCTGGTCGTGGTAGTATTTCTCGAAGATCTCGCGGTAGAACAGGCTCTCCTTGGTGAACGGCATGCAGTGGGCCGAATAGTTTGCCCGGCGGAGCTGGAACTCCTCGTCGGTGTAAAGGCTCTCGGTATACTCCTTGATGTCGTCTACCATGCTGTGGCCCACGGCATCGGAGAAGGCGGCCTTTTCACGCCACAGGATCTCTGGCGGCAGCCAGTCACCCTCGAAGGCTTTGCGCAGCAGGTACTTGCCCTTGCCGTAGCTGTTCAGCTTCTTTTCGGGGTCAATGGCCATCACGTAGCGGACGAAGTCCAGATCACCGAAGGGCACACGGGCCTCGATGCTGTTGGAGGAGATGCAGCGGTCGGCGCGGAGGACATCGTACATATAAAGCTCGCGGATGCGCTTCTGGCTCTCCTGCTGGAAGGCGTCGGCGGTGGGGGCATAGTCGGTGTACTTGTAGCCGAACAGCTCATCGGAGATCTCGCCCGTCAGCAGGACACGGACGTCGGTCTGCTCGTGGATGGCCTTGCACAGCAGATACATGCCCATGCTGGCGCGGATGGTGGTGATGTCCCAGGTGCCCAGCAGGCGGATGACCTCTTCCAGGCTCTGGAGGACCATCTCCCGGTTGATGATGACCTCGTGATGCTCGCTGCCCAGATAGTCGGCGGTCTGGCGGGCATACTTCAGGTCGATGGCGTCGGTGTCCATGCCGATGGCAAAGGTGCGGATGGGCTTGCCCAGCTTTTTGGCTGCGATGGAGCAGACCAGCGAGGAGTCCAGACCGCCCGAAAGCAGGAAGCCGACCGGCGCGTCGGCGTCCAGACGCTTTTCCACACCGGCGATGAGCTTCTCGCGGATGTTGGTCAAGGTGGTCTCCATGTCGTCTTCCATGGGGGCGGGCACGTCGGCGATGTCCTCATAGCGGACGAAGCGGCCGTCGCAGTAGTAGCTGCCAATGGGGAAGGGCCGGATGTCGTCGCACCAGCCGATGAGGTTCTGCATCTCGGACGCGAATGCGATCTGGTGGCTGGACTTGGAGTAGCCGTAGAACAGCGGGCGGATGCCGATGGGGTCGCGGGCCGCGATGAGGCGGTCCTTGCGGGAATCGTAGAGGATGAGGGCGAACTCGGCGTCCAGATGGCGGAACATGTCGAGGCCGTACTCATAATAAAGCGGCAGCAGGATCTCGCAGTCGCAGTCGGACTGGAACTTGTAGCCCCGGCGCTTCAGGATCTCTTTTTCAAAGCGGAAGCCGTACAGCTCGCCGTTGCAGACCACACAGTCGGCTCCGCGGTAGAACGGCTGCATGCCTTCGGGCGTCAGGCCCATGATGGCCAGTCGGCCAAAGCCCATCAGGCCGAACGGTCCTTCTACGACCCGCTGGTCGTCCGGGCCGCGCATCACGGTGCGCAGCAGATAATCCTTGAACTTGGCGGCACTCAGATCGTGCCCGGTGTAACCCATTACACAACACATCGTTCTTACCCCTCTCAAGTGACCGCTCCGTCATTGCTTGGCAATGCCGCCTTTCCGGATCGGAGCGGTCTCAAATAAAAAATACGGCAGCTTTCATCCCACTTTGCTAGGACGAATGCTGCCGTATCCGTGGTGCCACCTAAATTACCGACACGCTGGGCATGTCAGTCACTTTTGTGCGCTCTCCCCGTTGAAAGCACTGCCGCGATAACGAGCGGCGCACGTCTGCCCCTACTTGCCGCCTTGCGCGGGTTCAGGGGGAAGCTCACGGGGGTTCGTTCGGGTCCGGCTCTCTGCGCGGCTCACACCTGCCCGCGCTCTCTGAAAAAGAGCGGTTGGACCTTACTTTTCCCGGTCAACGCTTTTCTTGCCTGAATTGTATCACGGCTTTTTGTCCGTGTCAACATCCGAATTTGAATTTTCTGCGGTTTGTTCAGCCTGCTCATTTTGCTGCGCACAGCGGCGGCAAAGTCCGTACAAAACGCTTCCCTCGCACTGGAGTGTAAAGCCGTGTTCGGCCATCAGATGGGCGCGCACCTCGTCCATGAAGTGGCAGTCCAGGTGATAGATCCGCCCGCACTGCACACATTTGAGGTGCAGATGCTCCCGGCAGTGCCGCCCTTCGTCCACATACTGGAACACGGCTTTTTCGCCCTTGTCAGCGACGTATTTCATGATGCGCTGTTCGCCCGCCAGCTTGTCGAGATACCGGTAGACGGTGGTGGGGTTGGGGCTGGCGCCCTCGGCCTCCAGATGTTCCAGAATATTCGACGCACTGACCGCGTGCTGCCGGTTGTTGATGAGGTAATCCAGGATGAGCTGCCGGGTTTTGGTGTTGTATCCGCCGCGACCTGCCATGATATCCGCCTTCCTTTCCGCATCAAGTGTACCACAATTTATCCTTCGATGCAAAACAAGATGGGGAAGTTGGTGACAAGCACAAAAAACTTTGTGAATAATGCGAGAAAATACGGCAGAATATCTGTGCAAAACGGAAAAGCTCCCAATCTTTTGGAAAAACTCTTGTAAAGATTGACAAGTTGTGTGATAATGTTTATATGAGATGAGTTGGATTATTTCAGGGATACAAGCTGCCTTTCGGGCGGCTTTGCGTTGTTTGAGACGAACATCGGAATGAAATGATCTGTTCGGTTAGGAGATTGGAAAGATGAAAGAGATGGAACAGCAGGCAAAGCAGAGCTTGAAGCTCCAGGCCTACCAGTACCTGAAAACAAAGATCCTGAACTGTGAGTACCGTCCCAATGAGTTTCTCAACGAGCAGAAGCTCTGTGCGGAGATGGGCAACATCAGCCGCACCCCCATGCGGGATGCGTTGGGCCGGTTGGAGCAGGAGGGTCTCATCACCATTCTGCCCAAAAAGGGCCTGATGGTCTCCGGCATCACGGAGGACGATGTGCACAGCATGTTCGAGATGCGCCTTCTGGTGGAGCCGTATGCGCTGCGCAATTACGGCAACCTGATCCCCCGGCAGGAACTGGAAGATTATAAGGAACTGATGCACCACCCGGACCGTATCGACGACTTCTGCAAGTCGGACGATGACTTCCACGAGCTACTGATGAGCAGCCTGCCCAACAAGTACCTGCGCTCGGCCTATGACCGCATCACCGGCCTGAACACCCGGTTCCGCATCATGACCGGCAAGGTGAGCATGATCAATCAGGACCAGACCTGCGAGGAGCATCTGCACATCCTGGATGCGGCTCTGAACGACAACTGGGACACCGCCGCCGATGCGCTGCAGCACCATCTGGAGCTGGCCCGCGATAAGGCCGAAGGCGTCATCAAGGTCATCCGGCTGTGGTAAGACGTACCCTCTCAGGCGCTCCGCGCCAGCTCTCCCAGAGGGCGAGCCACTGGCGAGCCGGTTCTGGTCGTGCTGGATGAGCAACGTTTCTTGGAACCATAAAATAGAGTGCTCCGCTGTTTCGATTTACAGCATCCGTACAAACGCTCTTTTGTCAGAGCCATTGTATCGATGCCGTTGGTCTTGACGACGGAGCACTTTTGTTTCCGATTCAAACTGCTTTCAGCATCCAGCAGAGCCTGTCCGGACTGCCAAGGGCTCCCCCATCGGGGGAGCTGTCAAACCCACAGGGTTTGACTGAGAGGGTACTTTTTTGCACAAAAACAGCACATTTGTCCAGAAACAGTGAGATGCGTATAAAAAATTCATGAAAATCATAAGAATTTGACATTGCATAGTTTTTAACAATATGGTAAAGTAAAAGGCAGAGAGACCCGGCTGAAAACGGGTACAATGATTTGGAGGATCGTAATTATGGCTGATCGTATCGTACTGAATACCATTTCCTACCATGGCCACGGTGCCATCGAGAACATCGTTCCCGAACTGACTGCCCGCGGCTACAAGAAGGCGTTCGTCTGCTCCGACCCCGACCTCATCAAGTTCGGCGTGACCAAGAAAGTCACCGACCTGCTGGATGCGGCAAACTTTGCCTACGCTGTGTACAGCGAGATCAAGCCCAACCCCACCATCGCCAATGTGCAGGACGGCGTGGCGGCCTTCAAGGCTGCTGAGGCAGACTGCATCGTGACCATCGGCGGCGGCTCTTCCATGGACACCGCAAAGGCTATCGGCATCATCATCAACAACCCGGAGTTCGCGGATGTCCGCTCTCTGGAAGGTGTCGCGCCCACCAAGAAGCACGCCGTCTTCACCATCGCTGTGCCCACCACCGCCGGTACTGCGGCCGAAGTTACCATCAACTACGTCATCACCGACGTCGAGAAGAAGCGCAAGTTCGTCTGCGTCGATACCAACGACATCCCGGAGATCGCCGTCGTGGACCCCGATATGATGTCCTCCATGCCCAAGGGCCTGACCGCTGCCACCGGTATGGACGCTCTGACCCACGCCATTGAGGGCTACATCACCAAGGGCCATTGCACCATCTCCGATATGTTCCATCTGGAAGCCATCAAGCTCATCAGCGAGAACCTGCGCGGTGCCGTCCAGAACACCCCGGAAGGCCGTGAGGGCATGGCTCTGGGCCAGTACATCGCCGGTATGGGCTTCTCCAACGTCGGTCTGGGCATCGTCCACTCCATGGCACACGGCCTGTCCGCTCTGTATGACACCCCGCACGGTGTGGCCTGCGCCATCCTGCTGCCGGTCGGTCTGGAATACAACAAGAGCGTGGCCGGTGAGCGCTACCGTGCTGTCGGCAAGGCCATGGGCGTCCAGGGCATCGACGAGATGAACGACGCCGAGGCAGCCGATGCCACCATCGCCGCCGTCAAGCAGCTGAGTGCAGATGTGGGCATCCCCGCCAACCTGCACGGCATCCTGAAGGAAGAGGACATCCAGTTCCTGGCAGAGTCCGCTTACAACGACGCCTGCCGCCCCGGCAACCCGCGTGACACCAGCGTGGAAGAGATCGTGGAGCTGTACAAGAGCCAGCTGTAACCTGCTCCGGTCCGGCCTGCAGTAACATCCAAAACCTCAAAATGCCATCTTCGGCCGCAGCGCCGGAGGTGGCATTTTTGCGATTCGGGCTTGTCAAACGCCCCGAAACCGGGTACAATCAGAGTACACTTTGTTTCAGGAGGGCAGCAGCCGATGGAATTGAATTTCTATACTCTCAGCGTCATCTATCTGGTCTACTCGTTTTTGGGCTGGGTGGGGGAGACGGTCGTGGCTACCGCCAAAGGCCGCCGGTTCACCAACCGCGGTGTGGCTTCCGGCCCGTTCTGCTTCGTCTACGGCACGGCGGGCGTTCTGCTGGCGGTGGGTCTGGCCGACCTGCGCAGCAGCTGGTTTGCGCTGTTCGCGGGCAGTTTTCTGATCGCGACTGTGGTCGAGTGGGTCACGGCGAAGCTGCTGGAACGGGTGCACCACCGCCGCTGGTGGGATTATTCCGATAAAAAGTTTAACCTGGACGGCTACGTCTGCCTGCAATATTCTGCCCTGTGGGGTGTGCTGGGCGCAGTAGCAGTCCGCTGGGGCAACGACCTGCTGCTGCGGTTCTGTGCCTGGCTGCCGCCGCTGCTGCTCCACATCGCGGTATGGGTCAGCATGACGGTCGCCGTGCTGGACCAGATCGGTGCGGTGGTGGTCGTGGGGCAGTATGCCGCCAGACACCCCCGGCTGGAACAGCTGGGGCAGGAGCTGGGCAAGGGCACCGACCGGCTGCAGCAGAAGATCGCCGCCCGCGTCGAGCGCCGCATCCAGCGGGCCT
>ERZ809426.849-NODE-849-length-21296-cov-20.443435_pt1 | contig 21296 bp, 16 predicted proteins | sample MGYA00520791_ERZ809426 | MGnify/ENA primary metagenome ERZ809426 (study PRJEB31576, sample SAMEA3212668) | Homo sapiens | biome: human-gut; feature: human gut; material: fecal | place: Sweden | collected 2012 ... | reverse complement strand
CCATTAATTGAAAACCTATTTTCATCAGCAGCTTCATTCCAAAAAAAGAATTCATTGGTAAAACCACGATAATATGAATAAGCATTTATCAAATCTTCATTTGTAACATATAATTTAGAAGGTATAGAATCAAAGATATATACTTTATCGGCATTTAGATATTTTATTGCTTCTATCAAGGTGGTCGTATCTCTTCGGGTATATCTTTTATCTGTCAAAATAGCAGCTTCCCTACCATCTAATGCATTTCGTTTGATAATTTTAGCTATAGTATCACCATTATTATTTACATATGCAGTTCGATATTGATAAGGCGTTATATGAAATTCAGTATTTACCTTTAACCTAGACAGTTCCCAATCTTTAGAATTTACCAATTCTTTCATTTCTTCTGATATAAAATAATTAGAGGAATCACCAATAAATATGTCGTACCCTTCAATATCATAATATTGTGCAATTGACTCAGACATCATAAATATAGAATCCTTTTCTATATCTTTAAACATAGCTAAATAAGCAATCTTATTAATATCGTCTTTCTTAACCATTTGAACGATTTTTTCTCCTTTTTCACCAATAAAGGCATTATATACCTTATTTTCTTGATCACAAGAAAATAACATAGGTAAACATAATAAGATTAATAATATTCTTGTCATAATCTTCTTAAATGTAGTGATTACAAAATCTATTTTTTAATCATTTATTGTGAGGCCTTTAAATGTAAAATACACTATATTCACCTCTATATTACTTCTCTTTTAAATACATAATAGGCCTATTTCCTCTCAATCATCATCAGCCCCCTATTAATTGATTTGAGAAGGAAATAGGCTTATATTTAATGATATCAGAGTGTTATTAACTAAATCCACCCCCTCCATCTTCTCCAGTACCACCGCTTTCGGTACTGCTACCGCCACCGTCATCACTTCCACCGGAAGTAATGCCTTTGGCTTTTTTATAGTCTGCAAGGCTGGCATAGCTGATGCCTTCGTCCAATACTCCAGCATTTTGGAATTGAATACCTTGGAGTACACTTTCACGAAATTCCTTGCTTGGAGTGAATATGATACGTGGATTCTTAATCATTGCTCCGGCATTGAAATCGGTAATGTTTTCTACACCGTCACTTTTGAACGAAACACGTATAGTACCTAAATCACCAACTCTTACTGTGTGTCCCTGCTGCAATTGCTGACGTGCGTGTCTTCCAAGTAATTCAAGAGCGGCTTCCATTTCTATGGGAGCGGTTGTCGTGTTTTCCGTAGCTGCACGTGTCATAGCTTTTACAGTCTGTGGAACTTCGCTGATAGGAATTGCATACCATTTCTTTGGTGCTGCTTTATCCTGCGGATTGATTTTCTTTACGAGTTTGTACTTGTACATACTGACCTCCTTTTTTATTAATGGGGACTGTAATAGCAAAATTACAATTTTATTTGAAATGGCAAAGTTTTCTTGCAGATTATTACATACGTTAGTCGTTGATTATTACTAACGTATGTAATGATTGATTGCTAACGTATGTGATAAACAACCACATGCGTTAGCAATAATAACCCTTATAAGTATATTACCTTATAACTAAAATAAGTAAAAAAAGACACGATTATTAACACCCATGCGCACATCATCGCAGACGACTTTATAGTTGGATATACCATTCAAAACAATGATAAAACCAACCAATGTGCTCTTTGTAACTTTGTATTGCAAGTTGGATATACCATTCAAAACAATGATAAAACCAACGATGCGGTTCTGGGACGTGCAGTACCAGACGTTGGATATACCATTCAAAACAATGATAAAACCAACCACCTGTTCGATGTTGTACTGATATACACCGTTGGATATACCATCCAAAACAATAATAAAACCAACTTCGGTCGTTTTTTGTTATTTTTACCCTAGTTGGATATACCATTCAAAACAATGATAAAACCAACTCCTCCAAAATATTTACAGAACGTATCTACGTTGGATATACCATTCAAAACAATGATAAAACCAACGCAACTCCGTTATCACACTCACGCTTCCGGGTTGGATATACCATTCAAAACAATGATAAAACCAACAATCCCATTTCTTTAGGTATGGGAGTATGTGTTGGATATACCATTCAAAACAATGATAAAACCAACTTGCCCTGGACGGAATGGGACTAATTACCGGTTGGATATACCATTCAAAACAATGATAAAACCAACTCCCCATTCCCACTTAGGTTCTTTACATACGTTGGATATACCATTCAAAACAATGATAAAACCAACCCGTACAGTTCTTCACACGTTGCAGCTCGTGTTGGATATACCATTCAAAACAATGATAAAACCAACCGTTAGTTTCTAAGTTTATTAATTTCAATGTTTTGACGTACTTCCCGAGTATAGTTTCCTATCTCAGGTTAAGGACTTCCAGCAGCCCCTATTAGAAAATTTCTTTTCTAATTATCTTTCACGATTTTTTTACTCATCGCAATATTTCTTGCAGCATTAAAGTCTGCATTTATTTTCTCTCCTCGTCGTTTACATTGGGGATTCGTACAAACAAATTCTTCTTGCTTCTTACGTTCTCCACGTTCTCCGCAATAGCTGCATGTCTGGCTGGTATATGCAGGGTCAATATATTTCACTTCAATACCTTCCAATTTCGCCTTATATTCTATCATACTTTGCAGTTCGTAATACGACCAATAACGAAGCAGATACTTATACTCGTCTTTTACATAACCTTCCTTACCTTTTCCGAAATCTTTCAATGACTCCATGTGGATAGTTCCGGCATTCTGTTTTAAAGCCTGCTTTATAACCTCACGGCTGTAAACATGGTTTTGTGTATGCACCCAATTACGCTCTTTTTCCTTCAGCTTTTCCAAAGGCTCCAGTTTCTTCTTTCGTCCGTGTCCACCTTGGGTACACATAAGTTTCTGCAAACTTTTAAAACGTTTCTGAAACATCGTCCGCTGATTGTGAAAATGTTCTATATCGCCAATTTGCATCTTGAAATTGTCATTCTTGTTGATAGCAAGGTATAACGGACATTTGATACCCAAATCCACACCTAACACTACGTCCTTATCCAACACTTGTTTCTTAGCAGGAATGTCAATAGACAGCAACAGGAATATTCTTGTACTCTTGTCATTTCCCTTTTTTATGAGTTTTATAGAAGAATTATTGGCAACATAATCTTCGCCTTTTTTCTTTTGTTGCTTGTAGCTTTCTATCAGTCTTTCAACGATACAGCGATTATTGCTTGAATCTTTTCCAAACTCAAGCTTGAAAAGTATTCCTTTAAACCATTTTAGATAGATTCCTTCCTCTTTAACAAAAAGTCTCAATCCACTTTCCGATTTAATGGAAAATGGAATTCCCATACCTTTCTTGTAAGTACTTAAGGCTCTTTCACCCGACTTGACTTTATTTTTGTTATTGCTGTGATTATTTTGCACATATCGGTTTAAATCGGTCAATATCTCGGCTGGTATATACTTTAGAAATTCTTTCGATACCAATTGATATGTGGAATTCTGTTTGGAACACTGAAGAAAATCCTTCTTTTTATTTTTTACATCTTTATCAAGTTCTTTTCTTTCATCAACAAGTTTTCGTTGTTCATTAAGCAGCCTGTCTCGTTTCTCTTTATCCGATGCTTTTTTCTTCGTATTCAGTTTTTCCAGTTCTGTCTTTATATTCTCCAGTCCTTCATCTATTTCCTTGTACCGTGGCATATGCAATCTCAATCGCATTTCATACTCATCGTTAAAAAGGCAATGAGTAGAGATTCTGTTGGCAGCCTGATAAATGGTGTTGTTTATCTGGTAAAGATATTTCCATTGTTGGTCATATTCTTCATCTGTCAATCTTACGATTTTCAATTCTATCTTACGTGTAATAATAGGCATACTCTTTTTAATTTTACCACCGCAAATATTGTAATTATAATTGTAAGTCTCAAATCCAACTCAAATAATTTTCAGAATTTCACAAATTCTCAAAATCGCCCATAAAAAATCCCCCATGCAACCGCATGAGGGATTCCACAAGTAAATTCTATTTCGAGAAATTTATTTTGCTACACGTTCCAGCCATTTTACCATGAACAGCATGACTCCCATTGAAATGAGGCATACAATCATGAAAATAGCCCAGCAATATCCGATAGGAATGGCGTTATACATAAGTGGGCCAATCCACAACAGAAGATTACCTACAGCTGTTGCACCAAGCCACAATCCCTGGCAAAGTCCCAGAAGATGCTTTGGAGCCACCTTCGAAACGAATGACAATCCAAGTGGAGAGATAAACAACTCAGCTACCGTAAGCAGGAAGTAAAGAACAATCAACACCCATGCACCTGCCTTTACCTGCTGGTCAATAGGAAGTTCTCGATATTCTGCAGCAGAAGGATAACCCATAATGAGTGAATATACAGACAAGAAGAGATAAGCCAAACCTGCGATGAACATACCGATGGCAATCTTACGCGGAGTAGAAATTTCCTTGCCTCTTCTTGAAAGAGAACCGAAAATCATCATGATGACCGGAGTCAATGTGATCACAAAGAAAGGATTCACTGCCTGCCATATTTCCGGAGCAATTGTAGATGTATCAACGAAGTCTCTCGCAAAAAGTGAAAGCGAAGTACCGTTCTGATGGAATGAGAACCAGAAGAAAATAACCACGCCAAGCACTGCAAACAAGGCGTAAAGACGCTGTTTGATTTCCTTAGCCATGGCAGCCTTTTCTTCAGCTGTATAAGTAACAGCAGCTGCTGCTTCCTTCTTCCCCGGATTTGGGAACTGACTCTTGGTCACAAAGAAGATAATCAAAGAAATAAGCATTGCGGCAACAGATGCAACAAATGAATAATGAATACCTTCATTAAATACCTGCAAATACTGTGCGCAAGAAGCAGCCATATCGGAAGTTTCACCCACACACTGTGACATCAGCTGATTCAAGTTACCCATAGCCTCAGCCGACATACCGTCTGCACCTTTTGCTATATATTCATGGCACAGAGCAGGAAGACCAGCATTGTAGACCATATTGTGTGCACTCAGCCACCAGCTTCTCAACAAAGGAGCGATAAACGGAGCGATAAGTCCACCAATATTGATAAATACATAAAATATCTGGAATCCGGAATCTCTCTTGCTCTTGGCTTCAATCAGTTCCTTTTCCCCCTTCTTTGCAGCCTCTGCTTCAAGGTCATCGTACATCTGACCTACAATGGCTTGAAGATTTCCCTTGAACAGACCATTACCAAATGCGATAAAGAACAAGGCAATACAAGTAAGTGTAAGCAACCATGATGTATTACCTGCATTGGCAGTAATAGGAATAGATAATGCAATATATCCAATAGCCATGACCACGAGACCGGCCATGATTGTACCTTTATAATTCTGCTTTCTGTCGGCAATCAGCCCCCCCACAAGGCTTAACAGATAAATACCTGCATAAAAGAATGAATAGATAAGTGTACTTTTTTCCTCACTTATACCAAATTTAGAACAAAGAAACAATACCAGTACGGCATTCATGATGAAGTAGCCAAAACGCTCCCCCATGTTAGAAAGTGCAGCCGGTATCAGACCTTTAGGATGCTTGTTAAACATAAATAATGAAGATTTTAATAATTAATAGTGTTAATACTCGTATAAATTCTGTCTCTCGTTCGCAAATATACAATTATTCAGATAAATATGCAAACTTACCTCACTCAGCACCTTGCGGAAGTTTTCCTCTGTACGTACGGCTTATCACGCGTTCAAAGCTATGAATAATCTCCTGCCCCATGTTCACACGCGTACTGTCCACTTTCCGGATCTCCACAGGCGTAACTGCATCTTTATACTTCGCCTTGCCGATACGGATTTTCATCTTGTCCAGGTTTCCGGTAATGTTCACTCCCGCCTTGAATGGCAACGGCGATTTCAGTACAGAGATGTGATAGTTAAAGTTCATGTCCAAACCCTGGGTTCCTCCCACAGCCGCCTTGTAACGGTCTATCTGAAGTAAGAACGGGTATACCGTCACATTGCCGTCCTGCACGGTCAGGTTCACTGAAATACTGTCGAACACATTCCGTTTCTTGTTCTTGAACATCAGCGTCTTGGATATTTCGGCAAAGGTTTCTCCATCCATCAGTACCAGACTGTCGCCTTTAATGTGCATGGCCGCTTTCAGACTTGGTATCTTCACGTTCAGGTTGGAATCAAGCACAGCCTCGGCCGTAGCATCAAAATCGACCATTCCCTTGAAGGAACGGAGCATCGGTACAATCGTATCAAGCGAAGGAATGAAATCGACCAGCTTACCGATATTTACTTTGCGCAAACGGAAATCAAAACCGGCATAGCCTCTTGTTTTCCTTCGGGCACGATATACCAACGTGGTTTCCAGGTCTGCTTCCAGTCCGCGCATGGTCAGCTTTTTCAGATAAACCGCCTGATTGCGAATGTCTACCGCTCCCTTCACATTTTCAAACACCATATTCCCGTAAGTCACCTTTTTCAGGTTGGTCTTCAACTCGAAATCAATGTTCTTCGGAATGACAAACAACTGCATCGGTTCTGCCGACGATACTGTATCGGTCTCTACCTGAAGTGTATCCTGCGGGAAATTCAGTGCATTAATCAACTGGTTGCAATCGAGATTGCGGGAAGCGATTTCCAGGTTAGCCTTCAGCATTTTTCCTTTCTTCATTGCCGCATACAGACCGTAAACCGATCCACTTGCCGTCAAGTTGGAACGTCCGATGCGCATGCTGGCATTTTTCAAAGTGATAACTCTATCGCCTACCGTTACGGCTGTTTTGCGCATTCTCACCGGCAAAGCCAATTCAGGGGTTCTTAAAGTCAGTCGGTTGAATCCGACAATTCCTTTGGGAAGCCATACTGAATCGCGTACCTTTTCAGCCGTCAAGTTAAAGCCTCCCTTGTCCATACCCATTTTCATATCGCCCATACGGCAAAAGAGTGTATCGGTCTCCAAGGCTACCTTTATATTCGGCATGGCCGGATTCAGTTTGCCCGGCTGCAGGTGCAAGGAAGCCTTTGCCTTTTTACTGAACACCTTCAACGAATCGCCCATCTCTCCTTTCAGACGACTCATCTGCAATTTACATTCCACGTCAATCAGACGGGTCGTATCCTGCGGATTCGTAGACCGGACAGTGGCATTCAATTCATCCAAATCGGCAGAAATAGCTGCAGTACGCAAGGAAGCCTTGCGAATGTTCATTTGTGCGGCAAGATTGTCTTCTCCAATGAAACGGAGAGCGGCCTGGCTGGTAAATTCAAAATTCTTCTTGGTATCGCGCAAGAACATGTCCTGCATATCCAGCTTTCCTTTCAAACGGACACGCCCCCAGTCCTGCTTCTGAATAGTCGACAAGCGACAATGCAAGCGGAAGTCGGCTCCCACCCGACCACCTATCGACACTCCTTCCTGCAAGGGGAAAGTCTTGGCCAGTGCCGTAAGGTCTATTTCCGAACGGGTATGAAAAGTGATGTCAGGGTCACCCAACAAATCTTCCACTTTTCCATCGGCCAATATATCGGTGTGAGCTCCCTTGAAACGGAATATCTTCAAATCGGCATACGAGGGCTTTCGGCGCATGAAATCAACGTACCCGCTGAATTCCGCCGTCAGGTCGTCAATACCGTAAGGCAAGTCGGCATACTTCGCCGAGGCCTGGTTAATGCTCATGTGAAGTGTGGCTTCCGGCATCTGCTGTTTGCCATAATGTCCTTTCAAGGTTCCTTCTAACGTAACCTCCCCTTTGGCAGTAAGTTCCTGACGCTTCAGCACACTCTCCGGAATCATATTAAACACGGTTTCCAGCGACGGGGCATGCAACTTATAGGTCAAATCCACCGAAGCCGGTCCGTCAATCGTATCCCGTCCGAGAGTTCCCGACAAGTCAAAGGTTATTCCATTTAATGTCAATCCCGTATCCTTCAGCGTAAGCCGTCGGGAAACACGGTCCAGTTGCATATCCGCATTCAGTCCCACAGCCAAGTGATTCACCAGTAACTGTCCGTCCTGCCAGAAGAGCAGATTCTCGTTGTCATACTCCAGTGCCAGCATGGAATAATCTTTCTTCAAAGAAGCTTTCAGATTCATGTTCAGGTTCTGCACGCGGGCGTATACCCTTGTATCCCTGTCGTCGAACGTCACGTTCGTACGCTTCAAGGCCACACGGTTTATGTCTATTTCCTGAATCTGAGGCTTCTGCGATGTGGTATCCTCTTCTACCGTCTCTTCCGTACTCTTTACGATGTCCCAGTTGCTTTTTCTTTCCTTGTTCTTGAAGGCATATACCGACGCATCCTCCAGTCCCAGATAGCGCAGGCTGATTTTATCATGCAGCAGATAATCCACCGGATTCACCACTACCACACATTTCTTGAAAGAAACCAGAGAATCGGTCTTCTGCCACAACGTGTCATTAATGGCTTTGGACACCAATACTCCATCCGTCACCTTCAGTCCGAATCGAGGAAAGGTGGAAAAGAAGGTCAGTTCCACGCTTTTCATCTGCAAACGGGCATTCAATGACTGATTGGCTACATTCAACACCACCGGCGTCAACTTTTCCGGTGTAAAAATAAAATTCACCACGATGGTTACGGCCAACAAGAATACAGTCAGTAACGCTCCTAACGAAATGGCCGTCAGCCGAATTGTTTTACGTAATTTCTTGTTCATCTTTTTTCTTTCATAAACAAACTCATCCATTGTTTGTGCTGCAAGCGGTATTCAGACAATAGGTACAGACAAACTCAGGATGTATCAGATAATGAATCAAAAAACGGGCCTTGTCCGCTTTCCGATATGATTCACCCGTAAACGTTCCGGAGGAAGATAGTTTAAAAGGGCACACTTTGAGGTGTTGCAGGAAATCCACTTCTGCCATATCAAGCACTTTGTACATGGTTTCCTTTGCCGACCAGTGCAAGAGCAACTGATACAGTTCTTCACGCGACTCCATCCGTGCTCTTTCCGGCATCTCGTCTTCCCTCACAAACCGAGACTCTACCTTCCGTACCCGCTCGCCATAAGCCTCAATATCAATGCCGGACTGAGCAGACTCATGCAAACCGACTGCCACATATCCTTTCGTATGAGAAATGGATACATGATACTCCCCTCCTGTCAGAAACGGTTTTCCGGAAGTTTCATGTCCAATCCGTACTTCTTTTCCCAACATCGTTTTCAGTAGCACACGGACTGCCAGGTATTCCATTTTCCGGGAAGGAGCTTTCAGACGTTCAAGTTCTTGCCGCACCACGTCGTCCGACAGACAGGCATAAAGTTCCTCCAGCGTTTCCGTCACCTGCCAGATTCCCCATCGGCCATTTTCCTCCGTCCAAGTCTTCAGCAGCGGCATACTTACTTCTCCTTCGACTCGTCTTCTTCCTGAGCCACAGGCAAGATGGTCACTTTCACCTTCTGGATACGACGCGAAGTCATCTCCAGAATTTCAAAACGGTAATTCTGGTAATTGATAATCTCATGCAATGCGGGGAACTCTCCCTTCAGTTCCAGCAAAAGGCCGGCCAGTGAATCCGCATCCCCAGAAACATCCTCAAATACCTCCTCACTATCCTTGATAATCTTATAAAAATCCGACAACAGAGTCTTTCCTTCGAATACATACACGTTTTCCGTCAGTTTCACGTACGTGCGCTCTTCCTCATCGTATTCGTCATTGATTTCTCCGACAATCTCCTCGATGATGTCCTCCATCGTCACGATGCCCGACGTACCTCCAAATTCATCCACCACTACGGCGATGTGAATCTTGTTCGTCTGAAAATCACGCAGCAAATCGCCAATCATCTTATTTTCCGGCACAAACAAGGCAGGGCGAATCAGGTTCTGCCATTTGAAGTCCTCACCCTTATCCAGATAAGGCAGCAAGTCCTTGATATACAAGATTCCTTTGATATGGTCACGCGTTTCTTCATACACCGGAATGCGTGAATATCCGTTTTCATTGATACACTTCAATACCTCCGAAAAGGTAGAATGTATTTCCAAATCCACAATATCCAGACGGGAGGTCATTACTTCCTTCGCCGTTTCTTCTCCAAAACGGATGATTCCCTCCAGCATATTGTTTTCTTCCGGTGTTTCCTGAATATCCGTCAATTCCAGCGCCTGAGAAAGTTCATTGACCGACAGGTTCCGGACTTTCCGCTTCTGTGAAAATCGGTTGATGAAAAAAGAAGACCGGACCAGCAACGAGGATATGGGCCAAAATACGGTACGCAAAACCGTTACTACGGGAGCCGCCTTACGGGCAAAGGGTAAAGTGTGCTGTGCCGAATAAATTTTCGGCATAATTTCTCCGAACAGCAACAGCAGGAAGGTCAATACGACCGTTACAATCAAAAACTCCAGAATTTTTGCCTCTCCAAAATCAATCACACTGGCAAACACATAGTTCAACAGCATGATAATCGTCACATTGACAAAGTTATTCGAAATCAGAATAGTGGCCAGCAGACGCTCTGAATCATCAAGCAAGGCCTTGATTTTAGAGTCAGAAGGATGATTCTCCTCCTCTATATCGTTCAAGTCAGAAGGAGATAACGAAAAGAAAGCTATTTCAGAAGCAGAAACAAAGCCCGAAGTATATAATAACGCAAGGGCAAGCAGCAAAGCAAAAGCAGCCCCTAACGAAAGGGGCATTACGGTAATTCCGTCACAAAGCTCCGTCCAGCGGAGCAAACACGAGTCAGGGTCCATTCTATCTACCTGTAGTTAAACATCTATTTAAGACCGCCTGAGATTAAAACGGCAGATCATCCGAAGGATTGTTCTCAGGCTGAGCAGCAGCGGCAACCGGCGAAGCGGCCTGTGGTTGTGCAGGGGCAGCAGGCTGTGCAGCACGCGGAGTCAGCATTTCCATATTGTCACCAAAAATTTCCGTCACATAACGTTTCACTCCATTCTGGTCGTCGTATGAACGAGTACGGATTTTCCCTTCAATATACAGTTTATCGCCTTTGTGTACATATTTTTCGGCAGTTTCAGCCAGTCCGCGCCACAACACGATGTTATGCCATTCCGTACGTTCAGGCACCTGTGTGCCATTGGCCAGCGTATAAGCACGGTCTGTGGTAGCCAGCGGGAAAGTAGCCACAGCTACTCCACTGTCCAAATATCTTACTTCAGGGTCTTTCCCTACATTTCCAATCAATTGTACTTTATTCAATGACATGATTTTATTTTTTATAATTTGGTTTCAAAAGTAACGAAAAAAAACGAGATATCAAGCGCGACACCGGGAATTTATGCAAATCGTCAATCAGAACGCGCTGAAATCCAGAAAGAACAGCATCTTCCTCTTCCAATTCTACTTCGTAACATCGGGCATGGATTACCCGGTGTGACAACACGTGTTTCACCTCAGGCGATACCACGCGGAACATACGTATGGAGCGGTTACCTACCAGTTCCCGGAATGCCGGAAGAGAGAAAATCTCTTCTTCCCCCACTTCCTGTTCCGTTTCAATCAGCGGAAACTCATACAGATTCTGCCAGATGTCTCCGGCTTCACGCCTTTTTATAAATGTATGCACGCCTGCACGCACGTAAATATAAGAAAAATAACGATCTAATACCTTCGTTTTACGTGATTTCCAGGGAAGTTTATCCACCAAATTTTTTTGCAGGGCCACACAACTGTCTGAAAGCGGACAAAACAGACAGGAAGGCGACGACGGCACACATTGCAAGGCCCCGAAATCCATGATGGCCTGATTATACAATGCCGGACGCGACTTGTCCATCATTTCATCGGCTAGCGAAGCATACAGTTTTTTCCCTGCTCCTGTATCAATGGGTTCTTCCACGCCCAGCCACCGAGACAATACGCGATACACATTCCCGTCGACCACCGCATACGGCATGTCGTAAGCAAAGGAACAAATGGCTGCGGCCGTATAGTCTCCCACCCCTTTCAATGCCCTTACATCTTCATAACGCACGGGGAAAGCTCCTTTTTCGGCAATCGTACGCGCAGCTTCGTGCAAGTTACGGGCACGCGAATAATAGCCTAGCCCCTGCCAGCACTTCATCACTTCGTCTTCCGAAGCCTTTGCCAGTGTTTCTACATCCGGGAAATGCTCCATAAAACGGCAGTAATAGTCATACCCCTGCACCACACGGGTCTGCTGAAGAATGATTTCCGAAATCCATATCTTATAAGGGTCTTTGGTATCACGCCAAGGCAGGTCACGCTTGTTCTCCTTGTACCAGTCAATTATTGTAGTTGCAAACAAATTCATCCAATCTATAATTTGGCTGCAAAAATAATACATTTGCCCGACATATACAGAAAAACCACGTCATACAGCTGTATAAAAGACTCGTAACTCTCAAAAAAGCACGAGTTTTCTAAAAAAATATTCCCGAGAAATTTTCGAAAGATACAGAAAAGCTATATATTTGCAGTCCAAAAATTTAAGATAACGTATAACAATAATTATTAGCGCAATGACTAAAGCAGATATTGTAAACGAAATTGCCAAGAACACAGGTATTGACAAGGCAACAGTATTAGCAACCCTTGAGGCGTTCATGGGATCAGTAAAAGAATCTTTGTCGAAAGATGAGAATGTCTACCTCCGTGGTTTCGGTAGTTTCATTGTAAAGAAAAGAGCGCAGAAAACTGCTCGTAATATTTCTAAGAATACTACCATTATTATTCCGGAACACAATATTCCGGCATTTAAACCAGCAAAAACATTTACTCTATCAGTAAAAAAATAATTAACATTTAGTATTAACCCATAAAATTTTGAAGCTATGCCAAGCGGAAAGAAAAGAAAAAGACATAAAATGTCTACACACAAACGTAAAAAAAGACTAAGAAAGAACAGACATAAAAGCAAAAAATAATTGTTAGTCTGTCCGACTTCAATAAAGAACAAACTTGCAAAGCTCAACAAAAGCCTTTCAGGTTTGTTCTTTGTGTAATTAGCAACCTAGTAAAAACAAAAAACCAAGTAACAAAGTGACAAGCGAATTAGTAGTAGACGTACAGCCCAAGGAAATTTCTATCGCCCTCATGGAGGACAAGAACCTGGTAGAGTTCCAGAAAGAGGAACGAAACCTCTCCTTTTCCGTAGGCAACATGTACGTAGGTAAAGTCCGGAAACTCATGCCCGGCCTCAACGCCTGCTTTGTAGACGTAGGCTTTGAGAAAGACGCTTTTCTTCACTACCTGGACTTGGGACCACAATTTCATTCTTACCAGAAGTACCTCAAGCAAGTAATCAGCGACCGGAAAAAGCTCTATCCCATGTCGAAAGCTTCCATGCTGCCCGACATTGAAAAGGATGGAACCATTTCCAGCGTGCTCCAGCAAGGACAGGAAGTCATCGTACAGATTGTCAAGGAACCGATTTCCACCAAGGGGCCGCGACTGACCTGCGAATTGTCGTTCGCCGGACGCTATCTGGTACTGATACCTTTCAACGACAAAGTATCCGTTTCACAAAAAATAAAATCCAGCGAGGAAAGAGCACGCCTCAAACAACTGCTGCAGAGCATCAAGCCTAAGAACTTCGGAGTCATTGTACGTACCGTGGCCGAAGGAAAGCGCGTGGCAGAACTGGATGCGGAACTGAAAGTCCTGCTGAAACATTGGGAAGAAACCATCACGAAAGTACAGAAGGCCACCAAACTGCCCTCACTGGTTTATGAGGAAACAAGCCGTACCGTAGCCATGCTGCGCGACTTGTTCAACCCGTCGTATGAAAACATCTATGTGAACGACGAAATCGTTTTCAACGAAGTAAAAGATTATGTAGCACTCATTGCTCCCGAGCGTACGGGCATCGTGAAGCGCTACACCGGCCAGCTCCCTATTTTCGATAACTTCGGCATCACCAAGCAAATCAAATCCTCTTTCGGGAAAACCGTTTCCTACAAGAGCGGAGCTTACCTGATTATCGAGCATACGGAAGCACTCCATGTGGTGGACGTAAACAGCGGAAACCGTTCCAAATCAACTAACGGACAAGAAGCGAATGCACTCGACGTAAATTTGGGCGCAGCCGATGAGTTGGCACGCCAGCTTCGTCTAAGGGATATGGGAGGTATCATTGTGGTAGACTTCATCGATATGAACCTGGCTGAAAACCGGCAGAAACTTTACGAGCGCATGTGCCAGAACATGCAGAAAGACCGGGCCAAGCACAACATCCTTCCTCTGAGCAAATTCGGACTTATGCAAATCACGCGCCAGCGTGTGCGTCCGGCCATGGATGTCACTACTGATGAGGACTGCCCAGTATGTTTCGGAAAAGGAAAAATCAAACCTTCCATCCTGTTTACCGATACATTGGAAAGTAAGATTGACTATATGGTCAACAAGCTGAAAGTGAAGAAATTCACACTACACATTCATCCTTATGTCGCTGCCTACGTAAATCAGGGACTCATGTCCATGAAGCGCAAATGGCAGATGAAATATGGATTTGGCATCAAAATCGTTCCGAACCAGAACCTGGCGTTCCTGCAATATAAATTCTTTGACGTGAACAACCAGGAAATGGACATGAAGGAAGAATTCGAAATTAAATAATCTGAAGGCCGTCTCCCACCGCAAAACAAGGGAGACGGCCTTTTTTGTCTCCAAAGGCAAAGCCCCTTCCCCCTCTCTTTCCTGATTGAAAAACGTACAGGAAATAAACGAGCAACTGTGCCACACGATTTATGTTTCTTTCCGCAAAAACCTACGTTTTCCACAAGAGAAACATAAGGTTCCGCACCGGGAAACATAGGTTTCGCGGCAGGGAAACATAATTACAGCAAAGGCTTTCGGAGCACTCCGCACTGATGTTTTCTCTTATTCCACCCCAGCACGTTACACACCGGAATTCTGTTTTTATCCTTTATGCCTTTGTCGATTTCCTCCTTTTTTTACTACCTTTGCAGAAAGGTATCATTTTAATATAAAATCATGAAAATACGTAGCATTTTATTCGTTATTGGGGTTACATTCTCTCAGTTTTCACTGGCACAACAGACTTTGCCGCGCGATCCGGACTGCTGTACCAGTATCATGGTGGGGAAACTGGCCTCAACCGACGGCTCTGTTATGACGAGCCACACCTGCGACAGCTGGTACCGTACATGGGTAAACGTAGTACCGGCAGCAGATTTTGCCAACGACACAGTGATGAACATTTACGACGGACGCATGCACACGGAATCGGTCAACGACCAGACGAAACTGACCGTAAAAGGACAGATTCCGCAAGCCAAACATACCTACGCTTTTCTGGATACGGCTTATCCGTGCCTGAACGAGAAGCAGCTGGCCATGGGAGAAACGACCATCAGCGGACGGGATACCCTGCGGAACCCTAAAGGGATGTTCATGATTGAAGAACTGGCCCGCGTGGCATTGCAACGCTGCACCACGGCCCGCGATGCCATTCAGCTCATGGGCAAGCTGGTGAAGGAATACGGCTACGGCGATTCAGGCGAATGTCTGACCATTGCCGACCCGAAGGAAGTATGGCACTTTGAAATCTTCGGCGAAGGCCCCGACCAGATTGGCGGTGTATGGGCTGCCGTACGTATCCCCGATGATGAAGTGGGCGTATCGGCCAATATCTCACGCATCAGCACGCTCAACCTGAAGGATACACGTAACTATATGGCATCTGAAAATGTGTTCAGCGTGGCCAAGAAACTCAAGCTGTGGGATGGCAAGGAACCGTTCAAGTTCTGGAAAGCCTACGGAAGTCCGAACTATTTCGGCAAGATGCAGGCATTCAGCATCCGCGAGTTCTTCATTCTGAGCACACTGGCTCCGTCGCTCAAGCTTAGCATGGACGATGAGGAACTGCCGCTGAGTGTAAAACCGGAAAAGAAAATCAGTAATGCCGACGTGATGGCTTACCTGCGCCAGACGTATGAAGGTACGGAATGGAGCGTAACGAAAAACCTGAAAGTGGCTGTCAAGGACAGAAAAACCGGAAAGACCGACACCATTACCAGCCCACGTGCCAACCCGTGGATGCGTACCGACGAGGTACAGCTGTTCAATGCCCTGCAAAAGGGTGCCGTGACAGCCAACCGCAACGTGGCCGTGCCGCAATGTGCGTACTCTACCGTCATCCAGTTGCGCGACTGGCTTCCGGATGCCGTGGGAGGTGTCTGCTGGTTTGGCATGGACAACCCCGGACAGAGTCCGCGCGTGCCCATCTTCTGCGGTACGACCGACCTGCCGGAAATGTTCAAGATTTGCGGCAACCACCGCTACCGCCTGGATGCTGCCTTATGGCACTATCGCCAGGCCAACAAGCTGGCTACCGTGAGATGGGGAAATGCCCGGAAGATTTTGGAAAAGAATCTGCTCCATTTTGAAAGAAAAGGACTGGAAGAACTGCCGATGGTGGAACAGCGCTATGCCGAACTGGTCAAGAGTCAGGGAGAAGAAGCTGCCAAAGCTTATCTGACCGACTATACCAAAGACTTTATCGGAGCTACCCTTCTGCGCTGGGACGAAATGACCGCCAAATACTGGAATGACTACCGTTTCGGATTCTGATTCCTTATTTATACACATGTAAAAAACACATAGAAGAAAATATGAAAACAGTTACATTTATCTCTGCATTACTTCTTGCTTCGGCCACCGTTCAGGCACAGCCCAAGGCCGAAGGCTACCAGTTTACTACCGTAGTCAACCAGAAAGTGACTCCGGTCAAGAACCAGGCTGCTACCGGTACCTGCTGGTGCTTTGCGACTACCTCTTTCATCGAAGCCGAACTCCTGCGTCAGGGAAAAGGTGAATTCGACCTCTCGGAAATGTACATTGTCCGCCAGAAATATATGAACCAGTTGAACGACAACTACCTGCGCCACGGAAAGGGCAACATCGGTCAGGGAAGTATCTCACCCAGCTGGTTTACGGCTTTCACTCAGGTAGGCATCGTGCCGGAAGAAGTATACAGCGGCATCAACTACAATTCTCCTACACACAACCACAAGGAGCTGGCCTCTTATATGGAAGCCATTGCCGGAAAAGCCGTACAGATGCGTCAGCGCAGTCCAGAATACGACAAGCTGATCAAGAGCCTGTTCGACATCTACATGGGCGAACTGCCTGAAAAGTTTACCTACAAAGGCAAGGAATACACCCCGCAGTCCTTCGCACAGAGCCTGGACATCCATCCCGAAGACTACGTCATGCTGACCAGCTTTACTCACAAGCCCTACTACCAGGCATTTGAAGTAGAGATTCCCGACAACTGGGAACATGCCAAGATGTACAACCTTCCGCTGGACGAAATGATGGAAGCTACAGACTATGCGCTGAAAAACGGCTATACCGTATGCTGGGACGGAGACGTCAGCGAAAAAGGTTTCTCTTTCAAGCACGGAGTAGCCATCAATCCGGAAACCGGAAAGACAGAAGACCTGAAGGATACTGACTTTGCCCGCTGGCAAGGTATGGATGCACAGGAAAGACTCAACGAAGCCTTCAAATTTGAATATCCTTGTCCGGAAGTCAAGGTAACTCCCGAAATCCGCCAGAAAGGATATGAATCTTTTGTGACAACCGATGACCACCTGATGCACCTCACCGGCATTGCCAAGGACCAGAACGGCACGAAGTACTACATCACTAAGAACTCCTGGGGAACTGACCGCAATGACTTCGGCGGTTACCTGAACATGTCGGAAAGCTACGTACGTGCCAAGACCATCTACGTGCTTGTACACAAGGATGCCCTGAGCAAGGACATGAAGAAAAAGCTCGGACTGGCCGACTAAAAAACCTGCCTGAAAAACAACCAGGTTACCAAAATGGATGCTTATCTTTGCTGCTGTCAACAGATAAGCATCCATTTTTTATGAAAACTGAAGACTATAGTCCCATTTTAGAGTCGGCCGGCATCCGTCCCACCTCTACCCGACTGCTCATCTATGAAGCCATTGCCCGTAACAGTGACACATTCAGCCTGAGCACGTTGGAAAGGCAACTCGACAGCATCGACAAGTCGGTCATCTTCCGCACCCTCGTGCTCTTTCACGAGCACCACCTGATACACAGTGTAGACGACGGTAGCGGCTCACACAAATACTGCATCTGCCACAACCATGGACACTGCCACGAAGAAGAGGCCCACTGCCACTTCTATTGTGAAATCTGCCAGAACACCTACTGCCTGAACGAAGACCTGATACCGCACATCGACCTGCCCAAGGGCTTCACCGCCCGAAAAGTCAACTACATCGTAAAGGGTATCTGCGCCAAGTGCGCTGCCAAGCACTCCGTTTAAGGCCGTTTTTTTGATTTACATCAATAAAACACCGAAAAATCAAAATTTCATGTTATAAAACATATATTCTATTCGAAAAAGCCCTATCTTTGCAGCGTAATCAAGAACGAAAGTTCAACGGTTACCAGGAAAAAAGATTGTTATAGGATTTAAAAAGATTGTTTTTACCTCGTCGGGATGACGACGTATTTTTGGATTAGGTTTTAGATTTTAAGGTATTAAAGTTTTTTATTCACTAAAAAGAAAGGGTAACAACATGAAAACGATGAAGAATTTCATTCAGAAGGTCTTCAAGGGAGACCCGATGATTTGGGGTTACGTAATGCTCAGCTAATGAGTGTGTAACCCCTTTGCAGACCGGGGATGTTCGGTCTTTTTGACAGAAAGTTGTAAAGTTTACTGTATACAATACCTTTCAGAGGTATCATAAAAAAACGAGTGTATCCGCTTCGATGCACTCGTTTTTTGTATTGATAGCCAAAGTCCTGCAAAATAGTTCTTCACATAAGATGATATTGAAAGAAAGTTCCTGAATCTGTCACAAATTATTGCCAGTTCCGAATCTTTTCAATAACTTTCCTGCAAATTTCCAAAAACGATACAGAAATGTCATTAATCAGAGTTATTCTCTCCATTATTTTTCCGCCTCTTGCCGTAATTGATAAAGGCTGTGGCTCAGTACTGATTGTCTTCATCCTCACCCTGTGCGGATGGATTCCGGGAGTTATCGGAGCTTTAATAATCTTGAACAAGCAAGAATAAATCTAATTCAATTACTAAATAAGAAATCACCATGAAAGAATTACATGTACATGAAATTACAGGACATTCACTTGTCCCGGCAAAAGACATTCCGGCATTGCTCGATGAAAACCATATTGAATTTCAGGCTATCGATTGTGTAAACTGGAAGGACTATCCTTACCGTCCTGAAGTGGAATTCCGCATCGCTCACACGGGAGATGCCATTTTGCTGAACTACCGCGTCAAGGAAGAAAGCGTACGTGCCGTAGCAGCAGAAGATAACGGCAGAGTATGGGAAGACTCCTGCTGTGAATTCTTCTTCCAGCTTCCCGAAGACCAGGAAGAAAATATCTACTACAACTTTGAATGCAACTGTGGAGGAACCTTGCTCATCGGCGGTGGAAGACCGGGCGACAGACCTCATGCACCAGTGGAAATCATCCGAAAAGTAGACCGCTGGACCTCGCTCGACAAAGCTCCTTTTGAAGAACGTATGGGAGAATGCGGCTGGCAGCTGGCCCTTTGCATCCCGAAGGAAGCATTCTTCCGTCATCAGCTTAAAGGTTTCAAAGGAATGACTGCTCATGCCAATTTCTACAAATGCGGCGACTTGCAGCACACCCCGCACTTCCTGTCATGGAACAAAATAGACTTGCCGAAGCCCTGCTTCCACTGTCCGGAATTCTTCGGTAAGATTATGTTTGAATAAGAAATTGCACCAATAAAAAACAAGAACAAATGTACTTGACTGTTTTCCTCTCAGGGTATGAATACAAAAATGAATATAAGTATGAGAGAGAAAAGAGGAAAAGCAGTCAAGTAACATTCGCCTGCAAACACAATAGAAACTAAAAAAAGAGAACTAAATATGCTGTCCTCCACCCAGCGCCTGATACAAGTTGATAAGGCTTTGTATCTCCTTGAAACAGTTAGCGGTTTGAGAGAGCTGGGCATTTAACAACGTCTGCCGGGCAGTCAGCACTTCCAGATAGGTCGTGTTGCCATGCTGCATCAGCAGTAACGTACTGGTGAAGGCCTTTTCCAGGGCAGCCACCTGATTTTCGTAATTATCTTTTTTCCTTTTGCTTATCTGATAAGACACCAGCGCTTCGTTCACTTCCGTACCGGCATCCAGCAACTTTTGCTCAAAAGCCAGAAGAGCCTCTTCCTGCTGTGCCTTGGCAATGCGCCGGCGGGCAATCAACGTTCCTCTGTTAAACAGCGGCTGCGTCAGAGAAGCCAGTGCTGAGGTAACAAACTTACCCGGATTGGTAATCAGTCCACCCACTGAATTTGTCCATCCGGCACTTCCACTTAAGGTTATGGACGGATAAAAGGCTGAATTAGCCTGATTGGTCACATAAAACGCTTGTTCCAGGTCACGTTCGGCCATACGCACGTCCGGACGGTTGGAAAGCATCTGAAGTGGAACTCCCACAGACAAACGTGAAGTGAATTGTTGACCAAAAAGTTTTCCTCTCGCAATCTTATGCGGTGTCTCTGCCAGCAGCAAAGACAGACTGTTTTCCACCTGGTTAATCTGTTCTTCCAAATCCATCACCGAGTTCTCTACTTCATAATAAGTAGCTCTCATCTGTGAAACGGCTGCCTCATCGGCCTGTCCCGCATCCATCAGGGCCTGCGTAGACTCCACGGTTTCCTTCCACGTATCGGCCGTTTGACGGGAAATCTCCAGTTGCTCATCGAGCATCAATAACGTGTAATATGTATTCGCAATATTGGCTATCAGGCTGGAGTATACTGCCTGCTTATAATCTTCACTTTGCAGATAAGCAGATTTAGCCTGACGCTTGGCATTACGTAGTTTCCCGAAAATGTCCAGTTCCCAACTGGCTGTCACCGGAAGCGTATAGGTGTGTGAAGCCTTGCTGCCTTCCACCGTATTGATACCCCCTTGCGGAGAAAGAGCAAAGGAAGGAAGAAAAGCCAGTTTGGCCGAAAGCAAAGAAGCCTTCGCTTCTTCCACACGCAGACTGGCTGTCTGCACATCTGTATTCTGTGCCAGCCCCTTTTCAATCAGCTCCTGCAAATAAGGGTCTGTAAAGAAATCCCTCCAGTGGATGAGGCTGTCTCAAAATGTACTGCACCCCAAAAGTTAGACACAAAACTTTTGGGGTGCAGTACATTTTGAGACAGCCTCTTTTTTATTTTCATACGTTATCCTTTTTATAATCAAACAAATACGCAC